>OGRM01001273.1_pt1 | contig 16419 bp, 14 predicted proteins | sample 1553491 | NCBI WGS metagenome assembly OGRM01 (sample SAMEA2580110, study PRJEB22360) | human gut metagenome | biome: human gut; feature: human-associated habitat; material: faeces | place: Denmark | collected 2008/2010
GTTCTCTCTTCTCACTCAGCATGCGGACTTCTTCTTCCTGATATGACCAAACTGTCACATCATGTCCGTTTTTATATAAGAGCAGTGCCAGCGCTGTTCCCCAGCTTCCGGCTCCGATCACACTTACTTTTGCCATAAGAGTCTGTCCTTTCTTTTATCGTCTCTGACTATTTTTTATCTTTTCCCCCGACACTGATCTTATTTTCCGTGCCGCTTAAAAGTCTCTTTATATTCGCTCTGTGTCTCCAGAATGCCAGTATCATCAAAAATGTTGCAATCCCATACATCTCATGCAGATACGCTACATTTTCCACATGAAATCCTCCGTGTTGACCATATACAATCACACTGATCAGATAAATCGTAACAACTGTCATAGATCCAAGTGATACATATCTTGTTGTTGCGACGATTGCAATAAATGCTGCAAGACAGATCAGTACGATCCATATATTTGTTGTACTGATGATAAGTCCTGCCGTTGCCGCAATTCCCTTTCCACCTTTGAACTTCAGATAAAATGGATAGTTATGTCCAAGAACCACGCCCATTCCTGCATACATAGAAAGTAACGGCATCATATCCGTATGAGTCTTCCCATAAATCATGTGTACAACCACTACTGCCGCAACACATTTAAAGCAGTCCCCCAGCAGCGTAACTCCTCCGGCTTTCCATCCCATAGTACGGAGTGCATTTGTTGTTCCCGCATTTCCGCTTCCTTTTTTTCTTAAGTCAACACCATTCTTTTTCCCGTATAGATATCCGGTCTGAATCAGTCCGAACACATATCCGACAAGCACACATATCAACCGTTCCATGATTACTGATCCTTTTCCTTTCTTTCCCTGATGAAGAATTTCAAAGCTGTACCACGGAATCCAAAGGCCTCACGAATCTTATTCTCCAGATATCTGGTATAAGAAAAGTGCATCAGTTCTTTATTATTTACAAAAATTACGAATGATGGTGGTTTTACCGCTACCTGTGTAATGTAATACAGTTTCAATCTCTTTCCTTTATCTGACGGTGGCTGCTGCATCGCAACTGCTTCTGTCATAATCTCGTTCAGGACACCGGTCGCAACACGCAGTGTCTGATTCTCGATCACCATATCGATCATATCATATAATTTGTTCAAACGCTGTCCTGTCTCTGCTGACACATACATAATCTCTGCATATGGCATGAATGAAAGCACACGACGTACGTTATTCTCATACTCTCTCATGGTCTTGTCATTCTTTTCAATGGCATCCCATTTATTTACAACAATAATGATACCTTTTCCTCTTTCATGTGCAATACCTGCAATCTTGGCATCCTGTTCGGTGACACCTTCTGTCGCATCGATCACGACCAGTCCTACATCTGCCCGTTCTCCCGCCGTTACAGTACGGATGATACTGTAACGTTCCAGTTCTTCTTTAATTTTGCTCTTTCTTCGAAGTCCGGCAGTATCAATGAAGACATAATCTTTTCCGTTATACTTAACGTTTGTATCAATTGCATCTCTGGTCGTTCCGGCTACGTCAGATACGATCACACGCTGCTTTCCTGTCAACTTGTTAATGATAGAAGATTTTCCTACGTTCGGTTTTCCTACGATTGCCACTCTCGGACGTTCATCTTCTTTTTCTTCCGCTTCATGTTCCGGGAAATGTGCGATCACTGCATCTAACATATCACCGATTCCCAGTCTGGAAGCAGCCGATACCGGCACCGGATCACCAATTCCCAGATTATAGAATTCATATACATCCGGCATGAACTTATCAAAATTGTCAACTTTATTCACAGCCAGTACAACTGGTTTCCCGGATCTTCGAAGCATATCCGCAACCTTGGAATCTGCATCTACAAGCCCCTGTCTTACATCTGTGATAAAAATAATCACATCTGCAGTATCAATGGCAATCTGTGCCTGTTCTCTCATCTGAGAAAGGATAATGTCCTTGCTCTCCGGTTCAATACCCCCTGTGTCAATCATAGTAAATTCTTTATCCAGCCATGTAACATCGGCATAGATACGGTCTCTTGTTACTCCAGGCGTATCTTTGACGATCGAAATCATCTCTCCCGCCAGTACATTAAAAAGGGTCGACTTACCGACATTTGGTCTTCCCACAATAGCAACTACTGGTTTACTCATCTTAACTCTCCTCTATATTTCATTCTATATTTGTCACTTAACGATACTATTATACATTACCTTTGTCAAATAGTCCAATCAGTAGTTGACCTTTTTATAGAAAAAGTGATATAAATAATTAGGAGTAACTTATCATATAAAATACACAGGAGTTTTTATTATGCCAAATATCAAATTAATGGAAAGCGGTCTTCCTGTTGCACCACTTAAAATCGGTGCTCTGGAATCATGCCGCGAACTTGGTGAAAAAGTAAATGATTACATTGTACAATTCAGAAAAAGCACAATGGACAAGAACACAGATTCACCATTATATTATAATTACATGCGTGACAATTACCTGATCGATTGTCCGTGTCCACGTTTTGGAAGTGGAAAAGCCAAAGGACTTCTGACAGAATCTATCCGTGGGGCAGATCTTTTCCTCATGGTAGATGTCTGCAATCATAGTCTTACTTATTCTGTAAATGGTCATTTAAATCATATGTCACCGGACGACCATTTTCAGGATTTAAAAAGAATCATTGCTGCTGCTAACGGAAAAGCACGCCGTGTCAACGTTGTAATGCCTTTCCTCTATGAAAGCCGTCAGCACAAGCGTACCAAACGTGAGTCTCTGGACAGTGCCCTCGCACTTCAGGAACTGATCGATATGGGTGTATCTAATATCTTTACATTTGATGCCCACGATCCACGTGTTCAGAATTCCATTCCACTTCACGGATTTGACAGTTTCAATCCTCCGTATCAGTTCATGAAAGCATTGTTAAAAGCTGAGCCGGATCTTAAAGTAGACAAAGAACACTTAATGATCATCAGTCCGGACGAAGGAGCTATGCAACGTGCTGTATACTTCTCTAACGTTTTGGGCGTGAATATGGGTATGTTCTACAAACGTCGTGACTATTCAACGGTTGTAAATGGTAAAAACCCGATCGTCGCTCACGAATTTTTAGGTGAACATCTTGATGGAAAAGATGCGATCATCATTGATGATATGATTTCTTCCGGTGAAAGTATGCTCGATGTTGCAAAACAGATTAAAGACCGTGGAGCAAACCGCGTATTTGTCTGCACTACATTCGGACTTTTTACAGACGGATTCGAGAAATTCGATGAATATTATGAAAAAGGATATATCGACCGTGTGATTACTACCAATCTTACTTATCTTCCTGCCGAGGCAAAGGAAAAACCTTATTTTCTGATTGCAGACATGAGTAAATTTATTGCATTGATCATTGATTCTATGAATCATGACATCAGTATCGGAAAAGTTATGGATCCAACTGAGAAGATTCACCGTCTTCTTGAGAAACACAACGGTACTTTGTAAAAATACAGAGAACTTGCCACCGGCGACTTCTCTTGCATACTGTGATAACAAAAGAACCTGCCATTGGCAGGTTCTTTTGTTTAATTTGTAAAATCACTGTAAGCCGTTCCGTCTTTCAGATCTTGTTTTTTTGCCGCAGCCATTTCCGAAACCGTTACAAGCTGATAACCTTCTTCTTCAAGTTTCGGGATAAGTTCCAGTGCTGCGTCAATCGTCTGACTATGAATATCATGCATCAGTACAATATCCCCATCTTTCAGATTCTTCATTACACTGTCAATCGTGCTCTGCGTGTTCCTTGTCTTCCAGTCCAGTGTATCTACATTCCAGAGAATCATTGGCATGCCCACATTCGACTTTACCGTATCATTAATTGCACCATACGGAGGTCTGAGCAGCGTTGCCGGACTTCCACAAATGTTTTTTATATTCCGGTTCGTATCATCAACTTCTTTTTTTACTGCCGCACCATCAATCTTTGTCAGCTGCTGGTGATCATATGAATGATTTCCCAGTTCATTTCCGTCTTTCAGCATCTGCTTTACAGCATCAGGATATAATTTCACATTTTTTCCAAGCATAAAAAATGTCGCATGCGCATTATACTTTTTCAACTGATTCAGAAGTTCTGACGTTCTTGGACCCGGACCGTCATCAAAAGTAAGTGCGATCATTGGCTTTTTCGGATCTATTGCTACTTTTTCTTTCGAAATCAGCTCACCCTTTTCGTTGAATTTGCATTTCTCAAGTCCGATCTTTACCTCTCCCGTTGCTACAATCCCTTTGGAATCAAAATAATATTCTTTTTCATTGATTGTCTGCCAGCCGGTCAGTGCTTTTCCTTCATCTGTCAGATAAGCCTTTCCATCATCTTTGGCCACCCAGCCGGATCTCTGCATAATTCCTTTATTATCAAAGCAATAAAGTGCACCTTCTATCATCTGCCAGCCGGTTACTTTCTTTCCATCCGAATCAAAATAATATGTATTTCCTTTTGATACCACAAAATCCGATGTTATATATGTTCCATCGTATTTTTTAAATTTATTTCCTTCCCATACACCAGTCGGATTCTTTACCTTACATGTTCCGTTCTTTATTGTAACCTGTACCTTCTTTTTCCAGTCTCCTTCCAGATTTTTTTTAATATTGGAATTTAATTTCGCAATGATCACATACGTTCCTTCTGTATTCGCATCCGCTTTGCTTAAAAATGTAATATTCTTTCCTTTTTTCAGATCTTTAGCGAAATCTTCTGCTGTATAATCTTTTGTTAATTTGTTTCTATCTTTATCCCGGATCTTTATGTCCGCCGAATAAGCCGGAAGCTGTTCTCCCTGCTTAATCTCTACATCCGCCACCTGTATGGTTATCTGCGCCGGTTTTCGCAGGATTCCTCTTACTACCGGTATTGCAATCGCAACTATACAAATAGTAAAAAGAGTAAGACCCACCCGAATGTTTCTTACTCTTCTCCGATTCCTTCGTCTTCTTCGAATTTCTGTATTATCCATCCCTAGTATCCCCCCAGATTTCATATCATTGCACAATCCTAGGATACTCTAATTCGACATATTTCGCAATTAAGGGATTCTTACAAATTTATTAAGCCTTAAATGAAAAACTAAATTCCACCATCATGCTGAATTTAGTCTTACTCTCTTCTTCTATATCCTATATTATTTTAGTACCTTCTATCCGCAGTAGAAAAGAGGTACTTATGTGTAAATCTATCCCTGGAAATCAAAAGCATATGACAATGGATCAGCGTATTATAATTGAAAAAAGGTTGGATCAAGGAAACTCCCTCCATAGCATTGCGCTACAGTTAGGAAAAGATCCAACCACTATCTCCAAAGAAATTAAAAAGCACCGCACTATTCAGGAACATAGCCACTTCAATGAATCAAAAAATAAATGTGCTCTAATAAAAGACTGCAAAAAAAAGAATATCTGTGAAATCTATGCTCCGATATGCAAAAGAATGTGTAAACTCTGCAACCACTGTAATTCCCATTGCGATGATTTCATTCCTCGCAGTTATCATTGTTCCAAACTAGATAAAGCTCCCTTTGTATGCAATGCTTGCAGTAAAAAAAGCGGATGCCGTTTGGATAAGGCTTATTATAGAGCCACGATTGCTCACAGGGAATATCGAACCGTTCTGATTGAATCGCGAACTGGTATCAACATTTCTCCTGAAGATTTGATAAGGCTGGATGAACTGGTTTCCCCACTGATTATGCAGGGGCAGTCCCCTTACATGATCCTACAGAATCATCCGGAGATCCCTTACTCAGAAAAAACGCTTTACAATTACATTGAATCCGGAGCTTTGAGTGTTAAAAATATCGATCTGCCTAAAAAAGTAAAATATAAGCTCCGTTCTTCCGGCTCTTCTGAATTAGTTGATAAAACAATCTATGAAGGTCGTACTTACAAAGACTTTCAGGCATTTTTAAAAGAGTTCCCGGATACAAGAGTTACTGAAATGGATACCGTTCTCGGCTGTGAAGGTTCCCACAAGGTGTTACTCACTTTCCACTTTTCCGAATGTTCTTTTATGATGGCGTATCTTCTTGACAGCAAAGAATCCGATCATATAAAAAATGTATTTGACTCCATTGAGCATGCGATTGGAACCTTTTCTTTTGCCTCTGCTTTTTCGCTGATTTTAACGGACAGAGGCGGTGAATTTCAGATTCCGGATGCATTGGAATGTGGTGAAGACAACCTGATTCGGACAAGTATTTATTATTGTGATCCGATGTGTTCCTGGCAAAAGCCGCATTGTGAAAAGAACCATGAATATATCCGAAAAATATGCCCGAAAGGAACATCCTTTGACGATTACTCGCAAAAAGAGATCAATCTGATGATGAGCCATATCAACAGTACTCCAAGACAAAGCCTTGGTGGATTGTCGCCTATGGCTCTTGCAAAAATCATGCTCCCACATGAACTTTTAAATTTTTTTGCTCTCACTGAAATACCGGCAGATGAGATCGTATTAACGCCTGCATTATTGAAAAAATAAAACCAGATAATAAAACAAATCTGCGGATAAAGGCTCCATATCACACATACCAGACAAGTGGAATTTAGTCTTACAGAGCAGATTCCAGTTGTCTCATTAGCATACATTTTTATTGCAGAAAAGCATTTATTATCTGGTTAAATTCCACTTTAAAGGATTTGACACAATTCGTCAAACCCTAAAATATCGAATTTAGTCTTCTGTATGGAATTTACTTTTACATATGGAATTTACTTATTCACTCAACCCTCATCTCACGGATCAGTTTTCTGATTGGAAGAACAAATGTCGGAGATACAGACAATTCATCGATTCCCATCTTAAGGAATGTCTCTGTCAGAGTCATATCTGCTCCAAGTTCTCCGCAGATACCAACCCAGCATCCTGCTTTGTGTCCGTTTTCGATCGTCTTCTGAATCATGCGGAGCACTGCCGGATGATGTGCATCGTAAATGTTGTCAAGCTTACTGTTCTGTCTGTCAATCGCCAGTGTATACTGGGTCAGGTCATTTGTTCCGATACTGAAGAAGTCTACCTCTTCTGCCAGAAGATCACTGATCATCACTGCTGCCGGTGTCTCGATCATGATACCCTGTTCAACTTCACCATACTCGATTCCTTTTTCTGTCAGTTCTGTCTTGATAGACTCTACGATTTTCTTAATCTCTTTTACTTCATCTACAGAGATGATCATCGGGTACATAATTCCGATGTTACCATATGCGCTTGCACGGAGAAGTGCGCGAAGCTGTGTACGGAAGATATCTCTTCTGTCCAGGCAGATACGGATCGCACGGTATCCCATAGCTGGGTTCTCTTCATGGTCAAGGTTGAAGTAATCTACCTGCTTGTCTGCACCGATATCCAGTGTACGCACGATTACTTTCTTTCCTGCCATGTTCTCTGCAACCGTCTTGTATGCCTGGAACTGTGCTTCTTCATTCGGATAGTTATCTGCTTCCAGATATAAGAACTCACTTCTGAACAGACCGATTCCGGCTGCATCATTGGCAAGTACGCTTGCAACGTCTTTTACGCCACCGATATTTGCATATAATTTGATGTGTTTTCCATCTACAGTTACGTCTTCTTTTCCCTTTAATTCCTGAAGAAGTTCTCTTGCTTTGATGTCTTCTTCTTTCTTTTCCTGCATTTTCTTTAAGATATCTTCGTCCGGATCAATGTAGAATGTTCCTGTGTAGCCGTCTACGACTGCCATCTTTCCATTCCATTCTTCCTTGATATCTACTTCGATCAATGCCGGAATGTTCATGGTTCTTGCAAGGATTGCAGTATGTGAGTTTGCAGATCCAAGTCTGGTTACGAATGCAAGAAGTTTCTCTTTGTCCATCTGGACAGTCTCACTCGGTGCAAGGTCTTCTGCCACAACGATCACTGGTTCATCACCGATAGCTCCACCGCTTTCGTTCCCACTTAAGATATTTACCATACGTTCGGAAATATCTTTTACATCTGCAGCTCTTGCTTTGAAATAATCGTCTTCCATCTCCGCAAACATTTTTGCAAAGTTATCGCCTGTTGTAGCAACGGCAAATTCAGCATTTACCTGCTGTGTCTCGATGATATTTACAACAGAATCGATATAATCATCATCCTCCAGCATCATCTGGTGTACTTCAAATACAGCTGCGTTTGCTTCGCCGACTTCTTTTAACGCTTTTTCATACAGTCCCTGTAACTGCTCTGCTGCCTTTGCACGTGCAGCCTCATATCGTTTGATCTGCTCTGCAGTATCTTCTATTTTCACACGTTTTACAGGTTGTTCTCCCTTCTGGTAGAACAATATCTTTCCAATTGCAATTCCTTTAAATATTGATTTGCCAGTATACATCTCCATAAATGATACCTCATCCTTCCTTAAATCTTTGTAAATATTCTAACTCACAATGCCTGCAAAGTCTAGTTTTTCGTATGATTCAATTCGTCGTAACGCAGCTTTTCCATTGTAAATCCACGTCCTCTTACCTCATTGATCTGCGTGATCGTGATAAATGCTTTCGGATCAATCTCCTGAATTGCCTCTTTTACAGAATACAGCTTTCTGCTGTGGATGACACATAATACGCCCTGCTGCTTCTGTTCTCCATAACCGGTCTCGATGTCTACCATTGTCACTCCGGCATCAATATCCGTTAAGACTTTCTGACGGATTTCTCTGTATTTGTCCGAAATTATAAATAACTGGATCTGTGACTTTCCAAGAAGCATCACCCGGTTCAGCACAACCGTACTTAAAAATAAATTCAGAATACCATACAGTATCTGTTCCGAATCTGAAAACAACATCTGAAGTCCCAGCACCGAAAAATCTACAATATACAAGAATACCGCTACCGGGACATGGAACCATTTATGTAACACAAGTGCCAGTATATCGGTTCCACCGGTAGATGCACCTACTCTTACCACCAATCCGATACCGATTCCAAGAAGGACCCCTCCATATAATGCCGCAAGCATAGCATTATTCTCCGTCACTTTGTCTATTCCCGGAATGGACTGTACCATCGACAGGAATATTGGATAAATAAAAGAACTGATGATCGTTGTCAATGCAAACTTCTTTCCCAGAAATACTGCACCGAGAACGAACAGCACCGCATTGATTGCCAAAATGATCAGCGACAGGTTCACCGGAAAATAATGGCTAATCGTAAGACCGATACCGGTTGCACCTCCCATGATGATCCCATTTGGCACGGTAAACGCAGCCACAGCAAATGACAGTACAAGATTACCGACCAGCACACCCAGAATAGTTTTGATTGTTTTTCCCCAACTTTTTTTCATATGTCCCATCCTCTCTCCGTATTTTATTTTGCGATTATACATATAACCCGTTACAGACAGTTATCCCCATATAACTGCCTGTAAACTCATGTTTTCCACATTTTTATATTAATAATGTGGATTCTCTTTCTTCTTTTTCCAGATTATGAAATTCCTTTCATCGTAAGCTGGATTCTCTTCTTCTTAAAATCCACGCTCATCACTTTTACATCCACGATATCGCCAACGCTTACCACTTCCAGCGGATGCTTAATGAATTTCTTATCCGTAATCTCGGAAATGTGTACCAGTCCGTCCTGGTGCACTCCGATATCTACAAACACACCAAAGTCAATGACATTTCTTACGGTTCCTTTAAGGATCATGCCTTCTTTTAAGTCTTTCATATCTAAGACATCTGTTCTTAAGATCGGTTTCGGCATCTCATCACGCGGGTCACGTCCTGGTTTTTCCAGTTCTTTCACAATATCCCGGAGGGTGATCTCTCCGATCTCCAGTTCTTTTGCAAGTCTTGCATAGTCTTTGATCGTAAGAGAAAGTCCGGTAAGCTTTCCTCCGCTGATGTCTTCCAGTGAAAATCCCTGTTTCTTCAGAAGTTTTTCTGCAGCTTCATAAGACTCCGGATGTACACTGGTTCCGTCTAACGGATTCGTACCGTTCTGTATTCTCATGAATCCGGCACATTGTTCGAACGCCTTTGGTCCAAGCTTTGCAACCTTCAGAAGCTGTTTTCTGTCTGTGAATCTTCCGTTTTCTTCTCTGTATGCCACAATGCTCTTAGCAATCGCACCGGAAATACCTGAAATATAAGAAAGTAACGGTGCGGATGCTGTATTCAGGTCAACTCCGACTTTATTTACACAATCTTCGACAACTCCGGATAAGGCTTCGCTTAATTTCTTCTGGTTCATATCATGCTGATACTGTCCGACACCAATGGATTTCGGATCAATCTTTACAAGCTCTGCCAGCGGATCCTGCAGTCTTCTTGCAATAGACGTCGCACTTCTCTGTCCCACATCAAATTTCGGAAATTCTTCTGATGCGAGCTTACTTGCAGAATACACGGAAGCTCCTGCTTCATTTACGATTACATACTGCACTTTCTGCGGGATCTCTTTTAACAGTTCTACAATGAACTGCTCAGACTCTCTGGATGCAGTACCATTTCCTACGGAGATCAGTGTAATGTTATATTTTGCAATAATCTTCTTCAGCAGGTCTTTGGACGCCTGGATTTTCTTCGGTGTCGTCGGCGCTGTCGGGTAGATCACTGTCGTTCCGATCACCTTACCGGTCGGATCTACAACTGCAAGCTTACATCCGGTACGGAATGCAGGATCCCAGCCAAGTACAGTCTGTCCTACAATCGGAGGCTGCATCAGAAGCTGGTGCAGGTTCTTCTTAAATACGCTGATTGCCCCGTCTTCTGCCTTCTCTGTCAGGTCGCTTCGGATCTCACGCTCGATTGCCGGTGCGATCAGACGCTTATAGCTGTCTTCTGCTACTTCTTTTAAAATCGGTGTGGTATGCGGGTTATCACTGTGGATCATCTTCTTTTCCAGATATCTTAAGATGTCATCCTGCGGTGCTTCGATCTTTACTGTAAGGAACTTTTCTTTCTCCCCGCGGTTCAGTGCAAGCACTCTGTGGCCTGCAAGCTTTGTCACCGGCTCTTCAAAATCATAGTACATCTCGTATACCGACTCTGCTTTTTCGTCTTTTGCCTGTGAAATTACTTTTCCGTGCTGTACGGTTGCTTTACGGATCCAGCTTCTGTAATCTGCCTCATCCGATACCGATTCGGCGATGATATCTTTTGCTCCGTCAATTGCTTCTTTTACGGATTTTACTTCTTTCTCCGGATTCACATATTCTTCTGCATACACTTCTATCGGTTTCTCCGCTTTCTGAAGTGTGATAAGTGCTGCAAGCGGTTCCAGTCCCTTCTCTTTTGCAATCATGGCACGTGTCCGGCGTTTCGGCCGGTATGGGCGGTAAAGATCTTCTACCACTACCATTGTCTCTGCTGCCAGGATCTGCTTTTTCAGTTCTTCGGTAAGCTTTCCCTGTTCTTCGATACTTGCCAGAACCTGTTCTTTCTTTTCTTCCAGATTACGCAGGTACATCAGTCTTTCATGCAGCGTCCGCAGTTGTGCATCGTCCAATGTTCCTGTAACTTCTTTTCTATATCTTGCGATAAACGGAATCGTATTGCCTTCATCAATTAATTTTACCGCAGCATCTACCTGCCATCTCTTGACACCAAGTTCTCCGGTAATCACCTGATTAATATCCATATGTTTTGTCTGTCCCTTTCTTGCTGTATTTCGAAGATTTTTTTCTTCTTTATTACGCGGATAATTATAACTGAATTCACTTCCGTATGCAATGCCGCCGGCAATACAGAGTTCACTCTGTTTTCTTGAAAATATATTTTCTCTATGTTATACTGAAACTGCTTGAACTTATTAGAAAATATAAATACTCAAAGGGGCTTTTACTTATGAATCAGGAAACACAGGGACTCTCAAAACAACAAATCAAATCCAGAGAAACACGCGCCAAGATCTTCCAAGCAGCCAAACGCATTCTGCAAAAGCAGGGCTATGAACAACTGTCAATCAAAAATATCTGCGAAGAAGCAGGCGTTTCCAACGGAAGTTTTTATCACCATTTTAAGACGAAAGATGATCTTCTTTCTTATTATATAGAAGAACAGCCAAGTATGGATCCGGATCTTCTTGAACTTCCGTCCAGTGCTGCTGAGACAAAAGAAGCAATCATCTCAGTTTATTTAAATTATGTTCACTACTGCGAAGAGCTCGGAGTGGAATTCATGGCCAATTATTATACACCTAAGAATCAGTCCCTGAATCCTTTGATCCGTACAGAAAGACCATACCCGATCGTTACCGTTCATGATTATCTGAAGCGTGTGATCGAATCCGGAATCATTTCCCCATCGGCAGACCTTGAGGATATTACAACTGACATCCGTATGATCGTAATCGGAAATGTATTCGAATGGTGCTTAAAAAGCGGCGATGCTGATTTTGAAGGTAATATGCGCCGGTCCCTTACTACTTATCTGAACGGATTATTCTAACAAATCATTACATCATATAGATACTTTATCGAATTTCAAAAACTTACAAAGGATGAATGCGATATGTACACATTTATTGCCAATCCTAATGCCAGATCCGGCAGAGGGATTCTTCTCTGGAAACAGATTGAGAAGATCTTACAGGAAAAAGAAATTGAATATAAAGTTTTATTTACTAAATACCAGCATCATGCTACCAGACTGGTTCATGATCTTACCTCCGATAGCGCATCCCATACGATCGTTGTACTGGGAGGCGATGGTACTTTGAATGAAGTGATCGACGGAATCGTATATCTCGATAAGGTAACACTCGGATATATTCCGCTTGGATCCGGCAATGACTTTGCCAGAGGCCTTGGTCTTCCAACGGATATTCACGGTGCCCTGGAGCAGATTCTTGCCCCAACGCATTACACCGCCATGAATGTAGGTGTACTTGATTACGAGAATAAGCACCGAAGATTCGCTGTAAGTACCGGAATTGGCTTCGATGCTGCAGTCTGTCATCAGGTGATGGTCACACCGCTTAAGGCTTTCCTCAACCGGCTGAAGCTCGGAAAGCTTACATATCTTGGTGTTGCCCTTCATAAACTGTTCACATTAAAACCAGTCACTATGACGGTCACAACCGAAAATGGTGAGACAAAAACATATGAAAAAGTATATTTCACAGCTGTTATGAATCTGAAATATGAAGGTGGCGGTTTTAACTTCTGTCCTGCTGCCAGTGGTACAGATGACAGGTTAGATATCATTACCGTAGCAGAATTACCGAGACTTAAAGTTCTTTGTCTGCTGCCAACGGCCTTCAAAGGATGGCACACACGTTTCCATGGAATCCATCTTGATACCTGCACAGAAGTGACTGTCATAAGCGATCACCCACTGCCTGTACATACAGACGGCGAGCCCGTCTTTTTACAATCTGAGATCCACGTACATCTGGAGAAAGAAAAGTTACGTATTATTACACCTTGTTAATCATATTGTTCACGGGGAGGTTCTTTTTTGCGTTTACTGATTACCGGAATTATTGTATTTCTTATATTATTTTACTTTTATCTGATCTGGCCGAGACTGTCCAGGAAACGACAGATCCGTCCATTTCTTCACACGATGTTCGCCCATCGTGGATATCATTGTATTGAAAAAGGGATTCCCGAAAATTCCATACCTTCTTTCCGTGCCGCTATCTCCCATGGATATGGGATCGAACTGGATGTCCATCTGACAAGCGACGAAAAACTTGTCGTATTCCATGATGACGACCTGTCTCGTATCTGTGGACGACCGGAAACCATTGAATCACTCCCTTTAAAAGAATTACAAAGCTGCCGGTTACAGAATACGAATGAGACTATCCCACTTTTCACCGATGTACTATCCCTGGTGGGCGGCCAGGTTCCGCTTCTGATTGAACTGAAGATTCCAAAGTCTTCTCTTGGCATCTGTGAAAAGACCTGGGAGATTCTTAAGAATTATAACGGACCTTATATGGTACAGTCTTTCAACACACTTGGTATCTGGTGGTTCCGCCGTCATGTACCCCATGTCTTAAGAGGTCAGCTTTCTTCCAACCTGACTGCCGACCATCTTCCGGAGCCATGGATCCTGACCTTTGTTGTAAAGCATCTGCTTGGTAATGTACTCGGACGGCCGGATTTTATTTCGTATAAGCTTGCAGACCTTCCGATGTTTGAAGTCTGGTTTTTAAAGCACATTCTGCATCTTCCGGTTGCAGTGTGGACTCTGCGGACACCTGATGCTTTAAAAAAGGGAAAACGGCATTATGATATGCAGATATTCGAGAAAAAGAACACTTACTATTAACTTTGTAAAAAATGTTAATATTCCATGAACTTTATTGTTGATTCAATTTTTTCATGTTATAATGCGCTTTGAAACGAGATAAGATAATAACAAAGGCTTTGAAAAAGGGGTAGTTCATATGAAAGCCATTGATAAAGCAAAGAGTTTTTTGAAGAAGTACCGTCATGCATGGGTATTATCATACTTTCTGATCTATATGCCATGGTTTGTTTATCTGGAGAAGCGCACGAATGTACGTCATTACATGATACATTCCCCAATCGACAATCATATTCCGTTTATTGAATATTTTATCGTGCCGTATTTAGTGTGGTTTGTATTCATTGCCGTAACGGTAGCTTATTTCCTTATTAAGGATAAATGGGGATTTTACAGACTATGTGCTTTTTTATTTTCAGGTATGACGATTTTCCTGATCATATGCACGGTTTTCCCAAATGCATTAAATTTGAGACCAACTGTATTTCCACGCGATAATGTATTTACAGATATGGTAAAAGTCCTGTACAAGACAGACACACCGACGAACGTGCTTCCTAGTATCCACGTATTTAATTCCATCGGTGTCAGTATTGCTATTTCACACAGTAATGATCTTAAAAAGCACAGATGGATTCAGATCAGTGCCTATATTCTGGCAGTGCTCATTATCCTGTCTACAATGTTCTTAAAACAGCATTCCGTGACGGACGTGATTGCAGCTGTTACGATGGCATGTATTATTTATCCATTCGTGTATGTGACAGCGGATAAGAAAGCGCCGAAGCTTTCTCAGCAGCCGACGTAACATGAATATAGAAATGACTAGCTATTGGCAATTTTTTGTATATTATGCTATGAAAAGAAAGATGCAGGTAACTGTTATATAACTGACAGTTACCTGCATCTTTTTATTTTTGTTCCGTTTTCTTTAACAGACAGCGCTTTTTGAAAAATGCGATGCCGTAACCGAGCAAGCAGTGTTTCCAGCTTTTTCGTAATATTACTTCCGGCATACTCGATAAAAGAACGGATTACCGCATCGTCACTTGTATTCTTCCAATAACTTGCCGGTGCTGCTTCCGGATTTTGCTGCAGATCCCGCATATAATTCATGACATCCCACGGGCAATATACATCGAAGCGTCCAAAATGATAACCATCATACCATCTTTTCACTTCTTCTGCCTTTCCGGACACATTTGCGTCGGTCAGAATCTGATCTACTTCTTCCTGTGTAAATCCAAAATATTCATTGAATCTGGAATCCGTAATATTATCAGGCACAAAATTATTCGTTCCTGTGAAGATACTTTCTTTTGCAATCTTCAGACAACCTGTTATCACCGCAAACCGAAGTGTCGTATTATCTTTCAATGCCGTACTCATAGTATGCAGGGACTGTCCTACCTGAATCTTTCCCGCACTTCCACTTTTTAACTCTTTAAAAAGATTCATCCATGCACTGCACAATGCTTCATCGTAGATAATTTCAAGACCATCGAATAACCTCCTGTTATCGGACCGTATATCAAAAAATGGGCAAGCATACTCATCCCCATTGTTTTTCCAAAGCGTCTCGGACGGGTGATCAGTGTAACTTCCGCAGACTCTCTTTTTAGCAGTTCTTTGATCAGTCCGCTTTTATCTATGTAGTAGTAGTCATTTTCCCGGATTTTTTTGAAGTCGGATATTCCCTACCAGGAAATTGAGTTGATTGTTCACTGGATCCACTGCACCATTTTTTGTTGATATTCTGCTGTCTGCATCAGAACATCTTCCTCCGGATTTGTCATATATCCCATTTCAACAATCGTTACCGGTACCTGACTCCAGTTATTTCCGCTCATTGTATCTGTTTTCCATACATATTCTTTATTGCAACCAGTAACTTCACAGTATTTATCAAGAATTGCTTCTGATAACGCTTTACTTTCGTCATCATTCAGGAAAGTAGTATCTGCAATGCATTTTCTGAATTTTTCCAATTATTGGCCGATTCGGAATACATAACTCCAGAGAACCAGACACGCACACTTATTCAGAAATACATCCAGCAATTGAAACAACTGACATTTGGTATTACTCCCTAGAATTTTTTCATTGGTATGCTACCCTCATATAGGACAATGAAATATAAAAGTCCTATATGGGGGTATTTT
>OGRM01001281.1_pt1 | contig 16349 bp, 6 predicted proteins | sample 1553491 | NCBI WGS metagenome assembly OGRM01 (sample SAMEA2580110, study PRJEB22360) | human gut metagenome | biome: human gut; feature: human-associated habitat; material: faeces | place: Denmark | collected 2008/2010
TTTGTTGTTACGCCGTCTTTTCCGTTGATGCCGATTTTTCCGTCTTTGCCGTTTTTACCTGTAGCAACGATGGTTTCGGTTTTCAGGTTCTTGTCCATTTTGACGGTGAGGTTTCCGTTCGCATCGGCAAAGGTTTTGATGTTTTCACCGGAGTATTCGGAGGCGGCTTTTGTCCCTTCTCCTTTGATGGTGACTTTGTCTCCCAGGTTCCGGTGGAATTCTCCGTCGTTGCCGGCAAAGTCCATGCCTTTTTTCGTCAGTTCTTCAGATGTATTGGTAATCTTTTGGTCTACGGCTTTGAGCTGGTCTTCTGTGGCGGCCTGTCCGCTGGTGATGTTGTTCGGATCCCAGGTTTTGTTGGTCAGTCCGTTGACGGTTCCGTCTTTCCCGTTGATTTTCACTTTTCCGGCATCGATGTTTCCTGTCGTGCCGTCAATGGTGACTTTGTCGCCGGCTTTGATGATGCCGGTTGTTCCGTCGATGGATACCTGTTTGGACGGATCGGTTCCCAGTGTGACTTTGTCGCCGAGTCCGACAGTATATTCTTTGCCGCCTGTTCCATTGGTTCCTTCGGTGACGGTTATATTGCTGTCTTTGGCTTTGACGGTCGTATGCTGGCCTGCCAGTGTCTTTACGTCATGCAGCTGGCTGCCATTGACAGCATCGGTGCTGTTTGCGCTGACGTCACCGGCTGCTACGTTGGTGATTTTGTTGCCGCCGTTGTCAAGGCCGTTCTTGGTGAGGGATACGGTGTTTCCGGCTGCACCGTTGCTGATGGTTATTCCGTTATTGTTGATGAATGTATTGCCGGCGGTTATGCTTTCGAGGCCTTTCAGGGCTTTGGCAAGACGGACTTTCAGGTTGTTATTGCCATCGGATACGACGCCGAGGTTGTCTTCTGTGGTTAGTTTGTTTTCGTCTGTAATGCCTCCGACGACGTTCACCTGTTCGTTCAGTTTCTTCTTGATGACGTTTCCTGTATCGCCGCCGTATTTCATGCCGTCATTTAGGGTAGCCACTTCTTCTTTGGTTCCGTCCGGTTTTTCGTATACGATACGGGTCGTGGTCGCCCCCGGCGCGCCGTCTACTCCGGGTTTGCCGTCACGGGTAACGGAGATGTTTGTTGTTACGCCGTCTTTTCCGTTGATGCCGATTTTTCCGTCTTTGCCGTTTTCACCTGTAGCGACGATGGTTTCGACTTTCAGGTTTTTATTCATCTTCACGTCGATTGTCGTATTTCCGGCAGGGTCTTGCGTGATAAAGGTTTTAAGGTTTTCTCCGCTGTAGTCTGTATCGGCCGCGGTACCTTCTCCTTTCACGGTTATCTTGGAACCTAATTTATTGGTCTGTACACCACCTACATTGGCATCGAACTGCAGGCCTTTGTCAATCACATCATCCAATTTGGATTTGGACGCGATGTCCTTTAATTTTACGGTTTCTTTCTGCCCTGCATGGTTTTTATCTTCTACGGTCAGATCAATATTTCCGTTGGCATCGACCTTATAAGACCCATCCGCACTGGATGCGTTTTGTACCAGCCGATAATCGGTAGCCGCTGCACTTTGATTATTGATGGCTTCGGTAACTGTCTTCAACTGATCTTCTGTGGCGGCACGCCCGCTGACGGCCGTTGGGTTCGTTACATTCCAGGTCTTATTATCTAAACCTGTTACATAATTACCGGTTTCATTAGCTCCGGCTGCATTAGCTACTGTTTGACCGCCCATGGTCACACCGCCGGCTTTCACCGTATCCGTAGCGGTTACTGTCTTCACATGAATGTCTTTGTTGAGTTTTACGCCAATTTTCGTATCGTCACCGGTTTGAGTGATTTCCGTCGTAATATTATTATCGCCGTTAACGGTGACCTTGGAACCTAATTTGTTCGTTTTTTCACTGTTATTATCCGCATCGAAACGAAGGCCTTTATTGATCACTTCATTTTTAGCATCATGCAATTGACCGCCGTTAACTGCATCTTTGGAGCCGGCTGCCACCTGACCATCAGCAACATTGGTTACCTTTTGGTTATTCGCATTGATGCCGTTATTGGTTACATAGGTCTTTCCACCTACGGTCAGACCGTTATTATTGATCACCGTGCCGCCTGTTGTGACACTATCCACTTTCACATCTTTGGCCAGTTTCACATTCAGCGCGCCGTTTCCGGATACTACGCCGATATTCCCGTCTGACAGTTTTGACGAGTCAGCGCCGCCTTTGATATCCAGCTGCTCACCCAGTTTTTTATTGATAACTGTTGCGTCATCACCCTTAAAGTTCAGCCCTTTGCCAATCGTCGTGTTGATATTTGTGATATCGGTCTTATTGGTCTTCACGCCGTCGCTGACTGTTTTCAGCTGGTCTTCCGTGGCTGCCTGTCCGGATACGGGCTGCGGGTTATCAATATCCCAAGTCGTATTTGTAAGGCCGTTTACGGTTCCGGCATCCCCATTCACCGTGACGGGATGTGTCTGCCCTACGGTAACCACATTCCCCAGCCCGATGGTATATTCTCTACCACCTGTCTCAGCACTGGTTCCTTTCGTAACGGTTACATTGGCGTCTTTCGCTTTGACTGTCGTCGCCTTTGCCGTACCGCCGATGGCCGCATTCAGCTGATCCACATTGACGGCATCGGTTCCGGCTGTGCCGGTTGCCACGTTGGTAATCTTCTGATTGTTGGCATTGAGGCCGCTGTTATTGATATATGTCTTTCCGCCTACATGGACGCCGTTATCGTTGATGACGACTTTATTCGTTCCCGTGCCTGCCGTCACTTCTTTGAATTCCGGCTTTTCACTCATCACTAAATCAAGGCCGTCTCCTGCCGCGTTTTTCTTCACGCCCAGGTTCTTGCCCGATACGCCGGTGGTCACATCAGCAAGGCCGCCTTTCACGGTCAGCTTGGTGCCGAGGTCACGATGCACTTTATTCGCCGCGCCGTCATTGCCTTCAAAATCAAGACCTTTTGCTGTCAGTGCATTTGTGACATTGGTTACAGCTGTCTTTACATCGCCAATATTGGCCGCGTTGCTGTCTGTCGTTCCGCCGCTGGCTACGTTCGTGATGGTCTGGTTATTCGCGTTGAGGCCGTTATTCGTCACATAGGTCTTTCCGCCTACGGTCAGCCCGTTGTTGTTGATGACCGTATTGCCCGTTGTGACGCTGTCCACTTTCACGTTTTTCGCCAGTTTGATATTCAGCGTATCTGTCCCGTTGGATACCACGCCGATATTTCCGTCTGTCAGCTTAGACGTATCTGTCACGCCGCCGACGATATTCGTCTGTTCGCCTAATTTTCGGGTAAACTTATTGGCCGCGGCTGCCGCAGCTTTCACATCGCCCGCATAGGCCACGCCTTTATCCATTTCCGTAGTCACCGCATACAGCTGGCTGCCGTTGATAGCATCGGTAGAAACATCGGAAATACGGCCGGCCGCCACATTGGTGATCGTCCGTTCACTGCCCGCCTTACCCACGCTGACTGTAGAAGCCGGATTTACTCCTGCAAAATTATGTGCTGTTCCATTGATCGTTGCGGAGGGTGTCGCCACAGCTGCCGCCGTTTCCGAACCGGCGCCGAGGGCTATGGCATTTTCATTGGCCACTTTTGTATTGCTCCCGAGAGCCATGCCGTTCTTCGCCGTTACAGAAGCGTTGTTCCCCAGCACCATAGCCCCGTCGGCGGAAACCGTGGAGTTGCTGCCCACTGCATAGGCATTATCCGCATTAATAGTATTCTTATAACCGAAAGCGCCTGCCATATTTCCTTTCACCGTACCGGCAGTGACTGTCGTGATTTTATCCTGATCAGCACCGGCGGCGCTGCCGTTTGCTTCCGTCGCAGTGTTAACCGTGGCGGAGCCGATGGTATTTCCGGCGCCGACAGCATAGGCCTGATTTCCGTAAATAGTATTTTGGGAACCGACCGCCGCGGATTCTTTACCGGACCTATTTCCATCTTTCATATCCAGCCCTACCTGGTTTGTATCGCCAATGGAGGATGACCGGGTTCCGTAAGCACCTACCTGCGTACCGAGAGCAAGAGAATTATCTCCCCAGCTCCGTGCCATGATTCCGATACCGGTGCTGGCTACACCTTTAGTTAAAGAATTGATACCGATCGCTGTGGAACCTGTACCAAACGCTTCACTCAGCGTTCCGATGGCTGTGGTGGCGTCACCGATGGCAGCGGTGTTCGCATATTTCCCTTTCACATTGATAGAAGCTGATCCCAATCCGCCCGGAAACTTAGTTTCTATTTCCTTGTTAAAGCTCTTTTTGATCCCGTTTCCTGCTTTCAGCTGAGGCACAGCTGTTTCCAGTTCCGTACGGGCCATATCGATATCATCCCCGCCGATAGCAATAGATGAGTTACCGATGGCTCTCGTATCCGAACCGAGAGCGAGGGACTGGGTGCCATAGGTTTTTGCCGTACTGCCGATAGCGACACCCTGCGCATATTTAGGATCGACAGTACCGCCGGACTGTTTGATCTTGACATTAGTCTCCGCCGACGCGCCGATAACCACATCGCCTCTGGCGCCGTATGCCGCCGCTTCCGCACCTGCCACTACCGCACCGGATCCCGGATTGCCGTGCTCTGTAGAAGCGATGCTCTTCGCCTGGCGTCCAATGACGATATCCCCGTTTTCCAGCGCCTGTGCGCCCTGGCCGATGGCCACCGTACTTGCCGGGAGACTTGGAGTGCCGGTGCTGCCTTTCCCTGACGCTTTTGCTCCCGTGCCGATGGCAATGCCATGCTCTGTTCCATCCTCAACGGAAGCAGTCTCACCTATGGCGATACCGCGATCTGCTTCACTCTTGCTGTCCCAGCCGATAGCCGTAGAATTGACTCCTTTTGCCGTGGAGTTTGCCCCCAATGCGCGGGCGCCCGCAGCCAGGGCTTTTGCACCGTTACCGATAGCTACGCCCCAATCCCCTCTGGATTGAGAACCGTTCCCCATGGCAATGGCACCGCCATTAGCAGCTTTCGCATTATTACCGAAAGCCATAGAGGAACCGCCCCAGGCCCTGGCATTGGAACCGAAGGCCTGGTCATTGTCTCTGCCTACAAGCACATTATTTTCATCAAAACCGGCGCGGGCATTATTCCCCAACGCAAAGCCGTTCGTAGATTGTGTCCGAGCTTCGTTACCGATGGCCACACCGTTATTAGCAATTGTACGTGCATTACGGCCGATAGCCACTGCCTGCGCACCTTGGCCGACAGTACCGGTACCGAGAGCAATCGTATTGATATCTTTGGTTGTCGCATCATGCCCGATTGCGATCCCGCCGCTCTTATCGGTAATCCCCGGTGTCGCTGTGGCGGGGTTCACGGTAACATTCGCACCATTCCCGATGGCAATCCCGTTCTGGCTTGATACTGAATCCGGATCTCCCTTGCCGACAGACGCCTCATTACCGATAGCCACACTGTGTGATGACAATGCCTTCGACAGAATACCGTAAGCGGAGCTGTTCACCGCCGCCGCCTCTGCCTGGTCGCCGACAGCAAGAGAATGTTCGGCTGTCGATTTAGACAGGGATCCTATGGCAGTCGCCCCCTGCCCGGTAGCTTGTGCCTGATCGCCCATGGCTATGGCATAGATATTTATTGCCCTGGATCGGCTGCCGAGAGCGATCGTATATTCCTCTGTTGTCTTGGCATCATCCCCGACAGCGATGCTGTTCGCTGTAGCCGTTGAGGCACCGATCCCGCCGTCAAACGAGGCTTCCGCTATGCCCGGCAGCAGGCATCCCGTGACGGCAAGGGCGCACAGAAACGCGCGGACGGGCATGCTCTTCTTTTCAGAAGCTGTTCCCCCCATTTTTCCCGCAGCGGCCGGCGATTTCCGAAACTACCACATAGCAATGTTTCACCCGGCTCCAGATGACTTTGTAAATCTGATTCATAACTTCCTCCTTTTGAATAAAAAGATATCGGCTCTCTAAAGAACTAAATAATTTATATCTCTTTCATCATATTATACATTTATAAAGTTATTTAATAAAGTTATTTATTATAATTATATTAGTATACCAAACGCACTTTTATTAAAGTATTTCACCGGAGATTTTCTGCACTCCGGTTCCCTTTCAATGCCCGTCGGCTCCATGCACCTTCCTTCATGTATATTTGACTAAGATATCCGTCATAATGGAACCCTTTTGGAGAAAATATGCAAAAAGCGGATCATCCGTATGCTCACGGTTCTCACATTGCCATGGATAATAAGAAACAAAATACCCTTTTTCAGAAAGACAACTTCATTCCTTATACCGGCAGTATTGCCGTCCAAAAGCAGGACAAAGCCGATTTCGGGTTAAAATATGAGACTCCCGCTTTCCATAATGGGTAAAAGACTCTCTCCTGAAAGCATATGCTTATAGAAGAAAGTCTTTTATCTTCTTCCTGATTTAGAAAGATGGTCTTATCCAATCAGGATCCTACGCTGTTTACGAACTGGATTGTCAGCACTGACGGAGTGGAAATAATCCCCAAAACGGTTACCCGCTGTCCCATAGGAACAACTGCACCATTGAGATTGATAAGAATTTTATTCCCCCGAGCGGTACGGAAATTCATAAGCCCGCTGCCGGCGCTGGACAGAATACTGCCCACAGTGCAGATCCTTGTCCCTACAGGAAGCCCGGACAAATTCCATGCTACCTGATAAGCACCCAGATCCTCTAATTTCAAATCTCCCGGATTGACCTGATACCAGTTGTCAAGATCGCTTTTCACCGGTCCCATGAAATACCCTGCATCCCGAGATGTCCGTGATCCTATTGGCATCTGTGACGGCTGCGGATTCCCAATATCTTTTCTGTAGATGACCGCACGCTGATTAGGAGCCCGTTCCTGATAAGACACGTTCCGGATAATAAGTACAGGCTGCCCGGCCTGATTATAAGCCACATACCCTGTCGCCTGAAAAGGCGTATAACTCATTATCTTTCCCGCATGCTCCATCATGGCAGGGATTTCCTGTCCATCGGCAGTAACAAAACGATATACATTGTCCGCATAAGCTCCTTCAAACTGGCCGGCTACGGTGATATTATCCGCTGCCGCAGCCATCGTGCCCGGCAGCAGCAATATCAATATCATTCCTATCACAGCAAACCATGATTTCTTCATCTGAAAGCCTCTTGCTCCGATTAACCGCGGCCTTTGATGACGCGTACACGCTGGATATCAGGTGTACCGTCCTTATGCTTGCTGATGGTATCTACTCTGATGCGTTCCAGTTCCGGTTCGAATTCTTTCAGTGCTCTGGCCATCCGATCATCGGCAGCCGCACCATTCTGCATAGCCCTGTAGATCAACGCGGCCATTTCATACCTGGTCATCATGCGGTCTCCGCCGAACTGTCCGTCCGGGTAGCCCACGATGACACCGTTTCCTGCCAGAGTCGCCACATAGTCATAGGCCCAATGATTTTCAGGCACATCGGGGAAGAGCTGCATCTTGTCCATATCCATGGAATCCAGCGGTCTTCCGTCCGCAACCTTCAGCAGCGCCCCCTTCACATTTTCCAGTTCAGCGCGGAGATCCTTGATTTCCTTAGCCATTGCCACTTTGGACGTGGACACATGGTTGCCCTGTCCCAGCTTCATGGAAAGACCTGCATTCACCATATTTTCTCCGCCGCCGATGGAACCGCCTACACTGATCATCGTATCTTCATTCGGCCGATAGAAGGCACCGAGTGCCAGAGAATGGGCATCTTTATAGTTGCCGTAGCCCAAAGTGAAGTCCCACTTTTCATCGGGATCGAAGTCCAGCGGATGGAGTGCTGCCAATGCCGCCGCTCCTGCGCCGACTCTGTTGATACGGTTATCAACTTTGTTGATGGCTCCGCCGATCTGTTTCAGCTGTCCTACATTAACAGCATCCGTATCTGCCTTGCCTGCTGCCACATTGGTAATCCGTTTGCCGCCTGCGTCAACGCCAGTCTGCGTGATGCTCGGGCCATTCTTGATCGTCAGGCCGCTATTACTCATCACCGTATTTCCTGTAGTCACGGTCTTGAAGGTCGGTGTATCGACTACAGACACTTTGTAGTCCGTACCGCCGTTTGCATTTGTTCCCGTTGTCACGGAAATATTGCTGCCCGCCGTTACGGAAGAATGCTTGCCTGCCTGGCCGGATACAACCTTCAGCTGGTCTTCCGTCGCCGCCTGTCCGCTGGTGATATGGTTCGGATCCCAGGTCTTATTGGTCAGTCCGTTCACTGTGCCGGCCGTACCGTTGACAGTCACCTGTCCGGCCTTGATCGTACCTTCGGTACCTTTAATGCTGATCTGCTTGGAAGGATCGGTTCCCAGCGTAATGTCATCATTCAGGTTGACATGGTACGTTTTGGATCCGTCGGCATTCGTTTCAGAAGTCACCGTCGTATTTTTGCCGTCCGCTACTTTCGTGGTGGCACCGGCTGCCGCTTTTTTCAGCTGGCTGACATTGACGGCATCAGTATCCACCTCGCCTGCTGCCACGTTAGTGATCTTCTTGCCGCCTGCGTCGATTCCCGACTTGGTAACGCTGGGGCCGTCCTTGATCTTCAGCCCGTCCTTGTCGACTGTCACTGCCGTGTTTCCGGAACCGTCCTGAACGGTAAGCCCGTTGGTATCCATTCTTGTGCGGCCTGTGGTGACACTATTCAGTAAAATATCATCCTTAAGCCCCACTCTGACTCTGCCGCCTTCGACTCTGGTGGAAATATTCTTACCGTCGCCTACAACGTCCACCGTTTCGCCAAGCTTCTTCTTTACTTCATTTCCGTCTTCCGCTTTTATGCCGAAGCCCTTGTTGACGATCTCCGAGCCCTGATTTTTCAGCTGGCTGACATTGACGGCATCGGTATCCGCCTCGCCTGCCGCTATATTGGCAATCTTATTTCCGCCGTTATTCAGCCCATCTGCAGTAAGAGAAACCGTTCCGGCCGGAGTACGCGTCATTTTCTTGACATAGAATCCGGTCGTATCCATCACCACATTACCGGCCGTTACGCTGTTCAGCTTTACGTCCTTGGCCAGACGGACTTTCAGGTTGTTGCTGCCGTCAGATACCACGCCGATATTGTCATCTGTCGTCAGCTTGCTTTCGTCTTTAATGCCGCCGACTACATTCACCTGTCCGTTCAGTTTCTTCTTGATGACATCCCCTGTATCACCGCCGTACTTCATGCCGTCGTCTAAGGTAGCAATCTCATGCTGCTTGCCGTTCTTTTCTTCGATGATGAGACGGGTGATATTGGTACCGTCAACGCCCGGCTTTCCGTCGCCGCCTTTAATGGTCGCTCCGTCTCTGCCGTCTTTGCCGTTGATTCCGACACTGTCCGCTTTCAGGTTCTTGTCCAGGCCGACAATCATATTTCCGTCAGCATCCACCATTGTTTTGATGTTTGACGGATCATATTCCGTATCCGCCTTCGTTCCGGTTCCCCTGATGGTCATGGTACTGTTCAGTTTCTTTATTGCCAGTCCGGTATTTCCGGCAAATTTCATGCCGTCATCCATCGTTGCCACCTGATGGTCGCCTTTTTCATCTACATAGTAGAGACGTGTCATTTCGGTAGCCGACAGGTTCTTGGCCGGATCCAGGCTCGCAGGTCCTGCGTTGACACCTATATCCGCATGGGTGGATTTCCCGTCTTTCCCGGCAGGTCCGGTCAGGCCAATCTGCCCTTCTGTCCCGTTGGCTCCGTCTTTCGCCTTGAGAGTAACTCCGTCTTTGCCATCTTTACCCTTGATGCTGATTCCGTCTTTGCCATGGATCACTACGGAAGAACCGTCTTTGCCGTTGACTCCGATGGAACCGTCTTTGCCGTCAGCGCCTTTCTTCCCGAGCACCAGATCGTCATTTACATTGACTTTGTACGGATTGGCAACAGTGCCTTCGCCTTCGACGGTGGTATTCTTACCATCTTTCAGAATCGTCTTTCCTGCCGCCACAGCATCTTTCAGCTGGCCGAAGTTGACTGCGTCACTGTTCACCGTGCCGTTAGCCACGTTGGTGATCTTCTGGCCGTTTGCGTTGAGACCGTCTTTGTTGACATAGGTCTTTCCGTTAATGGTCAGGCTGCCGTCCGGTCCCAGGTTGATATTTTTCGCCAGACGAACTTTCAGGTTGTTGCTGCCGTCAGATACGACGCCGATATTGTCATCTGTCGTCAGCTTGCTTTCATCTGTAATGCCGCCGACTACATTCACCTGTTCATTCAGTTTCTTCTTAATGACTGCTCCTGTATCACCACCGTACTTCATGCCGTCATCCAAGGTGGCTACATCATGCTTCTTGCCATCCTTTTCTTCGATGATGAGACGGGTGATATTGGTACCGTCAACGCCCGGCTTTCCATCGCCGCCCTTAATGGTGAGTCCGTTAGCGCCGTCCTTACCGTTCAGACCAATGGAGCCGTCTTTGCCGTTGATCACTACAGCAGAGCCGTCTTTGCCGTTGACTCCGATGGAGCCGTCTTTGCCGTCGGCGCCTTTCTTGCCGAGCACCAGATCGTCATTTACATTGACTTTATACGGATTGGCAACGGTGCCTTCGCCTTCGACGGTGGTATTCTTACCGTCTTTCAGGATCGTCTTTCCCGCCGCCACAGCATCTTTCAGCTGGCCGAAGTTGACTGCGTCACTGTTCACTGTACCGTCAGCCACGTTGGTAATCTTCTGGCTGTTCGCGTTGAGACCGTCTTTGTTGACATAGGTCTTTCCGTTGATGGTCAGGCTGCCATTCGGCCCAAGATCCACATCTTTCTTCAGCTTCACATTGAGCTTCGTTCCATCAGATACAACGCCGATATTTCCATCTGTCAGGTCTGCCGAGGCACCGCCCTTGATTTCCAGCTTTTCCCCCAGCTTTTTGTTAATATCTGCGCCGGAGTCTCCGCCGAAGTTCAGGCCTTTGGCAATGGTATTGTTAATGTTTGTAATATTTGTTGTATTCGTATTCTGCTGCGCTTTGGATGCGATATCTGTCAAGGTAACCTGTTTCTTATCGCCTTTTTCGTTCGCTACGGTCAGCACCATATTTCCGCTGCTGTCCGCTTTGTACTTGCCTTGGCTTCCTGCTTCCGGATTTGCTACCAGATGGTAATCTTCTTTTGCCACCTCGGTGAATATTTTGCTCAGGTCTACATTGACTTTGCCCGTATCATTCCGTTCCAGTGTCAGGGTCTTGCCATCATTGGAAACGCTGCCGCTTGTGACATAGTTGTTTTTGAGTCCCGTTATCTTGGCGGTGAGACCATTCGTACCGGTCAACGCAGCCGTGCCGTCGCCGTTTGTCTGGTAGGTTGCCTTACCTTTCGTTATATACTTATCTTTTGCTTCGACAATACGGTTGATATCACCGATATTAGCCGCGTTCGTTATCGTATCTCCGCCGCTGGCTACGTTCGTGATCTGCTTGTTCCCTGCGTTGATGCCGGTGTTGTTGATCTTTACGTCACCTACAGTCACGCTGTTGAAGGTCGGATCTTTGCTTACGGATACAGTCAGCTTCCTTGCGGCCGGATCGTATTCCACACCTGCATTGTCTTTTGCCGCGAATTCAAGGGTTTCTCCCGCCTTGATCGCGCCCTCATTGGTTCCTGCCTTTACCTTGAAGCCCGCTTTCAGTTTTTCCACGTCCGACGCGCTGGCAATATTATTGATTGTGACCGTGCTTGCCGGTGTCGTCGGATGCGCCTTGTCTTCCACTTTCAGATCCACTTTGCCGTTGGCCACGGAATAGTTCCCGTCAGCCGCGTCAGGATTTTTGACCAGGCGGAAATCTGTCTTCGCCGCAGTCGTGGTGGAAATCGCGTCAGACACTTTCTTCAGCTGGTCCTCTGTCGCCGCTCTGCCGTTCACGACCACCGGATTCTACACGTCCCAGTCCCTGTTGTCCAGACCGGTTACATAGCTCTTGTGGTCTGCCGAATCGACGCCCATTCTGGCGGTTCCTGCCGTCACACTGTTCAGGCCGGTCACATCTTTCGCCAGTTTTACATTCAGCGCACCGTTTCCGGATACGACACCGATATTCCCGTCTGATAGTTTTGATGCATCAGCGCCGCCTTTGATATCCAGCTGCTCGCCCAGTTTCTTATTGATAACTGTTGCGTCATCACCCTTAAAGTTCAGGCCTTTTTCAATCGTCTTATTAATGTTTGTAATATTTGTTGTATTCGTATCCTGCTGCGCTTTGGATGCGATATCTGTCAAGGTAACCTGTTTCTTATCGCCTTTTTCGTTCGCTACGGTCAGCACCATATTTCCGCTGCTGTCCGCTTTGTACTTGCCTTGGCTTCCTGCTTCCGGATTTGCTACCAGATGGTAATCTTCTTTTGCCACCTCGGTGAATATTTTGCTCAGGTCTACATTGACTTTGCCCGTATCATTCCGTTCCAGTGTCAGGGTCTTGCCATCATTGGAAACGCTGCCGCTTGTGACATAGTTGTTTTTGAGTCCCGTTATCTTGGCGGTGAGACCATTCGTACCGGTCAACGCAGCCGTGCCGTCGCCGTTTGTCTGGTAGGTTGCCTTACCTTTCGTTATATACTTATCTTTTGCTTCGACAATACGGTTGATATCACCGATATTAGCCGCGTTCGTTATCGTATCTCCGCCGCTGGCTACGTTCGTGATCTGCTTGTTCCCTGCGTTGATGCCGGTGTTGTTGATCTTTACGTTACCTATGGTCAGGCTGCCGTTCGGACCGAGATCCACATCTTTTTTCAAGTTGTATTTTACAGCCGTTACCTTTCCGGACGCATCTTTTGTCACGGAAGCCGTTGTATTTGTTCCATCGGCAAAGTTGACTTTACTGCCATTCTTCACTGCATTCACATCATTGCCATTCTCCTGTGCTGTCCAGGAAGCATTAGATGTTACCGCTTTCAGTTGGGCCACATTGACGGCATCGGAATCATTCGTGCCAGCCGCCACATTGATGATCTGGCGTTTTACCGTATCCGAGCCGACACTGACGGCGCCTGTCGTTCCTTTTGTCGCATTAATGGCATTTACCTGTGCCGTGTCGGCACCGGAAGGGATGTAAGCATTAGATGTCTGCTGACGGTTGGAAACACTGTCAGCGCCGAGTGCCACGCCGCCATCTACTTGGGAATTGGCATTAACACCCATGGCAATGGACTTTTTCCCCTTGCTGCGTGCCAAAGGCCCGATCGCCGTGCTGGCATCGCCTTCCGCCAAAGCATTGAGGCCCATGGCCATAGAAGCGTCACCGGCGGCCTGGCTCATCGCGCCGAGTGCCACGGATGCCGTTCCGATGGAAGCAGTCTTGACATAATAGGGCTTATCATGCAAAGCAGCCGAACCAAGCGTCGCATCACTGGGCGCCTTATTATTCAGATTTTCATTATTCGCCAGTCCCGGCAGAAGGGATTGTAGTTTTGCACGATCCAGCTCGATATCATCCGTACCGATCGCCACGGAAGAGTTTCCGATCGCCCTTGTGTCTGCGCCAACAGCCACCGCCTGCGATCCGTAAGCCTTTGCCACGCTGCCGATAGCCACGCTCTGTGCATCACGCTTTTCCGTCGGACCATTGGTATGATCCACGTTTTTGACCCTTATATTCGTCTCTGCGCCGGAACCGATTGCCACATCGCCCCTGCTTCCGTAAGTATTGCTGTTGCTGCCGATAGCCACCTGTCCGGAACCGGGCAGCTGGTGGTATTTGGAAGCTACGGTTGTTGCCCTGTAGCCGACAGCAATGTCTTCATCAGACTGTACGCTGGATTCCGTACCGATAGCAACCGCGTTATTGACGGACCGCTTCGTCGTCAGCTTGGTAATCCGTTTCGCGCTGCCGGTCAGAGTAACAGAATCTGCATTCCGGGTTTTCTCCAAATCGCCGGCTTTGGCGGAAGTACCGAGAGCGATGGAATTATTACCGCTTGCCTTGGCATCATCACCAATGGCCATAACGCCTTTTCTATCCAGCTGCTCATCAGTCCCGGTCACAAGCGGATTTGTGCTTGTCGCATTTTCCAAGGTCAACGCGCTGGCTTCACGACCGATGGACAGAGAACCGGCACCTTCCGCATGGGCATTGTTTCCGATAGCCGTAGTTCTCACATCATTAGCCGTTGCCGCATTCCCAATAGCGACAGAAGACGGTCCGTTGCCGATACTGTCATTCCCTACAGAAACAGAAGAACCCCCGCTGGCTTTGGCCGAATTGCCCACTGCTACACCGTTATTGGATTCAATAGACGGTATACGGGGATCCTTATTGTTTGCCGTTCCCGATTCCGCATTGTTGCCGATAGCCACACCGTCTTTCGCATATCCTTTTGCCTCCGCGCCTACCGCGATACTGTTGTTGCCTATTGCGTTCGCCTGTCTGCCGATAGCAAGGCTCTGTAACCCCTTAGCTGTGGCTTTATACCCCATAGCCAAAGCATATTCTTCCTCTGCGTCCGCCTCTGTCCCCTGGGCAACCGCATGAGACTTCTTAGCTTTTGCACCATACCCGTAGGCAATACTGGAATCACCGGAAGCCGTCGCGCCGGTTCCTGCATGGATCAGTCCCGGCGCCGCATCCGCATCAGCAGGAAGCATACAGCCGGCAATCACCATGGCGCACAAAAGCGCGCGAAGCGGACGGATTCCCGTCACAGAGGCTTTATTATCTCTGCCGACCCTCTTCGTGATTTCCGAAACGACTATGTAGCAATTCTTCACCCTGCTCCATATGACCTTGTGTACTTGATTCATAACTTTAATCCCATCCTTTCTCTATTGCAAAAATGTTTTCTCCGATGTATAAAATGCTGACCGTTTTTATCCCTATTTTCTTTACGATACTTTTTGCCGGAGAAACTGCCTGCGCATGTTTTCCCTGAAACCGCAGCATTGGGCTGTCTCTTTATCCTCTGCTCTGTTTTGTGCATCAGGAAATCATGCTCCCGCAGCAAACACGAAAATCATTTTACCCCATGCCTTAATTTTTTTCAACCATAAATTTTGCAAACACAAAATATCCAGTATTCATGCGGTTTTCTCATTGTTTATAAATTGACCCCAAGACGGTTTATCTTTATTTTCTCCAAGATCCAGCCATCTGCGGAGTCCTCCATCTTACAGACACCGCTTTATGCCTGCCTCTGAAAAACAACCTCGTCAAATCCTGCATTCCTGTAAAAATACGGGAAACTCCACTCGGTCAGGATATTTTTCTAAAAGTCCGTAATCTTCTTCATGACCGCCTCCATTTTCCATCATGCCTCTTCACGCCGGTACCGCTCCGGTTCGAAATTTCTCTCCTCGAATCTCTCTTCACGCCGGCTTTTCAGGCATACAAAAAACGCCCTCGAAAACAGCCGCCTAAGCAGCCGCACAGAGCGCTCTTAAATTCCTGTGTATGTTCCGGACACAGATGTCACATCTACTTCGTGACTTGCTCCGGATATCCCAATAAAACATATCCATTATTAAAACTCCCCCATCATCCCTGCCCCAGTCACTTCAGGGATATCTGCCGTTTTCTGCCATTACTCCGATTACAAAAAGCGGTTCTGCCGGTAAAAACAATCTCACCATCATACTCCCGTGGATGATAAGTATTCTTTCCATGCCGCAGCAGGATTGTATATCAGACTCAACTCTCCCCCATCCGGATCAAAAACGAATAGTATGATTCCGATACATAATCGTTTCGATTATACGACACCCCACCACAAAATGCACATATCAATTCCGCATAGCTGTATTACTTTTTATAATCAATAGGCACATATTTTCTAATCCTTTCATAATGCATCACATTTCGGCAAACCATGCTGCGTACCGCATTCACGTTTTATATACCCCTATAAATATTTTCTTATTTTTTTACTTTATTTCCTCATTAATCCTTGAACTAAAGTCTATAGCATTACATCCCATATCCGGCATTAAGTAAAACACATAGATAATGCAGCATGTCAAATTGTGCAAATAATGAATTCTGCTTTATGGATGATGGTTGCATGCCCCTGCGTGATAAATCTGTCACTTTGATGAGATTTTACGGTTTTCCCCACCACGGTAACAGATTCTTCGCTGGCGCTCTGAATGACGCCTTACCAGTTTTCCTCACCACGGGTACAGATCCTTCACATCCGCTTCGGATGACGTTTAACATTTCCCTTATTATGACGCTTAACGCTTCCCTCATTATGACGCCTTAACGTCGTCTTATACAAGGATCATGGAGCCAGCCGTCAGAAGGAGCTGCTGGCGCACGCAGTGCGATTGAGGATACTCGCTTGTCGTGATGATTTAAATCGTAAAAGAATAGTTAGCTTGCAGCTGACAGCTCACAGCTGATA
>OGRM01001298.1_pt1 | contig 16149 bp, 7 predicted proteins | sample 1553491 | NCBI WGS metagenome assembly OGRM01 (sample SAMEA2580110, study PRJEB22360) | human gut metagenome | biome: human gut; feature: human-associated habitat; material: faeces | place: Denmark | collected 2008/2010
ATAATTTTGTTCTTGAGTTTTTGGACTACTATATTGATCCGCCGCGCTATACCATAGACGAATGTATAGAGCGAGGGCTTACTTATAGCGTACCCTTAAAGGCAAAATTGAAATTATATTGTACCGACCCTGACCACGAAGATTTTGATACGGTTATTCAGGATGTATTCCTGGGTCCGATTCCTTATATGACGGATAAGGCTACGTTCGTTATCAATGGTGCGGAACGTGTTGTTGTGTCGCAGCTTCATCGTTCACCGGGCGTATTCTTCGGTCAAAGCGTGCATGCCAACGGTACTAAGTTGTACTCAGCCCGTATCATCCCGTTCAAAGGATCTTGGATTGAGTTTGCTACTGACATCAACAATGTCATGTATGCCTATATCGACCGTAAGAAGAAGTTGCCGGTAACCACCTTGCTGAGAGCTATCGGTTTTGAGAATGATAAGGACATTCTTGAAATCTTCAATCTGGCGGAAGACGTGAAAGTGAATAAGACGAACCTCAAGAAGATTGTAGGTCGTAAGTTGGCAGCACGTGTATTGAAAACATGGATTGAGGATTTTGTAGACGAAGATACCGGTGAAGTTGTTTCTATTGAGCGTAACGAAGTGGTTATCGACCGTGAAACTATAATTGAGCCGGAACATATTGACATTATATTAGAGTCAGGCGTTCAGAATATCCTTGTACATAAGGAAGAACCGAACCAGTCTGACTACTCTATTATATATAATACTCTGCAGAAGGACCCCAGTAATTCGGAAAAAGAAGCAGTGCTTTATATCTATCGTCAGTTGCGTAATGCAGATCCTGCCGATGATGCCAGCGCGCGTGAGGTTATTAATAACCTGTTCTTCTCAGAAAAGAGATACGACTTGGGTGATGTAGGTCGTTACCGTATCAACAGAAAGTTGAATTTGACGACTGACATGGATGTCCGTGTACTCACCAAGGAAGATATCATTGAGATTATCAAGTATCTGATTGAGTTGATAAACTCAAAAGCAGATGTGGATGATATTGACCACTTGAGCAACCGTCGCGTACGTACGGTAGGCGAACAGTTGTCAAACCAGTTTGCTATCGGTTTGGCACGTATGTCCCGTACTATCCGCGAGCGTATGAATGTTCGTGACAATGAAGTCTTTACTCCGATCGATTTGATTAACGCCAAGACTATTTCTTCCGTTATCAATTCTTTCTTCGGAACAAATGCTTTGTCACAATTCATGGACCAGACCAACCCGCTTGCCGAAATCACTCACAAGCGCCGTATGTCAGCTTTGGGTCCCGGTGGTTTGTCACGTGAACGTGCCGGTTTTGAGGTGCGTGACGTACACTATACTCACTACGGTCGTCTTTGTCCGATTGAAACGCCTGAAGGTCCGAACATTGGTTTGATATCTTCACTTTGTGTGTTTGCTAAAATCAATCAGCTTGGTTTTATTGAGACACCGTACCGCAAGGTGGCTAACGGAAAGGTAGACCTTTCGGATGAAGGTTTGGTTTACCTTACAGCCGAAGAAGAAGAAGAGAAGATTATCGCTCAGGGTAATGCACCTTTGAATGAAGACGGAACTTTCGTCCGCGACAAAGTAAAATCCCGTCAGGATGCCGATTATCCGGTTGTAGCTCCTGATGAGGTAGAGCTGATGGACGTATCGCCACAGCAGATTGCCTCTATTGCAGCATCTTTGATTCCGTTCTTGGAACATGACGATGCTAACCGTGCGTTGATGGGATCGAACATGATGCGCCAGGCAGTTCCTTTGTTGAAGAGTGAAGCTCCGATTGTAGGTACAGGTATCGAACGTCAGCTTGCACGTGACTCTCGTACGCAGATTACTGCTGAGGGCGAAGGTGTGGTTGACTTTGTAGATGCTACGACTATCCGCATTCTGTACGATCGTACGGAAGAGGAAGAGTTTGTAAGCTTCGAATCTGCACTGAAAGAATATACTATTCCCAAATGGCGTCGTACCAACCAGAACATGACGATTGACCTTCGTCCTATTTGCGAGAAAGGTCAGCGTGTGACGAAGGGACAAATCCTTACCGAGGGTTACTCAACCGAACAGGGCGAGCTCGCTTTGGGTAAGAACCTGTTGGTTGCCTACATGCCTTGGAAGGGATACAACTATGAGGACGCTATCGTATTGAACGAACGTGTGGTTCGCGAAGACCTTTTGACTTCCGTACACGTAGAGGAATACTCTTTGGAAGTTCGTGAAACGAAGCGCGGTATGGAAGAGTTGACTTCCGATATTCCTAATGTAAGTGAAGAGGCTACCAAAGACCTTGACGAGAATGGTATTGTGCGTGTAGGTGCCCGTATCGAGCCGGGTGATATTTTGATTGGTAAGATTACTCCGAAAGGCGAGTCTGACCCTTCTCCGGAAGAAAAGTTGCTTCGTGCCATATTCGGTGATAAGGCTGGTGATGTGAAAGATGCGTCTTTGAAGGCATCTCCTTCTTTGAAGGGTGTGATTATCGGTAAACGTCTGTTCTCCCGCGTTATCAAGACTCGTAGTTCTAAATTGGCCGACAAGGCATTGTTGCCGAAGATTGATGATGAGTTCGATAGCAAGGTGGCTGATTTGAAGAAAATATTGGTAAATAAGCTTTTGAAGCTCACAGAAAATCATACTTCAGAAGGTGTGAAAGACTATATGGGAGCTGAAGTAATCAGTAAAGGCGCTAAATTCTATGCTTCTGATTTCAGTGATATAGACTTTACTGCTATTCAGTTGAGCAATTGGACAAAAGACGAGCATACCAATGAATTGATCCGTGCACTGGTAACGAACTTTATCAAGAAATATAAGGAACTCGATGCAGAGTTGAAACGTAAGAAATTTGCTATTACTATCGGTGACGAGTTGCCTGCAGGTATTATCCAGATGGCTAAGGTTTATATTGCCAAGAAGCGTAAGATCGGTGTTGGTGATAAGATGGCCGGTCGTCATGGTAACAAAGGTATCGTTTCACGCGTGGTACGTCAGGAAGACATGCCGTTCTTGGCAGACGGTACTCCGGTAGATATTGTATTGAATCCGCTGGGTGTGCCTTCACGTATGAACATCGGTCAGATATTCGAGGCTGTTTTGGGACGTGCCGGAAAGAACTTGGGAGTTAAGTTTGCTACGCCTATCTTTGATGGTGCTACGCTGGATGACCTGAACGAATGGACCGACAAGGCCGGTCTGCCCCGTTATGGTAAAACCACTTTGTATGATGGTGGTACAGGTGAGGCTTTCGAGCAGCAGGCTACAGTGGGTGTGACATACATGCTGAAACTCGGTCACATGGTTGAAGATAAGATGCACGCACGTTCTATCGGTCCTTATTCGCTTATTACGCAACAGCCGTTGGGCGGTAAGGCACAGTTCGGTGGTCAGCGTTTCGGAGAAATGGAGGTTTGGGCGCTCGAAGCATTCGGTGCTGCGCATATCCTGCAGGAAATCCTGACTATCAAGTCTGATGATGTTGTCGGACGCTCCAAGGCTTATGAAGCAATCGTTAAGGGTGAGCCGATGCCAGCTCCGGGTATTCCTGAATCACTGAATGTATTGTTGCACGAGTTGAGAGGTTTGGGCTTGAGCATCAACTTAGAATAAATTGAAATTTGGAAATTGAGGGTTGAGAGCTAATGTCTCTTGATTCTCAATTCCCGACTTATCAACATTGTTTTTCAATTTTTAATTCTCAATTATCAATTATATATAAAAGTATGGCTTTTAGAAAAGATAACAAGATAAAGAGTAATTTCTCGAAAATCTCTATCGGTTTGGCTTCTCCCGAAGAAATCCTTGAGAATTCGAGTGGTGAAGTTTTAAAGCCTGAAACCATTAACTATCGGACGTATAAGCCGGAACGCGACGGTTTGTTCTGCGAGCGTATCTTCGGTCCTATTAAGGATTATGAGTGCCATTGCGGTAAGTACAAACGTATCCGTTACAAAGGCATTGTGTGCGACCGTTGCGGTGTGGAAGTGACAGAAAAGAAAGTACGTCGTGAGCGTATGGGACACATCCAGCTGGTTGTGCCGGTGGCTCACATTTGGTATTTCCGTTCGCTTCCTAATAAAATCGGTTACTTGCTGGGTTTACCGACCAAGAAACTCGATGCTATTATTTACTACGAACGTTATGTAGTAATCCAGCCGGGTATATTGGAAGGCGAAGTGGCACAGTATGATTTGCTTGAAGAAGGAGAATATCTGGATCTGTTGGAAAAGTTACCAAGCGATAATCAGTACCTTGAAGATTCAGACCCCAATAAGTTTGTTGCCAAGATGGGTGCAGAAGCCATTTATGACTTGCTGTCGCGCATTGATCTTGATTCATTGTCTTACGAACTGCGTAACCGTGCAGGCAGCGATGCTTCACAACAGCGTAAGAGCGAAGCTTTGAAGCGTTTGCAGGTAGTTGAGTCTTTCCGTGCATCACGCGGACGCAACAAGCCCGAATGGATGATTGTACGTATCGTACCGGTTATCCCGCCCGAACTTCGTCCGTTGGTTCCGTTGGATGGCGGGCGTTTCGCTACTTCCGACTTGAACGACCTTTACCGTCGCGTTATCATCCGTAACAACCGCTTGAAGAGATTGATTGAAATCAAGGCTCCTGAGGTGATTTTACGTAATGAGAAACGTATGTTGCAGGAAGCTGTCGATTCATTGTTCGATAACTCTCGTAAGTCAAGCGCAGTGAAGACTGATGCCAACCGTCCTTTGAAGTCACTTTCCGACAGTTTGAAAGGTAAGCAGGGACGTTTCCGTCAGAACTTGTTGGGTAAGCGTGTCGACTACTCTGCACGTTCCGTAATCGTTGTAGGTCCGGAACTGAAAATGGGTGAGTGCGGTATTCCTAAACTCATGGCGGCCGAGCTCTACAAGCCGTTCATTATCCGTAAGCTCATCGAGCGTGGTATTGTGAAGACGGTGAAGAGTGCCAAGAAGATTGTAGACCGTAAGGAACCAGTTATCTGGGACATTCTGGAACATGTAATGAAAGGACATCCGGTATTGTTGAACCGTGCTCCGACACTGCACCGTCTGGGTATCCAGGCGTTCCAGCCGAAGATGATTGAAGGCAAGGCAATCCAGTTGCACCCGTTGGCATGTACGGCATTCAACGCCGACTTCGACGGTGACCAGATGGCCGTTCACTTGCCTTTGAGCAACGAAGCTATTCTGGAAGCACAGATGTTGATGCTCCAGTCACATAATATCTTGAACCCAGCCAACGGTGCGCCTATCACAGTGCCCGCACAGGATATGGTACTCGGTTTGTACTATATCACCAAACTGCGTAAAGGAGCTAAAGGTGAAGGCCTCACTTTCTACGGTCCGGAAGAAGCGCTTATTGCCTACAACGAAGGTAAGTGCGACATTCACGCACCTATCAGCGTTATCGTTAAGGACATTGACGAAAACGGTAATGTGGTAGACAAGATGATGCACGACACGTCGGTAGGTCGTGTTATTGTAAACGAAATTGTACCTGCCAAAGCGGGTTATATCAATACGATTATCTCTAAGAAGTCACTTCGTGACATCATCAGTCACGTAATCAAGGTTTGTGGTGTGGCAGAAGCAGCCGAATTCCTGGATGGAATCAAGAACCTCGGTTATCAGATGGCATTCAAAGGCGGTCTTTCGTTCAACTTGGGAGATATTATTATTCCCGAAGAGAAAGAAGCGCTGGTGCAGAAAGGTTACGAAGAAGTAGAGCAGGTAATCAACAACTATAACATGGGTTTCATTACCAACAACGAGCGTTACAACCAGGTAATTGATATCTGGACACATGTAAACTCCGAGTTGTCAAACATTTTGATGAAAACTATTTCGAGCGACGATCAGGGATTCAATTCCGTATACATGATGTTGGATTCCGGAGCCCGTGGTTCTAAGGAGCAGATTCGTCAGCTTTCCGGTATGCGTGGTTTGATGGCGAAACCTCAGAAGGCAGGTGCCGAAGGCGGTCAGATTATCGAGAACCCGATTCTTTCTAACTTTAAGGAAGGTCTTTCCGTGTTGGAGTACTTTATCTCTACTCACGGTGCTCGTAAGGGTCTTGCCGATACCGCTTTGAAGACGGCCGACGCCGGATACTTGACCCGTCGTCTGGTTGACGTATCTCACGATGTGATTATCAACGAAGAAGACTGCGGTACGCTTCGCGGACTGGTTTGTACAGCTTTGAAGAATAACGATGAGACAATCGCTACATTGTACGAACGTATTCTGGGACGTGTATCCGTACATGATATCGTTCACCCCACAACCGGTGAATTGCTTGTTGCAGGTGGTGAAGAAATCACTGAAGCCATTGCACAGAAGATTGAAGACTCTCCGATTGAGAGCGTTGAAATCCGTTCTGTATTGACTTGTGAATCCAAGAAGGGTGTTTGTGCCAAGTGCTACGGCCGTAATCTGGCTACAAGCCGTATGGTTCAGAAAGGTGAGGCTGTCGGTGTAATCGCTGCGCAGTCTATCGGTGAGCCGGGTACACAGTTGACGTTGCGTACGTTCCATGCCGGTGGTACGGCAGCCAATATCGCTGCCAATGCAAGTATTGTTGCCAAGAATCCTTCCCGTCTGGAATTTGAAGAACTCCGTACAGTAGATATTATTGACGAAGCAGGCGAACCGGCTAAGGTGGTAGTAGGCCGTCTGGCAGAAGTACGTTTCGTAGATGTCAATACAGGTATCATACTTTCTACGCATAACGTGCCTTATGGTTCTACACTCTATGCAGCGGATGGTGAAGTAGTAGAGAAAGGCAAACTTATAGCCCGTTGGGACCCGTTCAACGCAGTTATCATTACCGAAGCTACCGGTAAGATTGAGTTTGAAGGCGTTATTGAAAACGTTACCTATAAGGTAGAGTCCGATGAATCTACCGGTTTGCGCGAAATCATCATCATTGAGTCTAAGGACAAGACGAAAGTGCCTACAGCGCACATCATGACTGAAGATGGCGAACTTATCCGTACCTATAACCTTCCTGTGGGTGGTCACGTAGTAGTGGAAAACGGACAGAAGGTAAAAGCCGGTGAAGTAATCGTGAAGATTCCGCGTGCCGTTGGTAAGGCGGGTGATATCACGGGTGGTCTTCCCCGTGTTACCGAATTGTTCGAGGCACGTAACCCGTCCAATCCTGCTGTGGTTTCCGAAATTGACGGTGAGGTCACAATGGGTAAGGTGAAACGTGGTAACCGCGAAATTATCGTTACCTCTAAGACCGGGGAAGTTAAGAAATATCTCGTACCACTGTCCAAACAGATACTGGTACAGGAGAACGACTACGTGCGTGCCGGTACTCCGTTGTCTGACGGTGCCATTACCCCTGCCGATATCCTTGCCATTAAAGGTCCTACGGCTGTACAGGAATATATCGTAAACGAAGTACAGGACGTTTATCGTCTGCAAGGTGTGAAGATTAACGATAAGCACTTTGAAATTATCGTTCGTCAGATGATGCGTAAGGTTGAAATCGATGAACCGGGCGATACCCGCTTCTTGGAACAACAGGTAGTGGATAAGCTCGAATTCATGGAAGAGAACGACCGTATCTGGGGCAAGAAAGTTGTAGTAGATGCCGGAGATTCTCAGAACCTGCAACCGGGACAGATTGTTACTGCCCGCAAGTTGCGCGATGAAAACTCCATGCTGAAGCGCCGTGACTTGAAACCCGTTTCAGTACGTGATGCTGTACCTGCTACCTCTACACAGATTCTTCAAGGTATTACCCGTGCGGCTTTGCAGACTTCAAGCTTTATGTCTGCCGCTTCTTTCCAGGAAACGACGAAGGTACTCAACGAAGCTGCTATCAACGGAAAGGTAGACCGTCTGGAAGGTATGAAAGAGAATGTTATCTGCGGTCACTTGATTCCTGCCGGTACAGGTCAGCGCGAATTCGAGAAGATTATTGTCGGTTCGAAAGAAGAGTACGATCGTATGCTTGCCAACAAGAAAACGGTGCTCGATTATGCAGTTGATGATAAGGTAGAAGAGTAATTACTACGTTAATACAATCAGTAATTTTTATAGTGAAAGAAGAGGATCTCCCGGGATTCTCTTCTTTTTTTATATTTGTTGCAAACCGGCTCTCTTTTCGGTCTGATGTAAGAAGAGTGTAATGTAATAGCAAAATAAAGATTTGCATGCCCCCTTCACAACCTTTTATTCATGGATGTTTGAGGGTGAAGGGGAGGAGGGGGAAGCATGCTATTGCCTCAAATAAAACAGACCATCGGTTTGGGGTAAACGCATGGTCTGTTCAGGTAAATCAGACGATGTGTTCTATTCGAACAGACCATGCAATTTCAGGACATATCAAGTGCCTTTTTTGTTCAGGTCGTACTGTTACTTTTATCTTGGAGTATTTTGTGTGTCGGAATGAAAGAAGTATATTTGTCATTCAATTATAATGATATACGATAATATGGAAAATCAGGAAAATAATAACGGACAGTTACAGATAGAGCTGAAAGAAGAAGTGGCCCAAGGCACGTATGCCAATCTTGCCATTATCACTCATTCCAGTTCGGAGTTTATCATGGACTTTATTCGGGTAATGCCGGGAATGCCCAAAGCCGGGGTTCAATCGCGTATTGTATTGGCACCCGAACACGCCAAGCGTCTGCTGCGTGCGCTTGAAGAAAATGTTGGTAAATATGAACGTGCTTTCGGCCCTATCCGCATGCCGGATGAGCAACCTATTCCGCCATTGCCTAACATTAAGGGTGAAGCATAAAATCAAAAAAAAACTTGTAGTGCATTGATTATTCAAAACTTATTAGTATCTTTGCAGCCCAAAAGTGTATAGTTTTGAATTAATATAAACAATAATATATAACTAAAAACAATTAAAATGCCTACAATTCAGCAATTAGTAAGAAAAGGACGCGAGGTTTTGGTAGAGAAAAGTAAGTCTCCAGCCTTGGATTCTTGTCCTCAAAGACGTGGCGTTTGCGTGAGAGTGTATACAACCACTCCGAAGAAACCGAATTCAGCTATGCGTAAAGTAGCTCGTGTACGTTTGACTAACGGTAAAGAGGTGAACTCTTACATTCCGGGAGAAGGTCACAACTTGCAGGAACACTCAATCGTATTGGTTCGCGGCGGTCGTGTAAAAGACCTTCCGGGTGTACGTTATCACATCGTTCGTGGTACTTTGGATACCGCAGGTGTTGCTAACCGTACTCAAAGACGTTCTAAATACGGTGCTAAACGTCCGAAACCGGGACAAGCAGCAGCTCCTGCAAAAGTTCTTAACACTAACGCAGCTAACAAGCTGATCTACTGTATCACACCATCTACTTCTAATCCTTACTTCGGTACTGTTCAGACAGCATGTAAAGAAGAAGGCGAGAAGTTAGGATACAAAGTTAAATGTGTATCTCATGATGATGATGCTACAAAACAGTCCGAATTATTCGATACAGCTATTTCCGAAGGCGCATCCGCAATCGTTTGTGATAACGCCGGAGCAGATGCTTCTATCGAAGCAGTTCAGAAAGCTTATGATGCTGGAATCCCTACATTCATGGTTGACCGTGAGATCAACAAAGAAGGTCTTTGCGTATCTCAGATCGTAGCTAACAATGACCAGGGTGCTCAGGCAGCAGCAGAAGCATTAGTAGAAGCTACAGGCGGAAAAGGTGACTACGCAGAATTATTAGGACTTGAGTCCGATACAAACTGCCAGGTTCGTTCTAACGCTTTCCACAGAGTTCTTGACCAGACAGACATGAAGATGGTTGCTCAGCAGTCCGCTAACTGGGATCAGACAGAAGGCCAGTCCAAAGCTGAAACAATCTTACAGCAGTATCCAGACATTACAGCGATCGTTTGTGGTAATGATACTATGGCTTGTGGTGCAGCAGCAGCAGTTGCAGCAGCAAACCTTGACCATGACGTATATATCATCGGTGTTGACGGATCTAACGATATGAGAGATAACATCAAAGATGGTAAAGCACTTGCAACAGCTCTTCAGCAGATTGATAAGATCACAAGAAATGCAGTTACTCAGGCTAACGATTACCTGACAAACGGAACTACAGGTCTTGAAGAGAAGCAGTTAGTTGACTGTGTTGTAATTACAAAGGATAACGCTGACAAGTTAGATAACTTTGTTTTCGCAGAATAAGAGAAGTTCGTAGTATAAATTTAATTGAATCTGTTAGGTCTGAAGGGGGTTAGGCTCTCTTCAGTGTGTGGAGGGGTGCCAATAAGTTATTCGGCACCCCTCTCACATGTAGGGAGAGCTGACCGCCAGGATTTATGATTGAATAGTGCGCTGGTTCTTATTTATATAATGCAGAGAAAAATTTATATGACTTATATAGATAACAGGGACAGCAGGGAATGAAGAAAGGAAGAAAACCATGGCAAAACGTTTGATAAGCACTGTTTTAACAGTAGTAATGGCAGCCGTTTTATTAACAGGCTGTGTGAAGGTAGTAAAGATTGGTCATGAGGGAGATCTTACAGGGCAGAAAGAGTTCAATCCTGGTGACAGTGTAGAAGCAATCTGGGATTCAGAAGTAATTCCAGAATGTGAGAAAAAAGCAGTAGATGTATCTGACATTTTAGCAAAGTATGATGGCAAGCTCACAGAAATGGGCGAAGAATTTGATGGCTTAAAGACAAAAGCAGCTTCTTATTATAACTATGCAGTAAAATTAGAAGGTGCAAAGATTACAAAAGTAGATAAAGATTCTTTCTACGGAACAGTAACATTAGAAGTTCCTGGCTACACAGGAAAGACAGTAGTTACCTGTCAGATTGGTAAATATAAGAATTCATCTATTCGTGATGATATGAGTTTCATTAACTTCTCTGATTTTACAAACCAGACAGAATGGGGTCAGGTAAATACAAGTATGCTTGAAAAAGTTGAAGAAGCAGTTGTAAAACCTGTATACGATGACCTGGCAGAAGGAGCAACAGTAAACCTTGTTGGATGTTTCACTGCTGATTCCAATGATGCAATCGTAATTACTCCGGTTGTTCTTGAAGTAAAATAACAGACAGAACACAGTAAAAATCAGTTAGAGGAGGATGAATTGGATGGCTGAGAATAAAGATAAAGATATCGTAATGAAATGCCGGCACATGGAAAAGGTTTATCCTGGTACAAAGGCTCTTGACGATGTTGACTTTAACATTTACCGTGGAAAAGTTAACGTATTAATCGGAGAAAATGGTGCAGGCAAGTCCACATTAATGAAGCAGATTGCCGGAATCGAGCAGCCTTCTTCAGGAAAGATGTATCTTGACGGCGAAGAAGTAAGCTTCAAAAATACAACAGAGGCGAGAGCAAAGGGAGTAGGTATCATTCATCAGGAACTTTCCCTTTTCCCCAACTTAAACGTATACCAGAACATTTTTATGAACAACGAACAGAAAAAAGGTGTCGTTGTGAATAATGAAATACATAAACAGAAGACCAAAGAGGTCCTTGAAAGACTGGAGTATCCGATTGATCCGGAGGCGAAAGTCGGAGACCTTCGTGTAGGTCAGCAGCAGATGATCGAGATTGCCCGTAACTTAATTCAGGATGACTTAAAGATTCTCATCATGGATGAGCCTACATCTTCCTTAAGTCAGTCAGAGGTACAGGTACTTTTCAAGATCATGCGTGAGTTAAATGCCCAGGGCATTTCCATCGTATATATTTCCCATCGTCTTGAAGAGATTATGGAGATTGGTGACCACGTTACTATTCTTCGAGATGGTAAATATGTAGATGATGCAGCAGTTAAAGATATTGACGTTCCTTGGATCGTACAGAAGATGACAGGCAGTAACAAATCCTACCCTAAGAAAGAAAGAGATATTGACTGGGAGAAACAGGATACTGTTCTTGAAGTTAAAGACCTCTGTCTTCCAAAGAAAGGTGGCGGATGGCTGCTTGATCATGTAAGCTTTAAGTTAAAACGAGGAGAAATTCTCGGAATTTACGGCTTAATGGGAGCCGGACGTACAGAAGTATTTGAATGTCTGATGGGACTTCATCCAGAACACACTGGAGAGGTTTATGTTGACGGCAAGAAAATTAAGATTAAGAACATTGCAGAGCAGATCAAGAATGGTTTTGCCTTAGTTCCTGAAGACCGTCAGGCAGAAGGTCTTGTACAGACACTGGATATCGAAAAGAATATTTCCCTTTCCAGCTTAAAGACCTGCTGTAATAAGTTCGTTTTATCCAAACAAAAGGAAGACGAATATGTAGATGCACAGATTAAAGATATTCATATTAAAGTAGCAGATAAACATCTTCCGATTTTATCCCTTTCCGGTGGTAACCAGCAGAAATGTGTAATCGGTAAAGGTGTGTTGACAGATCCTAAGATTCTTCTTATGGATGAGCCGAGCCGTGGTATTGATATCGGTGCCAAGACAGAGGTATTTGATATTATCAACCAGTATGCAGACCGTGGACTTTCCATTATCTGTGTAAGTTCAGAGCTTAAGGAGATGCTGGCAATCGCCAACCGAGTTGTCGTTTTATCAAACGGTATTAAGACCGCAGAATTTACAGATGACGAGATCACAGAGGATAATCTGGTATTAGCATCCTACAAAGGTCATCACTAAAACTAATAATGTATTTTGGAATTTTTCTATGCCAGCTTAACAGAAGCCGGAAAAGTCTTCCGAAGTACATAACAAGGAAAAGGAGAAATCAAAATGAATAAGAAAAAAGATAATTCGAATCTTATGATGACACTTTTAAAGGGAAGAACATTATTCGTACTCATAATTTTATTTATATTCTTCTCTATTAAAGCCGATTCTTTCTGCACAGTTAACTCATTACTTTTAGTATGTAAGCACGTTGCACAGTATGGTATTCTGGGTATTGGTATGACCTACGTTATCATTACCGGCGGTATCGACCTTTCCGTTGGTTCCGTAGTAGGTTTAGTCGGAATGATCGCCGGTGGTCTTATCCAGGAAGGTCTTACTTTAAAATTTGCCGGAGTTACACTTTACTTCAGCGTTCCAGCTATCACAGTAATCTGTATCATTATCGGTATTATCATCGGTATTGTTAACGGTGCATTAATTGCAAAATGTAAATTAGCACCTTTTATCGTAACATTAGGTACAATGTACATCGGCCGTGGTCTTGCAAATATCCGTTCCGGCGGAAATACATTCTCAAGTATCAAAGGTCAGGAAGCACTCGGAAACGTAGGTATCATGCAGTTTGATAGCCGTGTATTCGCAGTTGGCGGATTTCCTGGTATTCCAATCGCAGCGATCCTCTTCCTTATCCTCGCAGTAATCGCAGCATTTGTACTTAAGAAAACTCCTTTTGGATGGCATATCCTTGCTATTGGTGGTAACGAAAAGGCAGCTCGTCTTTCCGGTATCAAAGTAGAGAAAAACATTATTCTTGTATACGCAATCTCCGGTGCATGTTCCGCATTGATCGGTCTTGTAACAATGGCACAGATTGCAGCTTCTCATCCAAACACAGGTGATACTTGGGAAATGAACGCCATTGCAGCCGTTGTACTCGGTGGTACATCTATGGCAGGTGGTGTTGGTACAATCGGTGGTACAGTAATCGGTGCATTCGTAATCGGTATCATCAATGATGGTATGACAATGTGTGGTGTATCCGAGTTCTGGCAGAAGGTAATCAAAGGTCTTGTAATCATTCTGGCTGTATTAATTGACCAGTTCCAGAGAAACTTACAGGCTAAGATGGCTCTTCAGGCAAGAAATGAGAACAAATAATTAATATTGTTGATAACTATTGCCATAGTTTTCATCCGGTAGACCAGTTGCCCGCTGGCCTGCCGGATTTTTGCTTTCAAATTATTTTCCTTTTAAATTAGGGGAAACAGTGTTATAATAATTTCTACTATATCTGTAATAATTTAAACTCAGAGAAATAGACAATGTATATTTCCTAATTGGGAGAAAGAAATGAAACGAGAAAAGAATATATCAAGAAGGGTCGCTCTGAATTTATGGTTGCCTATTATCGTGGTAGTCTTTATATTAGTAGCGGCCTTAGGTGTGATAGAAGTGAATCCCGGTCTTGGATATACAATCTTGGTAGGAGATGTTATTTATCTCATTGCGGCTGTTTTATGTTATGAATATACGGAGAAGATGATTAGCAAGGAATTTCTGGCGGCTGGTTTTGAGCAGAGTCAGATTCAGAAGCAGATTCTTAAAGAACTTCCAGTACCGTATGTAATGACAGACCAGGATGGTACGATTATCTGGCATAATGAACAGTTTTCAGAGATTGTAGGACAGAAGATTACAAAGAAACGTATCACACAGATTTTTCCAGGACTTTATAAGAAGGTTTTCCCTCAGAATGGGCAGATGAAGGAGTACTGTATCACACATGAGGAGCACAAGTATCATGTGGAATGTCGAAATATGGTATTTAAGAATTTGGAACAGACAGAGGGAGAGATACAGGAAGATAAAGAGACACAGGGAGATATTCTTCAGGTATTTTACTTTTTTGATGAGACGCAGCTTATTGGTTACAAAGAAGAGTCCAGGAAGAAGAGTCTGGTTGCTGGATTGATTTATATTGATAACTACGAAGAAGTTCTTGAAAACATGGAGGAAGTAAGACAGTCCCTTCTTCTTGCTTTAGTAGAGCGAAAGATCATGAAGTATATGCAGGGACTCGATGCGATTATTAAGGGATTTGAGAAGGACAAGTTTCTTTTTGTATTTGAAGAAGAAAAACTGGAACAGCTGATGGAATCTAAGTTTTCGATTCTTGATGAAGTCCGGCTTATCAATATCGGTAACGAGCTATCTATGACACTGAGTATTGGTGTTGGTGTGAATGGCGGAAGCTACACGGAGAATTATGAGAGTGCACGGGTAGCGATGGATCTCGCTCTTGGCCGCGGTGGTGATCAGGCTGTAGTAAGAGATGGAGATGCCATTTCCTATTATGGAGGTAAGACCCAGAAAGTCGAAAAGAGTACAAGAGTAAAAGCCAGAGTGAAGGCACATGCACTTCGGGAGATTATGCTGACACATGATAAGATTTTTGTTATGGGACATAAGAATCCAGATGCAGACTGTGTAGGCGCAGCGCTTGGTATATACCGCCTGTCGAAGGCACTAAACAAAAGCACATATATTGTTATGGACAAAGACTGTCCGGCAATTGAGCCAATCGTAGATGGCATTTACCGTGAGCGGGCAGATGAAGAGGAAGATATTTTTGTAACGAATGAGGAGGCAATGCTTCTTAAAGATAAGTCGGCAATGCTTATTGTTGTGGATGTGAATGTCCCGGCAATGACAGAATGTCCGGAATTATTGAAGTCCATCTCAACAATTGTTGTTCTTGACCATCACAGGCAGAGTAATGAGACGATTAAGAATGCGGTTGTTTCTTATGTAGAGCCGTATGCATCATCGACTTGTGAGATGGTAGCGGAGATTTTACAGTATATTGTAGATAAACCAAAGCTTAAGAATATTGAGGCTGATGCCATGTATTCAGGTATTTTGGTGGATACAGATAACTTTGTTATCAAAGCGGGTGTCAGAACATTTGAGGCGGCAGCCTACCTGCGGAGAGCAGGAGCAGATGTAACTCGTGTAAGAAAGATGTTCCGTGAAGATATGGAACATTGCCGTATACGAACAGCGATTATTAATAAAGCAGAAATTTACATGGATGAATTTGCTATTTCAACCTTTGATGGGGAAAATGTCTCCGGAGCGACTGTTGTCGGAGCCAAAGCGGCAAATGCATTGCTGAATATACAGGGAATCAGAGGAAGCTTTGTGCTGACTGCTTTGCAGGATTGTATATATGTCAGCGCACGCTCTATTGATGAACTTAATGTACAGGTAATTATGGAGAAGTTTGGCGGTGGCGGACATCTGACGATGGCAGCAGCACAGCTAAAAGACGTATCCCTTTCTGATGCGGCAGAGATGTTAAAACATACATTGCGGAAAATGCATGAAGATGGGGATATATAGACGGTATTTATCTCCTTACAGCAAGAAGACTCCGACCTCTAAGGTGAGAGATGAATTGCGTCCGTTATCTTCTTGATATTGGGTTCTAATCATGGTATAATAGAATCAGTCGAATGGCAGAAAGGGGTCGAAAT
>OGRM01001311.1_pt1 | contig 15988 bp, 7 predicted proteins | sample 1553491 | NCBI WGS metagenome assembly OGRM01 (sample SAMEA2580110, study PRJEB22360) | human gut metagenome | biome: human gut; feature: human-associated habitat; material: faeces | place: Denmark | collected 2008/2010
GTGCTAAAGTGAAACAGATTGTCATATATAAATCGAGAACCGGATTTACGAAAAAATATGCAAAGTGGCTTGCACAGTCGTTAAACTGTGAGTGCATACCACAGGAAGATGTCGGCGGAGAAAGGCTCTCGGATTACGATGTGATCATTTTCGGGAGCAGCTTCCGTGCAGGAAATGTAGAAGAGCTGAAATGGTACAAAGAGACGATCCTGCCGTTTGAAAAGACTAACGTGCTGTTTGTGACCGGGGCGATGCCGCCGTCTTCTGCAGACGCTGTCAAGTCCATTGAACAGCAGCTGGGCAAAGGAGAGGACAGAGAAGTAAAAGTATTCTACCTGCAAAGCGGGCTGAATTATGAAGCGATGAATCTTGGCGATAAGCTTATGATGAAAGTCTTCTGCAAGATGATGAAAAGCCGCAAAGCACACAGTGAAGAAGAGAAAGCCCTTTTTGAACAGATGCAGAAATCCTTTGATGTCTGTGAAAAGGCAAATCTCGAACCGATGCTCAACTATATACAGGGATTATAAAAAACAGGAATGTTACATAATTAGAATATGAGATGTGACATTCCTGCTTTTTTTTGATTTTATATAATAAAAAGTATCTGTTATATGAACCAAACAAACGTATGCAAGATGCGAAAAACTCAGTTATATCAAGGACTTTCAGCAAAAAGAAAAAAGGGGATTTGATTGACAATTATCGGAAATAGGGGTACACTGTTGGCGTAATAGAGGGCTAATTTCATAGGAGTTTTGTGGTGAGATTGCGTTTATGTGATCTCTTTAAAGGAATCCGGTGAGAATCCGGAACAGTTATTCCCTGCTGTATGGGGGACGAAAAAGATTATTTGCCACTGGTTAGTCAAACTGGGAAGGCATCTTGAGTAGGAGGAACCCAAGTCAGAACACAAACACAAAACCGGTTTATCAGCAACGTCCGCAGGCATAGCGGAGGTGTATTTTTTGTCCCCTTTTGCCCGGTGTCTGAAAATTATGAAATTGGAGAACACACAGAAAGGGAAGGAGGAAAACGAAAAAGGAAAACACAGATGTGAGTATGTGTAAAATAAAAAAAGCAAACAGAAGCGAATCGCCAAAAAGCGAATGAGGAGGAACAAATGGAACGAAGAGAAAAAAGATTTGCTTCCAGAATTCTGGCATGGTTTCTGACCTTTTTGATGATCACAACCATGATTCCGACAAGTGCATTCGCAGCACTGCCGGCACAGGACACGGGAGCAGTTGTTTCAGAGGATGCGTCATCGGATGAAACAACGCAGGATGGTATTCTTTTAAAGACAACTTTGACGGACAAGCTTAAGGTAAAAGGACAGCGCAAGCTGTTCGATGTCTGGGCAAGAGATGCTGAGGACAACACGCTCAAACCGACAGCAACTCTTGACGGACAGGCACTTTCGGCAACCTGGAGTGATAATGTAAAGACAAGCTTTACGCTGGATTTCCAGGGTATGGAAGAAGGAGAGCATACCGTTGTTATTTCCGCAGAAGACGGAAAAGGAGCATCGAAAACACAGACTTATACCGTTATTTATCAGAAAGCCAAAAAAGGCGAATTTATCGGTTATGCAACGGTCAGCATTGAAGCCTTTACAATCTCAAAAGGTTATATCGTAGAACCGGTTCTGATGCCGGTTTACGAAGGTGACAATGCAGCGAAAGCATTTGTAAACCTGATCCGTGAAGAAGGCTATGATGTAGAATACACCGGAAGTCTGACCAGCGGTTTCTATCTGTCCCATATCGTGGGATCTAATGCAAAAAAACCAAAGAATGCGACAAAGAAACTGGATCTTGCCGGTGCAGCACTTGAGCCGCATATGGCAGAAAAACTTCCGGATCTGATGTTTGACGCCGACGGCGGAACAGAAGGTTCTCTTGGTGAATTTGACTACAACTACATGTCAGGATGGATGTACTGTGTAAATACGGTATTCCCGAATGTAGGATTTGCAGATTATTATCTGTCTGACGGCGATGTCATGCGTGCACAGTTTACTCTGAAGTACGGCGGTGATATCGGAGGTTCCGGCGGTATGGGCGGCGGCTATGATGATTCTTACAGCGTCGCAAACAAAGATGTGCTGACCACCACTCTGGCAAAGATCAATTCTGCACCGAACAGTGCCGAGCTGAAGGCAGATCCGGATATCGCAGCAAAGATCACAGAAGCAAAAGAAGTTCTGCAAAATATTGTTGCAGAACAGAGTGAAGTAGATAAAGTAAACGATGAACTGAACAAACTGCTTGGCGGTGAGATCACAAGTATCACACTGGATCAGAGAGAGATCACACTGGAAAACGAAGGTACCATGCAGTTAAATGCAAAAGTGGAGCTGACAGGCAAACCGATCGAGCCAATCGAATGGAACAGTGAAGAACCTTCTGTTGCAACGGTGAAAAATGGTCTGGTAACAGCTGTCGGTGCAGGAACGACCACGATCACGGCAACCTGCGGCGAAAAGACAGCAACTTGTAAAGTAACCGTAAATGCAAGTCCGCTTCAGGAAGTCCGGCTGGATAAATCAAAAATGGAAATCCTGAAAAATGACAGTGAAACACTGACAGCGACACTGGTTCCGGCAAATACCACAGATGACAGAACCGTTACCTGGAGCACAAATGCAGAAGATGTCGCAACGGTAAATCAGAGCGGAAGAGTAACCGGTAAAAAAGAAGGAACGGCTGTCATTACAGCAAAGGTTGGTGACAAAGAGGCCGGCTGTACGGTAACAGTCAAAGAAGTCCATACACAGCGGATTTATTTTGATGACAGCAAACTGACCCTGAATAAAGGAAAGAACAAAACCTTATCTCTGAGATTTGATCCGTCCAATACAACGGATGCAAAAAAAGCGACCTGGGAAAGCTCAGAGCCGAGCGTTGCAAGTGTTTCCACAAGCGGATACGTACGTGCACTGAAAAAAGGAACGACTACGGTCACGGCAAAAGTCGGTGACATGACTGCTTCTATTGAAATAGAAGTTGTAGAAGTGCCGATGACCGGCGTAAAGATCAGCTATGGCTCTAAATCACTGAAAGTAAAACAGTCCACCTATATGTCAGCAAGCTATCTTCCAAGTGATACCACAGATACCAGGAGCGGAACATGGAAGAGCAGCAATACAAATGTGGCAACCGTTTCCAGTTCAGGAAAGGTAACTGCAGTCAGTGAAGGCGAAGCGATCATCACATTCACAAGCGGTGCTTTTACTGCAGAATGTTATGTAAAAGTTCTGCCTGCAAATGCAGACGTGTTCAGCACCATATCCATCACTCCGAATCAGAAAGAGATTGGATGTGGCGTTTCTGATACACAGAAGATTATGGCAGACGTAGGCGATGGAACCGATCCGGTCGTATGGACTTCTTCCAATCCGGCAGTTGTGGCAGTCAGCACAGACCAGTCTTTGGCAGCACAGTCAGCAGAGAATACGATGCAGGTTGGAAAGGAAGCAGTGGTCACAGCAACCGGAAAGGGAACAGCAGTGATCACAGCAAAATCAGGACAGAAGAGCGTAGATATTCCGGTAACCGTTGTAGCAGCCGGCATGAAAGAGTTCAAAATCCTGGCAGGAACCAATGCAGAAACTTCTTTTGCATACGAGATCACACCGGAATATAATATTACGAAAAACAAATATCAGGTTATCATCCCGGATGCAATTACCAATGTATATCTCTACTCCAAACTTGCAGATAATGTAACTGCAACGGTAACAGCACGTTACACAGCGGCAAATAACGGATCTGCGAAGAATATTACACTGAGAAGTGGTGCGACATCAAGTGCCGCCTACCTGACCAAAAAAGACATGAATGGCAACACACTGTATGTAGATGTGAAGAAGGGAGACGAGACAACAACTTATGAATTTGATGTTGTTCGTGAATCCACTCTGACATCCTTAAGTGTGGCATCTGCAGATGGAGAAGAAGTGCTTCATCCTGGCTTTGATAAAAATGTAACAGATTACACAGTCAGTGTAACCGACAACAACGACAGCGTAAAAATAAATGCAGCAGCATTTCTGGAAAACGCAGCAGTTTCTGTCAACGGTACCGCAGTGACAGGAGAAACATCAGTTCCTCTGAGCGGAGATAAGACTGTGATCACCGTCAAAGCAGCAATGGAAGATGCACCGTCTCAGGCAAGAGAATACAAGATTCATGTTCTGAGAAAAAAATCCGTAAAACTGACACTGAAAGCAGATCCGGCAGATACAGTGATCACACTGAAAGATGCTGACAGCAAAAAGCTGAAAGCAGAGAACGGTGTATACACACTGAAGGCAGAAGAAACTTACAGCTATGTTGCCGTAAAAGCCGGATATGTTACAAAGAAAGATACGATTTCTGTTACAGAAAACACCGAGAAAACCATCACAATGGAAAAAGCACCGGAGAGCACCAGAAAAGATGTATCCGCAGCATGGAAAAACTTCCGTAACAGTGATGACAACATGGGTATTACCTCTGCAAAAACACCAACGAGCGAGGCGACAACCTACGAAAAATGGTTTAAGAAACTGGGAAGCGGCTGGGGGGCAGCACCGGGGGGGCAGATCATCGTGGATAATTCCCTGATCGTCATGAGTGCAAACCATATTTACAAACTGGATCTGAATACAGGTGATATCCTGCAGACAGGCGATATGGTAGCAGCGACAAACTTTGGATACACACCGCCAACCTATGCAGACGGCATGATCTTTGCACCGCTGGCAGACGGACGTGTACAGGCGTTCAATGCAGAGACACTGGAATCTCTGTGGGTTTACCAGGATACGCTGAAAGGCCAGTCCTTAAGCCCGATCACTTACAGTGACGGTTATATTTATACCGGATTCTGGAATGCAGAGACAAAAGATGCAAACTATGTGTGCATCCCGGTTACGGATGAAGATCCGACGAACGCACAGGAAGCAAAAGAAGCAGCATGGCAGTACACAAGCCTTGGCGGTTTCTACTGGGCAGGTTCTGTGGTACGCGGTGACTATGTTGTATTTGGTACGGATGACGGCACAAGCGGTTCAGACGGAACCGGACATGTATTATCTCTGAACAAGAAGACCGGAGAAGTTATGGACAGCGTCGATGTAATCGGTGACCAGCGTTCTACGATTGCTTATGACAAAGAAACAGACAGACTGTATTTCACAACAAAAGGCGGCTACCTCTACAGTCTAAAACTGAAATCCGACGGAACCTTTGGTAAGGATACGCTGAAATCCGTACAGCCTGGAAACATGAGCACCAGCACACCGGTTGTATACAACGGAAGAATCTATATCGGTGTGACAAGCGGAAGTAACTTCAGCGGAACCTATTCGATCAGCGTGATCGATGCGGCAACGATGACAGAGATCTACAAAGCACCGCTGAAAGGATATCCACAGTGCTCTGTACTTCTGTCAACCGCTTACGAAAAAGAAGACGGAAGTGTTTATTTGTATGCAACTTATAACAACAATCCGGGTGGTATCACTCTGATCCGTGATAAAAAAGGACAGACAACTCCGGATGTAGAAGAAATTTTCATACCGGAAAAAGCAAGACAGCAGTACTGCATCACAAGTATTATCTGTGACGAAAACGGTACGCTGTATTATAAGAACGACAGTGCATGCGTTATGGCGGTTGCATCCAGTGAGGCATATATGACTGGCGTAACATCAAGTGCAGAAGGCAGCACGATCGATAATGGCGTGGCATTTGACGGAAAACTTTCCAGTCATGACATCGTTGTCCTGACTTCGGCAGATAAGACGACTCTGACCTTTACTGCTTCCGAAGGAAGCAGCATTACCATCGATGGCGTGGAAGGAAACAGCAGAGAGATGGAACTGACAGAAGCAGGCAAGAGCTTTGATGTTGTTGTGAAAAAAGGAAGCGATGAAAGAACTTATAAATTCACACTGAAACGTGAAAAACCGAATACCAACTTAAAAGAACTGTATGTCAGCGACAGTAATCAGTTTAACATGGGACTGGTCAGCTTAACACCGGCGTTCAGTAAGACAAATCATGTTTATCATGCAGAATACAGCACAACACGCCGCTTCCTGAATATCTGGACAGCAGCAGAAGATACAGGTTCAACTTATAAACTGTATCCGGTAAGTGCAGTAGGAAAGAGCACGGTCATCAGCAGTTCAGAAGGAAATATCATCCGTACTGCAACAAACAGTGGACACGACCGTTATGCGATCTATTTTGCAGACAACAGTGACTGCGCGACCGTTCGGATCGAAGTAACTGCAAAAGACGGCAAGACGAAAGATTCTTACTATGTAACACTGAAACAGCAGACAGGAAATGCACCGGTGATCTCGGCAGAAGAAGGTGCAGGTGTGCGTAAGAGTGCAACAAGTGCATCAGTAACATTCACAGCAAATGAATACGGTACGTTGTACTATAAAGTATTGCCGGAAACGGAAACTGCACCGGAATCCATTGATACAACAGGTGAAGGCATCCAGGTTGAAGTAGGTGAAAATACACTGGAATTAACCGATATTACAGATGCAGCATACAAAGTCTATATGGTGCTGAAAGACAGCGACAGTACACCAAAGACAAGTGAAATGCTGACTGTCAGAGTGGCGTCGGTAGAAGAACTGCTGGCACCGGCAAAAGAAGCAGCCATCACAGAGCTGAACGTATACAAAAATGCAGAGGATTACCGTGATGCAGAAAAAACACAGATCACAAAGATCCTTGCAAATGCAAAAGTCCTGATCAACAATGCAAAAACAGCAGAAGAAATTGCAGAACAGTTAAGCGATGCAAAAGCAGATCTGGACAAACTGAAAACAAGTGCAGAACTTGCAGCGGATGAAAAGACACAGACCGATGCAGATGCAGTAAAAGCACTGATCGAAGCACTTGGAGATGTAACACTCGAGAAAAAAGAAAGCGTAGAAGCAGCAAGAAATGCATACGATGCACTTTCCACAGATGCGAAGAAACTGGTTTCCAATTATGATGTTCTGGTTCAGGCAGAAAAGACCATTCAGACTCTGGAAGCAAAGAAACAGCAGGAAGAACTGAAAAACCAGATGGATGCAGCGGCAGCAGCATCCGTAAGCAGTGCGATCACAGCAATCAAAGAAGTAACGCTGGATAAGAGAGGTGTGGTAGAAGCAGCAAGAGCCGCATACAACACACTGACAGAAGATCAGAAAGCTCTGGTAACAAACTACACAGATCTGACCGCAGCAGAGAACCGCATTGCAGAACTTGTACAGGAGGCAGCAGACAAAGCAGAAGCAGACAAGGCAGAGCAGGCAAAACAGGAAGCTCTGAAAGCCAAAGCACAGCCGGTAGTCGATGCGATCGCAGCAATCGGAGAAGTAACACTTGACGGTGAAGAAGCGATCACAGCAGCAAGAAGTGCATATGAAGCACTGGAAGCAGATGTGAAAGCAAAAGTAACAAACCTGTCTGATCTGGTCGTAGCAGAGAAGAATCTGGCACTGCTGAAAGCAGAGAAAGAGAGTCAGGACAAAGATGCAGCGGTAGCAGCAGCCTGTGAGACGACCGGTCTTACGGAAGGAAGTCATTGCAGTGTGTGTAAAACAGTGCTTGTGGCACAGAAAGTAATTCCGGCAGCCGGTCATAAGTGGAGTGAGTACAGAGAGAGCGGAAAAGTGAAACGGAAATGCAGCGTCTGTGGAAAGACGGAAACGGTACGAACCCTTCCGAAAGTAAAGACGGTCCAGCTCTCAAAGACTTCCTATACCTATGACGGAAAGTCACATATGCCGACTGTAAAAGTGACAAACAGTGCCGGAAAGAAGTTGAAAGAGGGAATGGATTATAAAATAAAGAAGCCGTCCGGGCGGAAAAATGCCGGTATCTATACGGTCACGATTGAAATGAAAGGTGATTACACCGGAAAATACCAGAAAACATTTCAGATCATACCGAAAGGAACCGCCATTTCCAGTGTAAAGGCAAAGAAAAAAGCATTTTCGGTGTCCTGGAAGAAGCAGGCAAAACAGACAAGCGGTTACCAGATCCAGTATGCAGTGGATGCGAAATTCAAAAAGTCGGTTGTGGCAAAGAACGTCAATAATACCAAAAAGGTAAAACTGGACGTTTCAAAATTAAAAGCAAAAAAGAAATATTACATACGCGTCCGCACCTATAAGACTGTAAAAGTGAATGGAAAATCAAAAAAGATCTATTCGGGCTGGTCTAAGGTAAAAGCAGTCACTACAAAGAAATAACAAAGATATACCGATCCATTTTACAAAATGCGATATAAGTATAAATAAAAAACGGGAGAAAGAGAAAATGGCAGACAACAGTTTAAAAATCAGTTACAAGATATATTTAGAAGCGGAGGATATTTCACAGTCACGGATTTCTTCTACGGCATCTTATGTAAGCAATCTGTTTAAGAATTGCACCAATTCCTATTTACAGAAAGCGGAAGTGGACAATGAGAGCGACATGGATGATTTTACGCTTCGTCTGTATATTGACGAAAAGGTAGAGGAAGAAGAGTGCAGTTCGCCGGAATGTGCAGAAGGTTTTCTGGAAAATATCGCAGAATTTTTAGATGCGGTTGCAGCAGCACATTCCTATCTGGATATGGAGGGAAGTTTTTCCATTTCCTATCATGGAGTAGAGGATACATTCCGGTTCCGTTCTGAGGCAGGAAGCGATCTGTGCGATATTGAATAAAAACCGAAATAAGAAGGATATAAAAATACCGGCTTGCAAAATCAGATAAAATCTGAGGCTGCAGGCCGGTATTTTTATATCCGTTTCTTTCTATTGTTTATTGTTTGTCTGATTCATCCGGTGGAAAGTCCGGTTTTTTTATGTAAACTTTCTCAATCCGGTTTTTGTCCATCTGTTCGACGCGGAGAAGCACATTGTCATCTGTGATGATGATCTCATTTTTTTCCGGCAGATGATCTAAGAGACCGAGCAGATATCCGCCGATCGTATCATAATCTTCGGAACTGAAATTAAGATCTAACTCATCGCAGAGATCCTGCAGGTTGGTGGAACCGGAAACGATAAATTCGCGGTCATTAAGCGGCAGGATCGGATCTTCTTCATCCGTGTCGTATTCATCACGGATCTCACCCACGATCTCCTCTAAGAGATCCTCAAGCGTGATAAGACCGGCAGTTGCACCGTACTCGTCAAGTACGATTGCAAGGGAGATAGATGACTTACGCATCTCAATAAAAAGTTCTGCGGTATTTTTGTGCTCAAAAGTAAAATAAGGTTCACGCATGATATCCCGCACGGAAAAATGCTCCTTGTCCTTGCAGAGGAGAAGATCTTTCATGTTCAGGATACCGATGACGTTATCGGTCGTATCCTCATAGACAGGAAGTCTGGTAAATTTGTCTTCCTGAAAAATATCAATCAGTTCGTCATAAGTATTATTTACATTTGCAAAAGTCATATCAGGTCTTGGAATCATAACTTCCTTTGCCTGCGCATCACCAAAATCAAACAGATTGTTGATCATCTCATGTTCTTCTGATTCGATGACACCGTTTTCTTTGCTGACATCCACGATGGTACGGAGTTCTTCCTCTGTCATCTGATTGTTGTTTGCCTTTGGATCCATATGCAGTAAAAATAAAAAGCCCATGGAAAACTGATTTACCAGAAAAATCACAGGAGTCAGTATTTTCATAAGAAAACCGATGATACCGGAATAGGCGATCGAAATCTGATCCGCATAAAGTGTCGCAAAAGTTTTTGGAGAAATCTCACCAAAGACGAGGATCAGAAATGTAAGGATACCGGTTGCAATACCTGCGCCGACGCTGCCCCAGAGCTTGATTGCAAGCGTGGTTGCCAGTGAGGAGGCGGAGAGATTAACGATGTTGTTGCCGATTAAGATCGCACTGAGCATCTTGTGGGAGTCGTCTGTAATACGAAGTACCCGTTCGGCGCGTTTGTTTCCGTCATCTGCGAGTGTACGCATCCGGATTTTATTTACGGTCGTAAGAGCCGTCTCTGCGGATGAAAAAAAAGCAGAGAAAATTAATAAAATAATTAGAAAAATAATCTGTGATATGGCACTTGCGTCCACGAAATTTCACCTCATTAAAATATAAAATTTTCCGGCACTATAACAAAAATAGCACCGGAATGTTTAAAATTTACCATATATTATATCGGAAAGAGGATTATTCGTCAATACTGTAATTCGGAGCCTCTTTGGTGATGTGAATGTCATGTGGATGACTCTCACGGAGAGCTGCTGCGGAGATCTTAACGAATTTGCTCTTCTCTTTTAAGTCCTCGATGGTCGGGCAGCCACAGTAACCCATACCGGAACGGATACCGCCGACTAACTGGAATACAGTGTCTTCCACGGAACCTTTGTATGCAACACGTCCTTCAACACCTTCCGGAACAAGTTTCTTTGCTCCTTCCTGGAAGTAACGGTCTTTACTGCCGTTTTCCATGGCTGCAAGAGATCCCATACCGCGGTATACTTTGTATTTTCTTCCCTGATACAGTTCAAAAGTACCCGGAGCTTCGTCACATCCTGCAAACATGCTGCCCATCATACATACATTGGCACCGGCAGCGAGAGCTTTTGTCATGTCTCCGGAATATTTGATACCACCATCTGCAATGATCGGAACACCGAACTCTTTTGCAGCGTTGTAGCAGTCCATGATAGCGGAAACCTGAGGAACACCGATACCTGCAACGATACGGGTGGTACAGATAGAACCAGGTCCGATACCGACTTTGACTGCGTCAGCACCTGCTTTGATCAGATCGCGTGTTGCATCACCGGTAGCAACGTTTCCTGCGATGACCTGCAGATCCGGGTAGGCAGTTTTGATCTTTTTGACTGCCTCTAATATATTTTTGGAATGTCCATGTGCAGAGTCAACAACGATCACATCGACGTGCGCTTTTACTAAAGCTTCTACACGTTCCATCATGTTTCCTGTGATACCGACACCGGCACCGCAGAGCAGACGGCCTAACTCGTCTTTGGCAGAGAGCGGATATTTGATCTGTTTTTCAATATCTTTGATCGTAATCAGTCCTTTTAAGTGGAAATCCTTATCTACGATCGGAAGTTTTTCTTTTCTTGCTTTTGCGAGGATCTTTTTTGCTTCCTCTAAAGTGATGCCCTCTGGAGCTGTGATCAGATTCTCGGAAGTCATGCTTTCACTGATCTTTTTGGTAAAATCTGTCTCGAATTTTAAATCACGGTTTGTGATGATACCGACTAATTTGCCACCTTCGCAGATCGGCACACCGGAGATGCGGAATTTGCGCATCAGATCTTCGGCATCCTGTAATGTATGATCCGGGGAAAGGTAAAATGGATCCGTGATAACGCCATTTTCAGAACGCTTTACCTTATCTACCTCATCGGCCTGTGCCTGGATCGACATGTTTTTGTGGATAATACCGATACCGCCCTGTCTTGCCATTGCAATGGCCATTCTGTGTTCTGTAACGGTATCCATGGCAGCGCTCATCATAGGAATATTTAAAACGACCTTTTTGGTAAGATGCGTTGTCAGATCAATCATGTTTGGTGTAACTTCTGAATACTGTGGAACTAATAACACATCATCAAAAGTAATACCTTCACCAATAATTGTTCCCATTTTATTTTCCTCACTTTCTTCGTATTGAATTGTATGAAAAAGATATATTAGTTTCTGTATCATAGCAAAAAAAAAATACTCTGTCAATGTAATATAAGTGTGAATTTATAAAAAATAGATATATATTAGAAGTAATAATAAAACGTGTGAAAAAACCTTATAGAAATTATGGTTCACAAATGATTTGATGTGTGATATGATGGCTTTAGGCGACGGGGCCAGAGCACGGGCATACGTCGCCCATTTTTTACCTAAATAAAAGAGAACATCACAGATAAAATATGTTATTCTGTGAAAAAAGAAGAGAAGAAAAAGGGGGAAAATTATGGAGTTTCGTCCCTGTATCGACATCCATAACGGAAAAGTTAAACAGATTGTTGGTGGAAGTTTAAAGGATGCCGGAGACCAGGCAGCGGAGAATTTTGTGGCGGAGCAGGATGCCGCTTATTTTGCAAAGCTGTATCAGAAAGAAGGAATCAAAGGAGGGCATATTATTCTTTTGAATCCGGTGAGCAGTGAGTATTACAAAGCGACGCGTGAACAGGCAGAACATGCACTGCGGGCATATCCCGGCGGACTTCAGATCGGTGGTGGAGTTACAGCGGAAAATGCAAAAGAGTTTCTGGATGCCGGAGCGAGTCATGTGATCGTTACTTCGTATGTGTTCCGGGATGGAAAGATCAATTATGATAATTTAAAACGCTTAAATGCTGCAGTGGGACGGGAGCGTTTAGTGCTTGATTTAAGCTGCAGAAAAAAAGAAGATACCTATTATATAGTGACAGACCGATGGCAGGAGTTTACAGATGAAGAGGTCAGCACCGTACTATTGGACGAACTTTCATCCTATTGTGATGAATTCTTGATCCATGCTGTGGATGTCGAAGGAAAAGCAAAAGGGATTGAAAAGGAACTGGTAAAGATGCTCGGCGAATGGGGAAAGATACCGGTCACTTATGCCGGGGGCGTTGGCAGTTTTGAAGACCTTTTGGAACTGAAGAAACTGGGGAATAACAGATTGAATGTGACCATTGGAAGCGCACTCGATTTATTTGGAGGGCCGATGGCTTACGATAAAGTGTTGCAGTATATGAAGAAGGAGTGATTTTTGATGAGCAGGTATACGAAACAGGATATTTTTAATATGGTAGAGGAAGAGGATGTGGAATTTATCCGTCTGCAGTTTACGGATATGTTTGGAACTTTAAAGAATGTGGCGATCACGTCCAGTCAGTTAGAGAAAGCATTAAGTAATGAATGTATGTTTGACGGTTCGTCCATTGAGGGATTTGTCCGTATTGAGGAGTCGGATATGTATCTGTATCCGGATCTTGACACGTTTGTAATTTTCCCGTGGCGTCCGCAGCAGGGAAAGGTTGCAAGGATCATCTGTGATGTTTATACATCGGACAGAAAACCTTTTGAGGGTGATCCGCGTTATATCTTAAAGAAGGCAGTGGAAGATGCAACGCAGATGGGATATCGTTTTGATGTCGGACCGGAATGTGAATTTTTCTTGTTTAATCAGGATGAGGATGGGCAGCCGACCACGATCAGCATGGAGCGTGCCGGATATTTTGATCTTGGACCGATCGATCTTGGTGAAAATGCGAGACGTGATATGGTGCTGACGTTAGAGGATATGGGATATGAGATTGAAGCTTCCCATCATGAGGTTGCACCGGCACAGCATGAGATCGATTTCCGTTATGATGAGGCGGTCAAAACAGCAGACAATATCATGACATTTAAACTGGCTGTCAAAACGATCGCAAAACGTCATGGAATGTTTGCAAGTTTTATGCCAAAGCCGAAATTTGGAATCAACGGTTCCGGTATGCATGTGAATATGTCGCTCTGCAAGGACGGAAAAAATATTTTTGACGATCCGGACGGCGAGTTAGGACTCAGCAAAGAAGCATACTGGTTTATTGGCGGTCTGATGAAACATATGAAAGGAATGGCGGCGATTACCAATCCGCTTGTCAATTCCTATAAGCGTCTGGTTCCGGGATATGAGGCACCAATCTATATTGCATGGTCTGTGACAAACCGCAGCCCACTCATCCGTATTCCGGTTACAAGAGGCGAGGGTACAAGGGTGGAACTCAGATGTCCGGATTCCGCAGCCAATCCGTATCTGACACTTGCTGTGTGCTTGCAGGCAGGACTTGATGGTATCCGGAATCAGATTGAGCCGCCGGCAGCAGTGACGGAAAATGTTTTTGAGATGCGTATGTCACAGAAAAATAAACTCGGTATCGAGGAACTTCCGGCTGACCTTGGAGAGGCACTTGCAGAATTTGAAAAAGACGAATATTTACAGAACGTGCTGGGCAGACACGCGACGGAAAAATATATTGAGGCCAAAAAATCGGAATGGGCAGATTATCGTGCGCAGGTTTCCGATTGGGAGATCAATAATTACCTGTATAAAATCTGATATAGGAATGAAGGGGAAAAGATTTGACAAACATTATCGTTGCATTTCCAAAACAGGATACTGCGCGTAATATCAAAAAGATCCTGATGCAGAACGGTCATCATGTGGATGCCGTCTGCACGACAGGCGCCCAGGCTTTACAGAATGCAAATGAACTGGACGGAGGGATCATGGTATGTGGTTACCGTTTTGTGGATATGATGTATACGGAATTACATGAATATCTCCCCCCTCAGTTTGAAATGCTGCTCGTGGCATCACCGGGAAACTGTGGTGAGCGTGATGTGGAAAATCTGGTCTGTTTATCGACACCGCTAAAGATCAATGAACTGCTCCAGACCGTTGAAATGATGGAATACACGATTACACGCAGACGGAAAAAGGCAAGACAAAAACCGAAGGAGCGGTCGGAGAAAGAGATGAATCTGATCAGTGAAGCAAAAGCACTCTTGATGGAACGTAACAACCTGACAGAGGAGGAAGCTCATCGCTATATGCAAAAGAGAAGTATGGATAACGGGACGGGACTGACAGAGACTGCCCAGATGATACTTAGTTTACTTACATAAGAATAACAAAAAATGCCGACCAGGAATGGACGGCATTTTATAATTCATAGGATTCGGGTGTCAAAAGGTGGTTTTCAATTTTGGGTCTGTCAAATTGCACAAAACCGAACTTGTTTTGTTCCGTTGTCCGAAAATAAGAAAAACTAAGTATGCCTGAATCAGTTTTTCACAGAGTGACGTAAACGGCATTCAACGAGCCTTCCATGGCTCGCGAAGCCTTGTTCTGCCGTCCGTGGCAGAACATTACTGTAAATAGACAGGCATACTAAGATTTACTAATTTTCTACTAAAGTCACAAAAACAGTCCCGGCTTTGTGCAATTTGCCAGCAGCTAAGTTGTGAGCCACCTTTTGACACCCTAATCTTCATAGGAAATTGCGTCCTATGAATTATAAAGTATTAGTGTTGATAAAACATTTCAAGAGAATCCATCCTTGCGCTCATATTTGTAAAAAGGGCATCCACAAGAGTTACGGCAGCCATGGACTCCACAACGACCACGGCGCGTGGAACGATGATCGGATCATGGCGTCCTTTGATGCTCACATCAATTTCTTCCCCATCTTTATTGACAGTCTGCTGGGGGGCAGCGATGGATGGTGTAGGTTTGATCGCGGCGCGCAGGATAATGTCACTTCCGTCGCTCATTCCGCCTAAAATACCTCCGGCATGGTTGGTCGTTTTGACCGGCCTGCCGTCAGCGCCGATGCGGAAGGCGTCGTTATTGTTTTTTCCGGTTGCTTTCGCAACGTCAAATCCGTCACCGATCTCAAAACCTTTTACTGCACCTATCGACATGACTGCTTTTGCGAGATTCGCATTTAATTTTTCAAAGACAGGATCGCCAAGTCCGGCGGGAACACCCTGGATGATACATTCCACAACACCACCGGAGGAATTCTGTTCGGCGATGCAGGCATTTAAATAATTTTCTGCGTTTTCCGCAGCGTCGGCATCCGGCATGTAGAGCGGATTTTCATTGATCTGTGCGGCATCAAAATTCTGTGATGAAATACTGATCGGCCCGATGGAACGGGTGTAAGTCAAAAATGTGATGCCGAGCTGGTTTAATATTTTGACAGCGATCGCCCCGGCTGCAACACGTCCGATCGTCTCGCGCCCGGAGGAACGTCCGCCACCGCGGTAATCGCGGAAACCGTATTTCTGGTCGAAAGTATAGTCCGCATGTCCCGGACGGTAATAGGACGCAATCTCACTGTAATCTTTGGATTTCTGGTTCTGATTGTACACGACAAGAGAGATCGGCGTACCGGTTGTTTTTCCCTCAAACACGCCGGATAAAATCTCGACTGCGTCATCTTCTTTCCG
>OGRM01001315.1_pt1 | contig 15948 bp, 12 predicted proteins | sample 1553491 | NCBI WGS metagenome assembly OGRM01 (sample SAMEA2580110, study PRJEB22360) | human gut metagenome | biome: human gut; feature: human-associated habitat; material: faeces | place: Denmark | collected 2008/2010
CCGTCGCGGCGCCGTCCTGCGACGGCAGCTGCGAAACGGATGCGGCATCGGCCTGGTCCAGGCCCTCGTCCACCAGCTTGCCCAGCACGAGCGGGCGAATGCCGTGTGGATCGCGGAATGCGTAGAGCGCCTGCTCGTTGATGAGCGTCATGGCGTAGCCGCCGCGCACGAGCTCCATGGTCTTGCGAATGCCCTCGCGCAGATGGCCAGTACGCTGAGTAAAGTAGCCGATGAGTTTGGTCGCGACCTCAGAATCCGAGTTGGAGAGGAACGGCACGCCCAGCTCGATCAGCTGGCGGCGCAGCTCGTCGGTGTTGACGAGGGTGCCGTTGTGCGCGAGCGCGATAATGACGCTGTTGATGGTAGAGAGGTGCGGCTGAGAGGCTTCCCAGCTCTTGGCGCCGGCGGTGCCGTAGCGCACATGACCCACGGCCAGCTGACCGGAGAGCGTCGACAAGTCGGCATTGGAGAACACGCGGTCGAGCAGGCCCAGATCCTTGCGGACCATAACCGTACCGCCGTCACCAACGGCGATTCCCGCCGATTCTTGGCCGCGATGCTGCAGTGCACGCAGGCCAAAGTACGTCAGTCGAGCCACGTCGCGATCGGGCGCCCATACGCCGAAAATGCCACATTCCTCATGCAGCTGGTCGGAGTCCGGATCATACGTCGACATGGCGTTCACCTGTCCCGCGGCACGCTCGGCCGCGCGGATGGTTTCTTGAGACATGGCATCCCCTCAGAGCCTCGTATTTTGGCGTTACCCGCCTTATTATACGCACGGCGCGACGCGCTCCCCAGCGCATGAGCAGCGCTTTTTAAAAGCCCACCGAGCTTATTATCCGTTTTGCGACCAAACATTTTATTGGGTAGTCCACTCTCAGGGGCAACGGCCTCGAAGACTTCCCGTGCGCCGTGTCTCGCCCGCGCTAGGGGCTACATTGTTGCAATTGGGACGTTCGTCCTGTCTTTTAGCTGGTCGTCGGCGTATCCTTGTAGGCTACTACAAGACGAGAAAGGTAGCGTATGGATCGAAATCAACTCGACCCCAGTGTCCCCAGCACCACGGAGGCCAAGAAGATCCCCCTTATCATCAAGGTCTACGCAGTCCTGTGCACCCTATCTGGCGTGGGCACGCTCCCGTCAGTCGCCGTCTTTATGTGGCAGGTCATCACCGCACTCATTAACGGCAACGTCGCCGCTAAGCTCGGTGATAACACCCTGGTCGCGGTTGGCCTTATCGTCGCCGGCATTATGCTCTCGGCGGCAAGCGCGATCATCTTGATCGTCTTTGGCCTGGACCTCATCAAGGACCAGCGGCGCAATGCCGCCCGCCTGTCTTACGTCCTCATCGCATTTACCGTCGTGGAGCTTTTAGTTGACGTGATGCTCCAGGGCATCGGACCCTTCCTGCTGCGCCCCGCCGTCCAGCTTGTCATCCTCATTGCGCTGTCGGCCACCGTCGACCCCACGCTACGCCAGGAGCGCGAACTGCAGCGCCGTCTGCAAGAGATGCTCGACCGCGATGCCGCCGCCGAGGGGATGCTCGGCCGCGACGAAACCGGCGAGGGCTACATCAAGCTCAACTACTTCAACCTGTTCTGGGTATTCTTCGTCTGCAGCGTGTTAGGTCTCATTCTCGAGGAAGTCTGGCATATGGTCGTCGTCGATCCCGGCGTCTATCAGGACCGTGCCGGTATGCTATTTGGCCCCTTTAGCCCCATCTACGGATTTGGCGCGGTGCTCATGACCATGGCGCTCAACCGCTTCTATAAAAAGAATCCTCTGATCATTTTCCTGGTAAGTGCCCTGATCGGCGGCGCTTTCGAGGTGTTTGTAGGCTGGTTTATGCAGACCTCATTTGGCGTGGTGTCGTGGAGCTATTCACACATTAGGCTATTCGGCATGCCCGATCCCATCGCGGTATTGACCGGGGGACGCACATGCACGCCGTTTGCCTGCATGTGGGGCCTGGGTGGCCTCATCTGGATCAAGGTCTTGCTGCCGCGCCTGCTTAAGCTCATCAATATGATTCCATGGAAACGCCGCTACTCTGCTACCGTCATCCTGACCGCCGTCATGTTGATCGACGGCGTCATGACGTTGCAATCGCTCGACTATTGGTATCAGCGCGTCAACGGAACCGTTCGAAATATTCCCGTCGCACAGTTCTATGACAAGCATTTCGATAACGAATATATGGAGAACCGTTTTCAGAGTATGACCATGAGCCCCAAGGACGCCACACGCGTGTAGCAAACGCCAGAGCAAAATAGCTCCAACACATCAAAGCCCGCTGGCAGATCTACATGAACTGCCGGCGGGCTTTCGCTATAGACAGACTCGGATTGCCGACGAGGCCTTACGCCTCGCGCTCGACCTCGCTCACGCACTCGTTCTTGATGGTGCCGACGAGCGACTGCAGCGCATCGACCACATGCGGGCGAATGTCTCCGCCAATGAGCACGAGCATGATGTCGTCACCTACGGCAAGCTCGCCGCTTGCCAGCCACACGCGCACATAGCCGATACCCGGCATCGCGCGCGTAGTCTCGATAGCAGACCGTACCTTTTCGGCGTCGTAGTCAAAGACCATGCCGCCCACCCTGTGGCCTGGCGCCACGCCATCGGTCTCGACTCCGCGCACCTCAGCCTTGGGCGTCGCGCGCACCACACCGTTATGCGTCAGATACATCCCACAGCCTGCCGCCGAAGCATCGGCCTTGGCCTCGCGCAGCCAAGCATCAACCGAAGGCATCATTTTGCCATTCTCGAGCATCATTTCTCCCTTACCGTCGTCGAGTAGCCAATTTGGGACGGGGCCTTTTTAGCTACTCTCGAACAACTTATTCCTCGACCGGCGTGAGCACCATGACGGCGCGTGTGTTGCTCAGCGACAGCGAACGACAGGTCACAAGCGTTACGACCTTGGTTGCCGAAGCGGCACGATCGGTGGCATCACTCGCCACGGCAGAAGCGCCGTCGAGCATCTCGGACAGGTAGTTCTTGAGCCCGTCGTCGCCCTCAAAATTGGGTATGCGCGCCTTGGCATACGTGTCCTCGACCACCTTGGTCGCCAGCGGACGCAACTTATACGTCGCATCGCGCGTGATGTAGTACACATATTCAATGCTATCGAACGTTGCCTGGTCAGTCGTATCCGAAATCACGTTGAACATCGAACCGTCGTTCATGTGATGACCGTAAATCGTGGTCTGCTGATCCACCATGCCCGGCGCGGTGTCGTCGCTATCCAGGAAGATGGCCCCCGACGCATTGGCGGTGCCGTCGAACAGCGTGTTGAGGTCCGTCTCCGTCTTGCGGTCGCGGTCGCGGCCGGCGAGCATTGGGCCGCCGGAGACGAGCACCGTGGGGAGGTTGACGCGCAGGGCGCCCATGATCATACCCGGGACGATCTTGTCACAGGAGGGGATAAGCACGACGCCGTCGAAGGCGTGGCCCTGGACCGCGCACTCGACGCTGTCCGCGATGACCTCGCGGCTCGTCAGGGAGTACTTCATGCCCTCGTGATTCATGGCGATGCCGTCGCATACGCCGATGGTGCCGAACTGCATGGGGATGCCACCGGCCATGTAGATGCCGGCCTTCACGTCGTTGACGAGACGCTGGAGATGATTATGTCCAGGGATAATGTCTGCCTGGGAGGAGATGATGGCGATGAGCGGCTTGTCGCTCTTGAGTTCTTCGTCCGTCATGCCGTCTGCATACAGCAGGCTGCGATGTGGGGCGCGCTCGAGCCCTTTTCTGATCTGATCGCTTCGCATTTGCAGCAACCCTACCTTTCCGTCTTCGCGCTGGATGCGCTCGGGAAACTGTGTAGGGCGCATTGGGAAGAATTCCCAGGGTGCTGTAGTGGTACAGCTGCGGCCTTGCGGCTGCATTTCATGCGTCCAGATTGCGGTTACCCAACCGATCCAGCTTACTGGCCGCACGCGAATGCGAAGATCGTCCGCAAACCCGCACGGTGTTGTGCTGAACTGCTCGGGGGTGGCTTTCAGGTCGTCCGACACCGGCTCTCAGCATGTGCACCGGCTCTCTGTGGGAGGGATTGGCCCTTACTATTCCCCGTCAACGCAGATCTGCTTTTCAAAGTGGCGCCCAGTATACGCCTACGGATATCAATGTGAAGAGGTTAATGGATTATTTTTCGCCGACATGAAAGCGTTGCTTTTTGGCGCGCGTCTACAGCACGCCAAGCTCGTTGAGAGCGAGCATGATGCCGGCGACGCCGAGGAAGCCGGCAAAGATGAAACGCAAGGTCCTTTCGGGGATTTTGGGGACGAGCTTTGCACCAAAATACGCACCTGGAATCGCGCCGACGCACAGCATGATGCCCGCGAGAAAATCGACGTGACCGAGCATGATCTGCTCGATGACGCCGGGAATGGCGAGGATGATGATGGCGATAAGCGACGTGCCCGATGCGCGGCGCATCGGAAGGCCGAGCCACGAGGTCATGAGCGGCACCATGATAAAGCCACCGCCCACGCCGACGTAGCCCGAGGCAAGCCCGGCGATAAGCCCGATGCCGACGCCGCCGGCTATTTTCTTGCCCGTAAGCTCGAATTCCTCTTCTGCCAGCGACACAGGCTCGGCGTGGTGCGCCTGCACCTCGGCGTCTGCCCTTGCGGCAGCACGAGCCGCTTTCTCCTTCTTGTCACTGGGCAGGCGCAACGCCTTGCGCAGCATGTTGAACGCGGAATACAGGATAATCACCGCCGCGACGATCATGATCGCCCACGCGGGAGATATCGAGCCGAGATACACGCCAAGCGAGGAGGTGGCGGCACCACCGAGGCCAAGTGCGAGGCCGAGCTTGGGATAGCAGGTCTTTGCGCGCAGGTGCGAGACCATGCCCGAAAGCGAGGTTGGAATGATGGCGAAGAGCGAGGTTGCCGTTGCCATATGGGCGTCCAGACCAAACACGAGGCGCAGCAGCGGAACCATGACCGTGCCGCCGCCGATGCCGAGCATGCCGGACAGCACACCGATGAAGATGCCCGCGACCGCAAGGCCGATGAATGTTCCCAGTAGCTCCATGGCACAGATGATAGCCATTTCTTTGTGCCTCATGAAGAATAATCACATGTCTTCTTGCTGTCGGCGCCGTACGGTGGGCGGAGCATGTGAAGCAAATGTGAACGAAACTGCACGATTTTCTCGTTTGCGCTAAAGTTCTAACCCCACAGCAATACACGCAGCTAACAAGAGGACAACATTGCTTAGGAAATTTGCACAGACGGCCCTAGCGACAGGATGCGCACTGGCGCTTGGCGTAGGCGCCGTCCCGGCAACGACCGCTACCCCCACACCGGCGCCCTCTCTGGTCCAGACTGCAGCGGCCGACGAGGTTTCCGACCTGGAGCAGAAGGTCAAGGAGAGCGCCGACGCGTACAACAGCGCCGTCTCGCGCCAGGAGGAGCTGCAAGGCCAGATCGACGACCTCAACTCGAAAATCGCCGACCTGGAAGACAAGCTGCCCGCGCAAAAGGAGCGCAGCAACACCAGCTACAAGGCGCTCTACAAATACCAGTCCGATACGGCGAGCGTCGTCATGATGCTCCTGAACAGCAGCTCCATCACCGACATGCTGTCGATGGTTGATTCCTACAACTGGGTCATCGAGTACAACACGGGCGAAATCAAGAAGACCATCACCATGGAAAACGACCTGGAAAACTCCAAGTCGCAGGTAGAGGCAGACAAGGCAGATGCCGATGCGGCCGCCAACGACGCGTACAGCTCCCTGCAGCAGGCACAGCAAGCACGCCAGGAGGCCGCCGAGCGCGCCGCCGCCGCACAAGCCGCCGAGCAGGCCGCCAAAGAGGCAGAGATTGCCGCGAGCACGGCGATGACGAGCGAGGAGAAGAGCACAGCGACAGAGCAGGTCGCGCAGACCTCCAGCACCACGAGCTCGAGCAACGTCGGCTGGACCGATGACAAGACCGCTTTCATCAACAAGTGGGCCCCGCGCATCGACGCCTATCTCTCCGGTTCCCCCACCGCAGGCACCGGCAAGTACTATGCAGAAGCCGCGTGGAACAACGGCGTGGACCCGCGCTGGGCGCCGGCCATCTCGATGGTCGAGAGCACGAAGGGCGCCGCCTGCTTCCGCTCCCACAACGCCTGGGGCTTTGGCAGCAGCGGGTACTCTTCGTGGCAAGAGGGCATCAACGCCGTCGTCTCGACGCTGGGAAGCTCGATGTACGGTGGGTACCTCACCCACGACGCGGCGGCCAAGTACTGTCCGCCCACCGCAGACGAGTGGTATAACAACGTGTCCGCCCAGATGGCAATGATCTAAGAGCGGGCGGCACGCACGCTAACCGCTCACGATGCGCAAAGGGGTCGGTTTCCAGATGGAACCGGCCCCCTTTTTGCGTCTGGACAGGCTTTTGGGCTATGCGTTTTCCTTCTCGAACTTGCCCATGAAATCGACGAGCGCTTCGACGCCCTCGATAGGCATCGCGTTGTAGATACTCGCGCGCATGCCGCCGACGCTGCGATGCCCCTTGATGTTGGCGAAGCCCGCATCGGTGGCCGCCGCGATGAACTTCTTGTCCATCTCGTCATCGCCCGTCACGAACGGCACGTTCATAAGCGAGCGCGCCTCGGGGACAACGGTGCCCTTGAACAGCTTGCTTGCGTCGAGGAAGTCGTAGAGGATCTTCGCCTTCTTCTTGTTGCGCTCCTTCATGGCCTCAAGGCCGCCAAGCTGCTTGAGCCACTTGAACACGAGGCCGCAGATATAGATGCCGTAGCACGGCGGCGTGTTGTAGAGCGAGCCCTTGTCGGCGTGCGTCTTGAAGCGCAGCATGGTCGGCACACCCGGCAAATCCTCGGGGATGAGATCCTCGCGGACGATGACAATCTGCACGCCTGCGGGGCCGACGTTTTTCTGCACGCCTGCATGGATCAGGCCGTACTTGGTCACGTCTACCGGCTCGGAGAGGAACATCGAGCTCTGGTCGGCAACGAGCACGTGCCCCTTGGTGTTGGGCAGCGTCGAGATTTTGTTGCCGTGGACGGTTTCGTTTTGGCAGATATAGACGTAGCTCGCATCGTCGCGGATGTCCAGATCGGACAAGTCGGGGATGTAGCTAAAGTTCTTGTCCTCGCCGCTCGCCACGATCTTGGGATCGCCCAGGATCTGCGCTTCCTTGTAGGCTTTCTTGGACCAGTTGCCAGTGACGATGTAGTCCGCCTTGCCGTTGGTGGCGAGGTTCATGAACACCGTAGCAAACAGCAGGCTGTCGCCGCCTTGGAGGAACAGGACCTTGTAGTTGTCCGGAATCCCCATGAGCTCGCGCAGGTCGGCCTCGGCGGTCTGGATGATGTCGGTGAAGGCGGCAGATCGATGGCTCATCTCCATGACGGACATACCGGAATCCTGATACTCCAGCATCTCGTCAGCTGCTTGCTTCAGCACTGGCTCGGGCAAAACTGCCGGGCCGGCGGAGAAATTGTAAACTCGTGCCATCGTTGGTTCCCTTCTCATCACCTTGATTTAGCAACGCCTTGTGGCGATGCGGGTTCAGATGATAATACAAGTCTACTAATTTAGGGGAATTTAAAACCTACCTTTTTGGTCTCCGATAGCGGCGAGCATCTCGAACTGTTCGTCGCACAACATTATTTTTCCTGCACGCATGCCCCAAGAGAAAGCGGGTCCGGTTTCCCGGACCCGCCACATTCATGTATGTACGACCAGCCTATGCCTTGACAACCGGCTTGATGATGCCGTAACCACCGTTCTTGCGATGGTAGATGACCTGAATCTGATGGGTGTCCTGGTCGAAGTAGACATAGAAGTCATGGCCGAGCAGGTCGGTCTGGACGAGCGCATGCTCCTCAGTCATCGGCTCCATCTCGACTTCCTTGGTACGAACGAGCAGATCGTCCTCTTCGTCTTCTGGGATGAAGTCGGGCAACTCGTCGAGCGGAACATCCACCTTGCGGATGGTCTTCTCGCCACGGCGGTCGACGACCTTGGTCTTGTACTTGCGCAGCTGACGCGTGACCTTGTCCGAGGCGATGTCGATTGCCGCGTACATGTCGGTGTCTGCCTCGGCGACGCGGATGACGGCGCCAATGGCGCGAACCGTTACCTCGCATACCGCGCTCTTGGGGTTAGCCGGGTTCTTTTCAGCGCGAAGTATAACCTCGGCATCCATGGTAGCGCGGTCGAAGACCTCGAGCGCACGGCCGATTTTCTCGTCAACGTAATCCTTCAGTGCAGGGGTAACGCTCGTTCCACGTCCGGTTACTGTGATAGCCATGATGAACCTCCTTGTTCGAAAGGACTTTGGTCGGATAGTGTCGGCACGCGATGCTGCGCCTAGTTGCCTCCCCCCGAAGCACCAGACGAGGTCTGAGTGTCGCGCGTGTCATCGCCAGTAGAGTTTCCGCTCGTCGACGACGTGCTGCTCGCCGTGGGAGTCTGAGCAGTGGTCTCCACCCCAAACGACGTCGACGGAAGCTTGGAGATATCTACCTGGCCGGGCAGCAACGTCGAAGCGTCGCTTCCGAGCCATTTGGCCATGATCACACGCAAAACGCCGTTTTGCGTGATGGTGTCGATAGCCTGCGATACCTTGCTCGACACCTCCGAGTTGCTGGTAAGCGTGACGGCGTAGATAGGAGCCACCGCATTTGAGCTCAGGAAGTCGACGCGTACCGCGTCGCTGTAGTTGCGCGCAAAGTAGTCGCCGATAACGGCATCTGCGACGAGAAACTTCTGGTCGCCGCGCTCGAGCGCCTCGAAGGCCTCTTGCATTGTGGAGCAGGCCTGGATGGAATCGGACCCCAGCGCCTCTTGCACTTCGTAGGCTGCTGCCGTCTCGCCCTGCACGATGACCTTGCCATCGCCCAGAGCTTCTTTGAACCCGGAGAGGCTCGACGGCTTGTTCTTGGACAGGCAGTACAGCGACGCGCCGTCGTTGATGTAGGCGGACGTGTAGCTGACCTGATCGCTGTTGCCCGATTTGGTAAGGCCCATCGCAACGTCGACCTTCTTGTTGGCAAGTGCCGAGCGGCCGTTGGAGTTCACGTCGACAATCTGGAGTTTCATGCCGAGCTCGTCGGCAATCGCCGCTGCCACGTCGACGTCGAGGCCTACCGTCTCGTTGCTGGAGTTCGTGCCGCCGTAGGGCGAGTTGGATGCGTTGATGCCGACGGTAAGCGTGCCGTCGGTAATGGTGGTGCCGCTTTCGAGCTGTGGCGTCAGGTCCGATTCGGGAGGCTGAGAGCCAAACTGGCAACCCGTCAGGCCAGACAACACGACCATGGCACACGCCACGGCCACAATCACTGCGAGCATGCTTTTTTTCTTCGTTACAGCCTCGAACATAGCACCTCGGATGCTCTCGTCAGCGGATAAGCGTTCTTCCTGACTGACCTGGTTTTTGACCCCACACTCGCATACGGAGGGTTTCGCTTGATGCTATCTCACTACTAACCTTCTCGCCCGGGACACCCTATGTGTCCATAACGGACGGTACGTCTTACCCCTAAGATGCGCCATGCTCGCGTGGCCCCGGAAGACCGCGTTTACGTGGATCCTTTCGACCGCATCTGCCTTGGACTTGGTTTGCCGCCTTTTGGCCGCTCCCCTCAACCACAGACCCAGGAGGAACAAATTAAAGTTTAGCACACGCTATCCGCGTTTAAGCAGGTAGCAGCGATGTACTTTGGGGTTTCTCTCAAAGTCAGAAGGAATGGTCTTGTCCGAGATATCGCGGATGATGACGCCCGCCTTGGCGAGGGTTTCCACGTCGGGTTTGAACTTGCGCAGGTTACACGAGAAGACCGCCACGCCCTCGCGCGTGAGCAGACGGCTCACGCCGATGAGCAGTTCTGCATGGTCGCGCTGGACGTCCCAATCCCGCGTCCCCATCTTGCTGGAATTGGAGAACGTGGGCGGGTCAACGAAGATGAGATCCCAGCGCTCCTTGCTGTGGCGCTTTTCCTGAACCCAGGCGAGCACGTCGGCGCGAACGAACTCCTGGTGCCGGTCGAGCAGGCGGTTGAGCTTCATATTGCGCATGGCCCACTGCTGGTAGGTGTTGGAGATGTCCACCGTCGTGGTGAACTTGGCCTTGCCGGCCGCCGCGTAGACGCTTGCCGTGCCCGTGTAGGCGAACAGGTTGAGAAAGCTCTTGCCCTTGGCGAGCATGCGCAGCAGCACGCGGGTGTTGCGGTGGTCGAGGAACAGTCCCGTGTCCAGGTAGTCGGCGAGGTCGACCTCGAACAGCAGGCCGTTTTCCTTCGTGATAAGGCGCCCGGCGCGGCTTTTCGAGCCCTCTTCGCCCAGCCCGGCCGTGCCGGAATACTGCGATCCGCCCTTGGCGCGCACGCGGCGCTTGAGGTAGACGTCCTTGGGGTCGACCTCGAATACGACGGGGATGATGCGCAGCGCATCGGCTATTCGCCGCGATGCCTTTGCCGCGTCGATGTCACGCGGGGCGGCGTATTCCGCGACGTGGACAAGACGCTTGCCCTTGTCCGGGCCAGCGCCGCAGTACAAGTCGATGGCCATGTTGTAGTCGGGCAGGTCTGCATCGTAGACGCGGTACGCGTACACCTGCTCTTTTGCCGCCCATTTACGGCGCTGCTTGTAGACTTTGTTCAAGCGCGAGGCAAACTGCTGGGCAGCGGCATCGCTCACGGCGATCTGGGTATCGCGGACCTTGACCGTCGCGTCGAGCGCGTTGAGCTCGCCTTCTAGGTCGTACACCCTGAAACTCTCCTCGGCGCGCCCGTTCATGACGTCGAGCGTCGAGGAAGCCTCGATACCCAGGTGGGCGTCGAGGCCGGCGTCGTCGGAGAGCAGCGCGAGTGTGCTCACGCAGGCGTCGGAGCGTGCCGCATCGAGAATGCGCGCGTACAGCAGGGGCAGCTGGGCGAGCACCGCATGCTCGATGCTCGGCAGGTTGCACACGAGAAGGCCCGCTCCTTTCGCGCCTAGGCTCTCGAGCGTCGGGGCAACTCCTTTCGACGAATCGACGAAGGTGATGCAGTCTGCCACGGAGGCACGGCGCGCACAGGCACGGGCATGCTCGAGAGCCGCGGCATCCGCATCGCACGCGATGATGGGAAGGACATGCTCTCTACCCTGGTCGCTTTCGTAATCTGCCTGGTCGAGCAGGTCGTCCCACATGCCGGGGTTGTGCTCTGCAATCCCCTCGAAGCCCCAGTGCGCGCGCATGATGCCGGGCGCGATACGCGCGCTCATCATCGCCGCCTCAATGGCGAGCGTCCCGCTCGCACACAGCGGATTCACCAGGCCGCAAGGCCCATCCTCGCGACCCCATCCTGCTGCCATGAGCATTGCAGCCGCGAGGTTTTCGTGAAGCGGTGCGCCCTGCGGCTTGCCCGGCGCGCGGTAACCGCGCTGCTCGAGGGCGGTGCCCGAAAGGTCGATGGAGACCGTCGCCTTTTCGTTGCGAACGTTTATGCTGATGCGCACGTCGGGAGACACGGTATCGACGTCGGGGCGTTCGCCGCGCAGCGCGCGTAGGCGATCGCACAATGCGTCTTTTGCGCGCAGCGCCGTAAAGCGCGTGTCACGCAGGTTCGCGTTGGTGCCGCGGGCGGAAAACGCGATGGTCTTGTCAAGCGGGATATGGTCCTCCCAGGGAATGCGCCTCACATCCTCGGAGAGCGAGTCGGCACAGTGGGCATCGACGCGCGCGACTGTCATGAGCACGCGGCTTGCGATGCGCGACCACAGGCACGCGAGGTAGGCGTCTCTCATGTCGCCGTTAAACGAGACGCCTGCGCGCAGCGGTCGCACGCCATGCACGCCAATCGTGCGCAGCTCGTCTCCGAGCAGGGCCTCCAGCCCCCTACCGCAAGTCGCGAAAAACTCCATGGGCGCTCCTAGTTGTTCGAGAAGAAGCCGTCGATGGGCGGAATGCCACCACCACCGGGTCTGCCGTCGTCGTAGCCGCCCTCGTCGCCGTAGTACCCGTCGTAGCCGTCGGGACCGTCAGGACCGTTCAAGCCGTCGGCCAACGCCCAATCGAGCCCGTAGTTGGCACAAGTCTGCTCGTCTTCGTACAAAAGCGCGATGGCCTGGATGTTCATCTCGTCACCGCCCACAACGGAGAGCAGGTCGTAGAGTTGGTAGGCCGTCTCGACGAGCGGTAAGGTAATGCCCAGCTGCTCGGCGGTGTCGAGTGCGACATCGAGGGCGTCGAGGAATTCGGAGACGTTGATGTTGCCCGAATAGTCGTGTGCGAGCATGCGCGGCACGTAGTCGATGAGCGCGCGGGAGCCGCCCGATGTCGAGGCGAGCGTGCTGATGGCCTTGCTGTCGTTGAAGCCCGCAATATGCGCGATGGACATGGCCTCGATCGCGCCCATCATAGAGCCGGCGAGCGAGATGTAGGCGATCATCGCGGCAAACTGCCCCTCGCCCACATCGGACTGCGGGTATACCGCCGGCGCCAGGTACGGGAACAGTGCTGACAGGTCTTCGATGGCGTCTTTGTTCCCACCGACGAACACGCACGCCTGCTCCTTCTCGCCGAGGTTGACGATGGGGGCGTCGAGCATCTCGATGTCCGAGATAGCCGCCATGGCCGCTATCTCGCGTGCGAGCTGCGGCGTGGAAAAGCTCAGGTCGACGGCGTACGTGCCGGGCTCCATGAGCTCGAGCAGCCCATTGTCGCCCAGATACAGGTTCTCGACCTCGGCCGACGTGCGAAACGAGGTGATGACGACCTGCGAGTCGTCGAGTGCCGCCATGCGGTCGGAGACCATCGGGATGCCGACCTCGCGCAGCAGGCCGGCCTCGATCCTGTGCCAGCTTCCAGCGACGACGTCGAAGCCGGCCTTCTGCAGCTTGACGATTGCCTCGGTGGCGGCGGGCTTCCCCGAGCCGCCAAAATACGTGATGCGCGTGTCAGAGGGACTAATCATGTTCTCACCCAAACTTACGTGAAAGCGGTGCCGCAGCTGCCTCGCAGCTCAGACGGCACCGCGTGGTTATGACTTGCTCGTGTTATTCGTCTTCGGAGCTCAGGCGGTTTGCGATGCGGTCTGCGATGGACGCCTTCTTGCGGCGGTCCGGACCCCAGATGGCAATTGCCACCATGCCCGGCCCCACATGGCTGCCAATGACGGGCCCGATATGGCAACGCACCACCGGCAGGCTTCCCTCGGGACGACGCAGGTGCTCCTCAACCCACTTCGCGTCGTTTTCGGCATCGGCAGAGCCAACGAGGATCGACTCATCCGAGCTGCCGCCGTCGGCGTGCGTGTCCTCGTAGAACTTCACGATCGATTTGAGCGCCTTCTTGCGGCCACGGGCCATGCCCGTCATGGAGAGCGTGCCGTCGAGGTTGAAGCTGAGCATCGGCTTGATGTTGAGCTTGTCGCCGATCGTCGCCGCGGCACTCGGGATGCGGCCGCCACGGCGCAGGTGGTCGAGCTCGTCGATCGTAAAGCAGCTGTTGACGTACCAGCGTGCCTCTTCTGCCCAGCTGGCCAGCTGCTTGGCGCTCAGACCTCGGTTGCACTGGCGGACGGCCTCATAAGCAAGCAGCCCTTCCGCAATGGAGGCGAGCTTGGTGTCGACCACATACAGCTCGAACTCAGGATGCCTCTCGCGGACGTCCGCCGCAACACGCTCCGCCGTCTCGAACGTGCCGGACAGCCCCGACGAAAACGCGAGGTAGACCGTCGGAACGCCCTTCTCGGCCGCCTTTTCGAGCGTTTCCTCGATGGCGGCGATTGAGATCTGGGCCGTACCCGAGACCTCGCCGCCGCGCAAGCGGTCGTAGAATTCCTTGGGCTGCATGCTCGCCCACATGTCGTCGCTGTGCTCGCCATCGTTCATCATGAACGGGAAGCGGAAGAACTCCACGCCCGCCTGCTCGATCAGCTCTCTGGGCAAATCGCAGCAGGAATCGAGGATGAGGTTGCAGCGTATCTTACTTTGCATGGCAGTGCCTTTCTACGCGTCAGGACACGTCTATCTGTACAGTTCGCCGAGACCGCGTGTCTCGATGACGATGGAATTGCGTTTTTCGAACAGGCTGCGCTCGATGCCGCAGGGATACTCGTGTGGGTTGTGGAAGCGCTTAATCGAGTCGTCCAGCTTGGATAGCTGCTCTTGGCAGCGTGCACGTCCGGCACGGGCGCTGATGTCGACGTCTTCGACCTGGCCGTTTGTGACGAGTCGCTTGAGGAGCGTCTCGAACCTCTGACCTTCGTCGAACTTGCGGCGGCGCGCGGCGTCGAGCGGATCGACGATGACCGCGAGCTCGGGAACCCCGTCGTTGACGTCGAAGATGAGGTCGCCGGAGAACTTGCCCTCGCCATCGTAGTAGCGGCGCGTGTCCAAGACACCCGGGATGGTGCGCTTGTAGACCTGCTCGGAGATCTTCATGCGCGCGGACCACTCGTCGGAACCCTTCTCCCTGACGGCGGAAAGCTTGTAGACGCCGCCGAGCGCTGGCTGGCCGTATGCCGCGGCGAGGTGCGTCCCCACGCCGAGCGCCGTGTAGCAGGCCCCCTGCTCATTGAGCGACTGGATAGTGTATTCGTCGAGGTCGTTGGAAAGCACGATGCCGCAATCCTCGAAACCCGCCTCGTCGAGCATCGCGCGCGCCTTCTTGGACAGCCAGGCAAGATCGCCCGAATCGATGCGTATGGCGCGCAGCTTGTGGCCAGTCTCACGCAGCTCGCGTCCGACGGTGATGGCGTTTTTCACGCCAGTCGCCACATCGTAGGTGTCCACGAGCAACACGCAATTGTCAGGCATCGCCGCGGCGTACGCGCGAAACGCCGTAAGCTCGTCGGAAAACGACATGACCCACGAGTGTGCGTGCGTGCCACCGATGGGAATGTCGTACTTCATGCCGGCGAGCACGTTCGCGACCGACGCGCAGCCCCCGACGTAGGCCGCCCTGCTCGAGGACAGGGCGCCGTCGGGCCCCTGTGCGCGGCGCAGCCCGAACTCGGACACCGGCCTACCCTGCGCAGCGCGACATACCCGTGCCGCCTTGGTCGCGATGAGCGTCTGGAAATTGACCCCGTTGAGGATGGCGGGCTCGAGGATCTGGCACTGCAGCAGCGGCCCCATGACCCTGACGAGCGGCTCGCGCGGAAACACGACCGTGCCGTCGGGCACGATATCGATCGTCACGTCGAGCTTCATATCACGCAGATACGCGAGGAACTCCCTGTCAAACAGCGGCGTGCCCGCCGGAGAAGGAAGCGACGCGAGATACGCGATGTCCTCGTCGGTAAAGCCAAAGCCCTCGACGAGCTCGGCCACCTGGTCACAGCCGCAGAAGATGCCGTAGCCTCCCTCGAACGGGTTGTCGCGGAAGAACGTGTAGAAGCACGCTTCCGTCTCGAGCTTGCCCTGCGCCCAATAACCCTGGGCCATTGTGAGCTCGTAGAGGTCGGTCAGAAGAGTCATGTTGCGTGCCATTGCTATTCTCCTGCTCCAGATTCGCCTGAAGTGTTCTTGTTGGATGTACCCGAGGCACCTTTGTTACCACTCGAACGGCGCCGACGGCGTTTGCGGGGACGGCTGCTCTTTTGCTCGGAGCCCTTGTCGGGGCGCGCGGCGTCGCCGCTCACCGTCGAGGAATGCTGGCCGGGGCGCGGTTTGCCCTCGGGCCTCGAGGAGCTCTGCTTGGCGCTGTCTTGCCTGCTCGCGCCCTCTCCTTGCCCCCTGCCACGGCCCCCGCGGCTGCGGCGGCGGCGGCGCGAGCGTTGCTTTTGGGAATCGTCGGAACGCGCAGGCTTGGATGCGCCTTCCGTGCGCTCAGCCTCGTGTTTTTCCGCCTTGCCGCCGGTTGCCGAGACAGAGCGGCGCGCGCGGCGGTGATCACGCGGAGCCGGTTCGTCGCCTTTTTGCTTCGAATCCGACCTGCGGCGTCGACGCGAGGAGTGCTCGGAGCCACCCTG
>OGRM01001318.1_pt1 | contig 15895 bp, 16 predicted proteins | sample 1553491 | NCBI WGS metagenome assembly OGRM01 (sample SAMEA2580110, study PRJEB22360) | human gut metagenome | biome: human gut; feature: human-associated habitat; material: faeces | place: Denmark | collected 2008/2010
TTCTAAAGCAAAAAAGGACAAATACTGATGTTCTTGTTGTTGACGCTTCAAAGGGGTACATAAAGGTAGGAAAGAACAACAAACTCCGTGCTTCAGACATTAAGAGAATCGTTGATGTCGTAACGAAAAGAGAGAATGTAGAAAAATACTCCCGTGCCGTCAGCAGGGACGAAATAAGACAGAATGATTATAACTTAAACATTCCAAGGTATGTGGATTCTTCAGAGGAAGCGGAGTCGTGGGATATTTTTGCCTCTATGTTTGGCGGTTTGCCCATTTCTGAAATAGACAAGCTGGAAGATTATTGGCGGGCGTTTCCTTCTTTGAGAAATGAGCTGTTTGAAAATACTTCTTCTGAGTATTGCCGTTTGACTGCTACTGATGTTAAAAAAGCGATACTTGAACATAGTGATGTCAAGAGGTTTCAGCAGCAGTATGCCTCTGCCTTTGATGACTTTGATAGTTACCTCTATGAAGAACTGATCGGCAAAATGAGCGAACTGAATATCTCAAAGACTGAAGCTACACTCTCAACAGAGATTTTTGGGCGTTTAAGTTCAATTCCGTAGACAGATATATAGCATATCAGCTTCTCGATGACGAATGGACTAAAATTGCTGTTGATTTAGAGATAATTCAAACTGAGGGCTTTGAAGCAACAAAGAAAGTCAATCCCAATATGATAGTGAAGAAAAAAGACGGTAAGGAGCAGGAAGTTCAAGAAGGTTGGGTTGGACAGATTATTCCTTTCGATTTAATTCAGACGACTATTCTTAAAGAGGACAAGGCGGTGTTAGAGGATAAAGAAAGCCGTCTTACAGAAATAGCTGCTGAATACGAAGAATTGCTTGATTCCCTTACAGAAGAAGAAAAAGAAGGCGATTTTGTAAACGAGAGCAAAGACGCCTTTGTAGCTGCTGAAATCAAGAAAGCATTAAAATCAGAGAGCATTGAGCCGGAAACGAAGGAAAAGTTGCGTTCTGTAAATTCCCTTATTGCTGAGGAAAAAGAATTGAAGGCAGCAATTAAAAAGGAAGTAGGATTACTGGAGGCGAAAACTAAAGAAACGATTGAAGGGCTTTCTGACGACCAAGCCATTGAACTTCTCAAAGATAAATGGATAACGCCAATTATCAATAATCTAATGAAACTGCCCGACGGGATAGTAAGTGATTTGGTTTCAAAACTTGACAGCCTTGCCAAGAAATACGAAACAACATTGAATGAAGTCGAATCGGAAATTGACGAGACAGAAAAAGCGTTATCCTCAATGATTGATGAACTTGTTGGTGGCGAATTTGATATGCTTGGACTCAAAGAGTTCCAGAAGCTGCTTGGAGGTGTGCAAAATGACTGAAAAAGCAGTAAAACCTGAAATCAGATTTGCTGGCTTCAATGACGCTTGGGAACAGCGTAAGTTGGGTGAGTGCTTTTCTGAAAGAGTTGAAAGTATGCCTGATGGAGAGTTAATCTCTGTTACTATCAATGATGGAATTAAGAAGTTTTCCGAACTTGGAAGGCACGACAACTCAAATGATAATAAATCTAAATATAAGAAAGTGTGTGTTGGTGATATAGCTTACAATTCGATGAGAATGTGGCAAGGAGCAAGTGGATATTCACCTTATGAGGGTATTGTAAGCCCTGCATATACAGTTCTTTCGCCAAATGCAGGAGTTTTTTCAAGGTGTATTGCATATCAATTCAAATTACCACAAATGATACATACTTTTCAGATTAACTCACAAGGAATTACATCAGATAACTGGAATTTGAAATATCCAACTTTAAGTGAAATAGAAATTTACATTTCCAAAAATGTTGCAGAACAAAAGCAAATTGCCGAGTTTTTTACTTCTCTCGACAACCTTATCACCCTTCATCAGCGTAAGTATGACAAATTGACCAAGGTCAAAAAGTCTATGCTTGAAAAAATGTTTCCCAAAAACGGTTCAAATGTACCCGAAATTCGTTTTAAGGGATTTACTGAAGCTTGGGAACAACGTAAGTTAGGGGAACTTGTTGAAATAGGGGATATAGATCATCGAATGCCTGAAACAGTTGCCGATGGTATTCCGTACCTTATGACGGGAGATTTCATTGCTACTAACGAGTTAAATTTTGATGGTGTTAAGATGATTTCAGAAGAAGATTATTGTCAGCTTTCACAAAAGATAAAGCCAGAAAAGGGAGATATTTTATTTGCTAGATATGCGTCTGTCGGGGCGGCTAGATATGTTGATTTTACAAGGGAATTCTTGATTTCTTACTCTTGTGCAATTATAAAAAAGAGTAGAAAAATTAATTCTAAATACTTATATCATTTTATCACAAGTAACAACGCACAGCGGCAGATTAAATTAGAAATCAATACGGGATCTCAAGCGAATATCGGCATAGATTCAATGAAAAATAATATTGTTGTGAGTACGCCTTCAACAGAAGAACAAACAAAAATAGCAGATGTTTTGAGCAACCTCGACTATCTTATCACCCTTCATCAGCGTAAGTGTGATAAATATTCGAATATTAAAAAAGGTATGATGAGCGACTTGCTTACAGGGAAAATACGATTAGTTTAGGAGGAATGTACGCATGAGTATTGGCGACACAGAAAGAGCTACCCAAGATCGTGTGGTTAGCTTCTTTAAGGATAGAGATATCCTTGATTATGAATACGTAGGCAATTTAAAAGATGCCGCAAACAAGAACATCCGTGAAGACCGTCTTCGTGCGTACTTGCGCCTTAGCGGTTACAGCCAGAAATTGATTGACGGAGCTGTTTCTGAACTGGTAAAAGCAGCAGATGTTCTCTTTCAGTTCATATTCCTTATTCTTCACATAAGTAAAAATCTGATAAGATGCATTATGCAGTTCACGGACATACAGCAGCGGAGTTGATTTATGAACGTGCCGATGCTGATAAGCCACATATGGGATTAACCACTTGGGCAGCAGCACCGGAAGGTAAGATTGTAAAAAGCGATGTGAGCGTTGCGAAGAATTATCTTTCAGAGAAGGAAATGCGGTCACTGGAGCGTATTGTATCCGCTTATCTGGATTTGGCAGAGGATCGTGCGGAACGTCATATTCCGATGACAATGGAGGACTGGGCAAAGCGTCTGGATCTATTCCTGATGGCAGATGACAGAGAGGTTCTTCAGGATGTAGGCAAGATCACGGCAGAGATTGCCAAGGCAAAAGCTGAGACCGAATTTGAAAAATATCGTGTTATTCAGGATAGGCTGTTTATGTCTGACTTTGATAAGTACATGCTGGAACTGGAGAAGAATGCGAAAAAGTAGCAGCATCGCCATTAAAATTTTCAGCTTGCCAAGGTTGAGTGCATGGGAGTTGGGTCATCAGTCGGGGCGAAAAATAGCCGTTGACCTGTTTTCTGTAGGAAGAACGGACAAGGTTGAAGCGATGGCGGTTTCACGCAAAATTTGACTTTTATGTTGGAATCATTATACATAGTAGAAACGAATAAAAAAGTTGAACTTTTTCCGTGGACGGGCGAGGTTCAGGCAGAGCCGGACATGATAGGTAACTACAGCGAAATGTAGCACCTGTCATTGTGATCGAGCGTGATCTGGATGTGATGAAGAATGCAGATTACATGATTGATATGGGCCCGGGAGGTGGAGATGCCGGGGGAACGATTGTAGCAGTAGGCACGCCAGAGGATATTATGGCGTCAGAACAGAGCATAACCGAAAAATATCTGAAAACAGAAAGAGGATAAAAATTACATGAGAACATATAAAATACGTTTATTAAAATGCAGCGGAAAAGACCAGAAGATATCCGCTTATCTGCAGCTTCTGACAGGCCTCGATAAAGTGATGGCTAACCGCATCGTATCGAACCTTCCAGCCACACTGTTTGATAATCTGGACGAAGAAGGCATGGAATATTTTAAAGAGGCGTTTGATTTTTATGAAGTAGAATACGAGATCACACCACTGGAAGAAACATGTGAGGTGTGCGGCTATCCATCCAGACAGGTCATTGTACTTGGGAGAATTGTAGAATATTATGGTCAGAGAAATGGCTTCTTACAGCTTGCGAAAAAATATAATTTTGAAACGAAGGAAGACCTGTCTATGGCACCATTTCTGATCCGGGATGGTATGGATGCGGAGAAAGCCGTTAAGCTTCAGCAGGAACTGACCAACATCGGAATCCGTTCACAGGTTATCCGCAGCGGAAGTCCGGTGACAGAAAGAAAGCGGAAAAAATTCTTTCAGAGATTGCTCTCTTCGGAAGTATGATCTATAATGAGCGGTGCATGTTTTCTTGTAAAGAGAAAATCATACTGAAAAAGGAAGGACATTGAGAAAGAATGAAAGATTTAACGAAGGGAAAGCCCTCGGCACTGATACTAAGTTTCGCATTACCGATATTTTTAGGAAACTTATTACAGCTGACTTACAGTCTGGTAGATACCAGGATCGTCGGCTCGTTTCTGGGAGAAGATGCACTGGCAGCAGTAGGTGCGACCAGCACACTGAGCGGTCTGATCATCGGATTTTTACTGGGATTATCCAACGGATTTGCGATTATTACCGCACAGAAATTTGGTGCGAAGAACATCGCAGATATGAAAAAGTCCTTTGCAATGTCGCTTGTGATCGGGACTGGAATATCCATTTTATTTACGATAGCAGGACTGCTATTTTTGAAACCGATCTTACATTTCTTAAATGTGCCAAAGCATCTGGTTCCGGTGGCGAAAGGATATATCGCGATCATCATAGCAGGACTGCTTGCAACATTTTTATATGATGCCTGTGCGGCGACGCTTCGTGCAATCGGAGATGCAGTAACACCATTGATCATTCTGGCGATATCTGTAGCACTGAATATCGTGGGGGATCTGTTCTTCGTTGTGGTATTGAAGACTGGCGTAAAAGGAGCAGCAATTGCAACTGTACTGGCACAGATCATTGCATTTGTGATCTGCTGGATCTATATGATCAGAAAATATGAGATATTAAGGCTTCAGAAAGAGGATTTTAAAGATCCAAGTCCAATCATGGTAAAAGAGATGATAAGTGCCGGAATGTCGATGGGATTTATGAGTTCTCTGGTTAATATCGGTACTTTGACATTACAGACGGCGATCAATAAGCTTGGAAAAGACATTATCATTGCCCATACAGCGGCGAGAAAGATCACGGAGATATTCATGATCATGTTCAGTGTATTCGGACAGACGATGGCAACTTACTGTGGACAGAACATGGGAGCAGGGAAGATCGACCGTGTGAAGAGAGGCATCTGGCTGGCGATTGTCTACACTGCGATCTGGTCAGGACTTACGATCATTGCAAGTTATATGATCGGAGGATGGCTGGTATATCTGGTAACCGGAAGTCATAATAAGACAGTAATCTTAAATGCAACAAATTATCTGAAGTTTGATACGCTGTTTTATATTGTGACTACCTTGATCTGTATTTTAAGAAATGCGATGCAGGGATTAGGGGATCACATTACACCACTGATCTCCAGCGGCCTTGAGATGGCAGGGAAGATCGTGATCGCGGCCACTCTGGTTCCGTGGCTTGGATATACGGGTGTGATCATCTGTGAACCGATCGTGTGGTTCATTATGGTAATCCCGCTTTTGATCCAGACATTCCGGATGCCGGTACTCAGGACAGAAAAGACAGATGGAAAAATATAGAGGGGAAATATAAAAAAATATAAATAAGAAAAATCAATTTGAGAGGATAAGATAGATGGAGATACATATTCTTAATATGATCCAGAATTTAAGAACGCCAATAGGAGATGTGGTTGTTCCGCTCATTACCAGACTTGGAGATGCGGGAATCATATGGATCATTCTGACGGTATTATTACTGATCATTCCAAAGACACGAAAGACAGGAGTGATCATGCTGGCGGCATTGCTGGCGGATGTGTTGCTCTGCAATGTGGTCATAAAGAATCTGGTGGCAAGAACCAGACCATTCGATGTCAATACCGCGGTACAATTACTGGTCGCAAAGCCGCGGGATTACTCTTTCCCGTCGGGGCATACGGCGGCTTCCTTTGCTTCGGTAACGGCATTGTATCTTGCCGGAGAGAAGAAGATGTGGAAAGTGGCTCTTGTACTTGCGGTTCTGATTGCATTATCAAGATTGTACCTGTATGTGCATTATCCGACTGATATTATCGGCGGCGTGATATTCGGAAGTCTTTCCGGATATCTGGGATATAAGATTGTGGAATGGATACAGAAGAAAAAGATAAAATAGAGATAGAAAAAAGAGCAGGGCAGGCAGCATTATGCTGTCTGCCTTGCTCTTTTACTGACTACCAGTGCAATACAGAAGATCGCAGCGGCAAAAAGTAACTGGATTCCATAGTTGCGGTATAAGAGTTGTCTCTGTGCCTGAGTGAGAACAGCAGAGTTATTCAGCAGATTGTTACTGATCTCATACCAGTAGACCGGAAGGAAATGAGCCACAGTTTTCACGCCTTTTCCCATGATATCAAGTGGAACGAATACGCCGCATAGGAAGCTCATGCCAAGTGTGACAACATTTACGAGGGCGGTCAGGATATCTTCTTTGGTGATAAATGTACCAAGAAGGAAGGAAAGCGCAAGTCCGACCAGAAGCAGAGTCAAGCTGTTTAGCATATAATATGGCATCTTTGACGACTGGAAAAATGCTTTCCGGTAAAAGAAGAAAGCAGGGATCCATGTTGTGAGCAGCCAGACAGAGCATCCGACTGCCAGATATCCCAGTGCAAGCTGCAGGTTCTGGCTTCTGATGGATACAGCCGAGCAAAGGATTCGCTTTTGCAGATCCGGCTGATGGAATGCGATCATGATCAGTCCCATTACATAACACAGTATGGAGATTAACACATATGGCAGATACTGATACATGTAACCATAACCCGGCGTCTTTTCGGAAGAAGCAGATTTTAACATCGTAACATGAGAAGAACTGTCTGCATGTTTCAGAATATATGCAGCTGCCTCTTTATTGGAATAACCACTGTCTGTCAGGACACGTGCCTGATTCAGATAGGTGTTGATCTGTTGATCGACGTAGTACCCGCCTGTGCTTCCGGGGATCTTGGATACCGGTAATGCCTGATGCTCACGGAGGCAGGAGGTTTTAAAATCTTCCGGAATGGTCACGATATAAGAGACATTCCGGTTAAAGAGTGCGTCCTGGAGTTTCGCAGCGTCATCCGGCATTTGCCTGACGGTATGATACTGTGATAGATATGTGGAAAGTCCTTTGGAAAGCACGCCTCCGTCATGATCTACCACACCTACCGTGAGTGCTTGGGCATGGAACCCGTTGCCGGAAGTATTGCTGTCGCTGCCGGAGGCAAGGATTCCGATCGTAAGGAAGATTGCCAGATACATGAATACCATCAGGAGATTGCGTTTGGTTATGATTAAAAATCCTTTAAATACTGTCATAACGTTCCCTCCTTATCATGAGAAATGAGAAGCTGATGCAAAGCAGGCACATGATTACAAGAATCAGGATACACCTGCGGTAGCGGACAGCATCATCATAGACACTGAGGCAGTAGAATGCATCACTTAAGACACTGGCAGGATTGATCCGATTGATGACCGGGCAGTGCTGTTCGATCACATTTTTCATTCCACCGAACATCAGGCCTGCAAGGAAACTCGGTAACAGTGTAACGAGGACACCGATTCCGGATTTGACACTGTAGGACAGTTTGCCGGCGCATCCGATCAGAATTCCGAGACAGATACCGATCAGGGTTCCCATAAATGTAATGAGAAGAAGTTTCGGAATGTCATGCCCAAGACTGATATGAAGTACCTGGGTAAGGTAAAGCTCCAGGATCAGGATGTTGACGAAATGAATACTTTCCAGTACCAGCAGATCGCCGAGAATCAGGGAAAGTTTGTGGGTCGGTGTGATGCTGCGCCGTTCTCCGAGTGCACTTAAGTTCGCCTGAAGCTGAACCGTGGAATGGATGCTTAAGTAGACTCCGCTTAAGCAGGCAAATGCAATCAGTGCGAGAAAATAAGTCAGTATCGGATCTAAGGAATGTCCGCCTAAGGACTTTTCTTTCACCAGTGTCTGATAGTCGTTCAGGGATGAAAGGGCGTCCGAAAGCTTTTCCGGATGCTGTGTGGCAATATCCCGGATCATGTCAGCATTCTTTTTATAGCTGTCCAGAAGGGAAGACAGAATGCTCTGGTTAATGCCATTGGAAGCAATGGTAAGGGAAGGAACCGACTTCACGTAATAGATGCCGGATATTTCCTCGCGCCGGAGCGCTTTTTTGGCAGCTTTTTCTGTTTTGTAAGAATGGATATCGATCATGTCCTGATCCGTTTCATTCAGAAATCTCAGGAAAGATGCTGCATTTGCGGAACTGCTTTCCACTGTGACGATGGCAACAGGAACCGGTTCCCAGTCGGTCTCTCCGGTTCCTGCAAGACCGGTATTTCCAAAGGACACATAGAACAGGGTTCCAAGGATGAGCGGAAATGCGAGAGCCCAGAACATGATAGAGCGGGAACGTATTGTCTGTAAGAACTGATATTTTAATAAATGTAACATAAAGTGTCCCTCCTTTAATCCCTGAGTTCTTTTCCTGTGATCTCAAGGAAGACATCATTGAGAGTCGGAAGCTCGGAGAAGACGCGTCCGAATGGAATGTCCTGTTCCTGCAGGTAATTCAGTACCCGGGTCAGATTGTGTTTTGCACCGCTGCAGCGTAGGATCATTGTCTGATCTTGGTATGATAAGTCAAATACATGTGAAAGGGAGCGGATATCTGCCAGGTTGTTTTTCGTTAACGCAACCGCTTCGATCGTGATCGTCTCACCGGTCTTGATCATTTTTTTTAGTTCTTCGGTTGTGCCGGAAGCAAGTACACGGCCATGATCAATGATCGCGATACGGGTACAGATCTGTTCGACCTCTTCCATGTAGTGGGAAGTGTAGATAATAGTTGATCCCTGGCGGTTGAGCTCTACGATTCCTTCCAGAATCTTGTTGCGGCTCTGAGGATCTACAGCAACGGTCGGTTCATCCATGATGATGAGTCTGGGCTTATGGACAATGCCGCATGCGATATTCAGTCTTCGTAGAAGTCCGCCGGAGAGTTTCTTAGGGCGCATCTTACGGAAATCGGACAGACCGGTGAATGCGATGGCTTCTTCCACGAGTTCTTTTCGTTTTTGTTTGTCTCTGATATAGAGTCCGCAGAAATAATCGATGTTTTCATAGACGGACATCTGCTCGAAGACGGCAACGTTCTGCATGACAACACCGATATCCTGCTTGATATCGTAGCTGTCCGGCTTCATATCCTTTCCAAAGATCGTGATCGTTCCTTTGTCATATTTTAACAGTGCGAGCAAGCAGTTGATGGCGGTGGTTTTACCGGAACCGTTTGGTCCGAGCAGTCCGAAGATCTCACCTTCTTCGATGTCGAGTGACAGGTGGTCAAGCGCTAACAGATCACCGTAACGTTTTACAAGATTTTCTATATGTACAAGCATAAGATTCCCTCCTTGATGAATGTATGTCGGTATCGCAGAAGAAATGGAAGATTACTTTCTGCGGTCATGACATTTGTTACTTGTAGTATAGCGTATGACTGATTATAATGGTAGTGTCACAGGTCATAAATTGAATGTGACAAATGTAATATAGGAGCAGAGAAAAAATAAATGAAAGAAAAAAGTAAACATACAAAAACAATCAACTGGAAGCAATTCTACCGGAATGTATTCGCTCTGGTCATCCCGATCGCAATCCAGAATCTGATCAATGTAGGAGTCACGGCAACGGATGTGATCATGCTCGGAAAAGTCGGAGAGAAAGTATTATCCGGGGCATCCCTTGCAGGACAGATCCAGTATATCATGACACTGATCTTTTACGGAGTGACCTCCGGAGCAACGGTTCTGACGGCGCAGTACTGGGGGAAGAAAGACACCAGAACGATAGAGAAAGTCCTGGGTATGGGATTAAGTGCCGGACTCATCGTTGCGGTAGTATTCGCAGGAGCAGCCCTTGGCATGCCGGAGACACTGATGCGGATCTATACCTCTGATCCGGAAGTTATTGCAGAAGGAGTAAAGTATTTAAGAATCGTAGGATTTTCCTATGTGTTCATGGCGGTGACACAGGTGTATCTGAATATTATGCGCAGTATCGAGAGGGTTATGGTGGCTACATTTATTTATCTGATTTCATTGCTGATGAATATTGTGGTAAATGCGGTTCTGATCTTTGGACTATTTGGATTCCCGGTAATGGGAGTAAGGGGTGCGGCAATCGGTACGCTGTGTGCCAGAGCAGCCGAGACAGTGATGGTTCTCGTTTATGCCATCTTCCGAAATAAAGTAGTAAGGATCCGGCTTAAAGATATGGTGAAGATCGATAAGGTTCTGTTAAAAGATTTCGCAGTTTATTCTATGCCGGTGGTATTAAATGAACTGATGTGGGGACTGGGAACGTCGGCGAATACGGCGGTGATCGGGCATCTTGGAAGCGCAGCAGTGGCAGCTAACTCGGTTGCGCAGGTGGCAAGACAGCTTGCAACAGTCGTAACATTCGGGATTTCCCATGCAACGGCGATCTATCTCGGCAAGACGATCGGGGAAGGCAAGATGGAACTGGCAAAGGCATACGGAAAACGTTTCGTGTGGTTAAGTCTGATTCTTGGAATCCTGGGTGGTGTGCTGATACTGATCTCGGCACCAATCGCCAATGCGAATCTGGCACTGACCGGACCGGCAAAGAATTACTTAAGTTTCATGTTCTTCGTTATGTCGTATTTTACTGTGGCACAGGCATTTAATACCACAATGGTAGTGGGAGTATTCCGTGCAGGCGGGGATACGAAATTCGGATTGATCATGGATGTATCGACGATGTGGGGATTCTCCATTTTACTCGGGGCAGTGGCGGCATTTATTTTGCATGCCAGTGTGCCGGTCGTATATGTTATACTAATGAGTGATGAACTGATCAAAGTACCGATTACTTTAAAGCGGTATTTGACATACAAGTGGCTGAGAGATGTCACAAGGGAACAAAAAGAACTGGAGGAAATGTAAAATGATCGTATTAAGCAAGGAGCAGATCGAAGAAATGGTCGATCCGGATCAGATGATGGATCAGATCGAAGAGGCATACCGGATCTATGGATCAGGTGAGTTCTATATGCCGCCAAGACCGACGGTAGAACATGAAAATAAGCAGCTCATGTATATGCCATGTTACACAAAGGATATCATAGGGACAAAGATCCTGTCGATCTTCCCGGAGAATTCTAAACTGGGATTGCCGTCGATAGATGGTATCGTGTTACTGAATGATTATACGACAGGCGCGCCGCTTGCTGTTATGGACGGGCAATCGGTAACGGCATGGAGAACCGGAGCTGTCGGCGGTGTGGGGATCCGCCATCTGTCAAGAAAAGACTGTCGCACCGTAGGAATCATCGGAGCAGGAATGCAGGGATTCCATCAGGCTGTGTATGCATGTGCGGCAAGAGATATCCATACCGTATATGTGTTCAACCACAGTGACCGTGATCTGACAGATTATCTTGAAAGACTGAAAAAAGCTATTGATAAGGAAGACGTAAAGGTAGTACAATGTAAAGCAGTGGAAGAGCTTGTACGAAACAGTGATATCATCTGTACAACAACTCCTTCTACCACACCTGTTCTTCCGGATGACAAAGAACTTCTGAGAGGAAAATGCATCATTGCGATCGGCTCTTATATGCCGGAGATGAGGGAAATCCCGGATGCAGTACTGGATCTGGTGGACAATGTATACATTGAACTGCCATACGCATGTGAGGAAAGCGGAGATCTAAGCCAGCCCCTGGCAAGTGGAAAACTTACAAAAGACCGCATAAAACTGATGCATGAATATCTCATATCGGGGGAAAAAGAGATCAAAGAAGGTCAGACAACATATTTCAAATCGGTTGGAATGGGATTATTTGATGTGTGTATCGCACAGAAATTATATGAAGTAGCAAAGGAGAAATAACATTATGAAAATCGTAGCAACAGAAAAAGCACCAAAGGCACTTGGACCATACTCACAGGGATATGTACACAACGGAGTACTGTATACAGCAGGACAGATCGCAATCAATCCGGAAGTGAATGATGTAGAAGCAACTACAATTGAAGCACAGACAGAGCAGGTATGCAAGAACTTAGGAGAGGTCTTAAAAGAAGCTGGAACATCATTTGACAAGGTATTAAAGACAACATGCTTCCTTGCAGATATGAGTGACTTTGCAGCATTCAACGAAGTATATGGAAAATACTTTACATCAAAACCGGCAAGAAGCTGTGTTGCAGTAAAGACACTTCCAAAGGGAGTTCTGTGTGAAGTAGAACTTATTGCGGCTGTAGAGGAGTAAGACAAATGGCAGAAGAACAAAAAACAGGCTGCAGCCCGTCCGATTGTGCGGGCTGTTCCCATGCAGGTGAATGCGGAAGCAAACCGCAGAGTCTGATCAAACCGGAAAATAAAAAATCACACATCAACCATGTGATCGCAGTTGTCAGCGGAAAAGGCGGCGTTGGAAAATCTATGGTTACCGCATCGCTTGCAAGGCTGATGAGAGAACAGGGATTTTCTGTAGGTATCATGGACGCAGATATCACAGGTCCATCCATTCCGAAGATGTATGGAATCCATGAAAAAGCAAAAGGGGATGGAGAAAATATTTTCCCATGTGAGGCAAAGGATGGAACGAAGATCATGTCCATCAACCTTTTACTTCCGGAAGAAGATGATCCGGTTATCTGGAGAGGTCCGGTCATCTCAGGTGTTGTCACACAGTTCTGGACAGATGTTGCATGGGGAGAACTGGATTATCTCTTCGTAGACATGCCGCCGGGAACCGGTGATGTACCGCTTACCGTATTCCAGTCCCTTCCGGTAGAAGGCATCGTGATCGTAACTTCTCCGCAGGATCTGGTACGCATGATCGTAAAGAAAGCTTACAACATGGCAGGACAGATGGATATCCCGGTACTCGGAATCGTGGAGAACTACAGTTATCTGGAATGTCCGGACTGCGGACGTAAGATCTCCGTATTCGGCGAGAGCCACATCGACGAAGTGGCAGAAGAACTCGGCGTTCCGGTCATCGGTAAGATGCCGATCGATGCAAGTCTTGCAGAGGCAGTGGAGAATGAGAACTTTGCAGAAGTAAGCAATGATTATCTTGCGGAAGCAGTAAATAAGCTTTAAGAGATGGAGATAAGAAGATGGTATTTGGCAGAGTTGAAATGCTTTGACAGGTACCATCTTTTGTGATAAATAATTAACCTATGGATTTACTGTTGACTTAAAGGACATAACCTGTTGTTCTGATTGCATAGTTTATGGGTGAACTTGCGAGATGTCTATGTGCAAAGTGCATAAATGAAGTGGAACGTATTATTTTAATAAAATGCGTAGAAGGAAGCAAAGATACCATGCAGCATAGGAGCCGAAGGGGCATGCAGAAACTCTCAGGTAAAAGGGAACGAATTCGGACGACGCTCTGGAGAACAATAAGAATTGTACCGAAGAAGTAATCTTTCAGGTAAAAGGACAGAGGCAGACAAAAAACACTTTTGAAAAGAAAGTATTTTTTGCCTGCTTTTTTAGTGCTCAAAATGGGGAATGGGCGCGAAAAGCAGGCAGATTCCGAAGGAGGTAAAAACAAATGAACAGAATCGAAGATGTAACAAACTACATCACAGAATGTGACAAAGAAGTTGGGGAAGCACTTGCATTAGAGCTTGGCAGACAGAGAAGAAATCTGGAGCTAATCGCATCTGAAAATATTGTAAGCCCGGCAGTGATGCTGGCAATGGGAACCGTACCGACCAATAAGTATGCAGAAGGTTATCCGGTATCTCGGCAATGGATATCGCAAAAGGTCTGCTGGACAATGGTATTCATCCGCCTACAATGTATTTCCCATTGATCGTGGATGAAGCACTGATGGTAGAGCCAACCGAGACCGAATCGAAAGAAACGCTGGATGATGCGATCGCAGTATTCCGTAAGTTATACGAACTGGCAGGAACAGATCCTGAAAAAGCGAGGCATTGATATCCATACTTCTGCGGCAGTACAGGGCGTAACAGTAGAAGGAGAGACCTGTACCTGTCACTATATAGAGAAAGAAAAGGAACAGGAAGTAACAGCAGAGTATGTGCTGTGTGCAGTGGGACGCTGTCCGAATACAGATGGACTGTTCGGAGAAAATGTAAAACCGGATATGGAACGCGGACGTGTGCTGGTGAACGAAAACTTTGAATCTAGTATCCCGGGAGTCTATGCAATCGGTGATCTGATCTTTGGTGCACAGCTTGCACACGCGGCAAGCGCACAGGGAATGGTTGTAGCTGAAAAGCTTGCCGGAAAAGAACCATCCATAGATCTGAGTATCGTTCCAGGTTGCGTTTATACAGATCCGGAGATTGCATCTGCCGGAATAACAGAAGACCAGGCGAAAGAAAAAGGAATTGCCGTAAAATGTGGTAAATTCATCATGAGCGCAAATGGGAAATCTATCATCACACAGGAAGAGCGCGGCTTCATCAAAGTCGTAGCCGAAGAAGAAGTAAATTGCTATTTAGTTCATCAGACCGGTTACGCGGACCGGAATAAAGGATTCCTAACTTTTATTCCGGTCCGGGCAGCCGTCGCTTAATGCATTAAACAGCAATCGAATAATACACCGCCGAATAAGCCGAAAGATCCAGCACAGCTTTCCCATCCGTAACCTTCACTTTCTTCTTCGTATACTTCTTACTTCCTCCAAATGTTACATCATCACTAGCCAGAATCACTTCCAGTTCCTTTGCATCCGTTATTGGAAGCTCATATCCTTCCTGATCCTCATCAGAGAAATTAAAGACAGCGGCAATACGTTCTTTGCCATCCGTTCTTTCAAAAGCATAGATACAGCGTTCTTCCTGATGACAGTCCAGCCAATGGAAACCGGCGTTTTCATAGTCTTTTGCAGAAAGAGCCGGAGTTGTCATATACAGATGATTCAGTTTCTGCATGAAGTGATGGAATGCATCGTGAATTGGATACTTCAGGATATCCCAGTCCTGTTCACGTTTTTCATCCCATTCACGGAGCTGTCCGATCTCATTCCCCATGAAGTTTAATTTCTTTCCAGGATGTGCATACATGTACATATAGAAGGCACGTGCCTGTGGGAATTTCTCTTCGTATTCTCCATGCATTTTCTGGGCGATGGTTGCCTTTCCGTGAACCACCTCGTCATGTGAAAGCGGAAGAAGGAAAACATCGTTATAATAGTACATCATGGAGAACGTAAGCTTGTGATAATCGCGGCTTCTGTATTCCGGTGCGGTGCGGAAGTAGTCAAGTGTATCGTTCATCCAGCCCATATCCCATTTGTAATCGAATCCAAGTCCGCCCTGATCAGCAGGTTTTGTTACGCCTTCGAAAGAAGTAGAATCCTCGGCAGAGAGCATAGCTGTCGGGTGCAGTGTTTTTAATCCGCGGTTCATTTCACGAATAAAGTCTACTGCATTATTGTTGACACCTCTTGCCGGTTCACCCTGCCAGTAAATGATACGGCTGATTGCATCCATACGGATTCCGTCCACATGATATACGCTTAACCAGTAGTTCGCAGCAGACTGCAGGAAGCTTCGGACCTCGCCTCTGGAATGCATGAAGTTGCAGCTTCCCCATTCGCTGACGCCAACATCCTGATGTGGATATTCATAAAGTGAAGTTCCGTCATAATCGGCCAGTGCATAATGATCAACGGCAAAATGTACCGGCACGAAATCCATGATCACACCGATGTCGTTCTTGTGGCAGGCATCAATGAATTTCAT
>OGRM01001319.1_pt1 | contig 15882 bp, 19 predicted proteins | sample 1553491 | NCBI WGS metagenome assembly OGRM01 (sample SAMEA2580110, study PRJEB22360) | human gut metagenome | biome: human gut; feature: human-associated habitat; material: faeces | place: Denmark | collected 2008/2010
CCGTAGCCTTGCCTGCGAGCGCGCTCCTGCGGGTTCTGGGCGGTTTCGTAGGAAATGGGCGCCGATTTCGCCATGGGTTCTGGGCTTCTGTGCGGTTTTCGGCGGTGGTTGTTCGCTGCCGGCTCCTTTGAACTGGGGAAACGCTGGCGCTGGGTGGCGTTTCGGGCTGATTCGGCCTACGAAACCGCCCAGAAGTCGCGAGCGGGGTTCGCTTGGGCTGAAGGTGGCGCGTCTTAGTGCATGTTTAGGTCCCGGTCGGTTCTGGTTGCAAGCATTGCGATTGCCGAGCCGCATGTGTTGATGCTTCGAGCGCGAACGGGGGACGGAAGGAAGCTTGAGACGCGCGGGGCCGTCCTTCGCCAGGTAGCTGTACGCGGTGTTGCTCGAAATCTCGGCCTTGCGATACGCCTTGTCGCCGGTGAGCATACGAGCGCCGCGCAGCCCTCGCGACTTCAACCAAGACAGGAAGCCGCGTCAGCACTCCTTGGATTCCGTGAAGCCCTCGGCGCAGCCGATGATCTCGTGATATCCGTCCTCGTTCACGCCGATCGCCACCATCACCGCCACGTTCTGGCAGATGTGCATTCGTGCGATTTTTTTGGCGACCTTTTACGATAGAGAACCTGGAAATTACGGTTCGGTGGGATAGTTTTTGGCGACCGCGCGTGACTATTTTGGCGGCTTGAGAGCGGATGGGAATTGAGGGCTTAAACAGAATTACGTCGTTCCGCCATCTATGTGGCTTTCAGCGGTATTCGCCTAAAGGACAAACTGACAAATCGATATGTGCCCAAGAGCCAGTTTCTGGATAGCCTAATGTCGAATTGGCGCTGATAGCTATTACAATGTGATGTACCAACTATCTTCTAGGATGTTTTTCGTTAAAAATATAACATATGTTATATCAAGGAGGACTAGAATGACATTTAGCCAAAAAGTTAAGTACGTTCGGAAGAGGTTAGGCTACACGCAAGCTGAATTCGCTAAAGCCCTCGGTGTTTCGTTTGCTACTGTGAACAGATGGGAAAACGGCCAGGCGTCTCCAAGCGCATTGGCGTTGAGATCATTTCGAGATTTTTGCGAAGACAGTTTTATCGACTTTTCGAGCGAGGAATAAGAGCGGGGGCGGTCTGTGACAAGGGCTGATTTGCTTTGCGATGTCATTAAATATGGTCTAAGTGGCGATCAAGCTAAGTTAAAGCAGTCGGTTGAGGCCATGGCGGCGGAAGAGCGAGGAAAGCAGCACAAGGTTCTCGCTGACAAGATCGATAAGCTTCTCGAAACTTCAGCGTATCGTGAGCGAAAACCGGAGGCCTTACGGGAACAGCACCTCTTGATGAGCGGGGGAGCTTCTAAGAATTTGTTTGTTGAGAAGACTCCCGGGAAGCGCCTTTCCGACCTCGTTCTTCCTGAGCATGTTGTTTCATTTTGCAACGACTTTATTGAAGAGCAATTGAGGGCTGAGCTCCTTCGTTCCTACGGTCTTGAGCCGCGGAATAGAATTCTTCTTGTGGGCCCGCCCGGTAACGGTAAGACATCACTTGCGGAAGCCATTGCAGAGTCGCTCATGGTTCCTTTTCTTACGGTTCGCTACGAGCATGTGATTGGATCGTATCTTGGAGAGACTGCCGCTAGGATTGGCCGTCTTTTTGATTATGCACGGTCGAGACCTTGCGTGTTGTTTTTCGATGAGTTTGAAACGCTCGGTAAAGAGCGGGGAGACACTCATGAGACCGGTGAGATTAAACGAGTAGTTAGCTCATTGCTTTTGCAGATTGATTCACTCCCAAGCTACGTTATCGTTATTGCTGCGACTAACCATGATGGGCTCCTCGATAAAGCCGCATGGCGTCGTTTTCAGATTAAATTAGAGCTCCCGATGCCGACTAGAGCGGGGCTTGAAAAATGGTTCTCTCATTTTGAGCGCTCAAACGAGTTTGACTTTGGTATTGCTCCTGGGACTTTGGCGAGAAAGGTATATGGCTGCAGCTATTCTGATGCCGAGGAGATCTCCAAAGAGATTCTCAGGCGATATGTTTTATCGCTGCCCTGTGGAAGCGTTAAGCCTATCACCGAACGGGTTATTTCGATGTGGGCAAAACAGAGAAGGCAAGCTAACGAGGAAGACCTTGGTGGTGATGAGTAATGCTGGAAATCGATAGACCGCCTCTCCTGTTTCCGGAGCCTGCTTTAGCCGATAGGGCGAAAAAGCCGCCTGCGCATTCGTCGATAAGGCGGCCATCTGTTTCGCGTCAATCGGAAAGGCTTGCTCCTCAGTTTTCGCGACTTACTCGCGCCTTTGACCTTAAGGCGGCGGAGCTCAGGGAGACTCCTGACAATATTGCGCCCGAGCTAACTTTGGTTTTTGAGACAATTGGCAGCAGGGCGAATTTTATGTCTGCCGTTACGCGCATCGATGGGTTGGAATGGCTAGCTGAGTGTTCTAAGGAGGGGGGTTAGACCGGACTCCGACTTCTATGATGAGGAGAACCTGGATAAGGATTTGCCCGGGAAAGTGTTCTGCATTATGAGCGACCGCAGAGCTTTGGACGAGCTCCTTTCGTGCTGGAGACACTATTCGGACGATGAGAACGTTGAGTTCGGCAGGGGATATGCTTCGCTTAAAGATATCTTTGTTTCCCTCAAGGAAGTGAGGGTCTGGTCGGCAAAAGACAGATTCGAGGATACTGGTGTCGTGGATCAGTGGAAAGAGGATCTTGAACTTAGACGCGGCTCTCCTATACCTTTTGAAATTGAGCTCTTTTATCGTTCCGATAAGGCCGCGCAGCAACAGGCGGTGGCTATTGTGCGGCAGCGAGTCGAGAATGCAGGCGGACGCATTACCGATACCTGCGTGATTGATGAGATCGGCTACCATGGTATTGCTGCGTGGTTGCCGCCTGAGCGCATTGAGGAATTGGTGAAAGGGGAGATCGAGTCCATAGAGCTTGCAAAAACCGATCAAATTATGTTTTTCCGGCCTGTCTCGCAGGCGCTAGCGGTTCCAGGTGAGGCGTCTGGGGATGGTTTCTTGGGGCCCGGCACTCGTGATGCGAGTCTGCCGGCTGGCAATCCCGTAATCGCTCTTTTCGATGGGCTTCCGGTCGTGAATCACCGTCTTCTTCAGAACCGTATCATTCTTGATGACCCTGACGGGTTTGATCGTGCATATCCGGTTAATGAGCGTAAACATGGGACGGAGATGGCATCTCTCGTTGTTCATGGTGATTTAGATAATCCACTTGCCAACAGCTTGGATCGTCCTTTGTATGTGCGTCCCATCATGAAGCCGGCTTTTATGAAAGAGTCTTTTCCAGAGGGCGTGCTTGTTATTGATCTGATTCACCGAGCTGTGGTCAGGATGTTCGAAGGCGACGGTGACGAGCCTCCCGCCGCTCCTCACGTGTGCGTTGTGAACCTATCGATCGGAGACTCTCAGCGTCAATACCTTAATTCTGTTAGCCCTCTTGCACGGCTTCTTGATTGGCTTAGCTTCAAATATCAAGTTTTGTTTGTCGTTAGTGCTGGCAATACGCATGATTATTTGCGAATCGATGGACTCACGGCCGAAGCATTCGCTAAATGCGATGTGGCGGATAGAACTCGTGTTGTTGTCGATAGCGTTAAGCAAGCAAGGAGAAACATGCGTCTGTTTTCGCCTTCCGAAAGCGTGAATGCTATTACGGTTGGGGCGCTGTCTGATGATTTCTCGCAATTGCCAGAGAAAGAAAACATCTATCGACTTGTTGAAGATGGAATTCCTGCTCCATATTCTGCCGTTGGCCCTGGCGTTAATCGCGCAATCAAGCCGGAGCTCTATATGCCTGGTGGACGGCTTGTGGTGCAGGGTATTAGCGCTGATGGAAAGCCCTTTTATGCTCAGCAGAATAGTTCGGGCCCTGGTTGTCGAACCGCGTATCCTGCCCAGGCACAACCGATGATTGGCGAAGGCTATTCGCTTGGAACAAGCGCTTCCGCAGCTTTGCTTTCTCATGCTGCAGGGCCTTTATATGAAATGCTCGATGAGGTGTTTCTGCGCGCTGGGCAGGAAGGCGTGCCAAGGGAGTATGCCGCAGTCCTGCTCAAGGCCGCTCTTTCTCATGGTGCGTGTTGGGATTCGCTGGAACATGCGAGAAATGATTATTATTGCGAGAAGAGGAACCGAGCTGCTCGCTGGATTGGCTATGGCGTACCTGATTTCACGAAGGTTATGACCTGTTCAGCGGATAGGGTTACGGCTATTGGGTTCGGCAAGCTGAAAAGCGAGAAGGCCCACGAGTACCATTTGCCGCTACCGGTTGACCTTCACAGTAGGGCAATTAAGCGCAAGGTAACCGCAACCTTGGCGTATATGACGCCGATATCCTTTACTCGTCAGGAGTATAGAAAAGCACAGCTATGGTTTTCCCTCGATGGCGTGAACCGCATCGCGCCTGACAGGGTTAATACGGATTGGCGTGCCGTGTTGAGAGGGACATTGCAGCATGAAGTATTCGAAGGAGGTAGGGCGATACCTTGGGATGCCGACGATGAGGTTGATTTCAAAGTGAGCTGCAAACAGTCTTCGACCACCGGTCCGGTTGGTGCTGAAGTGCCGTATGCGTTCTTTGTGACCGTTGAGTTTGCTGAGCCAGTGGGCGACATTTACGCCGGGGTTGCAAACAGGTTAAAGCAGAAAGTACCGCTCGGACTTTCTGGATAGTCTCCTGGACTGTTTTCGAATTAGGTTATTGAAATCTGATCGCCGTGCGAATTGTGCGATGAGGAGAAATGGGCGCGGCGTGGCAAAAAATGTTTGATGGGGACGCTCGGCACTTGCATGTTGACGCTAAACGGTTGAGCAATTGACCCAGTGGTTATTTGCGGCGCTGTTTTGTCTTAATGCGGCGTGCGTTGGTGTGGGCCGCGGGTTCTGTGCAAGGTGCGGTTGCCGTGCGCATTCGAGGAAGACGGGCTGATGATATCTGCTACGTTCAACACCGATGTGCATGCACGACGTAAATCATGGTGCCGCTGCTGCGTAAGCGATATGAATCTGAATCTACCCCGATTCCATTGACGCCTTCTACGCCGCCTTCGGGTGGCCTCCGTCATCCAGCCAGTTGGCCCCCTCGAACTCGGCTGGGCTCATATAGCTCAGCGCCGAGTGGATCCGCGCTCGGTTGTACGCGACCTCGATGTACTCGAATATTTCGAGCGCGGCCTCGTTGCGCGTGGCGTAGACGCGCGCGTGCACGCACTCCGACTTCACGATGCCCATCAGAGACTCCATCGCCGTGTTGTCCCACGGCGAGGATATCGAGCCCATCGACGGGCGGATTTCGTGCTCGCGCATGGTCTTGGACAGCAGCAGCGACACGTATTGGGCCCGTGGTCCGAGTGATGCACGAAGCCTTTCGGGTTGTTTCGCCCGGCCAGGACCATCTTCAGCGCCTCGTCGGCAAGCTCCGTCGTGATGCTCGGGCCCATGGCCCAGCCCACTATCCGCCTCGACCATATGTCCATCACCAGCGCCAGATACAGCCAGCCCTGCCTGGTTTTCATGCAAGCGATGTCGGCGAACCACGCCATGTTGGGGTTGTCGGCGCTGGACTTGCGCCCGGCCAGGTCTTCGGCCGACTCGCGCATCGCGTGCGCGCTCGGCGGGCGCTTCCTCCACGCGTAGCGGCCCTGGGTGGATTTGCTACACTATCTTGGACAGATATATGAGGGACCGATGAGCACCGAGAGGAAGGTCCCGGCATGGCAGCCCCCAGGCATCCGAGGAAGTTCTCGGAGGAGTTCAAGCGGCAGATAGTGCAAATGTACGAGAGCGGCAAGCCGGCCTCGGAGATATACGAGGAGTACGACCTGTGCCACTCCGCCCTCCACCGCTGGGCCAAGGGCATCCGCGAGGCCGGGTCGACCAGGGCCGCGGACAACTGCACCGACGAGGAGAGCGAGCTCATCGAGCTGCGCCGCGAGAACAGGCGGCTGCGGATGGAGGTCGACGTTTTAAAACAAGCGGCGCTGATATTCGCACGAAGGTGACGGTGATAGCGGCTAACGCCGGTCGCTACCCGGTATCGGCGCAGTGCAGGATACTAGGCGTTCCCAGGGCCACGTACTACTGGATGCTCGGGCACCCCGAGGGCGAAAGGCCGCGCGACCCGATCACCGACGACGTGGTCAGGGCCCACGAGGAGGGGTTCCGCGAGTACGGCGCCCCGAAGATAAAGATGATGCTGGAGAAACGCGGCATCGTGGCATCAAGGAGGCGCATCTCCCGAATCATGAGGGAGAACGGCCTGGTCAGCGCGTACTCGAGGAAGAAGCGCCGGCCTTCCGGCTCGAAGCCGAGCGAGGCCCCGCTGCCGAACCTGCTCGACAGGCGCTTCGACGGGCACGCGCCCCGCACCCATGTCGCAGGCGACCTGACGTACGTGCGCACCGGGCGGAAGTGGAGCTACGTCTGCCTGCTGGTCGACCCCTGCAACCGCGAGATCGTCGGGCACTCGGTCGGCGGGCGCGACTCCGGCCTGGTGAAGGCGGCGTTCGCCACCGTGGGGTTCCCCTGTCCGGCATCCAGGTCTTCCACACGGACCGCGGAAGCGAGTTCGCCAACGCCTCGATAGACGAGATGCTCGAGGTCTTCGGCATCGAGAGGTCCCTGCCGGAGAAGGGCTGCCCGTACGACAACGCCGTGATCGAGTCCGCCAACAACAGCCTGAAGAGGGGGCTCGTCCACCGCGAGTCGTTTCCCGACACCGAGCATCTGCGGCAGAGGGTCAACGAGTGGGTGTGGTCCTGCAACAACGCGAGGATCCACTCGACCTTGGGCTACATGAGCCCGGTCGAGTTCAGGGAGACAGGGCTGTCCCTCTGAAAACTGTTTAAAAATATGTAGCAAATCCAGCAGCGCGTGCAACGCCTGGAGACGCACCATGGGGGAGTTGGGCAACGCCAAGCCGTCTGCGCAAAACCCTGCGACTAAGGTAGGCGAGATATTCGACGTGATAGGGCCGTATTTGGCGGAATGATTGGAGTGAGCATGGAGTCTTGCCCAGTGGATGAAACTATTCACCTTTCTGCCCGGTTGGATGAAATAACTTATGGGGCTGTGTGGACCCATAAAAAACACGAGAAGCAAGCCGACATATACGAGCTGATTGGCAAAGCCCTTTCTCTCAATCCATTGTCACCGTTGCAGCAAGTGGATCTGGTGCAATTGCCTCGATTGTCGTTGATGGCTATGTGCTTAAATGCGTAGTTGCTGCTCTATCCGCTGTTTCGTTGTTCTGCACATTGTGGGCTAAGAGCTTTCGCTTTGATGAGCGCGCATCGAGCCAGAGGAACGCAGTGAAGAGGTTTCTCGAGATAAGGGAGCTCGCTAGGGGGCTTTCTCTGCGCATCGTGATGAAAAGACTTGATGCGGATAGCGCTTTAGAGGAAATCGATGCTCTTGTCGAACGATATTTGTCGGCGTGTGCTGAAGCTCCTTCATCAACCAGGCTTGCTGTGCGAATGGCCGGAAGGGATCTTTCGAACGAGAGGGAGGCATCATGAACGAATCGGCCACTTTCGAGCTTTTTTTCGAAGAGATAAAACTCGACTCGTTAGACGAATACCAGGGGCCCATTGACGCTATTGCCAAGAAACTGGACAGTAAATATTACGATGGCGATTCGCTCGAGGGGTATGTGCTGGTTGTTGGCTCGGTTGGGCGCGGCACTGCCGTGTCCGGAACGAGCGACCTCAATATGCTGTACGTGCTTCCCCCGGACGTTTACAAAAAAATCGACGCGTATGAGTCGAATGGGCATCAAGAGGTCAAAGAAACGCTCAGGGAGCGATATCCCCGTACCGATATCAAAGGAGACGGTCAGGCGGTGGTGGTGAGCTTCACGAATCGTTCGTACACCATTGACCTTGTGCCGGCCTTTGCCCAAAGCGACGGGTCGTTCAAATACCCAGACACCCATGGAGGCGGGTCGTGGAAGAAGACCGACCCTATCCCTGAGCAGAAGGCATGCGCTGAGCTTTTTGAGGCTACGGGCGGCGATGCCCTTAAGCTGTGCAATGCGCTGAGGGTGTGGAAGAACAGCATCGGCCTGCATTTTAAAGGTCTCTTGATTGACATCCTTGTAGCACGATATTTCAACTTGAAGGATTTGCCGAAAGGGTATTACGAGCTTTTGCCCGGGCTTTTTGATTTCATCTCGAACGAGAACAGGGAGAAAGCGCATTGGCACGCCTTGGGCAGCAACCAGCTAATCGTCAACGACGACGGAGGGGCTTTTGTGCCGAAAGCCAAAAAGGCTGCGAGAGCCTTGTCTGGGGCTTTAAGTTCGGAAGATAGGGAGAACGCCCTTAGGGATGTTTTCGGCAAAGTCTTTTCGGATTGCGTTGTTGATCCTTCTGACTCCTCTAGCGAGAGGGCGTGGGCAATGAAGTATGGGTACAGTCCGAATGAGCAGTACATAGAGGATAAATTCAGAGTTGACATCTCCTGTTCGATGTCGATTGATTGCGAAGTCACGCAAGATGGTTTCAGGACTCGCTTCCTGGGGGACATGCTTAGAGGTCATTTCCCCCCTTCTGCGTCGAAAAAAGCTGAGGTTTTTCGTCTCGTCAGCAAACCTTCCTGTTGGATGCGATTATTACTGGAAGGTCAGGAACTGCGGGGAAGTCACGTACTCTAGGCGCTGCGTAAGGGGAAGCATCGAGAAGGGTGGTTGCAGCTGGAACGAGCGGACCGATTTCGTCGGGCCTCATTTCGTAGAATGCTATGCGGTTAAGAACGGAATCTGCGTTGCTCGTTCGAGAATCGACGTTCCCATTGTGGACGGCTAATTGATTTCGATGGCGTTTCCATGGAGGTTTGAGAATGGATGATAACAAGGCATTGGCCATTACTAAAGACATCTCGGTTTCGGTAGCGGACGCTATTTGCGAGGAGGGCGCCGACCATGTGTCGGAGATTGCCTCCTTTGTAAGCGGGTTGGCCTTTGATGGCGCTGCGCTTACTGTTGCTGATGGGATTTTGGGCGCGCTGGTACCTGGGGCATATGCCGCTGTTCAAGGATACAAAACGAGGAGGACCGAGCGAAACATTCGTACAGCCTTGCTTGAACTGAGAGGGTCGATGGACGAAATCAACGCTCGTCTGGAAGCGCTGGAGGAGAAAGACCGCTGCAAGTATTCCGGTGGATATAGGGATGCCTATCTCGACACGATTGTGGACGAGAATCAGGAAGAAAAAGTTAGGTGCTGCACGTGGGCTTTCGTGAACTCAATGGGTGTTTCCGAATCGAACGAGGACATGTTTTTTACGTTGTTTGGCGATCTTGCTGACTTGAACATGCTCGATATCAGAACCCTCCGCCTGTATAAGCCGGTTTACCTTGAAGATGATAGCGGAGGTGATGATTCAATTACCTTGATGCGAGAAGAGGGAATCGACGATGCTCAGTATCGTTTCGTGCGCGAGAAGTTGGCTCGATTCGGCTTGCTCAGCCGAAAAAACGATTTGAAGAGGGAAAAGAACCAAGCATCGCTTCAAGAAACTGTAATTGAATTGGTGAAGCAGCAGGCAGCGAAGAAACCCAAAGCGGTTAAACTGCCTAAGTTCGAAAGAGTCAGTTCTTCTGATTCCTATAAGATTACCTCCTTGGGATGCAAATATCTTCAGATGCTCGAACAGCCTTCGGGCTCAGCTAGGGAATAGCATTGGCTAATCGCGACTTCGGTACCTCATTTTGCGCAGTGACCTTCGATGAGCACGCAGCTGTGGCGCATGCGCAGAGTGTGGCCGGGCGCGAACTCTGTTGTGCCGCAGTTGCGGCAGAACGCGTTGACGAGCAGTAGCTTGCGAATGTGTTCGGGAATCTTATTCCGCTCTCGCAGGGCCTCGATTTCCATGACGCCTTTGCCGCGGCGGAACTTGTCTTCCTCCATCTCTTCCGCAACAAATCTGGCGATCATTGCCTCGCTGCGCCATCGGCCCTCATCTGCTGAGTCATCTCCTCGTATTTTGACGCCATGTTTACCCGCCTTCTCGATATTCTTAAATGCTGCCACCTCATTCCGACCGGATGGCGCCGCCGTCCGCCAGCATCTGCCCGACGATGGCCGTGGCCAACAGGCGCTTAACGTGGCCGGGCTCGTCGCCCATTTTCGCGCAGAGCCTGTCTATGGCCAGGGTTGAGGTTGCGCCTGTTGTTGGGCGTTTTAGGCTGCGTCATGCTAGCTCCCTTTCCAATCTTTCGTACTCGCCGGTGGTGACCAGGCTCTCGCTGCGTGCCTGCTTGGCGGCCTCAAGGAGCCGGGCGGGCATCGCCGAGCCTATGCAGGACCCTATGGCGTCGGCCACACGCTGGGAGGGGATGCCCTTGTAGGACGTGGCGCGCTCGCCCTTGGGCGCTGCCACGGGCTCCACCCAAGGGGGAAGCTTTCGCCGCACCCGTTTTGGCGTTGCGACCTCGATTGCGTGCAGGTCAACCAGCGCCAGGCCGTGCATGGCGAGCACGGACTCGCCATGCAGATAGGCCTTGTCGCCCACGAGCGTCACGGCCTCAGCGTAGGCGTCGTAGGGCGGTGGCGGCCCAGGCAAGGGAAAATCTCGGCAAGGCGAAGCGGATTAATTTGCTGTATCGCGATGCTCGGACGGAGCTGGTTGAGAAAAGTCATTCAACGTTTGCCGAAAAAGCTGCAGGTACCCTGTTCAGCCGTCCGATTTTCTCTGCAAAGGACTTCGCAAGCATAGAGGGGGGGGTTAAGCCGAAAACCGCTCGCCGCCTTTTGGGGGCATTGGAGGAAATGGGTGTCGTGGAGGAGCTTTTCCCTCATAGCGGTCAGCGGTCCGTAATTTTCTATTTTCCTGCCCTGCTTGCAATTACCGAAGATTTGCAATCGCAGTAGTTGAGCCGTCCGTGTCCCACAAAATGTTTAGTGGGACACGGACGGGTAGTCAATCTGCAGGGCGTGCTGAGTCGCTCGGAAGCGGAACGAGGGATCTGTTCGAGTATTCGTGGGCTTATGGTGATGGACGGCCTGTTCTTGCGGAGTAGGCATTTCCTTGCTATTTGGGACATCTGCGGACAATGTCCTAAATAGCAACAAATATGTCCGTTTGAAGATTTAAATGTCCTAAATGCGGGTTCCTATATGGGTGCTCTCATGCAAAGGGTTGGTACCTATCGTATTGCCTGACTTGGTTCGGTTACGAGCGGAATCCCTCTTCTTCGTTGGGCGATCTGATGGAATGCATTGGGGCTAAGCGGAAAAAGAAAGACCTCTGCGCTAAGTGCTTCCGCACCCTGCATTGGCCTCTTACTTCAGTATATGTGCTCTTCAGCGGATGACAATTGCTACTGAGACCTTGGTTATGAGGAGTAGCCGTTTGGTGCTTTTGGTGAGGGGCCCGAGTTGGTGCAACATCGTGTGCTTCGGCACGTGCCCGTACGACCTGGAGCGCTAGGGAAGTTCGCTCTGTTTAGTGTTGTGCGTACCTATGTACGCGGTAATGCGATTGCGTTCAAACGATGTATTGGCGGTTATTGCGACAATACCCGCTTCGGCTGTCCCGGATGTTATCTGCCCAAAGGCGCCAAGCGACTATTGGCACACGCGCAATCAATCCCAAAGCCCTCGATTCGAAATAGCGTATAGGGGTATGTTCCGCATCCAATCCTGTTCGCGATACTCTGAAAGGGAGAAGCGGAGCGCTTCGACTTCTGGGTTCTTCTCCTTGAAAGCTCGCAGACTTTTGGCTCGTAGGTTTTCTTCGGCTTTAACTTCTATTGCGAAGGTTGCGTCTTCGTTTTGCGCCAGAAAATCAAGTTCACCGCGCGAATTTTCGGCAGACCAGTAATAAGGGTCTAGCCTGCAATCCGATATAAGCTGTTGGCAAACGTACTGTTCCGTTAGTGCGCCTTTGAATTCGCTGAATATAGAATCGCCTTCGATGACGCTTTTCGTGCTGAGCTTTGCCATTGCGCTTAAAAGCCCAACATCCAGAACAAAAAGTTTGAACGCTTGGTTGTCTTTATATGCGGAAAGGGGCATGCCTGCTTTGGCGACCCTGCTTACTTTTGAGGCGATTCCCGCTTGCGTGAGCCAGGTGATAGCCGACCGGTAATCACGGGCCCGACTCCCTGTTCGAATATGCCCGAATACGAACTTCTTGTTTTCTTTGGCAAGTTGAGATGGAATAGAGTCCCATGCGGCAAGAACGAATTCGGTTTCCTTGCCGCTAAGATGTTTTGCCGCATCAAGGCGATAGCCATCAAGAATTTCTCTCTGAACTTGACGCGACTCTTCGAGTATCCCACCATCCAAATAAGCGAGTACCGCTTCGGGCATGCCGCCGACAATGTAGTAGTGCTTCAAAAGCTCAGACAAACGAGCATGGAATATCTCGAAGGAGCTCAAATCTCCCGAGTCGACCACTTGACGAAGGGCTGTGTTGCCCGTGGCATCTAAGAACTCACGAAAAGAAAGAGGGTGCAGGTTGAGTGTATTCACTTTGCCAACGGGGTAGCCTGTACCTTCATGTACTGTTAAACCCAAAAGCGAACCGGCAGCAACGAGATGAACGCCTGGGACGTTTTCGCAAAAGTACTTTAGAGAGGTTAGTGCTTTGGGGCACTCCTGTATCTCATCGAAGATAACAAGAGTGTTTCCTTCGGAAACGATTTTGCCTGTGATGTTCTGTACGTCTTTGATGATTCGGTTGACGTTGAAATCGAGGTTGAAAACCATTTGTGCTTCAGAGTTGTTGTCGAAATTCAGGTAGGCAGTGTTCTTGTAGTGCTTATCCCCGAATTCCTTCAGAAGCCAAGTTTTTCCCACCTGCCGCGCTCCGTTGAGGATAAGAGGCTTCCTGCGTTTGCTTGATTTCCAGGCTTCGAGGTCGTTCATCAGGAATCTTTCCATTGGATTCCTTTCTTTTTTGGCTAAAGTTCGTCCTTATCTTAACCAAAAATGGCGAAAATAAGGACGAACTTTAGCCAAGCAATTGTTTTTATACGCAGAACAGTTTTGCGTATAAAAAAAGGGGGAGTGCTCGCTTTTGCGAACGCCCTCGGAAAAACTGGGAATATAGGGACAGGTTCCGTTTTCCCCACCTAACAAATAGAGCCTCGCTTGCTGCTAATTGCGCAAGCGAGGCTTTTCTTTTGTGTGCGTTATGCGTAACTGGGAAAACGGTACCTGTCCCTATATTCCCAGTTACGCCATGAACTTGTAGACGGCTTGAGTGTAGGCCACGGGGTCGTCGATGGGCAGACCCTCGGTGATCAGTGCCTGGTCGTACAGCACCGTTGCGTACAGGTGCACCTTTTCGGTGTCGCCATCCTCGAACGCTTTCTGCACCGCCTTGAACACGGGATGCTCGGCGTTCAGTTCGAGCACTCGGTCGCTCTTTACATGCTCGCCGTCGGGTCCCTGCGCCAGGATCTTCTCCATTTCCAACGTGATGGGACCTTCTGCGGTTACGCATGAAGGGGTATCGGTCAGGCGGGCGGAAACGGCAACGCGCTTAACCTTGCCATCGAGTGCCTTCTGCATTTCGGCGAACAGGCCCTCGTTTTCTTTCGTAATGGCCTCAGCTGCGCTCTTTTCGTCCTCGGTTTCAAGGCCCAGGTCGCCGCCGGCGACATTCTTGAACTGCTTTTCGTTGTATTCGCTCATCGACATGAAGCAGAACTCGTCAACGTCCTGCGGGCACAGCAGCACATCGAAGCCCTTCCCCAGCACCGTGTTCACGATGGGGCGCTTCGCCAGACGGTCGATGGCTTCGCCTGTTGCGAAGAAGATGGACTCCTGGCCTTCAGGCATTGCTTCGGCGTACTCGGCCAGCGTAACCATCTTCTGCTGCTTGGCGGAATAGAAAAGCAGCAGGTCGGCCAGTACATCCTTCTTCATGCCGTAGCTGGTGTAGATGCCGTACTCCAGGTTGCGGCCAAAGCCCTTGAAGAACTTTTCGTAACCGTCGCGGTCGTTCTTCAGGAACTTCTCCAGTTCGCTCTTGATCTTCTTTTCGAGTTTGCTGGCAATAGCGCGCAGTTGGCTGTTCTGCTGCAGCGTTTCGCGCGAGATGTTCAGCGAAAGGTCCTGCGAGTCCACCACGCCCTTCACGAAGCTGAAGTAGTCGGGCAGCAGATCGCCGCACTTTTCCATGATCAGCACATTCGAGCTGTACAGTGCCAGGCCCTTTTCGTAGTCCTTGTTGTAGAAGTCGTACGGCGGGCGCTTGGGGATGAACAGCAACGCATCGTAGGTCAGCGCGCCTTCCGCATGCACGGAAACGGTGCGGGCCGGGTCCTCGAAATCGTGAAAGTCGGTCTTGTAGAAGGTGGCGTATTCCTCGTCGGTTACCTCGGATTTGCGGCGCTTCCAGATGGGGATCATCGAGTTGATGGTCTTAACCTCGCGCACCGTTTCGAATTCGGGCGTGTAGTCGTCGCCGGCATCTTCGGGCTTGGGCAGGGGCTTGCGCTCCTCCATTTCCATGTGGATGGGGTAGCGCACGTAGTTGCTGTACTGCTTGATAAGGGCCTGGAGCTCATACTGGTCTAGGAATACGTCGTACTCTTCTTCGTCGGCGTTGTCCTTCAGGTGCAGGGTGATGCTGGTGCCGTGGTCGGCGCCCAGTGCGGCGGCCTCCTCAGCGGTGGCGGGCTCGATGGCGTAGCCCTCAATGCCGTCGGATTTCCAGGTGAACGCCTCGGCCTCACCGTATGCGCGGGAGGTTACGGTAACTTCCTTGGCAACCATGAACGAAGAATAGAAGCCCACGCCGAACTGGCCGATGATGTCCACATCTTCGCCCTGCTTTTCGGCGTTTTCAGTCTTGAACTCAAGGCTGCCGGAATGGGCGATGGTACCCAGATTGGTTTCGAGCTCGTCGCGCGTCATGCCGATGCCGGTATCGGAAACGGTGATGGTGCGTGCGTCCTTGTCGAAAGCAACATCGATGGAAAGGTCGTCCTTCGAAACAGCGATAGAGGTATCAGTAAGGCTCTTGAAGTAGAGCTTGTCCACCGCGTCGGATGCGTTGGAGATAAGCTCGCGCAGGAAGATTTCCTTGTTGGTGTAAATGGAGTTGATCATCAGATCAAGGAGCTTTTTGCTTTCTGTTTTGAATTGCTTCATTCAGATCCTTCCTTCATGGCTTGTTGTTCGCGTTCGCCTGTTGGCGCGGTGGCGGGCTGCTGGCCGGTCGCGGCTGGTGCTGCGGCGAGGCCCGTTGCGGTTGGCGCGGCTTCGAGCCCAGGCGATGCAGTTGGCGTGGCGCCGAGTTAGGCGTTGCGCCTGACGTCGTGACGCCTGTGCCGCGTAGCGGCTTGCGCCCGTGAACCGCAAGCAAACGTCGGTTTGTTGCCGTGCGCTTGCGGTGCCGAAATGGCGGCGCGCAAGCGCCTATAAACGTAATTAGCACTCCAACATGTGGAGTGCTAATACGGATTCTAGTATGTACGCGCGGCATGTCAAGAAAGGAAGCACTCGCGCGACGGTTTGTAACGGGGCTGTTGCTTGCGGGGCGTAGGCAAGTGCAATGGAGCTGCCAACTCGCAGCGCATCGGCACCGCAGGCGCCCAACTGTTCCCATTTGCGTTACAGAGCGCGTGCCTTTTCGATGGTGGTACGCAGTGCATCGATGACGGTGCCGCGGAATGCGCCTTTTTCCAGGACCTCAAGGCCGCGGATGGTGGATCCGGAAGGCGAGCACACCTCGTCCTTCAGCTGGCCAGGATGCTTGCCGGATTCGAGCACGAGTTTTGCAGCACCCAGTACGCCCTGCGCGGCAAGCTGGTAAGCCTGCGGGCGCTTCAGGCCTTCGGCCACACCTGCGTCTGCTAAGGCCTCGATGAACATATATACATATGCTGGAGAACAACC
>OGRM01001328.1_pt1 | contig 15790 bp, 10 predicted proteins | sample 1553491 | NCBI WGS metagenome assembly OGRM01 (sample SAMEA2580110, study PRJEB22360) | human gut metagenome | biome: human gut; feature: human-associated habitat; material: faeces | place: Denmark | collected 2008/2010
CGATTGCGCAGGCCGCACCGGCTGTCCCGGCTGAACGGGCTGAGCAGGCTGCCCAGGCCACGATCCGCCCTGCTGCGGCGTCTGCCAGCTCGCCGCATACGACTGGCGGGTCACCAGCAGCCAGAACACCAACACGGCCACGCCGAACGCCAGCCATCCGGCGCCGGGCAGGCACAGCGCCACCGCGGCGCATACCAGCGCGCCCGCGCAGTTCCAATCCCAATGGCCGTTGACCAGCTCCTCGCACAGGATCCGGCCATCCGTCTCGTCCGGTAGCAGGAACCAGGCCAATGCGTAGAACGCCGCTCCGGCGCCGAACAGTAGCGAGGTGAGAATCACCAGCGCGCGGACCAGGGTGGCGTTCCATCCCAAGCGGCGCGCCACGCCGTCGCACACGCCTGCGATCCACCGGTTGCGGCCGCGCGTGATCCGGCTGGAGCGGATCCATGCGAAGAATCGATTGCCGCGATTCGGCTGCGGCTGATACATCGGCGGCCGTGGCTGCGATTGCGGTTCGGCAGAACCAGCGGCACTGCCGCCTTGCGGATTGTTGTTTGCGTTGCTCATATCTCCATTACAGCAATCCGCAGCCGTCATACGTATCGGGGAACACCCTGAATCTGCCCTGAACACCAGCTGAAAGCCCTGAATCGGCATCCCCGACAGGGCACAATGGAAGCATGAAGTCCTTAGCCAAACCGCGATACACGCAGGAACAGTACGACCAGGCCAGCGCGGTCTACATGCGCTGGTGCTACGTGCAGGCCCTGCGCGAAGGCCGTCCCGTGCCGTCCAAGCCGGCGCGACTGCCGTTGCTGCGCCCGACGTACGGCCGCGAGGTCGCTGGCGTGGCCAAGGCCGTCAGCATGCATCTGGGCGTGTCCGTCCATCTGGTCCGCTTCATCTTCATCATCACCTCCTTCTTCTTCGGCTCCGGACTCATCGCCTACATCTTCCTGTGGATCACCATTCCCACAGGTGATCCGGTACAGCAGGCATACGCCATCGCAGGCAGCCAGCCCGTAGGCAACGCGCCGTTGTCACGCGGCAATGCGCCGTATGGCGAATCCGTCGCACACGGCTTCATGGGCAATGGGGCAGGCACGCAAAACGTCGGCACGCAATCGGCAAAAACCGGCGCGATGGCAAACGAAACGCCATCGGAAGACGGACGGCAATCGTCCGAAAGCCTGGAACAGATGTTCGCCAACGCGCCGAGACCCGCGCTGCTGGCCATGGCGGGACTGCTTATGCTGGGCCTATGCGTGGCGATGGCGGCGAAAGGCATTGAAGGCACGCTGATTGTGCCGTTGCTGCTCGGCGTGGTCGGCGTCGGCGTCTCCTGGCTGCGGTTCAACGCGAAGGACGGCCAATTATGGACGATGCTCGGCGGCATCGCGGTCATTTTCGTCGCGTACGCGATCTACATCGCCACCCACGTGCGCATTATGCAGTCCGCACGGCACGCCACGTTCACCATGCTCGTCGCCGGTTTGGCGCTGCTTGTCGGCGTGCTGCTGGCGATTGTGCCGTGGATTATGACGCTGGTGCGTGATTTGGGCACGGAACGCGCGCTGAAGGAACGCGAGGAGGAGCGCGCCGATATGACCGCCCACCTGCACGACGGCGTGCTGCAGACGCTGGCGCTGATCCAGTTGCATGCCGATGACCAGCAGACCGTGTTTTCACTGGCAAGGCAGCAGGAACGCGAGTTGCGCGAATGGCTATATCAGGAGCGCACCACGTCGGACCGTTCCGTCAACGCCGGTTTGAAGCAGATCGCAGCGCATGTGGAGGACACGCACGGCAAGCCGATCGAGGTGGTGACGGTGGGCGACGCGCGGCCGAGCGCGCAGACCGACGCGTTGTTGGATGCCACGCAGCAGGCGCTCGTCAACGCCGTGACGCATGGCGGCGAACCGGTGTCCGTCTACTGCGAGGCCGGCGACAAGCTGGTGGAGGTGTTCGTACGCGACCATGGCGACGGCTTCGACGTCGACGCCATTCCAGCGAATCGCCTGGGCATCCGCGAGTCCATCATCGGACGTATCAAGCGCCGCGGCGGTACAGTGGAGATTGTGTCGAGGCCCGGCTGGGGCACGGAGGTGCGCATGCACATGCCGATTTCAGGAGCGGCGGAGGATGCGGACAGCGCTACGACCACCACAGCGGACGGCGATACGGGCGTGCAATCGGCGCAATGAACACGGCACATGCAGCAGGTGCGGCAATGAATCAATCGAACCAAGGAGCAGGAATGAGCGAGCGGGAACAGCGCATCAGAATCGCCGTCGTGGACGACCATGAGATGTTCCGCGCGGGCGTGATCGCCACGTTGCAGCCGTATTTCGACGTGGTCGGACAGGCGGCCGACGTGGAGGGGTCAGTGGCGATGATCGCGCAGACCAAACCGGACGTGGTGCTGCTGGACGTGCATGTGCCGGGCGGCGAGAACGGCGGTGGCGCCGAAATCCTCACGAAATCGCGCACATACTCCCCCGATACCGTCTTCCTCGCGCTGTCCGTGTCGGATTCTCCGCAGGATGTCGGTTCCGTGATCCGCGCCGGTGCGCAGGGATATGTGACGAAGACTATTTCCGGCGACGACCTGGTGTCCTCCATCAAGCAGGTGCATGAGGGCTACGCCGTGTTCTCGCCGAAATTGGCGGGATTCGTGCTGTCCGCCTTCCAGAACGGCCCGAGCGCGAACGGCGCGTTCGGCGGCCCGATCCACGATGACGAGCTGGACCGGCTGTCCAACCGCGAGCAGGAGGTCATGCGGCTGATCGCGCGCGGCTACACGTACAAGGAGGTGGCTTCGGAACTGTTCATCTCCATCAAGACCGTGGAGACCCATATGAGCTCGGTGCTGCGCAAACTGCAGCTGTCGAACCGTTCCGAGCTCACCCGTTGGGCCGCGGATCGACGGATTGTGTGACGTTGCCGCCACGACAACGACAATCGCCATAAACGGCATGGAAAAGGGCTTACCGAAAAATCCTTCGGTAAGCCCTTGATTGATGCGGGCAGAGCGAGATTCGAACTCGCGGAGGCTTGCACCTCAACGGTTTTCAAGACCGTCTCTTTAGACCGCTCAGACATCTACCCTTTGCGCCTAACATCGCTGCTACGCACGAAACGCCAATATACCACAGTGCGCGGAAGTGCGACACCTGGCACAGCCTCCATCCCCGTCGCTTCCAACAGAAAACCGCACACGCATCTGCCCAGAACGACACAAACGGCACTGGGACCGTCCAACATACGAAAAGCGGCGCCGGCACAAATGCCAACGCCGCTTTCACGGATTCATATCAGACGCGAACGTCTTGGAAAATCAGGCTTCCCACTTGGTCGGCTCGATGACTTCCTTGCCGCCCATGTACGGACGCATGGCCTTCGGAATTTCGATGGAGCCGTCCTTCTGCTGGTGGTTCTCGAGAATGGCGACCAGCCAACGGGTGGTGGCCAGCGTGCCGTTCAGCGTGGAGACGGCGCGGGTGTTGCCATCCTCCATACGTTCGCGGATGTTCAGACGACGAGCCTGATACTCGGTGCAGTTGGAGGTGGAGGTCAGCTCACGGTAACGGCCCTGGGTCGGCACCCAAGCCTCGCAGTCGAACTTACGTGCCGCGGAGGAGCCCAGATCGCCGGCGGCGGTATCGATGATGCGGTACGGCACCTCGACCTTGCCGAGCATTTCCTGCTCCATGGCCAACAGGTGCTCATGCTCCTTGTAGGAGTCCTCCTGCTTGGCGTAGACGAACATCTCCACCTTGTCGAACTGGTGCACGCGGATGATGCCGGAGGTGTCCTTGCCTGCTGCGCCGGCTTCACGGCGGTAGCAGGAGCTCCAGCCGCAGTAGCGCAGCGGGCCGTTCTCAAGGTTCAGGATCTCGTTCTCGTGCATGCCGGCGAGCGCCACTTCGGAGGTGCCGACCAAATACTGGTCGTCCGGCTCGCGCAGGCGGTAGATTTCGTCGGCGTGGGAGTTGAGGAAGCCGGTGCCGCGCATTACTTCCGGACGCACCAGCGTCGGGGTGATGGCCAGGGTGAAGCCGTGTTCCTCGGCCTGGTCGACGGCCATGGTGAGCATGGCGATCTGCATGCGGGCCACCTGGCCGCGCAGGAAGTAGAAGCGGGAGCCGCCGACCTTCACGCCGCGCTCCATATCGATACCGGCCACGCCGCGGCCGAGCGTCAGGTGGTCCTTCGGCTCGAAGCCTTCGGCTGCGAAATCACGGATCTGGCCGACCTTCTTGACCACGACGTAGTCGTCCTCGCCACCTTCCGGAGCTTCCGGCTCGACGATGTTGGACAGCTTCCACATGGCGGTGGTGTATTCCTCGGCTGCGGCGTCGGCTGCGGCCTTGTATTCGGAGACCTTCTGGGAGAGTTCCTTGGTTGCGGCGATCAGCTTGGCCTTTTCGTCGGCGGGGGCGGCGGCGACCTTCTTGCCGATCTCCTTCTGCTGCGCGCGGGCAGCTTCGAATTCCTTCAGAGAGGAACGGCGAACCTCGTCGGAGCGCAGCACCTCGTCGACCAGTTCGACCGATTCGCCACGCTTACGCTGGGATTCCTTGACAACGTCAGCATGTTCACGAATGAATTGAATATCAAGCATGCTTCCCAGCCTAGTGCCGAAAGCAGACACTGACGCCATCGTTCTCATTTTTGGATATAACGTGAGGGAACGCCGAATTTTTCATGTCGAATTCGTCTTTTTGCGCAATCGCATAGACAATAGAGGCATGCCTATGCCAGTTATCGTCCTGCTCGTCATCATCGCCGTGGTCGCCGTATGCGCGGCCGCCTTCTTCGGATACCGCGCGTACAAGCACCGTACGCTCGCGGAGAAGCTTGACAAGCGTGACGATGACCAAGTGCATTACGCGTTCATAGTCAATCCTTCAAAGCCCCAGGCGGAACAGCGCAAGCAGCATATCAAGGAGTTCTGCGAGGCGAAGCATCTCACCCAGATCGAATTCATCGAAACGCAGCTCGACAAGGACGGTCGCGCCTGCGCGTTCGAAGCGTTGGACCATGGTGCCGATGTGGTGGTGGCTGTCGGCGGCGATGGCACGGTGCGTACCGTCGCGAGCGCGCTGTCGGGTACCGGGCATGCGCTGGGCATCGTGCCGATCGGCACCGGCAATCTGTTCGCCCGCAATATGGGCATTCCCGTGGACGATATCGATGCGGCGCTCACCGTGGCCACGTCGCACGGCTCCCGTCTGGTGGATGTGGGCCGTCTGACCCTTCTGGATGATGAGACCACCGACCACGGGCATGCGTTCCTCATCATCGCCGGCATCGGTTTCGACGCACTGATGATCGACGACACCGATCCGGAATTGAAGAAGAACATCAGCTGGCTGGCGTATTTCGTGTCGGGCGTGAAGAATCTGTTCGCCCCGAAGTACAAGGGCAATGTGACCATCACCAGCGCCGACGGCAGCACGCATTCCACGCGTGGTCTCACGTTCCGCACGTTCATGGCGGGCAATTGCGGCCAGATCCCCATGTTTTCGCTGATGCCCGAAGCTTCCTATGACGATGGCATCCTCGACTACGAGATCATCGACACGTCCGGCGGCCTGATCGGTTGGGCGAATCTGTTCGGCGACGTGCTGCACCAGACCATCACCGGCAAAGCTCAGCAGAGTCCGCTGTCCACGAACTCCACCGTCGACCAGGTGCAGGGCGTCAGCGCGGAAATCACTTTGGAGAGGCCTGTTTTGGCGCAGGTGGATGGCGATATGCTGCCTGAAACGAAGCACATCCGTTTCAGCGTGGAACGTCAGGCCCTATGCGTGCGCGTGCCGGAGGCCACTTCCGAAGATACCGGCATACTGGCGTTGAACGCGAATATGTCGGCTACGCCAACGAAACCGCAGCCGACCGAACAGGCAAGCGGGCAGCCGGCCGAACAGTCGAACGATTAGGAACCGTCAGGAATGCGCGGAACGGGCTGCTGAATATCGGAAGATACCGGAAACTCAGTCGTCCTGCCGATTCACTCCGTTGGTCACGCGCGCCACATGCAGGGCAAGATAGGCGATTTCGGCTTCCGTAAGGTCGGAACCAAGACGCATCTTCACCACCACGGCAAGCTGCCTTGCGCACTGGCAAGCCTTCGGATATGAGGTTTTGATTGATTCGATGATTGGTTGCGGCTCATCGTCGAGCTGCTCATGCTGGTGGATGCGTACGAACAGGTAACGCAGATGCGTGATGAATCGCGCCACATTGACGCTGTCCTGCGCAAGCGTGATGCCGTACGCGCCTTCGATGACGGCGATCATCTGCTGGATGATGCCGGTCATGGTGTAGGTGGCGGACAGGTCGCCGCCGGAGAATCCGGCATTCACCAAATGCAAGGCGAGCGCCACCGCCTCACTGCGGGGCAACGCGCCACCCAAATACGTGTTCATCGCGTCGACCATCGCCACGCCTTTGGCGTATTCGTCGGCGTATAGGGAACGTACTTCCGCTTCGAGCGGATATTCGATGTTCTGTTTTCTTTGCGCGCGTTGTATCGCGCCGCAGATGTGGTCGGCGAGCGCCATGACCAGGGTTGGCTGCTTGTCTGCCTGTTCTTTCAGTCCCGTACGGTTCATGGCGTCCGTGACGAGTCTGATGATTTCGGGCGGGATCCCGGCCACTTGTTGCGCCATGTGGTCGGGATCCTTGCCATCGACGGGGATGAACCGACGGACGATCTTCGCGTCATCCACATGTTGTCCCGGCTTGGCTTGGAAGCCTATTCCACGGCCTGTGAGAATCACCTCACGATCACCGTCTCTAGCCAATACGACATTGTTGTTGAATACGCGAAGAACGTCCACGTCGACCCCTTTTTCGCCTCTGTGTGACAGGTTAGCGCTGGATGTCGATCACCTCGTCCCCTGCCTTGACGTCGATGCCGGTCTTCGGCGTGACGGAGGTGAGGGCGGCGGTGTTGAGCACCGTCATCAGCGTGGTGGTGCTGTATCCAGCGTCCTTCACTTTAGCAAAGTCGACGGAAACCAGCGGATCGCCGGCATTCACGCGCTCATCGGCCTTGACCTTGACGGCAAAGCCCTCGCCGTTCATCTTCACGGTGTCGATGCCGACGTGCACGAGCACTTCCACACCGTCATCGGTTTTGATGCCGAAGGCGTGGCCGGTTTCGGCGACGGTCTGCAGCACGCCGGAGACCGGGGCCACGACCTCGCTGTCGGTCGGCTGGATGCCGACGCCTTCGCCGAGCGCGCGGGAGGCGAACACCGGATCGCCGGTTTCGTCCAGGGCGATCACGTGGCCGGCGACCGGAGCGTTCACCACGGTGGTCGCGGCGGCGGCAGCGGCCGGAGCTTCGGTCTTGGTGGCGGTAGCAGTCGCGGTGGCGGTGGTGGCAGCCGGAGCGGCTTCCTTGGCTTCGACCGTCGGAGCGGCGGCCTTCTGATCGGCGGCGGCGCGGGCCAGCACTTCAGCCTTCTGTTCCGGGGTGCGGTAGTCGAAGGTGATGATCAGGAAGAAGGAGGTCAGGAAGGAGACCGCGATGGACACCGCGTACACCCACATCTGGTCGAAGACCGGAATGGTCAGCAGCGAGGTGAAGGCGAAGGCGGTGGTGGTCACACCATGCACGGTCTGGCCGGCGGCGGTGACGGACGGGAAGAGCCAGCCGAGGACGGCAATGACGACGCCACCAAGGCCGCAGCCCACGAGCATGCGCTTGTAGACCAGCTTGTAACGCAGGTGGATGCCGTACAGGGACGGTTCGGAAACACCACCAAGCAGGCCGGCTGCGAGCGCGCCGAGAGCGGTCTGGCGCATGTCCTTGTCCTTGTCACGCACGGCGATGAAGAGCACGCCGGCGGTGGCGCCGAAGCAAGCGAAGTTCCACACGCCCATCGGGCCCTGGATGAAGTCGTAGCCCAGCGTCTGGATGTTCATGAGCATCAGGGCGTTGAGCGGCCAGTGCAGGCCGAGCGGCACGAGGAACGGGTACAGCAGCGGGATGATGATGGCGAAGATGAACGGTGCATGGGTGTTCATCCAAGCCAGGCCGACGCCGAGGCCGTTGCCGACCCACACGCCGATCGGGCCGATGATGAAGGCGGTCAGCGCGCCGACGATGATCATGCAGAAGAACGGCACGAACACCAGCTGGACGCTTTCGGGAATGATCTTCTTCAATCCGTGGTAGACGAGGGCGAGCACGGCGGCCATGAGCAGCGGCACGAACACGTTGCCGCTGTAGTCGCTCAACGCCATCGGAATGCCGAAGATGTTGGCGGTGCAGGACTTGGTGCCCAGAGCCGCGTTCTCCACGCACGTGGTGGTCTTGGCGTCTATCAGGCTGGTGAACTGCGGGGTCATGAGGATGGCCATGATGGCGCCGCCCAGCCACGGATCGACCTTGAGCTTCTTGGAGGCGTTGTAGGCGACCATGATCGGCAGGAAGTAGAACACGCCCTTCCAGATGGCCTTGACGAACACCCAGCCGGCGGAGGCCTCGTCATTCGGAATGACGTTCAGTGAGATGAGCAGGTTGACCAGGGCGATGATGATGGAGGCGCCGAGCAGCACGCCCAGGATCGGGCGGAAGGAGTCGGCGAGATACTCGAAGAAGGAGTCCAGCCATGCCACCTTGCCGCGTGCCTTGGAACGGGCCTCGGCCTTGACGTCGGCGTTGCTCTTCTGGCCTTCGCCGGATGCGGAGGCGGCACCGGCGTTCGCCATTTCGGGCAGATGCATGATGTTTTCGTATACGGTGGCCACGCCGCCGCCGATGACGACCTGGAAACGGTCACCGCTTTGCGGGACCGCGCCAAGCACGCCCTTCATATGTTCGAGGGCGTTCTGGTCCACCTTGGACGCGTCCGCCAGCTCGAAGCGCAGTCGGGTGGCGCAATGCGTCAGACTGCGAACGTTTTCAGGTCCGCCGATCGCAGTGATGATCTGCGATGCGAGAGAGTCAGCCATCCTGATTCCTTTCTATTTCCTTCCGATGGGATTCGATGACGCAGCGCGGCTTTTTTGCAACAAAAAAGACCCGGAACATGGCAAACCAATGCCACATTCCAGGTCTTGCGTCTAAAAATGTTGACTTGCAACCCTGCATGAGTCGAATTCGTTAGAAACAATACACTATCGGCGTGCGATGCGCAAATCGTCGGGCATCGGGACACTGAAACCCCAATTCCATACTGGAGACACGCCGAGACGTCAAAAAGAAAACGTATTCATCGCACATTGTGGGATGGCTTTCCGCGTTCCGCGCAAACTCGTGGCACAATGAAGGTATGGTTGCAAAAAATGCGGGAATGCCCGCCACCCCAGCAGATCTGATCAATGTCGACGAGGTCATTGGAAAGTACTATGACGTCGTCCCCGACCCGAACGTTCCGGAGCAGCGCGTCTCCTTCGGCACTTCCGGACACCGTGGTTCGTCCCTGAAGACCTCATTCAACGAGGCCCACATCGTGGCCATCACGCAGGCCATCGCCGAATACCGCAAGAAGGCCGGCGTCACCGGCCCGCTGTACATCGGCCGCGACACCCACGCCCTGTCCGAGCCGGCTTGGAAGACCGCCATCGAAGTGCTCGTCGCCAACGGCGTGACCGTGCGCATCGACTCCCGTGACGACTTCACCCCGACCCCGGTCGTGTCCCAGGCCATCCTGACCCACAACCGCGCCGCCGACGGCACCCAGCGCTTCACCGGCGAAGGCCTGGCCGACGGCATCGTCGTGACCCCGTCCCACAACCCGCCGACCGATGGCGGCTTCAAGTACGATCCGGTCACCGGCGGCCCGGCTCCCGCGGACGTCACCAACGCCATCGCCGACCGCGCCAACGAGCTGCTCGGCGATTTCAGGAACGTCAAGCGCGTGCCGTTCGAGCAGGCCGTCAAGTCCGATCTGGTCGAGCGTTTCGACTTCCGTGAGCACTATGTGGCCGATCTGGAGAACGTCATCGACTTCGACGTGATCCGCTCCTCCGGCGTACGCCTGGGCATCGACCCGCTCGGCGGCGCTTCGGTCAACTACTGGCCGCTCATGAACGAGAAGTACAACCTGACCATCGACGTGGTGCGTCCGCAGGTCGACCCGACCTGGAGCTTCATGACCATCGACCATGATGGCAAGATCCGCATGGATCCGAGCTCCCCGTACGCGATGAAGGGTCTGGTCGATTCCCTCAACAACGGCGCTTGGGACAAGTACGATCTGGTCGGCGGCACCGATCCGGATGCCGACCGCCATGGCATCGTCTGCCCGAACTGGGGCGTCATGAACCCGAACCACTACATCGCCGTGTGCGTGGAGTATCTGTTCGGCGGCAATCGTCCGGGCTGGCCGGAAGGCGCCGGCATCGGCAAGACCCTCGTGTCTTCCTCCCTGATCGACCGCGTGGCCGCCTCCATCAACGCCAAGCTCGTCGAGGTTCCGGTCGGCTTCAAGTGGTTCGTGGACCCGCTGTTCAAGGGCGAGGTCGCGTTCGGCGGCGAGGAAAGCTCCGGCATGTCCTTCCTGCGTAAGGACGGCCGCGTGTGGACCACCGACAAGGACGGCCTGATTCCGGACCTGCTGGCCGCTGAGATCACCGCGAAGACCGGCAAGAACCCGGCCCAGCTGCACCAGGAGCAGGTGGAGCGTTTCGGCGAAAGCTGGTACAAGCGCGTCGATACCCCGACCACCCTCGAGCAGAAGCAGAAGTTCGCCAAGCTCACCGGCGACGACGTCGAGGCCACCCAGCTGGCCGGCGAGGACATCACCGCCAAGCTCACCGAGGCTCCGGGCAACCACGCCAAGATCGGCGGTCTGAAGGTCACCACCAAGGACAACTGGTTCGCCGCCCGTCCGTCCGGCACCGAGAACATCTACAAGGTGTACGCCGAGAGCTTCGAATCCCCTGAGGCTCTGGACAAGGTGCTCGCCGAGGCCACCGAGGTCGTGGACAAGGCTCTGGCCGAGTGATACGGCGTTCCGCCAAGTAATCAAGGCGTAGCGCGAAAAGACCCGTTCCGTATGGAGCGGGTCTTTTTCGTTGTCGATATCCGCCGTATGGCACGAAACGTGCTTTTCTGGCATGAAACGCAAGCTCCGCCGCACCCCGTATTTCCCTCTCCCGGTACGCTTGGAAGCAGAGCCGGAACGTCATCCGCGCAATCACGGCACAGCAAGGAGGGAACGTGCGCATCGCCATCGTCGAGGATCACCCTGCCGAACGCGAACTGATCGCCACCATGTGCGCGGAATACTTCAACGGCCGGAACGTCGGCGCAACCGCCGGCAGGAATGCCATGCAAACGGTCTGTGACGTTTTCCCCGACGCGAAATCGTTCATCGAAAGCTGGAAGAACAGCCGTTACGACCTGCTGCTGCTCGACTGTTATCTCAGCGACGAGAATCTGCCGCATGCCACCACCGGATTGGACATAGCGCGGCTGCTGCGCAATCAGAACGACGACTGCGCGATCGTCTTCATCACGTCCAGCACCGATTTCGCGGTGCTCGGCTACGAGGTGCAGGCGAGCGGTTATCTGCTCAAGCCCGTCAATCGCAAAACCTTCGAAGCCACCATGGAACGCGTCGAGGAGCAGCTGAAGGCAAAACCGCCGGTCACCCATCTGGCAAAGGCGCAGTCGCCCGGCACGGTGGATTCCAGCTGGCATGTGGCGTTCGGCAATCCGGCCGTGACCATGGACCGGCGGCTCATCGCATACGCCCTGTCCAACGCGCACTACGTGGAATTTACGTTCGCGGACGGCACCCAGACCAAAATCCGCACCAATTTCTCCGATGTGGACCGACGGCTCACCGTGTTCGACAACTTCTACCGCACCGCGCGAGGCGTGCTCGTCAACTTCGACTACGTGTCCGGCATCACCAACGCGCAGTTCGTCATGAAAGGCGGCAAACGCATTCCCATCACGAAAACGGCGGTGACCACCACCTGCCGCGCATACGCGGAATACACGTTCACCCGCATGCGTACGGAGGACTGACATGTTCGCACCACTCGGCGAAATCATCCGGAACGGCATCGCCCAAACCACCCCGTCAGGTCTGTTCTTCGCCATCGGAGAGCAGCTCAACGCGTTGTCCGGCCTGGCATTGTGCCTCATCATGGCATGGAGTCACATGGACAATCCACGCCGTAACGGCACACTGTTCATGTCCATCGGACTGGTCTGGTTCCTGCTATGCGGCGTGCTGTGCGGCACTCTGGGCATCCCATCACTGTGGACGGTCATTCCGACCGCGCCGCTTGTGCTGCTGGTCCTGCGATGGCTGACCGAACTGCCATGGCGGCAACTGTTGCTGATTGTGGCCACGGCTTCCTACATGGTGGCGATCGTCTACTATCTGTCGCTCGTCATCGATGTGGCCGTTCTTGGCGCGGATTCAACCAATCTCCGCGTCGGCTGGCCGGGACTGGTCAATCTGCTGCTGCTTGACGTCGTCGCACTGGTCTCGCTTTGGCATCCGCTGCATGATTCGATTCCAGCCACATTCGATTCCCCATCCATCAGCAAAGGCTTCTGGCAGCTTATCTGGCTGTTTCCGTTCGTTTCGTCCGCGATTGTGGTGTGGTGCATGCCGGCGGACAATTCCACGCTGCTGGACTCGCATATGCTGGAAATCGCGTTCACCGTGGCGGTGGTCTATTCCTGTTTCATGGTGTTGGCGTATTTCCTCATCTGGTACATGATTCAGCAGTCGGACCGTCTGCTCGCGGCCCGCAGGCGACAGCATTATGAGGCTTTGCAGACGTTGCAGCTGCAACACATGAACGAGCGGATCCGTGAGGCGCGTCAGATCAAGCACAACGTGCGTCACCACATCCACTCACTGCAGGCGTTGGCCGCGGCTGAAGACATGGATGGCATCCGCTCATATCTGGATGAGATGTCCAAACACCGGCTGCTGCAACCGGCACCAATGCAGTATTGCGAGCATGCGTCGCTGAACGCGGTGCTTGTCTACTATTGCGATTGGGTCCGGCATTTGGGTGCGGATGTGGACGTCAAAGCGGCGGTGCCGCAATACATCAACATCAACAACGCGGAATTATGCTCCATGGTCGGCAATCTGCTGGAGAACGCCACGGAGGCCATCACCCAGCAAACGCAGGGCGAGAGGCGGCTCAAAGTGCGCATCCGGTATCGTTCCGGCCCTCCGGCGGCCCTGTTCATCACGGTGGACAACACGTACGGCGAAGCCGATACCAGCATCGAACAGATCGACGGCGATCTCGTCTCGACCAAACATGGTGGCACGGGGCTGGGCACCGCCACCGTACGAGAGACGGCCGAACGGCACCATGGCACGGCCTCCTTCGAGCACAGCGACGGCATGTTCCGCGCCTCCGTCATGCTGTGTCTCGGCGACTAATCGCATATGCCGTTGCCATGCGGTATGACGGGCAAACGGCGAGTCGCGCGGCTTTCGTAGGGTAGAAGCATGACGATTACGGTTTCAACAGACGGTTCCGCGCTTGGCAATCCGAATGGTCCGATGGGTTGGGCCTGGGCCGACCACGAGCCCGCGGCAGGCGGCAAGCCGGGGCACGAGCATGCCGGCGATTGCGATGCCGGCGGCGCGACGAACGGCACCAACCAGATCGGCGAATTATGCGCCGTGCTGGAGGCGTTGCGAGCGCATCCCGGTTCCGAAGACCTGGTGATCGAGACCGACTCGCAGTATGCGATCAACTGCTCCACCAAGTGGGTGCAGGGTTGGAAGCGCAACGGCTGGAAGAATTCGCAGAAGAAACCGGTGAAGAACGCCGATTTGATCCGCGCCATCGACAATGAGATCGCGCATAGGGCGGGGTCGGTGCGATTCGTGTGGGTCAAGGGTCATGCCGGCAACGCGGGCAACGAGAAAGTGGACGAGCTGGCACGCACGTATGCGGGCGATTGCCGTTCGCATGTGCGCGAAGGCTATCTGCCGTTGGAAGGATGGCAGTCGCTGCTGGCTTCCGAGTATTCGCGTGGCACCGATGTTCCCGAGGATGCGAGGATGCTGATGGATGGTGCGATCAGCGCCGCCGAATACCACATGGGACGCGGACAAGGCGATTCCGCCACGACCGGCACCGGCGATTCCGGTGCCGATACCGCCAATTCCAGCAACAGCACGAAGCCGCGTTCGATCGCCAGCATGCTGGCGGAGCCGGAAGGCGTTTCCCACGACCTTGCGGATTTCGGACAGACAACCGATGACGACGCAGATGATGCGGTGGAAACGACCGTGCTCGAGACCGAACCGGCGGAAACCACCACAATGCTTGAGACCGAAGCGACGAAGGTCATACCCGAATCCAGCTTCCCGGACGCGGGCGGTCAAGCCGAACCGGACGAATCCGGAGAAACAGACGAATCCGGGAAAACGGACGAATCCGGTGAACCGCATCAATCCTATGCGCAGATGCTGGTCAAACCCGACTATTTTCCCCGTGAAGGCGACGAGAACGACAAGCCGGTGACGGGCAACGCGGACGGCACGGACACGGACAGCACGGCCGTACCGCAGAATGCGAACGAATCGCACAGCGAATCGCAAGACGACGAAGAATCGGCACCGGAACAGGCAGCTTCATCGCAATCGCAGGATCTGCCGAAACTGCCGCATCGTCCAAGCCCATCGGGCCTGTCGGTGTCGGGTACGGTGCGGTTCACTCCCCCACCGGAATCCAGCCCGACCTTCGACGGCAATCCACGTCTCATCCGTGGGTATATCGCCGTGGAAGGCTATGTGATGGGTGACGGCACGCTGGTATTGGACGAGGCGCCGTTCGCGGTCAAACATAGCTGAGCGAGACATGTGGGGAGCCGCTTTACGCAAGCCGCTCCCCACATGTCATTTCATGCGCGTCTTTTTTTGCACGCCACCTCACGCAGGACCGTGAAACATTCCGTGAAAACTTTTCCGCAGTCCAAAACAGACACCTGCTCCCGCAACCGACCATTCGCGCCTTGAAAATCAACGCATCCGATAGTATGGAGACGGTCTTAACCCCATATCGAAGGAGGATCATGGACAAGGCACAGCAGGACGCGCTGAAGAAGGCGGCCGGCATCGAGGCTGCAAAGCTGATTCAGAACGGCATGATCGCAGGTCTGGGCACCGGCTCGACCGTGCGTTTCCTGGTCGACGAGCTCGGTCGTCGCGTCAAGGAGGAAGGCCTCGAGTTCACGGGCGTCACCACCTCCCGCCGCACCCAGGAGCAGGCCGAAGGCTACGGCATCAAGATCGTCAACATCGATGACGTCGACCATATCGACGTGACCATCGACGGCGCCGACGAGGTGGACAAGAACTTCAACGGCATCAAGGGCGGCGGTGCGGCTCTCCTGTGGGAGAAGATCGTGGCCACCAACTCCAACAAGATCGTGTGGATCGTGGACGAGTCCAAGGTCGTGGACACCATCGGCAAGTTCCCGCTGCCGGTCGAGGTGATTCCGTTCGGCGCAGGCCAGGTCGTCAAGAGGTTCGAAGCACGCGGATACAAGCCGGTGCTGCGCCTCGACGCCGAAGGTAAGCCGGTGCGTACCGACGAAAACAACTATGTGGTGGATCTGCACCTCGAGCGCATCGACCACCCGCAGGAGCTCGCGCAGGACCTCATCACCACGGTCGGCGTGGTCGAGCACGGCCTGTTCCTGAACATGGTGGACCAGGTCATCGTCGGCGATCCGAACGGCCCGCGCGTGATGGACAACCCCAACAAGTGAGATCTTGACAGGCGGGCGTGTCGGCTGGTGTGGAATATACCGGCCGACACCGCC
>OGRM01001359.1_pt1 | contig 15427 bp, 12 predicted proteins | sample 1553491 | NCBI WGS metagenome assembly OGRM01 (sample SAMEA2580110, study PRJEB22360) | human gut metagenome | biome: human gut; feature: human-associated habitat; material: faeces | place: Denmark | collected 2008/2010
GGTAATATCATGGATGCGCTTGAAATTTGTAACAAGCTACGCTCGGAGGCTTCGGGCGTAGCCACTTCTGGAATTCCGCTTGACGTATTCCCCCAGAAGATGCAGCAGATGATTCTTGATTTGGCAAGGACGGAGAACTATTCCATTGAGTTTACCGCTACTTCCCTTATATCCGCTATGGCAGCAGCCGTCGGCAACTCCTGCTATATCCGGATTAAAGGCAATTGGATTACTTCACCTATCCTATATGTCATTCTTGTTGGCAGACCAGGAGTCGGCAAGACTCCACCTTTGAACTTTGCCTACAAGCCGTTGCACGACATTGATACTGAGGAGCACCATAAGTTCAAGGCTCTAAAGAATGAGTATGCAGCCATTGTGGAGAGGAACAAGGGCAAAAAACGGACGGAATGGGAATCGTTACCTCCTGTACCAGTCCTGCATAAGAATATCATGAATGACTTCACGCCAGAGATTCTTATGCGCAATCACGATGCCAACCTCAGAGGTGTGGCAGTTGTGGTGGATGAGATAATGGGGCTGTTCAACACCATCAACCGATACAACAACAGTTCTTTTGTACAACAGATGCTGTCGGCTCACAATGGCTTGCCAGTAGATGTATCTCGTTGTAATCTTGATTGTCCTTTACGCATTGACTATCCTTGCATACAGATTGTAGGAACTATCCAGACTGGTATTGTGCATGAACTTTATGATATGGGATTCAAGAAGAATGGTTTTCTTGACCGTTTTCTGATCACATGCCCAAAAGGTTTGAAGATTGCTCCTTGGGTTAAGGTTCCAAAACAAGATGCTGCAATCATTGAAAGACCATTCCGTGTATGGAAAGAGATCATAGACAAGGCTGTGGCTCTTCCTTTTACGGAAGGCATCTTCAATGTTCTTGACTTCTCTGATGAAGCCATTGACATATTCTATGATTGGCAGAATGAGGATATAGAACGGCAGAATGCCATTACGGATGAAAAAATGATAGACTCGCGTGCTGCAAAAGTTCCTTTGAATACGGCTCGGCTTGCCTTGATATTCCAACTGTTCCGTTGGGCTTGTGATGAGTCTCACAAGGATTTTGTTGATGCGGAGTCCGTGAATGCAGCCATACGGATGAGCGATTACTTTGAGAAGTCATACAAAAGGATGGATGACCTCGTTTTAACCGAGGCTACCGACCCTGTGAAGAAACAGGTACTTGACTCGTTGGGAAACAAGTTCGTAACTGCTGAAGCAGTAAAGGCTGGAGCGGATTTCGGTTTTGCAAGACGTACTGTCATGTATATGCTCAAAGACTTCTGTCAGAGAAACTTTATCATCAAAGACAAGCAAGGCAATTATGAGAAAGTACAGAAGTAGAATCACCACCTTGCACCGTTTGCACTTTGCACTTCTTGCACTCTTGCACAAAAGATGCTGCATTTTGTGCCAAACAAGTGCAAAAGTGCAGAAAGTGCAAGGTGCAACAAGTGCAGAGCCTTATGAGTGAGTATAGATTCCATCTACAGAAATACAAGCTGGGCAACCGATATGCTTGCCCTCAATGTGGGCGTAAGCGTTGCTTTGCAAGATATATTGACGAGGAAGGACAGATTGTATTCCCTGACAATGTGGGGCGTTGTGACCATGAACAGAGTTGTGGCTACCATTATTCTCCGTCTGATTATTTCAAGGACAATCCCGATACCAACTGCAATGATGATTGGAGATATAAAACACCAATCAAAGAGTGCAGGAAAGAGAAAACTCTTCCAACTTTCATTGATAGCAAGCTGGTGGAGCAAACACTGCATGGCTATTCTGTCAATCCTTTGTACCGATACATTTCAACGGTCTTTGGCAAAGAGGAGACAGAACGCCTGTTTGCCTTGTACAAGGTCGGCACTTCAAAGAAATGGGGCGGTTCAACTATCTTTTGGCAGATAGATGTCAATGGGAATGTGCACACTGGCAAGATAATGAAGTATGATGACAAGACAGGTCACCGTATCAAGGAACCACACAGCCTGGTGACTTGGGTACACTCTGAACTGAAACTGCCAGACTTTACACTTCGGCAGTGCTTCTTTGGCGAACATCTATTGACAGATAAAACCACGACCAAGACTATAGCCATAGTGGAGAGTGAAAAGACAGCCATCATTGCCACACACTTCATGTCTGATTTCGTGTGGTTGGCTACTGGAGGCATGAACGGATGTTTCAATAAAGATGCTGTCGAAGTCCTAAGCGGTCGGGAGGTTGTTTTGGTTCCAGACCTTGGGGCAACGGATAAGTGGAAAAGCAAACTTCCGTTGCTGCAATCAATATGCAAGCAAGTTCTTGTCAGCAACATCTTGGAAGACAATGCCACCGATGAACAAAAGACCAATGGTCTTGACATTGCCGACTTCCTGCTGATGACGGAAACGCCACAGATGGCGCTACAAAGGCTGATAAAGCAACATCCGCCTCTCCAGCATCTAATAGACAGTCTTGGGTTGGTGTTGGTGGAAGAGTCATAGCAGAGTGGGTAAGGTTCTGCGAGCACGCTTGCGTGACGGACTTTCACAAAAGTCCTAAACATAATAGGGACTTTTAGATTCACATGCTTGCGATGTTCACTTAAAAAGTCCTTCTATTATGCTCAGGCTCCGCCCGAGACCTGTCTCCAATTATACAAGAACTACGTTACAAGCTCAAATGAAATTCTTATGGAAAGAAACATACCACGTGCCGCCATTCATGTAGGCACAGACAAGAAATCGTTCTCGTCCCAAGTGGGCAACGAGGCGGAGCGCAGAGGTTGGGACGAGAAGCGTTACCAACTCAAAAACGCGGACATAGACAAGAACAACCATTATAACTACTCACGCAAGAGACTCAACTTTGAGATAGTCAAGGGTGGAAAGATAGTGCCTCTTGGTTCCCAGTCGGTGCCGTTGCATGAACGCTTGCAGCACAGACTTGATGAACTTGGTTTCAAGCCGTATATGGATGCCAAGCGTCCCGACCAAGTTTCAAGGAACAGTCCGAACTGCACTGTCGGCATCATCTTCTGTGGTGACCATGATGTGCTTAACAGGCTTGCCTTTGGTGAACAGAAACTCAACACATCAGATCCAAATGCTGACCACAGCAAGGTTGTATTGCAAAAAGGCATCTATGACTGGGCATTGGACACCTACCGCTTTGCATGTGAGAAATGGGGAGAAGAGAATGTCATCGGCTTTGATGTGCATTGTGACGAGACAAGCATCCATGCCCATGTGCAGACCGTGCCTGTTGAACAAGTAAAGAAACGTGGGCGCATCGGAAGCAAGTACATTCACAAGGATAATCCAGAAAATGTTCTTACAACCAAAGAATGGAGAGCACTTCCAAAAGAAGAACGTGACAACTACACAAAATCGGAAGCGGCAAAGGGTGTTGTTGAAAGGGTCTCTTATGCCAAAGTGTGGGGAGAGCGAGCAAAGGACAAATCACAATACCTTTCCCAACTGCATACTGACTATTACAACAAGGTAGGACATAAGTATGGCTTGGCAAGAGGCTTCTCCTATGATGAACTTTCAGAGGAAGAAAAGCGAGGACGCAAGCATAAGAACAAGGTGGTGCTTGAAGCGGAACGTCAGGCGAAAGTCGCTCTTGACAAAGTGGAGAAATATGCAGTGCTCGCCACAATCGACAAGAAGGAACTGACCATTCCTTTTCTCAACATCAAGGCTCCAGTTCAAGAAGCGATGAATGCCGTAAAGAAAGAACTTGCTATCCCGATTCCTACGCTTATAGGACAAAAGACATGGCGTGAGGAGCGTGTGGCTAATATCTACGCTGCAATCAAGGCTCTTGTAGCAGCCATCAATGCAGAACGTGACAAGCAGAATGAAGATGTACGCAAGTCTGTCAACAAGACATACACTTACTATATGCAGAATCTCAATAAGCAGATAGAGGAGAACAAGTCGCTTCGTGCCGAGAATGATGCGCTAAAGACTGAAAACAACAAAGTCAAACAACGCATCTCTCAACTTGACGAGAAGGCTGTGGAGCGAGTGACTACTCAACTTGTCTGTGCGAAGGAAGAACTCGCCAGTGCCAAAAGTTATAATACTACACTTATGGAAATGTACAATGATTTGAAGGCTCGTTGGAATGCCATTTGGCAAGAGCCTGAAATGACAGACGCATGGAGACGAGTGGAAGCACGTAAGGAGAAAGAAGCAAAAGAAAAGGCTCGGAAAGAAGCCGAAGCCAAACGTGAAAGCATGGCTCGGCAAAATAGATACATAGGAGTGCTTGACAAGTTCATCCATGAGGGACACGAAGCTTTATCATCCTTTGCAAAAACAGACAGAGTCAACTTCAACGAGACAGAATCGGCTTCCATATACTATGGCATTATGGCATCTGCTGTAAAGCATAATATTGGATTGGACTCTAAAGCCTGTATAGATTCGGCAGCAAAAAGTTTCTTATCTGGTATGTCGTGGAATGGTTTTACAGACTTCAAGCAAGAATGTGTCACTAATTGGACAAAACTCTTCGCCACGAATGAAGTTCAATTCACAGACAACGCCATTGACAACTTTCTCGCTTTTGTTGACCATATGTCATGTAGTGCAGATACATACGTTTCGCTTGGTGGCTCCAATGGCTGCGCCGACCAACTTACGAATTGGGACGGAACACAAAAATTAGGATTGGGTATATTCTATAAAGAAAAGAAGAAATCTCAATCAAGATAAAGGATTCTGTTTGTATGGATAAGTTATATACCAAAAACACGATAGATATTACGTCTGAGAATTTGGACTAAACAATACATGAAGCCTCGTTTTTTGCTAAAACAAGGCTTCATGTATAATAAAGTGAAGTCTAAACCCTACAAGGACATTTGTATATTTTTAGTTGCTCATAAATTGAAATGGAAGGGCATAGAACCTGAAGTGCACAATCCTTACATTCCAATTTCTTATTTCGTGTGAAATACCAATAGCATTCTTGTGAACCAACCCAATTATTAATAATACAAGCAAGGTCTCGATTTTGTAAAGACTCAATTTGCTGATTTACACAATAGACCATCCCGTCATAATTGATTGTTATATGACCAAAGTATGATGTATTTATGTAATCTTTCAAATAACAGTCTTTTAGATTTTGATTGATTTTAAGAACCTCGTCTTTGGTTATAACCATTTGTGGCTGTAGGGTAATATTCTTTTCATCCAAGAATATAGGGCATAATACTATATTTTCTTTTGCACCCGTAAGCTTGTCTAAATCAGAATTATTTGTTACAATATATTTTAGGATTAACCTTTCTTCTCTTAGGTTTATAATATCTAAGGGGGTAGCTGAATCGATAAGCAATTCTACCATTATTGTTCTATACTTGCGTAACATATCTTGTATATGTTGAATAGGATAAGCCAAGTAATGGACTCTAAAAACAACAAGTATGTTTCTTGTTTGGGCAAGATTTAAAATTCTTTCCAACTTATCGCATGAAATTTCTCCAGACAAGACAATTCTTTCCAGGTCAAAAGAAATAAGTTGCAGTAATATTGTGTCTATGTCAATCTCTGTATGATTAACGTTTGGATACTCTAATTGCTTGTAAGCAAATGAATTGAGATTTATAGACAATGTATTATTAAGTAAAAAAGTGATAGATTTCAACATCATATTTGTATATGATGCCAAGTTGTGCCCTAAAGCTTTGTTTTCTTTATTTAAGGAGGTCATTATTTGTAATCCTCGTTTGGGGAAATAAGGCATTGACTTGTTTGGTTGTATGAAATATCCGACTCCGTTGTTGGCGATTTTTTGCAAAATAGTCTTGTTGTCATCGCAATCATCTATATAACCGCACTGATTTAATGTATTGACGGCTTTATATGGGACGACAATATTCCTCATATATATGCTACTAAACTTTATTGTATCATATATGAGCAATTCTTTTGATGTTGCCTTGATATAGCAATGTGGAAAAATTATGTACAGTCTGTTCATTTTATTATAATGTTTTCTTCAACCACTTCTATTATGTCAGGATGGGATTCTATGTATGATACAGCATCTGACAATAGTTTTGCGAATTTACTTTTTGAAGTAAACTCATCACATTTACCATTGCTATAACAAAAAGAACATTTAGTGCAACAAAATTGCATGTAGCATTTCTTGCATAAAGATGAAACTTCTGTGATTCTTTTCATAAATCCATTTGCTACCTCATTGCAATCAATATGAACACAGCCACTATTATCAATATATCCTAACGGTGAATCCCTATTGACTTTTTCACATGGATGTATTTTCCCATTATAGCTTACGAAAAGTCGTTTTGAAAATGGAATACATGTACCAGTTGGCAAGGTGCTATTCTCTATACTTTCATCTACGAGTAGCTCACTCTCTTTGCTAACTGAATTGTTCAACAGCCTTGTAGTAAAAACCAAAATTCGATTAAAGAGCGGATTTTGAGTGATTAAACTTGGAACCAACTCTATATCCTCTGGAATTTCAAAAGTTTTAAGCATAGATAGAATTCTGTTTCCATCTTTTGCATCCTCTGTAGGAACATGAAGGGGGCTAAAATTCGGCGTTGTGTTAAATTGCATCTTAAACCAATCAACAATTTCCCTTACATCACTTTTATTTGTGAAAACCGCATTATAGCGAAATGTTGCGAACCATTCTGAATATAAATTCTCAACACACTTCAAGTTCATCATTACGATGTCAAACGAAGGATTCCCTTTAGGAGTTACTCTATAAGAGTCGTTTTCCTTGTTGCCATCAAGACTAATTAGCATTTTGAATTTGTGACGTGACAAAAAATCTGCATATTTTGATAGAAGCATTGCATTTGTTGTCATTGTAAAAAACAATGAACGGTTGCGAAATTCTATACGTTCTGCATATTCTACAATTTGGCGCACTACAGCGAAATTCATCAATGGCTCACCTCCATAGAAACTAATGGCAAAAGGTTCTTTAGGTGCATTTGATAGAGGTTCTTTCTGAAAAAGAATTGCCAAATAATCAATTATGCCTTTGGCTGTTTCAAATTTCAGATTCCCCAACATACCTCTTCGGCTATCAAATGTATCATATCCTTCGCTATAGCAACAATATTCGCATCTAAGATTACAGAGTGTTGTTGTCTCAAATATGATTTGTGATAGTTTTACCAATACTCCTTGTATAGTATTCCCTGTTATATAACTATCAAATGATGAAGTATATTTGTCAAGATATCCATATTGCTTTAACTGACGAAAGGTTTCGTCTCCTTCATTTCTGTCGTTTGAAATTATATCGTACATATTCTTTGATAATGGCAATATTGCCTTTTTCAAAGGACTATACAAATAATAATTTTCGTTTTGAGTTTGAAATACTATAGCTTCCATATGCATAAAATAAGGAAAGCCAAAGTGTTAAACAATGGCTCTCCTTAATTAGTGATTCTTTAATCAATGTTCCAACTTCCAGCAGAGGCAACATCGTCGCACATTGTAACTTCGCCTTCTCTGATGAAACACTCACAAGGACAATAACAGTTGCTAATGCGAACAATATGTCCTTTTTGTCCAACAACTCTTAATCTATTTTTGAGTTGTTTGTTCTGCTCTTCTATAACAGACAGTTTTAAAACTCCCATAAATATTTCTTTTAACCCCTTTTGTTGTGTACAAGTCAATCGCAGGGGTGTTGCGTTTCGACTTGCTTGTGTATCGCTGTTAAATATTCATCCATAGGAATGTATATATCCGTGTTGGTATAAAGTGCATCGGTAAAAGTCTTTGGAAAGGCTGTATAACCGATTAATGCCCCTCGGAGCATATATCCATACTCTTTACTATCAATGCCTTTATTTTGGGCATATCGGTCAATTTGGTCAAAACCAAAAGGTTTGATAAAGAAAGCCATCAAGGATTTCAATACAACCAAGTTGACGGGAATGCTAAATGATGAGCATTGGTTGTGCTTGTATGACCAAAATTCCCGAAGAGTGCTAAGTATTTGCTTACCTTTTTCTGTGTTAGAGCATTCTAAGCACTTATATTTGTTGGCTGATTCAACAATAAGGTTCAATACAACTTCGTCAGACAAACCTCTTTGTTTGCACATAAGAGCTTCATTCATTATGATATCAAGAAATACTTTTTCTTCATCAGAATTCAGTACATCAATGCTTATAGTTAAGTTCTTTAGCGAGAAACGAGAGTAATCAATGTTTCCGTTTGCCTCACCAGATACTTTTGCTTTACCGATAAGATCATTCATAATATCACTAACACGGACAAACAAAGCTCCTAAAGTCGTATCATACATAGATGAACCTGATTCTATGTTCGTTATCTGTTGTTTTATATCTGCGATCTGCTGCTTTATGGACTTAAATTCGTAATTTTCATCTTCGTATTTTTTGATTTCTTGTTTGAGATACTTCTTACGCTCATATTCCCAAGTTCCCTTTTTGAAATATTCACGTTTTTTCCCCATTTTGATACCATTATCACGTTCTTTCTTTTTTATAGAATTAAGTTCTTCTATCCAATGAGAAATTCCATCGTGACATTTCATGCTATAAAGTTTGCTTTCGAGCGCATCCTTTTGTGTTATTAAGAAATCTCTTTTGCATGCACTATTTGCTTGTTTATTCTGAGAAATTTCTTCTGCACGAGCCTTTGCCAATTTGACAATTTCAGAGAAATGTTGCATAAGAATATCAAACAAGTTCGTCCTTGTCTTAATAGTACCATTATATGTCCCTTTAGCAGTTTGGATTAGAGAAATATATTTGCTCTCATTTGGAACAGCAATCTCAGAAACCATAACTTGTGTATTTAACCCAGCAAATGAATTTTTTAAATCACGCAATATACACATTAGTTTTTGTTCTTGGGGATTTTTCGCAAACGCCATTGCACGAGTAAAGGCAACAATCATCCCCTTTAATCTGTCATAAATACAGTCTTGTGCAACATATTCTTGAAGTTGAAAAGATATGGCATTTGCTATTTTTCCTGTGGATATAGGCAACGCATTGCTCGTCTTTACGATAAATTCAGACTTGTACTTTTCAATACATTTTACTTCAAACAATATTTGCGATTCTGCAACAAGAGATTCCAGTAAATCTCTTGAAGAGAACAGAAAATCAATAGCACTCTTTTTGTAGTAAATTGTCTTATTGTATGTAAATAGAGTTTCACTACTTTTTACAGGAGCTATATTTGATTTGTCTAGAATTTCATCATTGACTTTCAAGACATAATCACCATTAATTTTCTTTGTTGACAAAATTAGATAATTAGCCCTTTCATTTGTTCCATCTAAATAACGGCTCAAATTATTCCCATATCCTCTAACTTGGTAGAAAGAGAATGGCGATATACTTTCTGAAACGAAAGATTCCAGTAAGTTCCATGAGTTTGTACTTATATAATAAAACATGGGTCTAATTATTTTCAATTTCAACTATATTTTCCTTTGAAACATCTTTCAAAAAGGATGTTCGCTTTCCTGTGTAGGAGATATACAGATTGCGTGAAGAACGAGTGCATGCCACATAAAAAGCATTTCTTTTACAAGTGTTCGCCTCATTAGCAAAAGGCACAAAGACATTATCAAATTCAGACCCTTTTGCTGCATAGTATGTCAAGATGCATGGTAGGTCATTGTTTGAAAAGTCCAATGTGTTGACAGTTCTAAATGGAACTACATTTCCAGTTCGATAATGCACTTGTGTATTTACTCCTTTTTGATCCAGAAAATCATTTACTTCACGTACATCACTCTCGTCAGGAACAAGAATTGCGACATCATCTAAATCTTCCATTTTTATTCGATTTAATATGCCTTCTAACTCTTTCTCTCTAGATGAGTATTTCGTGACAATCGGTTTGGGATAATTAGGATAGTCGCTATTGCCACCATCTTTCATGTTATTTGTCAACAAGTCCACCTTGACATCTTGAATTTGCTGAGCAACTTTAGCAATTGTCTTTGGTAGACGATAATTGTAATCCAAAGAGAGACGTTTGTAGCCTAATGTCTTAGCAATCTCATCTATTGAACTTCCTTTAAAATTCATTTGTTGAACAGAATCTCCAAATAAAGAAAGACTCATCCCCTTATGAGGTATTATCCTTCCTTGATAGTCTGAGATGTTAAAATCTTGAGCCTCATCTATAATAAGATAATCAATTTTGTCTTCTGATTGCTTATAAATTGTTCCACTTGGAATCAACTCGAACTTATCTGTATTAGTCACACTAAACCCTGATAGATATGGAACTTCTTTAAACCAACTAACCCTGCGTCCAAAGGCTGAGTAAAATTTGTAATCCACCCAATCTGCAAAATCTATTCCATAAGCCGTTTTGTCCTTTTCGGTACGTTCAAACTTTCTGACATTTAAATCATTTACCAGATAGAGGGTATTCCTATTGCCTTTTTCCCAAAACACATCTCCTGTTAGGTCAAAGCCACGATGAGTCCAAGCCCATTCGTATGCAATGCGCTCTTTATCTAAACCGAGAGCCTGCATTCCATAAGCTATCATTCTTTTCAAAGCCACAGTAAAAATAACTATGGCGTAACTTCCTTTGTTCTTTGCCTGTAGTGCACGATGGATAGCAAGATTAGTTTTTCCACTACCTGCAGCACCTTGTACTATGATATCTTCGTCTATACTTTGAACGATGATTTTTCTTTGAGAATCATCTAAGTTTGATATAAACCACTTTTCTAATCTCATGTCATCTCCATTAGAACAGCAGCTCCACTCTGTTTGTTTAACTGATTAATGTTTTGAATACATACGAAAAAGCGCGGAGCCTGTTCTGTCACTCGTTCCACGTGTAGAGGCTCTGGCATCGCCCAATTTGTCGAAACGAGCAACGCCGAAAGCCCCACGCCAGTGTAAGTATATAGAATGCCCCCCTGACAACGAACGATAAAACGTCCGAAGCCAATGAGGACAATATATAATACACCTCATGAGGCGTTCTGCATTGCTTTGTTTTTGACAAATTGTGTCGTGAATTGCCAGATTCCTACACGTCAAAACCAAAGCGCACAAAAACGCCTTTTACCATATGTATATCTGCCCATCCTCTGCCCATCGGGGCTTCCGGTATGGGTATAGACGTTACAAAGATAACACTTTTATCTCGGGAACCATTTTCTTTGGCTGGAAAAGTATAATCTCAAGGCTCTATTTAACATTACCAAACACAAATCTGTCAAAGAAATCCACTTTTGCATAATTTTTCTTGCCGAAATGTTTGTATTATCAATGATTATTAGTATCTTTGCACCGTCAGTTCCCACCAAGCCTCTCAACGATGCTCAAATGCGTGGGGCTTTTTTGTATATATACGTTTACTCTCAAAATACGCTAATGGAAAGATTACCGCAATTCATGAAACATTATATGACAGAGGCAGACTTGATGGCTCTGTTGAAAAGTCGTGGGCTTGTTATTTCCGATGAAGACAAAGCGGTACGGTATTTGGAGAGCATCGGGTACTATCGCCTTTCCGCTTATATGTACCCATTCTTGAAAGTTCCAAAGGAAACTCATCAGTATAAAGATGGTACAACTTTTCAACAAGTGTTGAATCTCTATCGCTTCGACAAGAAGTTGCGTATGCTTCTTCTCAATGAGATTGAGAAAGTAGAGATAGCTATTCGTCGTGCCATTATGAACATTCCTGTGCAGATGACAGGAGATACTTATTGGCTGACAAATTCTGTTCACTTTGCCAACCAAAGAACTTTTCAAGAAACAAAGAACACCATCGACAGAGAATATGCGAAATCAACAGAAGAATTTATCAAGCATTTCAAGAACAGCTATTGCGACCCATATCCTCCATCATGGATTTTGGGTGAGTTGCTGACGATGGGCAATGTGAATATGATTTACCGTAATCTGAAAGCAGACAAGATACGCAAACGCATCTCTCATTATTTCGGCTTGCAACCTATCGTCTTGGAATCTTGGATAACATCTCTGACTTTGTTGCGAAATGCCTGTTGCCATCATTCAAGGGTGTGGAACAAGGTAAGTTCCATTATGCCTGTTACTCCAAGAAGAATTGCTCATTTCTGGATTACCCTGCCAACAAACCCTCAAAGAGTGTATTTCACAATCTGCATCATCAAATATTTCCTTGATATCATATCACCCGACAATGATATGTTGGGAAAAATGCACACGCTATTTTCCAATTATCCAGAGATAGATCTGGCAGCTCTTGGATTTCCAAATGGATGGGAGAACGAACCGTTATGGGCACAACAGATGTAAGTGTTCTTACTCTAAGAATTCAAGAATTGGAAAAGGAAAACGCCAGGCTTAAAGCAATTTTTGACAAGAACGGGGTCGAATACGAAAGTTTTGAATCAAAAACTTGCAAAACCAATCATTTAGGAGCTACAGCTGTTTCTACATATCAATTAACTTTACAGGATAAAGTCGCCTTGTTTCAAAGTCTGTTCCAAGGTCGTGAAGATGTGTTTGCCAGGCGTTGGTATAATAGTAGCACGACTCAAAAGTCAGGCTACCAACCTGTATGCACGAGGGAGTGGAATCGTGAATTTTGCGACAAGCGAAAGTACAAATGTGCGGATTGTCCCAACAGACAATTCGCTCCTTTGGCATACAACGACTTTTTCAATCATCTTGCAGGAAAGGATGCATGGGGACGTGATGTTATAGGACTTTATCCAATACGAAAGGATAACATTTGCAGTTTCCTTTGTACAGACTTTGATGACAAGAGTTGTGAGCATAGTTATAAGAATGATGTACTTGCCTTTGTAAATGTTTGCAAAACTTGGAATGCACCTTGCTACATGCTGAAAACGGAGGATATCCACCCACCCAAAACGGGGATACCCGTTCACTTCTCTGACTCTTTAGTCTAATGGCGTTGCAAAATTAGTCATTTCTGTGGGTTTCTGTACTTTTTAGGGTCTACTAATTTAAGACAAATTATTGATAACTAAGAAATTAACTTGGGAAATTATCATGCGCCTGAGTTTCGTTGCAATGCGACAGAATTTCATGTTACTCTATGGAACCTCAATTATGGGGCGGATGTCGTAAAAGATAGTTCTCATGTCGTAAAAGGGGCAAATGATGACGTAAAAGATGTCGTAAAAAGAAAAGTAAATGTCACAAAAGAATTTGCAAAAGCTCAACGACAAATCTAGAAGTTGACACTTTGCAGCCTGCATGAGCATGCGAGCGAATAGAACATGTCAGTCCGCCTTACACCAGTATGCGACCCGAAGAACAGTGAGTTTCTCCAGGATAACGAAATATACCTGTTGAGGCTTTCCACGAGATTGTTGTCCAGATGATAGTCACCTCTGGTAAAGATGTTTATCAGGCCATCCCACTCGTTGAGCATGTAATGCACGGCTTCATACTTCTCCGCCTTGGGCAAAAGGCGCTTGTCCGCGGCCATGCGCTCTAGCTTTTTCCTTATAATCCTAAAAAAACGGAGCATTGCCGTTCACATCTCTGAACTTCTTACGTTATCATATATGGAGAGCTTTCAGCAATACTCCTCCTTGAACCAAAGGCGATAGATGGGGTCAACAAAGGCAAACTTCTCCTTTTCTTTCTCTATGATGTCCTTGTTTTGAAGGGTCTTCTTGTTCTTGACAATCGTGTTAGGGTTGCCAAGGTTATAGATTTGCTTCACGGCTTGGGACGAGAAATGCTGCTCACCATGGGCTATCGCCTTGAGCATCTCTATCTGTGTGGAGCTCAGCGACTCCGTATCATTCTGAAACATAGGGGTATTGATGTTCAATACTTGCTTCAAACCCAAAGAGAAAACCTCTTCTGTCACCTCTGATGCGGTAAAGCTCCAGATGAAATAGCATAGCTGTTGGAGATACCACGAATGGCAAGCCACGGTATCACAGATTCTATCAGCCAGCTCTTTGGAGATGGATTTGCCTGTCTTCTCAAAAGACGACTGGATAAAAGGAATCCAATGCTCCTTGGCTATCTTCTGCATGAAAATCACTTGGCCGAAACGATAGAACGGACTATTGGAATTGTTGAAGATATTGAGCATCATGTTGCGCTTGCTACCATAAAGGCAGTAAGAGGTCAACTGCTGCTGTTGCCAGACGGATCGCATCTTGCCCTCCATGTTCTTATACTCAGGGAGATTTGCCAATTGCTGAAACTCATCGATGCACACGATGATTTTGACGCCCTTCTCCCTTGCCAGAATCTCCGGCAACTGGAGAATCGTCATCTTGTCACGCTCTTGTGGTACAAACTTCATGTCGAAAGCGACAAAATCCGTTATCTGGTCGTTCACGACAATCTGCGGAACGACACCTGTCAAGAACTTCTTGGCATCCTCTATCCAACGTTCCATCTTTGACGAGGCGCAAGCGATGACTTGGCTGGCAAAGGTGCGATAGAACTCTGCCTCAGAGCCAATGCTAAATGCGTCGATATAACAGATTCTCACATTCTTATCCTCTGCGCTCAGCTCTCCCATCGCTTTCTTGACAAGCGATGACTTGCCCCATCTACGTGGCGAAATAAGCATCACGTTGATATGGGAAGCCAGCATTTGCTTGAGCATAGCGCGGTCCTCCACACGGTCGATAAAATTCTCCTCGGTAGCTAAAGTGCCAAACTGAAATGGTGATTGATATGCGGTCATCTTCCGAAACATTTTCTGAAACACTTCGGCAAATATACTAAATATTACCCAAAGGTAAGTTACCCCAGGGTAACATTTAGTGATTGTTAGCATTCCATATCAGTCCTACTATAAACCACAAGAAACAGCTAAGATGACGGGGACAGAATCTAACCATGAAGCAAATAGTAAGAAAGTTTTGGGGTTATACTGTTATAAAACTTTACCAATAAACTTATTTTTGGGTCACGTATCGCGGCTACAAGCAGAGCCTGAGAATAGTAAACTAATCGTTGAAAGGAAATACGGGGAAGGCGTGGAGAAAAACAGCATTGAGGGCTTGGTGCTTGATTTTGGCTATGTTAAACGGATACGGAGAAAAAGTTAATGGGCCGTTAATTCATGCTAATCAACTTGCATTCGGCTGAACGGAAGGTTATCTTTGTATAGTAGCTCCACTATGGCAATTTGCACCCCAGCCATCTTTGCACGAGAGGCAGGACGCAGCGGAACCAAAGGATGTAAAATATAATACACCAAAATAATAATGAAAAAGTTAAGTTTCTTATCAATTTCCTCTGTTGAGTATCGGGAAATATCGTTCTCGTATCGACCACGTATCGATTCCGTATCAATCCCGTATCAATCCCGTATCGTTCTCGTATCATCCTCCTATCGTTCTCCTATCGTTCTCGCTTCCGGAAGCGGAAACAATACGGAAA
>OGRM01001360.1_pt1 | contig 15423 bp, 8 predicted proteins | sample 1553491 | NCBI WGS metagenome assembly OGRM01 (sample SAMEA2580110, study PRJEB22360) | human gut metagenome | biome: human gut; feature: human-associated habitat; material: faeces | place: Denmark | collected 2008/2010
TCCTGAAGCTTCGGTTTATGGCCATTGGAGATCATATCATTGAGAGCATGCTCATCAAAGATACTCCGAATCAGAGCATGCACACCATCTGTGATTTCCTTGCAGCTTTCAGGAACAGGTACAAGTGCTTTGTTGGCAAAATCCGCACGATACTTGTCCGTTACATGATCATCTTCATCGATGTAATCGTTTTTGATCAGATAACGATAAATGTCACGTCCTTGCTTGTCAGATACTGTAACATCACTGCCGCCGATACTGAGTGTTTTCCCAATGAAATATTCTGCGGTTGCTGTCGTCGGGCGATCGTAAAGATCTTCACGGATCCCTTTTTGCAGATCTGCTACAAAATCTCTATAACCATCTGATGCAATAACCGTCAGCAGATTGATTTCCTGCACCTGGCTGCCAAGCGTGCCATAGTCCTGCCGCTCGCCGTTCTGATTCACGCAAAGACGAAGACCACGGCCAACTTCCTGACGCTTCTGGGTTGGAGAACTGCCGCCGTGCTTCAAGGTGCAAATCTGGAACACGTTCGGATTATCCCAGCCCTCACGAAGAGCAGAGTGCGAGAAAATAAAGCGTACCGGATTTTCAAAGGAGAGCAGCCGTTCTTTGTCCTTCAGAATCAGATCATAAGCAGAAATATCGTCACTTTCATCACTGCCGCGTTTCAGGGAACTATCTACCTTGCGGCCTTTCTTATCGATGCTGAAATAACCGGCGTGTGTGCTGTGGACATCGATGGAGCGGAGATACTGCTCATACGGCGTTTGAAACAGTTTCAGGTATTCATTCAGAATATCTGTATATTCCTGCTCGAAGATCTCTCCGTATTCGGAGTTGATTTCATTGCCGTCTTCGTCGTATTTACGGTATTTCGCAACCTCATCAATAAAGAACAGGGACAAAGTCTTAATGCCCTTAGAATACAATTCCTTTTCTTTCTCAAAGTGGGAGCGTATGGTTTCACGAATCTGTACACGGCGAAGATCGGCTTCTGAAACATCACCGATCACTTCTCCGGTACGGATGGCTTCCCCGTTGGTAAAGGTTACAGTGCCGCGAATCGGATCAATCTCGCTGATGCGATAGCCGCGATACTGTTCCATGTTTTTGGAGAGGGAGAACAGGTCATCGTCCACGGCGAGAATTCTGGTTTCACGGTTAATGGATTTGTTGTAACCAATCTCGAATTCCATGCGTGCCATAGGCGGTTTCTTTGGACTTATGACGATGCTTTCCAAAAAGAGATAGCTGTCTGTCCCTCTCAGGTTCTTAATGTCAAATCCCTTTACTTCAATCTTCTTTACCAGTTTTTGATTGTATGCATCCAAAGCATCCAGCACATAGACCAAATCGTGGTGCTGTTTGTGGGTGGCGGAGTAGTTCAGGCAGAACAGAGGGTTAAACTCTTTCAGGCTTTCCTGTGTCGCCTTGCCTCCCATTTTCTGCGGCTCGTCCAGTATAACGATAGGACGGTTCGCCTGGATGACATCGATTGGTCTGCGGCTGCCAAAATCATCCAGTTCTGTGCGGATACGTCTTGCATCTTTGCCACGGGCATTGAATGCCTGGATGTTAATAATCATGACGTTGATGTCTGCACTCTGGCTGTAATTATCGATGTCCGGCAGATTTTTGGAGTTATACACGAAGAAGCGAGCCTTTTTGCCGTAATGCTCCATGAAATGTTCCTGCATGGTTTCGAAGCTCTTCTGAACGCCTTCACGAATCGCAATGCTCGGAACCACGACAATAAACTTACTCCAGCCATACAGCTTATTCAGCTCGAACATGGTCTTGATGTAAACATAAGTTTTACCGGTACCGGTTTCCATTTCCACATCAAGTGAGCATACCCCCAGCCCTCCCGATTTCAGTGAATCAGAGAGCTTGATATTGTTGCGTGCCTGAATACGATGGATATTTTCCAAAAGCTGACCGGAATCAAGCTGCACTTTGGCGTTGGCAAAGCCTATGGAAAGGGCCTCATCGGAGAGCCACCAGTTTGTCACATCCCGCTTGATTTCAACATCTCTGCGGTAGGTGAAGTGGTCGTTGAAAGGCTGACCGGCAAACACCCCTGCCACACTGTCCACAGCCTCAGTCTGGTAAGGCTGTATGGTAAATTTGAATTTCATTTCCGCCATTACAGCACCTTCCTTTGCGTTCTCGGACTATAGGTTTCAAAAATCTGCTCAAAGTTTGTGGCGACGCTGTCGCTTGCCATGCTGCTGTCACGGAACACGGCATAGACCGGCTGTTTCTGTGCGATTGCCTTGACCGTTTCTTCTGTAACATCCTTATCAAAGCAGGCAATGAGATAGCCGTCTGCAACGGAGAACACTTTCTTGCCGGCAATTTCCGTTTCCTGAATGTCGGAGGAGAGCAGAATGCCGAGGTCGAGCATTACCTGGAAGAGCAGGTCTTCCGGAGTGCGATCCGGCTTGATGTTGTCGGCGAACAGTTCCATTTGTCCCTGATTGTAATCAGCAGGGCGGTAGTAGACATCTTCCATATTGCTGCTGTCCACTTTGAACACACGGAAACCGATGTCAAGATCAGCCGTAGTCAGGGGACTTTCTTCTTTGATTTTCTTTCCGGCACGGCGGATGCGTTCTTCGCCGATTTCGCAGATGGTTTTGTAGCCTGCTTTATAGGCTTCACTCTTTTCGGCTGTTTCTTCCGGAATCTGCACCATAATGAACTTGCGATGTCCGCCATCTTCTGCATTTAACTGCATGACGGCATGGGCTGTTGTGGCTGAACCAGAGAAAAAATCAAGAATTAAATCATTTTCAGCACAATCACAGAGTTTAACAAGCTCCATCATCAACTGCTTACTTTTAGGATTATTAAAGGGCAGATCAATTTCTTTCCCAATTTGCGAAACCTCAATGTCTGTCCAATTACTTGTACGGAGCATCGTGTTGGACGGTGCAACCCAATGCTGAACACCGCCATTTTTACCAGTTCCGTTTGGAATTCTCCTAATAAAATCTGTTATTCCAGTTTTCTCAGCATATTCTTCGAGAGAAATCTTCCCTTCATATTCTTGCTGATACTTCTGGTAATTTGCGACGGCTATTTTTGCACGCTCTTTGGAGTTACGCCATTGACCCGTTTCTGGTGTAAACCCAAGGATGTCATACCGCATTGTTGGTCTATCCGCATTGCTCCAAAACACATCCCACCTACCTTTAGCAGATGCATTCTCCTTTTTCATCCGTATAGCTTTCATAAGAAATGCTGATGATTTCGCATATACAAGAACATACTCAAAGCCAACATTTAGACTGTATAGTCCGTTATCTGCAAACTGAGAATTAAGGCTTTTTATTCTGCGACGAGTAAGTATAGTGTTTCTATAATTGCTTGCTCCAAATACTTCATCACACATTTTCTTCAAGTTATTTAACTCGCCGCAATCAATGCTAACACAGATTACACCATCATCTGATAATAAGTCCTTAGCAAGCCGCAATCTCGGATAAAGCATATTCAGCCAATCCGTATGGAATCGTCCATTGCTTTCAGGGTTCTGCACCAGCCGATTTCCCTCTTCATCAAACTGTCCACTGTTTCCAAGATACTCATCAGTATCCTGCGAAAAGTCATCCTCATAAATGAAGTCATTGCCCGTATTATAAGGCGGATCGATATAGATCATCTTTACTTTGCCGAGATAGGTTTCCTGCAGCAGCTTCAATGCATCCAGATTATCGCCCTCGATGTAGATATTTTCCGTGTCGATGCTGCCCGGCGTGCCGTCTCTGCCCACAGACTTTTCACGGTCAAGACGCAGCGTCTTTGCAATCGGCTGATTCGCCAGCACGACAGACTTTTTCTTGTCCGGCCAGGTGAACTGATAGCGTTCCTGCGAACCCTCTACCACCGTTGCAGAGATTTCCTGACGCAGCACATCCGCATCAATGGCACGCACGACATTGCCGTTTTCGTCTTTGGTTTCTGTCACTGCATTCGGAAACAGTGCAGCGAGCTTTGCGAAATTCTCGTCTGCCAGATTCGGCGTATGCATTTTAAGACGTTCCATGTTTCAAATCCTCCAGCTTTTGTTGATATTCCCGCAGCCGTGTGTGCAGTTCAAATTTCTTCTTTGGCTGCTGTTCCTTCCACATTGCAGCTTCTGTTTTCGCAATTTGCTTTTCTAATTTTTGTATCTGCTCCTGCAACGCAAGGCGAGCCGCTATGGAAAGGTCGGCCGTCTGTTCGGCACGTTCTTCATACAGGGCAATCTGTTCGAGAAAGGAATCCCATATTTCATCTAACGAATCGCCCTGCAATTTTAATGCGACTTCATCTTGCTTCATCCACAAGGTGCGGTAAAGTTTCTTGTAATAGACAGCCAGCTGCTGCTGCTCTTCAAAGCACAGCAGAAATACCAGTTTATGCGGATTTTGCCGGGCGATTGCCTCAATGACTTTGCCGTCAAATTCCTGTTTCTTCAGAGAGATAGACAGCAGCATGATTTCCTTGATTTCTGCGTCTGATGATAGGTTCAGATTTTCTTTGGTCAAACTGTTCTCGACTGCAATGCGGTCGACATCGGACACAAATTTCTCTTTCAGTATTTTGGTCAGCGGTAAATGCTGATAAAATGCCTCCTTTGGCAAACGTCTGTGTACTGCCGTAGCAGCAGGAAATGCAATCATTTTATCACCACCATAAAACAGATTAGTTCAAAATCGTCCAGTTCAGAAAAGCCGCCGGACAGGAAAGTGGTCTGTCCGCCGCCAAAGAAGCTGTCAATATCACTTTCATCTTTTGCATTGATGATGGTCATGATGGCATCTTCCAGCAGCTGAGAGAGTTTCCCCATATCCCTGCCGTTGTCCGTTGCTTGATTGAATGTTTCACATAAGTTCCTATCTGGGGTCGCTTTGCCATATGCCAAATGCCGCATCCTATCCAGCGTGTCCTTCGGCTGCAAATGATTGGCAATCACTTCACCATCCATGCCGACATAGACCAGATAGAACGGGTGCAGGCGATTCTGATTTTCAATATTGATTTGTGCATTCACGTTTTTTAAGACGAAGATAACACCGGGCTTGTCTCCCCTGACAACCGCATGAATGCCGAAAGGAGTACGATCAATATCTTTGTGCGTTTTCATGTAGGAGAGCAGATCCATACGGAATTCATTCAGCCCCAAATCCATGATGGAGATGCCGTTTGTCATGTCTTCCAGATCCACAACTTCTTCCTGCAGCTTTTTGAGCTGGCTGCGGCGATATTCCAGGTCGCCTTTTTCTTCCTGATTGATGAGGTCGTCATCACCGGTAGAAGTCATAACGGAAATACGCATTCGGGTTTCTACTCTGGATTTCAGGTTGATGTATTCATCGAGATCCAGATCCGGCCAGAAGTTTACCAGCTGTATCACTGCATTTTTACTGCCGATACGGTCAATTCGCCCGAATCGCTGGATGATCCGCACGGGGTTCCAGTGAATATCGTAGTTTATGCAATAATCGCAGTCCTGCAGGTTCTGCCCTTCTGAAATGCAGTCAGTCGCAATGAGAATATCAATATCCGTTTTGTCCTTAGGATATAGAATCTCTCTGTCTTTGGATTTTGGCGAGAAGCATGCAAGCACGTGGTTCAGATCGGGTTTGAATCTCGGAATGGTTGTTTTCCCCTCCACGGATCCTGTGATAAGTGCCGTATGCAGTCCCAGTTCCTTTAGAGCCATGTCGCTGATATTCTCATAGAGATATTCCGCAGTATCTGAGAAAGCCGTGAAAATCAATATCTTCTGATTGCCTGGATTGATCGGAGCTGCCGCCTTTTCACGAATCATGCGGATCAGCTCATTCAGTTTGAAGTCATACTCTGGAGTGATGTCTTCAATCATCAGTATCAGTAGCTGTAGGTTCTCAATATCCTCATCCATGTCACGTTTCCACGAAATGTAGTCCATATCACGAAGATCAATCTTTACTTTTTTGCCCACATTGAAAAAATCTGTGTTTTGATCGTCATAGTCAAATTCATCGGCTTTGCTGGAGAGGTCAGGCATCTCATCCAACTTGTTGGTGCCAGTGGCGATGAAAGCATCAATTGCGTGTGCGGTATCATACAGATAGTCGTAGATACGCTTTACAGTCAGCAGAAAAGAATGTACAGAGCTTTCCATCCGTTTTAACAGATTGATACGCATCAACCGCTGGATACCAAGTTCACGGCCGCTGCGGAACTTTTCGGTTTCATCTTTGCTCAGGTATTTCTTCAGTTTGCTTGGTTGAATGAATGCAGTTGGTGTATAAATTGTCAAGTGCAGCTTCGACAGCAGTTCGTATACTTCCTTGTAGTTGATGGCATTTGGACGTGTTGTCAGTTTCGGACGAAGAGAGATTGGCTTGTTTCTCTTCGGGAAATTTCCGATGTCTGCAACAGCATAATAGGTTTGTATCTGCTTTCTGGAACGTGCAATGGTTACGCGATCCAGCACTTCAAAGAAATCGAAATCCAGCTGAGAGAGCAGCGTTGCAGTTGTGCGTTTTTTCTCCGGCAATTTACACCATGCGTTATATACTTTCTGTGCCTGCCGGAAAATCGTATCCATATCCGATTGGATGTTTAGCTTTTCATTAAACGCAGATGGATTCCCTTCATAGGCAAGTGCCAGCTGATTGCGAAGATCATAGAAGCGGTTATTTACTGGTGTAGCAGACAACATCAGTACTTTTGTCTGAACACCGGGTTTTATAACCCTGTTCATCAAACGCAGATAGCGATTTTCTTTTTCGCCGCCTTTACTGTTGGTACCGTTCCCATTTCGGAAATTATGGCTTTCATCAATGACAACAAGGTCATAATTTCCCCAGTTGATTCGATCAATTGGAAGCCCAATGGCCGTGTTTCCGCTGTCACGAGAAAGATCGGTATGATACAAAATGTCATAGCGGAGCCGGTCTTCTGCGAGGGGGTTATTCATCAGATTGCCACGGTAAGTCATCCAGTTCTCGGAGAGCTTTTTCGGACAAAGGACAAGAACATTTTTGTTGCGGCCTTCGTAATATTTGATGACAGCAAGTGCTGTAAATGTTTTGCCAAGACCAACGCTATCTGCAAGAATGCAGCCATTGTATTGTTCCAGTTTATTGATGATTGCAAGAGCAGCATCTTTCTGAAAGTGGAACAGCTTATTCCAGATGACACTGTCTTTAAAACCAGTCGCTTCGTTTGGCAGTACGTCTTCTGAAAGATCTTCCAAAAATTCGCTGAAGATATTGTACAGCGACATAAAATAAATCAGCTCTGGAGCATTTTCCTGATACACGGAAGAAATCATATGGATGACTTCTTCTGTAACATCTGTGAGCTTTTCTTCATCCTTCCAGACAGAATCAAACATATGGAGAAATTCTTTACTTGCCGGATTCTCCATGCGTGTAATCATATTTGTCAGATTATTCCCACGTTCACAGCCCAGATCAACCGTTGTGAAAGTATTCATTGGCAGATAGGTATACGTATCCTCATCGCCCTCTACCAGGAGAACGTGATTCATGCCTTCACGGGTCGTGTTGGTTTTGAAACAAGCCTTACGACGCATCCAATCCGCACATTCTTTTGCGACTGCCTTCTGCTTCAGCTCATTTCGTAGGCGTACTTCAAATTCCGTGCCATATAAACTTTTTTCCCGCTGAAGACGGGGAATATAAAATTCTCTACGCTCCTTCGGCGTTTTCTCTGCCACGAAAGTAGGAGATGTGAAGATAAAGCGGAATTCTTCACAGGATTCCAGCTGCTTCTTTAATTCCTGATAGGCATAGATGGAAAAGCAAGCTGCTGCAATAGAAATACGGTCACCGCGTTTTATCGTTTTCATAAGGTCATCCTTTACGACCTTCGTGGTGTTATTAAATATTTCCACAGGTAAATCTCCCTTCAAAGCCGGAACCATTTCTGTTCTTTTCGTTGTTTTAAAGCAATTATACCACAATATGTCGAAAAATTCAAGGGACGTGCGTACATTTTTATCAAAAAATCAACGCAAGTATGGCTGCCCCATACCCCCGTTGCTGGGCTGGGATTTTGACACTTTTCCCCCAAATGCAACAAAAAGTGTAACATTTCTGTAAAGCTTTCGGGGGACTTGTACGTTTGCGTACAAGTTTTTCCCGAAAATCGCTGTATAGTGAAAGGGGTTTCTTTCGCACACAAAAACCATGTAAAGGAGTGTTGACGATTCATGCAGATTACCATTGAAGAAGCAACCTATTACGCTGTGACAGACTGCCGCATCCTCGCCATCCAAGGCGAGGCAAACACTCGCTCTGTTCACTTCACCTACCCTGCGGTTTCCGGTGCAGAACAGTATTTTCTACGGGTACAGCTGCCGGAATCCCTCATCTATGACCTGCCCATCACGGAGAATACCGTCGTTCTTCCGGCATCTGTGACCGGATACGCTGGCATTGTTCCGATTCAGTGGATTGCCAAGAATTCCACAGGCTCTGTCATTGCAAAATCTCAGCTCATCCCCTCGATTGTGAAGCCGTCCATTCAGGGCGATACCGCAGCTCTTCCCACGCCGGAAGAACTCATTACCAAATACGACGAATACTTGAACACCATGCGGGACATTCAGCAGGATGTCACCAAGAAGAGCGAAACCGTAAAAGCCGATGCTGACCGTGCAGAAAGCAGTGTCAGCCGTGCAGAAGCCCTGCTGCAATCCATGCAGGGGCTGACCATTGGCGAACGGGTACGGCTGTATGTGGACGCAGAAACCGGCTCAGACACCAACAACGGAAAGGCTACTACCACTGCGGTGCAGACCATCGACCGTGCCCTTGTACTGGCGAATGCCTTCCAGCAGGCGATTATCTGCCTGAAGCGTGGGCAGACCTACACCGCCACGGACAAAAGCAATGAATACGGCATGGGCATTCAGCTGTATCACAAAACGCTCCGCTTTGAAGCCTACGGCACAGCAAGCGACCTGCCAAAGATTCAGAATGCGATTTTTGCCTATAACTGCAATTTTGAATGGAAAGACATTGACCTCACCGGAAACAACAGTGTATTCACGATGTACAACACGATTTCCAGCTTTGAAGGCTGTGCGTTCTACTGGGTGGAATCCCACAACAGCTTTGCACAGGTGCGGTTATGCGACATTCAGCGAGAATGGGTACAGTACGGCGGCTTTTCTGTCATCTCCAACGCAGAGAGCCTGTATCGCCATATCGGTGGCATTCAGGTAAATCAGGGGGCGAGAGTCGATTACAGCGGTTTTGGAATCGGCTCTTATGGAAATGATGGCTGTTCTGTGCTGACCATTGACGCCATTCCGGAAAAGTTACGGAAAACAAAGAACATTGCAGAGGGCAGCGTTGAAACAAAGACCGTTTATGTGAACGCTGCCACCGGCTCAGACGCACAAGATGGCAGCACAGCAGCAAAAGCCCTGCTAACAATGAGCAAAGCCTTACAGTTCACGCAATACGCAAGAAAAGCTGTGATTTATCTGGCAGCTGGAACTTATACCATTCCGGACAAAACATTAAGCCTGCTTGGTCGAGATGTTCGCATTTATGGAGATGCGGCTGCCACCACAACCCTGCAAGGAAATCTCGTCTGCGAAAACAGCTTTTTGCTGATGCGGCGTGTCACCATTGACAGTACCGACAGCACAACTGCAAACGCAACTGCAGACACCATCACATTACAATATCGGGCTGCGATTCGTATGGTCGACTGTGCTGTAAATACAGCCGGCAAAAATGCGGTCAGTCTTACAGAAATGTCAAATGCAAACCTCGTCAATACGACCTTTCAGGGGGCAACGCAGTATGCAGTCTATGTGACAGGGCTGAGCGATGCAAAGATTTACACGTGCACCGATGGAACTGCAAAGGGCGTTCGCTCCGGCGGCGGCAGCGTTGTCTATATCAACAATGCAACAGGAACAAGTTTCCCCTACACAAGCGGCTCAAATGGGATGGTCTTTGTAGATGGTCAGCAAGTCCTGCCGAAAACAACTGCTGTGAGTGATGCGGCAATGGACTCCCCGAATTAAAACGAATGTTTCTCTTCCTGATTTAAAAAAGCGGCAGTCGAATTTGCATTTCGGCTGCCGTAATTTTTTATTTTTTCGATTTCTGCTGTTTCGCCCAGTTCGATGGCTCTTTCGGAAACAGTTCCGGTGATTTCTTTTTCAGGTAGAATCCGCATGGAGAGCGTTGCCACCAGCAACAGAATCAACCCAGACGCAAACACCCACTTGATGACCATGCCACGAGCATTATCCATCTCCCGATAAGGGATGTCCACCAGCAGAATATAATTTTCATGTGTCTGATAGCGAATCATATAGCGTTGATGCTGCCGCAACAAATCCACTTTTCCCTTTTTCCCGGAAAATAAACTTTCATCATAGTCACTGTCTGTTCCGCAGCGTTCCACCTGCGTGTGGCTGACATATTTTCCGGTATCGGTATCAATAATCGCCGAAATGCCCATATCTGAAAACGGCATATCTGCCACAATCGCAGAAACATCGTTTTCCTGTGACTGTGTGAGCATGGATTCTGCTGGATACTGCACCTGAATCAAACCCTTTCCAGACCCCAATGCCGAGGCTGCCAGAATCATGGGCTTGTCATTCTGCATGGTAAAGACCACATCTGTGAAAACAGGGTCTGTGGTATGCGATAAAAAGGCACGGTATACCCGTTTTCCGGTGCTGGAAAAATCCGTGCTGGCAATCAGAATGCCCGTTTCATTGGATACGCTGATTTGGTCGGCATCAATGACGACTCGCAGCTCTTCCAAGATGGTTTCATTCTCGGATGACCAGTCTTTCTGCTCCTCTAACAACATCGCCACGACTCTTGTCTTTGAGGCGTACTCATTCCGCAAGTCTTCCATCATAGTGGCGGAGGCTTCTGCATCTCGGTCTAACCGCACTTTTGCAGCCTCCATATTGGTATCCACCTGCTGAATCACCTGATTCTGGTCTAACACCCGTACACTGTACCCAGCAACCAGGCATAATCCGACCACGGCAATCAGCATACAGAGAAATACAAAGCGATAAGTATGCAGAAGTTGTTTTTTCATACGCTGCCCTTTCTGCGGCATTTCCGCAATTTGGTTTCAAACTGGTTTCCGCTTTTATTATACCACAAAGAATGCGGTTTGTAAACCATTCTGAACCAACCAATCTTTGCAAAAACGGCGGTTGAACGCATTTGTTTCAACCGCCGTGTATATTTTCAAAAAGAGAACATTTGCTTACTTCTTTGCCTGCAATTCTGCCAGTGCATCCTTGCGGGAAAGGCTAATCTTGCCGTCCTTGACTTCCATGACCTTTACCACGATTTCATCGCCCATGGAAACCACGTCTTCCACATTTTCTACCCGGCTGTTGTCCAGCTTGGAAATGTGTACCAGACCATCCTTGCCCGGTGCAATTTCAACAAATGCACCAAATGGCTTGATAGAAACGACCTTGCCCTTATAAATTGCTCCGACTTCTGGGTCGTGTGCAATGGTATTGATAATCTGCAATGCCTTCTGGCAGTTTTCCAGCTTCATACCGCTGACAAATACAGAGCCGTCTTCGCTGATGTCAATCTTGACATCACATTCTGCGGTAATCTTCTGAATGACCTTACCGCCCTGACCGATGACTTCCCGAATCTTGTCCACCGGAATGGAAATCTGGAACATCTTCGGAGCGTATTCATTGACAGCCTTTCTCGGTTCTGGGATTGCCTTCAGCATGATTTCGTCCAGAATGTACAGTCTTGCCTTTCTGGTTTTTTCAAATGCTTCTGCAATAATTGCCGGCGTCAGACCGTCTACCTTGATATCCACCTGAATGGCAGTGATACCGTTCTTTGTACCGCCGACCTTAAAGTCCATATCGCCGAAGAAGTCTTCCAGACCCTGAATATCAACCATGGTCATGAATTCATCGCTGTCCGGCTTGGTAATCAGACCGCAGGAAATACCGGCAACCGGTGCTTTCAGCGGAACGCCTGCATCCATCAGAGCCAGTGTCGAACCGCAGATCGAGCCCTGCGAGGTTGAACCGTTCGAGGAGAGCACTTCTGAAACCAACCGCATTGCATACGGGAATTCTTCCACAGACGGTAGCACCGGAACAAGTGCCTTTTCTGCCAGGGCACCGTGACCGATTTCTCTCCGTCCCGGACCTCTGCTCGGCTTGGTTTCGCCGACGGAATAAGACGGGAAATTATACTGGTGCATATACCGCTTAGAGGTTTCTTCATCCAGACCGTCAATCTTCTGGCTGTCGCTCAACGGACCCAGTGTTGCAATGGTCAGAACCTGTGTCTGTCCTCTGGTGAACAGACCGCTTCCGTGGACTCTCGGCAGCAGACCCACTTCCGCAGCCAGCGGACGGATTTCATCAATGCCTCTGCCGTCAACACGCTTGCCTTCATAGAGCCAGTTCCGAACAATCTTCTTCTGCAACTTGTACAGACATTCATCCAGCATTGCACCCTGTTCCGGATATTCTGGGTCATACTTTTCATGAACTGCATCAATAATCGGCTGCATTCTTGCATCTCGTTCGTTCTTGTCGTTGGTATCCAGAGCAACCTTTACCTGTTCGCCAACCATTGCTTCGATGGCAGCAAACAAATCGTGGTCAAGTTCCATCGACTGGAATTCGAACTTCGGCTTGCCGATTTCGTTCTTGATGTCGTTGATAAATGCAACCATCTTCTTGATTTCTGCGTGACCAGCCAGAATCGCATCCAGCATCTGCTGTTCCGGAATTTCGTTCGCACCGGCTTCAATCATAACGATTTTTTCCATTGTGCCGGCAACGGTCAGCCGCAAGTCATTGTGTGCACGCTGTTCGAGGGTCGGGTTCAGGACGATTTCGCCGTCTACCAGACCAACGCTGATACCAGCAATCGGGCCATTCCACGGAATATCCGAAATGGAAATGGCAATGGAAGTTGCCAGCATTCCAGTGATTTCCGGTGAGCAATCCGGGTCAACCGCCAGAACGGTCATGACAACGGAAACATCGTTCCGCATATCCTTCGGGAACAGCGGACGAATCGGACGGTCTACCATACGGGAAGTCAGGATTGCCTTTTCAGACGGCTTTCCCTCTCTCTTGGTGAACGAGCCCGGAATTCTGCCAACAGCATACATCCGTTCTTCATAGTCCACGGACAGCGGGAAGAAATCCACGCCTTCTCTCGGCTTTGCACTGGCAGTTACATTTGCCATGACAACGGTTTCTCCGTAGCGAACCCAACAAGAACCATTGGACAATTCGCAGGTTTTTCCGGTTTCTACAACGAGCGGACGACCTGCAAAGGTGGTTTCAAACTTTCTATACTTTTCAAACATCTGCCTTTTTCCTTTCTACTTTAAAAATCCGTTTTTGGCAGCAGGTTTAGCAAATAATCCTGCACCTGCCATGCATTTCGCCGCAGATACACGATTCATTGCTAAACAAACCGCTGCACAATAGAACGTGTCACAAGTGTATTTGCTCCTGAAAAAACAAACACGGAAAAGCGACTGGCAAAATTTCACCGGCCGCCTTTCCGCTGTGTTTCTTACTTACGAATACCAAGCTTTTCGATGCAAGCACGATACCGTTCTACATCCTTCTTCTTCAGGTAGTTCAGCAGGTTTCTTCTGTGACCAACCATCTTCAGCAGACCACGTCTGGAGTGATGATCCTTCTTGTGGGTCTTCAGGTGACCTGTCAGGTCGTTGATTCTCTTTGTGAGAATGGCAATCTGAACTTCCGGAGAACCGGTGTCGTGTTCGTGGGTACGATTTGCTTCGATAATCTGATCTTTTTCTTCTTTCCGCAGCATGATTCTTCACCTCATTAAAAATTTCTCATGAACATAGAATAGGGCAGGTAAAGGCATTCCACAACGTGGCAAAATCCCTAATCCAAGTACATGACTATATTATTATACCACAACGCAGGCAATTTGTAAAGTAACTTTTTTGTAAACAATCAAGAAATAATTTTGCCCTTGTGCTCCTTTGCCGGATTTTTAGAAGTTTTGACGGGCTGTACTTTCAGGTCAACTGGTTTTTCCTTGCCGCCCATATCAGAAAAGACTGCCTCATCTGCCGATGCTGGTTTTGTCAGTTCTATTTCCGGATTTACCTCGCCCCGTTTTTCATAATACGGGTTGATGATATACTTTTGAATGGATGGATAACTGTTGACCGTCACCATCAACGCCAGCCATGTGCCTGGAATAAACGGCAGCAGCGTCAGAACGATCATCAGCACCATCATATTCGTTTTCAGTGCCAGCAGGAGGATACCGCCCACAACAACTGCCAGAATGCCCAGCGAGAAGAGATTCTGCTTCATGCAGACGATGCCCAGATAGAACGAGTTCCGGAAGATATTCTTCATGGACAGATTGGTAGAAACAATCATCAGGAACAGATAAAAGTTCATCAGAATGGCAACCAGCGAAATGCTGAGCGTGACAATCAGCATGACATAATAAATCTTGCTTCCGGTTTGTTCTGCCAGTTTCGGATAGACATAGAACGAGGCTGCCACGCAGCACACCAACAGGCAATCCAAAAAGCCAAAAATCGCACTATGCCCAAATTCGGAACGGAAGGTCTTCAGAAAATCATGCACCAAAAAGGTTGGTTTTTCTACGAAAAAGTTCCGCATGATTTTCATCATACCTGCAGTGGCAGGGCCAAATAAAATCATAAACAGCAGCGTTCCGCCAATGACCAATATCAAACCCACATTGACCGACAGCGAACCGCTGAGCATCAAAATCAATCCCACTGCTGCTGCAATTAGCGGGATAAAAAACAAAGTGTAAAAAATATTTAATTCAATCAGCTTCCAAAACTTTTCCCGAAACAGTTCCCAGTACCGGAAAAATCCCTTTTTCTTCGGTGCTGTCTTGGAAATGCCGCTTCCAGCGTGTGTAAATCCTTTTCCGAAAAGACCCATCTCTAAACTTCCTTTTCTATTCACGTTGTCCAATATTCGAGTGTCCCCTTGTTTATATCCATAGAGCCTGCAATTTTTGCAGCCCCAGACAGAGCAATGACAATCCGCTAAATAATCCCAGTATCACTGCATATCGCACCAGATACAGCCGCCGGCAATGCGGCATATTTTCTTCCCACTGCCGATGAAACGCATAGCAGAAGAACAGGTTCGAGAGCCACAGCGTTTCCCTTGCTGCCAGCAGCAGCAAAAACGACGCTCCAATCCCGTATGGCATCAGCCAGAGCAGCACCCGAACCGCATGGGTGGTCATCTGCTGCAAAATGCTCCAGCCGAACCACATACCATGCAGAAAAAGGGCTGCACAGGCGACCGGCTGCCCCACGGCAGAAAAACCCGCCAATCCGCTGCACAGCAGAAACCCTGCCATTTCC
>OGRM01001382.1_pt1 | contig 15255 bp, 18 predicted proteins | sample 1553491 | NCBI WGS metagenome assembly OGRM01 (sample SAMEA2580110, study PRJEB22360) | human gut metagenome | biome: human gut; feature: human-associated habitat; material: faeces | place: Denmark | collected 2008/2010
TCATCCGCCTGGGACTCGAATACCGCCATGTCCGCCGATAAAGAGGAAATGCAATGTTTGAAGTAGAACGGTTTGAAGTAGAACGCCAATCAGAAGAAATCTATGACCTCATGAACTGGGCTCAGGAAGGTGTCGATCAGGGAACCCGATACCCCGGCATGAGCTACGAACAGGGCATTCTTGATGCCCTCATGTGGCTCGACGGGTCCTCTGATCACAACCCGATGGACGAGTAAGCTGAACAAAGGACTCATTGTATGAACATCAAAAGCTGGTTCACCCCACCAGAAGGCCCAATAGACATGGAGGCTCTTACCGAAAAAATTCAGAAGACACTGGAACGCCGTCAAAAGACAGCTTTTTTAGCGGGATTCTTGGCTTCCTGTGAAAGTTGGAACGGAGAATACCCATATGAGGGCAGCGGAGCCGCCTGGCGTGACGGCGTGGGAAGCGCCTATGCCCGATGGGTGAAAAGCGACAGAAATAACGCGAAACGCCCCTGTGAAACTAAAATGGAGGATGTCCGATGAACATCGGAAACTGGCTCCAAAGGTTGAGTCAATGACTCTTTCACCACAAACCCTCAAAATTGGTCACGTCTATCGAGCCCAAAAGCCTCGATGCTCCAACGGATACGTTAACGACAGGCAGATCATCTGGATGAATGAAGAACGGGTTCAATACAACGGTCCCGCCGTGGCCGCCGGTCGCAACTATCCGTTCATCCCCATGAGCAGATTCCTGCAATGGGCATCCCATGACGTGACGGATCTCCTGCCTGAAAACGAATGGCAGACATGGAGAAGCTGACAAAGCGAGTGTGCGGCAACACCGATCTTAGCAAAAAAAGGAAAAACCTATGAGAAAGACAATACAGACCTATTTATCAGGATTTGAAATTGAAAGATTCTCACCAGTTTCGATGGCGCTTTGGGCCGCTGCAATGGTCTTGTCTTTGTACACACCACATGAGGAAAACCTTATATATTTATATGAGGCTCTTTTACATATTAAGGCAGTCCTCGTTTGCCCACTTCTTGGGATGCTTCTCATCAAGACATTGCTCCTGCGGAAATTAGACCTGTTGTTTGATATAGTAACGCTGATTATCCTCATAAGTTCCCTCTACTCTACTATGAGCTGAAAAACTGACAAAGCAAAACGCCCTGCGTCGGGTGGCCGGGTGGCCCACCCCTGACGAGCAACCTGTCAGCAAAAGCAAAAGGAGTAGAAAATGTCCAGGAAGAAATCCACCTCGACTGCCGCTCCCAAAAAAGGAGAACGGCTGATTTTAGATCGGATAATGAACACAAGAGACCCACATATGAAAGAAACGTATTTCCGTCTTTTTGACGAAGAGTGGGAACGCTCCGGATACACCCCACACACAATCCCGATCAGGGAGCGGGCGCTCATTCGTTATGGCCTCGTGTATCGCCACCTTTTGTCCGCACGCCAGCAACTCCTACTGGATCGTGAAGCCCGCGCTCTTGGCCTTGCGTAACTAAGGAATGAACCGATGAATTAACCAGGAAAAAAGAGAAGGCCGTTTTCTGCGCCAACAGAAAACAGCCCCCAAAGTCCCTCAACGGGAAAAGTCAACTTAACGTGAACTGACTTTATCCCGACTCGCTTCCGGCGTCAAGCTAGGGGGGCTTGGTTATTCTCTTTTTTCTGCAACCCACAAGGTAGCGGAAATATGAGAACTTTTACTCCAAAGAGTCTGTTTTTGCATGTCAGGGATAAATTTTTACCGACTTTCATCAGGAGAGATCCCTCCGTTTCCGGTAACGCCTCCTATCTCTATGAGATGCTTTTCGACTTTTGCGGCGACAAGGATCACTGCTACCCGACACAAAGCACGCTGGCGCTCCTGTGCAAAACGACGGTCCGTTCGGTCCAAAACTATATCGCAGAGCTGACGCGGACGGGCTACATCGCGGTCAGGAAAGACGAGAAGACGGGCCGTAATATCTACTACCTGCTGCTCTCAGAACACCTGCTCGCTCTGCTCAGAAAGCTCGGCATCCCCACGCACGACATGCAAACTTCCAGCAATGCTTCAGCACGAGGAGCACACGAAAAATTTTCGCATGATATAAGAGTAAATAAGAAACAAGATATTACCCCCCTTTCCCCCCTTCCGGTTCAGGAGGTCTCTTCATCTCCCTCTTGCCGCAACCGTACCGGGCATCCGGGGTCAGCTCCCTTACCCCAGAGGGTACAAGGGAGGGGGGATTTTTCCTCTTTGTCTCGAACGAATGCGACACCACACGCACCCCGCGTACTACACCGCCCAGCCGTGTCACATGAGTTCGAACAACTGTGGCTGGCATGGCCCCAAACCGCGACCTGGGACATGCCCCGCAACAGGCAGCTTGCCCTGCGCGTCTATCGCCGGATGCGACGCGCAAGGCAACTGCCGCCCATCGAAAAGCTCCTCGGCATCGTCGAGCAATACAAACTCACGGACAGCAGATGGCTCAACGGCTATCCTCCTGAGCTCTCTAACTGGCTCTACACCCGCCAGTTTGAAAAGGCTCCTCTCATGCGCCGCCCGAAGAAGACTTTTTTCGGGAAGCTCGTGCCTGCGGAACCGGTTCTTACTCCTGAAGAAAGACGACAAGCCGAAGTCTACCATGCCCGCATCGAGGAACTGCAAAAGCGGTTCAATCAGCCTACCGTTTCGACCTCTCCTACTCCCTCACAAGACGCGGACGCACTGATCGCGCTCTGGCCTGAGCCGGAACGCCAGCGCGTCCCCGTCACGACATACCTCAACTATTTGTCAGGCAAAGGACAAAAGCCAGATCTCGCTCGTCTGGTTTCCCTTGCCCGCGATTACCTGTCTGGAACTTCGTCACCCATGAGTCTTGTCGGCTGGCTGCGCAGTTGCCAAGCCTGCGCCGTCTGACGCCAAAGGAGACATCGCCATGAGCAACCTGTTTCTTGATCTGGATTCCAGCGACACCTTCGATACCGCCCTGGAACGAATGGAAGAGTACGGCGTGGGCTCCATTTTGTTTACCGTGAAGGGCAACGGCAAGCCGATCCTGTTTCTCTGCCTGACGCAAAACCCCGATCTGGCGGCTCTGCTCAGCAAGACGGCTGAAGCCTACGATGACGAAACACAGGAAGATGCCTGAAAACGACGGGTGAGAGATGAAACTTCCAAGCTACTTCGTCTTTTTTGCATGGATAGTGACCTCCCTGGCGCTGTCCTACGGTTCCGTCAGCTTCATGCTGCTTGATCCGGACATAACCTCATGGCCTCTCGGAAGCCGTCTTTTCCTGCTGATCTACACATCCCTGCTGGCCTGCATCCCGAACCTTGCAAAAAGCAACATCAAGTCGCTTGTCCTTTTTGTTCTGTCGGGCACCGCTTCCTACGCCTTTTTCAGCTTTTTGTTGCTCTGCCCTCTTCCCACGGAATGGTCAGACAGAACCCGCTGTCTTTCCGTCTTGATGTCTTCATGGCTGACATTTTCATTCGCTCCTTCCGAAGACGACGTATGGGGCCGTATTTTCTGGGCCATGTTTTGTTTTGTCTTCCATGTTCTGGTGGACTTCATGATGTTATTTCTCGGTCGTTAGTACAGGAAGTTCTTCATGGAAACAACGGAAACGACACGGACTCGCTGGGCCAAGAACCTGCAAACACATGCAGGAAAAATAGTGAACGACGCCCTGGCGGATGCATTGACCTGTGAAGTCATGCTGAACCCGGACGGACGCATCTGGCAAGAGCGATTCGGCGAGCCCATGAAGTGCATCGGCACTCTGGAGCCATACAAGGCGGAATCTCTTTTCCGGACGCTGGCCTCGCTTCTCGGAAAGACTGTCTCATACGAACAACCCCAGCTCGATGGAGAATATCCAGGCGGTTTTCGCTTCTCCGGAGCCCTGCCTCCCATCGTGTCCGCGCCGGCCTTCACAATCCGCAAACCGGCCTCCCGGGTCTTCACACTTGATGAATACGTTGAAGCCGGAATTCTGACGGAACGCCAGAAAGACGCCCTGTGCATGGTCGTATCCGAGCACCAGAACCTTCTCGTAGTCGGGGGAACCGGTTCCGGCAAGACGACTCTCGCAAACGCACTTATCGCGGAGATGGTGCGCCAGTTCCCGGATGAGCGGCATGTAATCATCGAAGACACACGCGAAATTCAGTGTATCGCACCCAACGCCGTCTTTTTCCACACTACAGATGATGTCTCAATGACCAAATGCCTCAAGCAGACCTTGAGGTTTCGCCCTACCCGCATCCATGTCGGCGAAGTTCGTGACGAAGCCGCTCTCGACCTTCTGGATGCCTGGAATACCGGCCACTCCGGCGGCATTTCAACCGTCCACGCAAACTCGGCGCTCCAGGGACTCTCCCGCGTCCGTGGACTCGTTTCCCGAAGCCCCTCGGCTCCACGCTGCGTCGAGGAGGTTATCGGCGAAGCCGTCCAGATCCTTGTTTTCATTGAAAGGACTCCGTCAGGTCGCAGGATTCGGGAAATCCTCGCCGTGGACGGCTATTCAATACAGAAACAAGAATATCAGCTTAGTGAATTTACTGCATAAAAATCAATAATTGGAGGAAACATGAATCTCAAGCTCTTCCTTTCCCTGACGACCATGATCGCTCTGATGGTCGTTATTTGCGTCCCTGACGCTCTGGCTTCCGCAGGCTCAGGCGGCGGTCTGCCTTACGAATCATGGCTTCAGTCTCTTGAGGATTCCGTGACCGGTCCCGTCGCCTTTTCGATCTCGGGCATCGCCCTTGTCGTTTGTGGGCTCACTCTGGCCTTCGGCGGAGACCTTCCGGGGTTCTTCAGACAGTTCGTCTTCCTCATCCTGGTCATGGCCATCGTCCTCTGCGCAGCCAACATCAAGGCGCAGTTCTTCGGCAAAGGGGCGCTGATCGCCCACGGTCATGAAACAGTCAGGATGGTGTGACATGGCTCTCAGAACCGTTCCCATCCACCAGTCGCTCACCCGTCCGACGCTTCTTCTCGGCTGTGACCGTGAACTGATCATCTCTTCGGGAGTCGTAGCCTTTGCTTTGGTCATCTCCGCGCAACAGTGGGTTGCTTTCTGGACGGGACTGACGCTGTGGGTCTTTTCTCTTTTCGTCCTCCGGCTGATGGCGAAGGCCGACCCGCTCATGCGCTTCGTCTACCTGCGGCATATCCGCTATGCGGCCTATTACCCCGCAAGGTCCACGCCCTTCCGTGAGAACACCAGGAATTACAAATGATTTTTTTAATCGTTGCCATCTCGCTTCTCGGCCTGCTGCTGTTCGCTCTGCTCATCCGGGGCATCAAACAGGCCAATGAAGCCCGGACGCTCAAGCGACATCGCTCGAAGCAAGCCGGCGTCGCGGACCTGCTCAACTACGGCTCCATGATCGACGACGGCATCATCCTGTGCAAGAACGGCTCGCTGATGGCCGCCTATGTCTATACGGGAAAGGACAAAGAAAGCCATACCGAACGGCAACAGGAATTCGACGCCGAACTCCTTAATGCCGCTCTTACGGAATTGGGCAATGGCTGGATGATCCATGTTGATGCCGTCCGTTCTCCCGCCCCAAAGTATCCTTCCTCGGATCTTTCCCATTTTCCCGATCCCATATCGAGGGCCATAGACACAGAACGCCGTCACTTTTTTGAAGAAAGAGGGGCCATGTACGAGGGCTACTCCGTCCTGACCGTCACATGGTTCCCGCCGATGCTGGCGCAGGCGAAGTTCGTCGATCTCATGTTCGATGACGCTCAGGCCCCGACATCCGCCAAGGAACGCGGGCAAAAGATTCTGACGGGCTTCAAAAAGGATCTAAAGAGCCTTGAAAACCGTCTTTCCACCGTCCTTTCGCTCACCCGGCTTCACGCTCACGCCTACCAAAATGAAGGCAGCACTACCGAATATTATGATGAGTTCCTCTCCCATTTGCAGCGTTGCATCACCGGAGAATCGCAACCCGTCCGTCTCCCTTCCTGTCCCGTCTATCTGGACATGCTCCTCGGCGGGCAAGAACTGTGGGGAGGTATCGTCCCCAGAATAGGCCGCAAGCACATCCAGGTCGTCGCCATAGAAGGATTTCCCATGGAGTCATACCCTGGAATGCTTTCGCTGCTGACGGATTTCGATATGGAGTACCGCTGGTCGAACCGCTTTATCTTCCTTGACTCGCCCGCAGCCACTTCGCACATGAATGTGTTTGTCAGAAAATGGCAGCAAAAGCAGCAGGGACTGTTTGATTATCTCCTCGAAAAGCCCAATCCCAGACTGGATCAGGATGCCGTCAACATGACGGAAGACGCGGAAGACGCCATTACACGGATCAAAAGCCGTAGAGTTGGAGCCGGCTATTACACCAGCGTCGTCGTGCTGATGGACGAAGACAGACAGGCCGTGGAAGCAGCCGCTCTGCGCCTGGACAAGGCCATACGCAACCTCGGATTCGCCTCCAGAACCGAAAGCATCAACACTTTGGATGCGTTCTTCGGCTCCCTCCCAGGTCACGGCAATGAAAATGTCCGCCGTCCTCTGATAACGACCCAGAATCTTGCGGACATGCTTCCCACAAACACGATCTGGACAGGAAGCGATTATGCCCCATGCCCTCTCTATCCTGAAGGCTCCCCCGCGCTCATGTACTGCGTCACGACCGGCAACAGTCCATTCCGCCTTAATCTCCATGTGCGCGATCTCGGCCATACCCTCATGATCGGCCCCACAGGCGCGGGCAAATCCACGGCTCTCGCCCTGCTCATTGCCCAGCTACGCCGGTACAAAGGAATGCAGATCTTTGCCTTTGACAAGGGATATTCCCTGTACCCTCTGACAAAGGCCTGCGGGGGGCTGCATTTCGCGATTGCCTCAGATTCGGACAAACTCCAATTTTGTCCTCTTCAGTTTCTGGATACGCGCTCAGACATCGCCTGGGCGCAGGAATGGATAGAAACCATCCTTTCCCTGAACGGAGTCGAAACCGGCCCCGGCGAGAGACTCAAGATCACAAAGACCCTGACGCTCATGTCCCAGGACAGAGAGAACCGACGGCTGTCCGATTTCGTCGGTCTTATCGACGTCCCCCGTGTCAAAGAAGCCATGCAGGCCTACACCATTGATGGTCCCATGGGAGAATTGCTTGATGCGGAAAGCGACGGTCTTGCCCTGTCTCCCTTTACCGTCTTCGAAAACGAGGAATTGATGAACATGGGAGACAAATGGGCACTGCCCATCCTGCTCTATCTCTTCTACCGGATCGAAAAGTCCCTGCACGGGCAGCCCGCATGGATCTTCCTCGATGAGGCATGGATACTGCTCGGTCATCCCGTGTTCCGTGAAAAGATACGGGAATGGTTCAAGGTCAACAGAAAAAAGAACTGTTCCATCTTCATGGCCACACAGAGCCTTTCGGATGCCTTCAACTCCTCCATTCTCGATGTGATCGTCGAATCGACGGCCACCAAGATATACCTGCCGAACCTCTACGCAAGAAACGAGGGCTTCGCCGAATTCTACACAAAAATGGGGCTGAACAGCCGCCAGATCGAAATCATCTCCTCGGCTGTTCCCAAGAACGAATACTACCTGGTTTCCGAGCAAGGAAGCCGACTGTTCAGTTTTGCCATAGGCCCGCTCGCCATGTCCTTCGTCGGCGTCTCGGATCGCGAATCCGTGCAGCACATCATGCAGCTTGAAAAGCAGTTCGGCGAACAATGGATTGAGCAGTGGCTCCGTGAACGGGGCCTGTCACTAAACGATTATGCGAGTGCGTCATGAAGAAAAAACCGGAAGACTCTCCTTACCTGAACGCCCGGTACAACCACAACTCGCGGGAAAGCGCCATGTTTTTCTCACGGTTGATGTGGCAGATCGTGGGGATCGTCTCCATGCTCACTGTGCTAGGTTGTGTTGCTGGCATCATCTACGTCGCCATACAAGCAAAATACATTCCCTTCGTGATCAAAGTGGACAAACTCGGTCAACCGCTTGCCGTTTCCGTTGCCGACAAGGCCGCCCCCGTCGATTCCCGCGTCATCCAAGCTACGCTCGCTTCCTTCATCAACGATGCCCGCATGGTTACGCCGGACGTCACAGTCCAGCGCAATGCCGTTTTCAGAATCTACGCCCATCTGAATGCTGAAGATGCCGCGACCGTCAAGATGAACGAATACATGAACGATGAGGCCAACAATCCTTTCCGGCGTGCCGAAAAAGAACTCGTTTCCATAGAAATCACTTCGGTTCTCCAGCAGTCAGATGAAACATGGCAGATCGACTGGAAAGAGACCGTGACGGATCGCCAAGGAGTCAGAATTTCTGACTTTCGTATGAGAGCCCTGCTCATGGTTCATGTCGTTCCTCCCACAAACCGCACGTCCGAAGATCAGATCCGCAAGAACCCCTTGGGTATCTATATCCGCGACTTCAACTGGTCAAAGCAACTCTAACGGAGAAAACAGTTCTATGAAACGTCCATTCATCATAGCAGCCTGTCTGTTCCTCTCAGGCTGTGCGGCTTTTCCGTTCCACGGCAGCCGCGAGGTCTCCGGCGTCCAAGCTGCCGACGCCCTGAGCGAAACATGGCCGGCAGACGCCGAACGTTTCGCCTCTCAGGCGGCACTTGAACTTTCACGTCGCTACCCAGCCGGTCAGACAGGCCTTTCCCTCGTGACTGTGCCGGGTCAGTTCGGCACGTCGCTCGAAGACCAGCTCCGTGGCCACGGCTTCGCCATTTTCCCCTCAGACTCTTCTTCCGGCCTCCGGATCGGCTACGTCCTCGACGAAATTATCGGCGAGATCACCCCTACCGGGTATCTCCAGATCAGAACCTCGGACGGCACGGCCTTCAGCATGATCCGCAAGCTCATGGGCGGTCTTCCCTCCACGACTGCGGCTCCAGCAGCTTCCGTCTCAGCTCCGGAAGAGCCGGTTCCGGGCACACCGGTGGTGACGCCTCCCGCGCGTACTCCGGAACCGGTTCCCGCAGTAGAGGAGGCATCTCTCGCGGAATCACCGCAGACGCCGGGTTCCCAAACACCCACGGCCCACAAAGAGGAGCCGTCCAAGGCCTCCGGGGATTCCCGGATGATGCCGATTATCACTGCCGTCCGCACGGTGCTCCCCGTCAAATGGCAGTACAGCATCCAGGGGACGGAACTGCGCCAGAAGCAGGTTCCATACCCGAAAAATATCCCATGGCGAAAAGCTCTCATGGACATGGCCACGGCCACTGACTCCACAGTCGACATCAACGCCAAGGCCAGGCTCGTCACCTTTACGCCAAAAGGAATGTCGTCCGCGCCGGCTCTGGCAAACTCGGCGGCCCCCTCCCAGTCTGAATCCCCCGTCGTGGCTACGGCCCTGGCCGATGCCGCAGCGACATCAAAGTCCGCTCCGGCCACGACCAAACCTGAAACACCGGCAACGCCGAAAGTTGAGGCCACGTCCATCCCGGCCTCTCCAGCCGTCACCATCGTTGCCGAGCCTGTCTCCCTTCCCGAATGGCACCTCTCGCAGGGAAGCCTGCGCACGCAGCTGGATATCTGGGCAAGCCGTGCTTCCTGGCAGCTCATTTGGAACGCGGACACGGATCTCGACATGCAGGCCAGCGCCAGCTTCCGAGGCAACTTCGTTGCCGCCGTTACTCAGCTTTTTGAAGGCCTCCACGCCGCCGGATTCCCACTCCGGGCAACGTTCTATCCCCCAAACAACGTTCTGGAAGTGAGTGACAGATAATGAAAAGATACCTTTCCCTTCTCCTTGCCGCATTCGTCTTCCTCTCCGGCTGTGCCGTCAAGGACGGTGGAGCACCCACGGTCCAGCAGGTCGAGGCAAAACGAGATCAACTGGCCGAGCTCTCCAGCTCGAAGACCGTGTCCATTGCCGAACATCCGTATCTCGGTGCGAAACCCATCGTCCGGCAAACGGACGGCGAAGACATCCCCGTCCTCAACGCCAGCGTCACCCTCAAACAGAAGGGGACGCTCTCCGAGATCGCGGCCTCGCTCAGCACTATCGCCCCATTATCGGCCCAGGTCTCCGATACCGATGCCGACGATCCCCAGCCGACAAAACAGGGATCATCCTCGTCTGATCTGCCGGCCCTGGATGATCTGGGCCTGCCGCCTCTGACCAACGTATCCGGGCTGATCGACGTATCCTATACCGGCTCTTTGCGCGGCCTTCTGGACACCATCTCCAGCCTGTCCGGATACGGTTGGGATTACGATGCCAAGACGAACAGGATCACATTCAGCGCCATGCAGGTGCGCACATACACCATCATGGCCGCGCCGGGCGTGATCACCTACGACAGTCAGGTCTCCAACAAGAGCAAGGAACGTACAAGCGGCTCCTCCATCAGCGGCTCCAGCATCAACTCCACGGTCTCCTCCGGAGACACCTCTTCCCAGACCTCCCAAGTCCACACCTCAAAAATAGAGATGGACATCTGGAAAGAGATCGAAACCGCCGTCAAGGGACTCCTGAGCAAAAGGGGCACCGTCTCCATCAATCAGGCTGCGGGTACGGTCACGGTCAGGGACTCCTATACGCGCCTGCGTGACGTGACCGCCTATATCAACTCGATCAACGAACGGCTCGCCCGCCAGGTGGCCATCACGGTGCGCGTCTGGGCGCTCGAACTCACCGACGCCTCCAGCGCCGGGCTGAACCTTCAGGCCCTCTTCGAAAACAACGATGTTTCCGTTGTCGCTGGCAGTCTCGGTGATCTGGGGAGTGCGTCAACCGCTGCCGTGAGCGTGGTCAAGGGCAAGCTCAAGGGCTCCAGCGGTACGATCAAAGCTCTCAAAGAATGGGGGCGTGCTACCCAGCTCTCCAGTGCCGGCGGCCTGCTCATGTCGAACCAGCCTTTACCCGTACAGGCGATCAAACGTCATGCCTACCTCGCGGGCATGACCCTGGCCACCAGCGAGTACAACCAGACTTCGGAGATCACCCCCGGCGAAGTCACAACCGGTTTCGCCATGACCATCATTCCGCATATCCTGCCGGATCGCCGGGTAATTCTCCAATACACGGTCACTCTGTCGGCCCTTGACTCCATGGAAGAGATCGACCGTGAACAGGTCTATGTCCAGCTTCCGCAGGTAAGTACCCGCTCATTTGCGCAGCGCAGCAAAATGAAGATGGGACAGACATTGGTTTTGGCTGGCTTTGAGCAGTCAACCCAGAACCTTGGCAATTCCCTCGGTGTTCTCAACACGAGTCGCGATGCCGATTTTTCGAAAACCCTGCTCGTCGTCACCATCGAACTGGAAAGTGCGGAGAACGTGTGATGCGCCGTGTAGTCATCAACGGACAGTCCTGCATAGCGGGCCTGACATGGAACCTCACCGAAAAGCGCAACAAGGCGGAAATCGTCTCCGAAGCTGACGGCTCCTCCGATCCCTATGATCGCATCATCATGCTCGAACTTCAGTACGGCCTTGCACGGACGCACGGGAAGCAGGCATGGCGGAAAGCGTCCTCCCTTGCTGCGATTCTGAATGGGGGAACCGATATATCCGAGATCTGCATCCTTTCGCTTGTGGACGCGGACACCTCCGAGCCGTTCTGGTGGGTCTTCGGTGTTCAGAGAGGCATCCTCTCCGCCCGGGCGGATCGTTGCTTCACAATGAAAGATGAGGCCGAAGCACTGGCTCTCTCGCTCCAGGATACGCTGGGCATCGACACGGTGCGCACCCTGTCTCCGGAGGAAAGCACGACGCGCATCACGGAAGCCCTTGCAAAACTCTCCCGCTCGGAAGCCCAGGCCGTGCGGCTCCTCCCCCTGCATCAGCTGACCAGAGCGACGGTCATCAAGGCGCTTGCCGTGATTGCACTGCTGGTAGCCGCAGGTTGGGGATTGCACTCATACCTCGAATACCGGGACCGCCTTGTACGAATTGAACGTTCCAGAGTCTCTGCGGAGCAAAAACAGGCACGGATACGTGACGCCCAGGAACATCCTGAACGGCATTTTCCACGCCAATGGATGACCGCGCCAGATCCGGACGCCGTCATCATCCAGTGCGCTCCCGCCATGCTGCGTCATCCTCTCGCGGCGAACGGTTGGAGGCTTTCCAGCCTGAGCTGTTCAGGGACGGCACTGGCCGCTACATGGGAACATACGGACTTCTCCGAATACACGCTGCTGCCTTTCAACGGCGTGCTCGATGAACAGCAGCCCCGGCTTGCCGTCTCGCACACGCCGATTCGTGAAAACCTGCCTAAAGCGGAGCGTGATCTCAGCAGTCTGCTTTCCAGAGAAGAAGCGACTCGCAGGCTTTACGCCTTCACCCAGCATTTTTCCCTCAAAACCCGACTGTCGTGGGGAAAACGGACTGTGAAGAAAGTCGAAAAGCAGGATGTCGCCTGCCCCTGGATTTCTTCTTCCTGGGAACTCTCCAATCTTCCGGCATACCTGATCGCGGATTACCGGAGTCTGGCCCAGGCACTGAACATTCCCGGTTTCCTCATCAAGGAAATCTCATATGCCAACGAGTCATGGAAAATAAGGGGAGAACTCTATGCAAAATAGAAAACTGCTCTTCGGAGTCGCCATCGTTCTTGTCCTCGCTCTGGTCGCGACGGTTGGAAGCATCTATATGAGCTCCACTCCCGCCCCCAGAAACACGAAACGGGTCCAGCCGGCTCAGGTACCGCCCGCTCAGGCTTCTCAGCCCAAGGAACAGGGCACGGAACAGGCATCCGCCGGAATCCCGGTCGAGCCCATTACCGAATTCCGCCCCGGAACCGTGTATTCCGGCACGCTCGGCGAAGTCACCGGCATTCAGGCCGGGCGCGACATCAACAAGGCCGCCTACGAGTACAAACAGTACCAGGTCAAGCTGAAGGAACTGGACGACAAGCTGGCCGAAAAACCGGCCATCGTCCCATCCCTGTCCCTGCCGCCCGTCACGCAGGGAATCGCCAAGGGGAGCACCCCTGAAAGTAAACCGTCTCGACTCGTCGTGCTTTCCGTGAAGGGAGCCTCGACACTCACGGCCACCCTCCGTTCCAGTGCCGGCACCTATACCGTCAAAGTCGGCGATACTGTCCCCGGCTTCGGCACCGTGTCCTCCATTTCACGGGACAAGGTTATCGTCAACAACTCTTCACTCCCCTGGTTATAGATATGGACTATGTACCCACCATTCCGGAATCCCTGGCCAGTCGGCTGCGCTGGTTCGACGGGTTTCATGTTTCCGCAGAGCTCAAAGGGAATCCCATACTTGACAATCTGCTTGCCCGCTATTCCGAGCAGACAGGCTCTCTCATTGTGCCCTGCGAATGGTATTCCCCTTCTGAATTCGAACAAAAATTCGGCATCCGGTACAGCAAGTTCGCCAGCGACGGGAATCGGGATCGTCCATGGGTCGAAACCTATGTCATGGACTTGCTGAACCGGGCTCTCCAAAAAAAGGTTTCCGATATTCACATCACCTATATGGGGCCTTATGCCCAGGTCTACTTCCGGCGCATGGGCCTTCTCCAGGAAGATGAACCCCTGAACGGCGAAGAAGGAAAGGCGCTCATTCGTGGCATCTTTCAGGGCGTCTTCTCGCAGGCCGAAAGCGGCTTCACCGAGTTTGAGCGGTATGATGGGCGCATCGCGGACAGAAAGTTCCTGCCTGAAGGACTCTTCGCCGTTCGTCTGCATTCCGAGCCCATTCAGAGTCCGCTCATTCCTTCACCCGGCATAACCCTCGCCATGCGTCTGCTCTACGACGCAACGTCCGCCACGGGACCGGTAACGCAACGTCTGGCATCTCTCGGCTTCACTCCGGAACAACAAAATCTCGTCAATTCCTTCACGGAACGATCCGGTCTCACCATCGTCTCCGGTCCCACCGGACACGGCAAGACCACCGTCCTCAAAAACATCATGGAGGCCCTGGCTCAGTACGTTCCGACAAAAAACTATTACTCTCTGGAAGACCCCCCGGAGTATACCATCCTCGGCGTCCGCCAGCTCAATGTAGTCACCAAGGCAATCTCCGACGCTGAGCGCGAACGCGCTTTGCTCGAAGCGTTGGCCGGACTCATGCGCTCGGACCCCGACGTGATTCTGCTCGGCGAAATCCGATACCTGGAAGCGGCCAGGGCAGCCATCAACGCTGCGCTCACAGGCCACGGCGTCTGGTCAACTGTCCACGCGAACTCCGCCATCGGCATTGTCGCGCGTCTCCATGAGATGGGTGTTCCTCTTGAATCCATCTGCACTGACGGCGTGCTCAACGGCCTCATGTACCAGCGTCTGATGCCCATCCTCTGCCCAGAATGCAAGAAGCCGCTGCATGAACATCCCGCCGCACTATCGCCCGATCTCTGGAATCGCCTGGAAGCTGTCTACACTCACGGGGAAATCGACAATATCCATATCCGTGGCGAAGGCTGCCCCCATTGTGACGGCCTCGGGCTCGTCGGCCAGCAGGTCGCCGCAGAGGTCGTTCCCGCCACGGACAGGGAGCTTATCGGCCTGTTGCGTGAAAACCGCCTCTATGAAGCCCAACAACACTGGATCAAGGACATGGACGGCATGACCCATGTCTCTCATGCCCTGGCCCGCATCGCCTCCGGAGAGGTCGATCCCGCCATTGCCGAAGAACGGCTCGGCGTCACGCTCGATCATGACCTTGCCTTCTCCATGAAGCCTGAAGCTCGTTCCCGCACCTTCCAGCGCCGCCGTCCGGCGCTCTGGAGGCCCCGCAGATCCCTTTGGAGGGCCGCATGAACACCCTTCAAATTACTGTGCCTTCCACCTTGCGGGAATGGCTGGCCAAGTCCTCCTTCGACGCAAGAACCCGGGAACGCTGCTGGAAAAAGTTGGCCAGGCAACTGCGACACACGCACCTCTCCCTTGAACACTGCTTCAGGATTCTTCAGGAACGCGCAAAAAAGGAAAAGAACCCGACGCATCTCATCTATGGCCGCATCGTTCAGTCCCTGCTCAACGGCGATACGATAGGGAAGGCGCTCTCACGCTATGCGACGCCGGAAGAGGTCATGCTCATCGACAGCGGTCAGACCGGGGGCGAGGCAACGCTTTCTGAAGGTTTTGAGAAAGCTGCCGATCTGTTGGAAAAGAAACGGAAGATCACAGGAATGATCGTCAAGGAAGTGGCTTATCCCATTCTGCTCTTCTGCGGCGTCATCGGGTTCCTGTTCACCGTTTCAAACCTCCTCGTTCCGCAAATGGCGCTGCTCTCCGATCCGCAAAAGTGGACCGGTTCGGCATGGCTGCTCTAC
>OGRM01001383.1_pt1 | contig 15251 bp, 9 predicted proteins | sample 1553491 | NCBI WGS metagenome assembly OGRM01 (sample SAMEA2580110, study PRJEB22360) | human gut metagenome | biome: human gut; feature: human-associated habitat; material: faeces | place: Denmark | collected 2008/2010
AGAGGACGTGTACACGCAAGAAGGACGTTGAAGGGCTTAGTTGCGGATTTGAGGATGTTTTTTCTGAGATTCTTCATCCATGCCAAAAGTTTTACTTACTTTTGCAAGCCATAGCGGATGATGCCGCTCTATAGACAAAAAAAGTTTGTTATCAAAACGAGAAGTATGAAAAAGAATTGGATGATTTGGGGACTCGCCGCCATGGCGCTGATGTCCTCCTGTACAGACCAGAAGACCGCGCCAAGCACCGCGGACAACGACACCACCAGCGTGGCCCAAGACACGGCCTCTATCGACAGCATGGACCTGGCTTCCATCGCCGGCACCTATGAGGGCACCCTCCCTGCCGCCGACTGCCCGGGCATCAAGACCGTGCTCACCATCCATGCCGACAGCACCTACCAGCTGACGCAGGACTACCTGGAGCGCAAGGACGGCCACGACGAGGCCAGCGGCGTGCTGCGCGTGCTCGACGGCAAGGTACTGGTGCTCGAACGCCCGTCGAGTGGCGAGCAGACCTACTACAAGGTGAAGGACGACCAGCACGTCGTCATGACCGACTCGCTGGGCAACGAGCCCGAGGGAGAGACGGCCAAACTGTATGTGCTCACCAAGACGAAGTAGGACGCTGAGGCGTCTTTCTTCACGCCACGCAACGACCTGACGACTATATCTTTTGGGGGCTGTGTCAAACCATTGGTTTTGGCACAGCCCCCAAAGCATATACCGACAAGGCAAACGCCCCGCCTATTCCCCCTCGGGCAAGGCTGGGACAACGCGACGGACGTGGCCTTCCCTGCGAGAGAGAATCAGGGGCACGCGCTCCACCACCACGACCGAGGTGTCGAGACCGAGCGCCTTGGGCTCGTCGATGCTGATCTTGCCTATGAGCGCATAAAGACTCATCAAGAGGTTGTGGCGACGGTCGAACGAGTCTTCGGGATAATAGACGCGATGGATGATGATGAAGCGGAAGTCGCCCGCCACACCATAGCGCCGCAAGGAGGGGTAGCAGCTGGTCAGATCCACCCTGCCCTCTGCCACCAAGTCCTCGACGACCTGGCGCAGATAGAGACTCACACGAGGCTCTATGCGGAAACCGATACGCATCGTCACGCTATAGAGCGTGTCCTCCACCAGCGTGCTGCAACTATACTCCAGCGTATCGGGTGCATCCACATACTCCAGGTTGATGAGCCAATAGTGGTCGGCACGCTTCGGCTGCTTGTTGATGATGGAATAGATCAGTTTGTCGTCCACGGTACTCTCCTTTCCCGTATGATTGACATAGACCAGGTTGGAGGCATACTTGGGTATGCGATCGTCGGCCTTGATGTCGGAGATGATCTGATAGTAGTCGCTCAGCGGCTTGCTGGAGATATGCTGACGGCGAATACGTTTGGCACGCACCCACACCAGCATCATGCAGAAAAGGACGCCCGCGATGAGCAACGTACACCATCCTCCGGCAAGAAACTTGGAGAGGTTGGCGGCCAGGAAGATGCCCTCTATGACACAGTAGCTGCCGACAAAGACCATGCAAAGGATGCGCGACGCGCCCCTTTGGCGCAGGTAGAAGCCCAGGAGCAAGGTGGTCATCAGCATCGTGATGGTGATGGCAAGTCCGTAGGCGGCCTCCATGTGGGAGGAGTCGCGAAAGAGGAGGAGGATCAGCACCACACCGATATACATGGCCATATTGACCGCAGGGATAAACAGCTGGCCCTTGACATGAGTGGGATGCTTGATGCGCATCCGAGGCCAGAAGTCGAGGTTCATCGCCTCGCTCAAGATGGAGAACGTACCACTGATGAGGGCCTGGCTTGCCACGATGGCTGCCCCTGTAGCCATCACGATGGAGAAGATCAGCAAGCCTTGAGGCATGATGGCATAGAACGGATTGACCGAATCCGCCACGTCGGCATGGCAGAGAATCCACGCTCCCTGCCCGAGATAGTTGAGGATGAGCATCGTCTTGACAAAGGCCCAGCTCACGGTGATGTTTCGCCTGCCACAATGTCCCAAGTCGGAATAGAGTGCCTCCGCACCCGTAGTACAGAGAAACACCGCGCCCAAGACGAGAAACCACTCGGGCGACGTCGCCAGCAGCCGCAGGGCATAATAGGGATTGAGCGCCCGGATCACCTGCGGACAGGAGACGAGGCTGATCGTGCCGACCGCACCCAGCAGGAGAAACCACAGCAGCATGAAGCCACCAAACGACTTGCCGATGCTCTCCGTGCCGAAGCGCTGCACGAAGAAGACGACGGTGATGATGGCCAGGGTGATGGGGAGGACGGGCAGATGTGGACTGACGCTCTCCAAACCCTCGATGGCCGTGGTCACGGTGATGGCAGGCGTGATGATGCCGTCGGCCAGCAAGGTGCCTGCTCCCATAAGGGCCAGCAGATAGATCCACTTTCTCTTGTGGCGACGCAGCAGGGCGTAGAGCGCCAGGATGCCTCCCTCGCCATGGTTGTCCGCCCGCAGGGCCACGAGGACATACTTGACGGTAGTCTGCAGGGTAAGCGTCCAGATGATGCAAGACAGCGCGCCCAAGATCATCGGTTCGTCCACCCTTTGGCCCACATGGAGAATGGCCTTCATCACATAGAGAGGCGACGTGCCAATGTCTCCAAAGACAATGCCCAGCGTGACGAGCATTCCAATCCACCCCATACGGTTGCAGCGCTTCTCGACAGTGCTTCCATTTCTCAAGTTACTCATACCATGAATACAATCAATTCGTTATACCTATTTGGAAAGAAGCCGCAAAGTTATGGCTTAAACCACAGAGCCTAGAATAATTTAACATCACTTAGCGAGTTTAACGGTCGTTACACAAGCACCACCCTCACCACTCCTCCACAAAGAAAAGCACTACCCTCACCTCTCCCCCACAAAGAAAAGCACTACCCTCACCTCTCCCCCACAAAGAAAATCGGCCATTGGAAACGACTTCTCCCGTTTCCAATGGCCGACCTGCCACTACCGCGACCCCGCGTCAATACACCTTCACCTCGTCCGTGAAGACCCACTCGCCAGGATTGTCCTCCTTGGCGGAGATACGGACGAAACGCGCCTTCTGCTTCTTGCCCTGATACGTCACCGTACGCGTACCGACCACATTGAGTCGCTCGCGGGTGTACGCCTGGTCATAGACGGGCACGAAATGGTCGCCGTCGCTGGAGATGCTGATGGTGACGCGGCTGGGATAGAACACCCAGGCGCCGTCGCTCTGCATGAAATCGAGGCTGACGGTACTAAACCGCTTCTCCTCGCCCAGGTCGATGGTGATGTCGAAGGGAGCCACCGTCGTGTCGCGACGCTGCATGAATCCCTGCCAACGGCCGTCGCCATAGGACCATCCGCCACACATCCCGTCGGTCAGCGTGCCGTCGCCCTGTCCCACATACGACTGCGAGTAGGGCTGGTGATAGGTCACTCCTGCCCCGACAGCCAGATGGCGCACGGGCTTCTGCTTCTCCTTGCGGTCTCCCTTCTCCCATCTGAGGTCGAAGGCCTGGACATGCTGCGCAGCCAGCCACGGATATTGCGCCACGACGGCAGCACTCAGCTCCTCGTAGGATCGGCTACGTCCGCTCCATCCCACTTCGGCGATGGCCAGTTCGCGGGGATAGAGCATATACTCCGCATAGTCCTCCGTCTTGATATACTCCGTCCAGAGATTGCCCTGCACGCCCAGCACACGACCCGTGAAGCCGTCGCCACTATAGGGCGCGGGGTCAAAGTTCCAAAGATTGCGCAGCGGCTGATAACTTCCTCCGGCAAAGGGCTCGGTGGGCGGAGCGTCCTGGTAGCGGTCCAGGTAGTAGTCGCCAGGCGAGAGGATCACGTTGTGACCCCTGCGCATGGCCCGCTGAGCCGCCTTGATGTCGCGCCATACCATCACGTTGACGTTCTCGCCGAGCGAAGGCGCGTGGGCAGCCAGACTGTCGTCGAGCACCTCGTCCCATCCGATGGCCTCCCTGCCCTCCAGGCGGAGATAGGCGGCGATGCGCTGGATGAGATATCCCTGCAGGTCCGCCGTACTACGGAGTCCCAGCAGCCGAGCCTTGCGCTGGCAGTTGGGACACGATCCCCAGCTACCCTTGCCTGCCTCGTCGCCACCGATATGGATCCACTTCGACGGAAACACCTCCATCACCTCGTCGAGGATATTGTGGAGCACGGCATAGGTCGTCTCGCTCGACGGACACACGTCGCCTTGCGCCTCCTGATTGCCCTCACACTTCAGTTGGGGACAAGCCGCGGTGAGTTCCTCGCTATGTCCCGGCATCTCGATCTCGGGCACGACCGTGATGCCTTTCTTGGCAGCATAGGCCACCAGTTCGCGCATCTCGTCCTTCGTATAGTAGCCTCCATAGGCCCCGGGATCGCCCTCCCTCATATAGCGGCGGTCGTTGTCGATCCACCATTTTGTCCAGTCGCTCTCCGTGCGCCATGCCGCCTTCTTCGTCAGTTCGGGATAGCGGTCTATCTGCATGCGCCATCCTCCCGCGTCGGTGAGGTGGAGGTGGAGGCGATTGACCTTGTAATGGGCGAGGACATCCACCTGCTTCTTCAGAAAACTCAGCGGGAAGAAATGGCGGGAGATGTCGATCATGCAGCCACGCCACTCATAGCTCGGCCAGTCCTCGATATCACAGACGGGCAGCAGGTTTCCCTTGCGAAGCTGGCTGATGGTCTGTGTAGCATAGAAGAGGCCTGTGGAGTCGACATAGGCCACCCGCATCGTGTCGGGCGTGATATGGAGTCGGTAGTACTCCTTGCCGTGGCCCGTCTCTGGAGTCTCCTCCATCAGGATGACACCCTTTTGCGGATTGAAAGTGCCCTTGCCAAAGACGGCCTGCTTCGGCTGCGGCAACAGTTGCTGTGCGCCGACGGGAGTGACGGCAGCAGAGAGCGATACGGCGGTCAGCGCCGCCAGGATAGTATTTCTTTTCATAACCTTAGCAATGGTCAAGTGATGGTAAAGCAGTATTACACGCGTCAGTCGATGAAGCGGCGGGTGATTTTTTCATAGGCGTCGATGCGGCGGTCGCGCAGGAAGGGCCACCAGCGGCGCACATTCTCGCTATGCTCAAGGTCGATGTCGAACAGGCGCAATGCCTCCTCGCTGTCCGACCCCTGCCAGAGGAGTTCGCCCTGCGGGCCAGCCACAAAACTGGAGCCCCAAAACTGGATGCCACCCGAGCAGGCCTGTCCCTCCGTCTTGCCTACGGGCGAAGGCTCGAAGCCCACCCTGTTGACAGCGACGACAGGAAGTCCGTTAGCCACTGCATGGCCGCGCATCACGGTGGTCCACGCCGTACGCTGGCGCTGCTGCTCCTCCTCGACGTCAGAGGGTTCATAGCCGATGGCCGTCGGGTAGATCAGAATCTCCGCCCCCTGCAAGGCCATCAGGCGCGCTGCCTCCGGATACCACTGGTCCCAGCAGACCAACACGCCCAAGCGGCCCACACTCGTGTCGATGGGGCGGAAACCGAGGTCGCCAGGAGTAAAGTAAAACTTCTCATAGTAGGCCGGATCGTCGGGGATGTGCATCTTGCGATACTTGCCCGCGATCGTTCCGTCGCGCTCTATCACCACGGCCGTGTTGTGATAGAGACCTGCTGAGCGGCGCTCAAAGAGCGAGGTGACGATGACGACGCCCAGACGTTTCGCCAGTTCACCATAAAACTGGGTCGATGGACCGGGGATCGGTTCCGCCAAGTCGAAGTTGGCTACGTCCTCCGTCTGGCAGAAGTAGAGCGAGTTGTGCAACTCCTGCAGTACGACGAGCTGTGCCCCCTCCTGGGCCAGTTGCTCCACCGAGGCAGCCAGACGGCGCATGTTGTCCGCTACATCGGCGGTATTGTGTTGTTGTACGATTCCTATTTTCATTGTGAGTCTTGTGATATATTCTATGATATGAGGGCCAACGAGGATTTCTCTCCACCCCAGCCCCTTCGGTTTATTCGCCTCCTTGAGCCACGCCTACGGGGATCTGCATGGTCAGGCAGTGGAGCGATCCATGCTGCTGGATGACAGCCCGCGCGTCCACTCCCACCACCTCATGCTCGGGGAAGGCCTCGCCGACCACCTGCAGCGCCTCGACGTCGTGGTGTGGCTGGTCGTAGGTAGGCACGATGACGGCCCCGTTGACGATCAGGAAATTGGCATAAGTGGCTGGCAAGCGATTCCCCTCCTCGTCGAGGATGGCATCAGGCATCGGCAAGCGCAGCAGTCGGTAGGCCACTTTGGCCTCGCGATTGATGGCCTGCAGGTCGGCCTCCATGGCCTTGAGATCGGCATACTGCGGATCGGCCTCATCGTCGCAACCCACATAGAGCAGCGTATGGCCCGGCGCACAGCGCACGAGCGTGTCGATATGGCCGTCGGTATCGTCGCCATCCAAGGATCCATGACCGATCCAATAGACCCGATCCACGCCGAAAGCCTGTCGAAGCCGTTCGTCCAGGTCGTCCTGCGTGAGGGGCTGGTTGCGATGAGGGGCCAACAGACAGACCGAGGTCGTAAAGAGATGGCCCTCGCCATCAGCCTCAACCGATCCTCCCTCCAGCACGAAGTCGTCCCAATGGTCCATCGGACAGCGGAAGACTCCCTTTCCCTGGAGCACGCGCCCCAGCTGGTTGTCCTGGTCGCTGGCAAACTTCTCGCCCCAGCCATTGAAGCGGAAGTCCATCATCCGCAGCCGTCCCCTGCCATCGGAGAGCGTCAGCGGCATCGTGTCGCGCGCCCATGTATCGTTGTATTCGGCCTCTATCCAGCGTATCGCCTCCAGCGCACGACCGCTCAACCGACCTGCCAACCACGCGCGTGCCGCCGCCGTATCGCGCGCCACGAGCCACACGGCCTCATACCGGGCAATGGCCTCAATAAACTCGACATAGGTCTGGCGTATCTCGTCGAGGATATAGGCCCAGTCGGTCTGCTCGTCGGGCCACACCAGCACGACGGCCTCCTGCTCCGCCCACTCGGGCAGCAACTGGAAAGCCACATCGGGAGTATTCTCTCTTATCATGATCTGCTTGTTCCTTATTCCTATTGGTGATTGTGTAGGTGCAAATTTAGCAAAAAAAGCCGACACGGCCAAAGAAAAGGAGGGTTCACGCTGCAAATGCGCAGCTTTTTGCCCCGATGCCCATCCACAAACCACAGTAAATGGAGAAAAGCCACGGGGGAAGTATGATTTTTTTGCCGTCTGATGATGGGTATCTCAGAAATTTTGTGTAAGTTTGTGGCCGAAATATTTACCCATCTTAAACAACCGATTTATGATCAATCGCTTATTGAAATTTCTGGATGCGTCGCCCGTCAATTTCCTCGCCGCGCGCAACATAGCCTATGAACTCGAGCAGAACGGCTACCGCCGCGTTGACCCTCAGCAGCCCCTCGGCGAACTGAAGGCTGGCGACAAGGTCTATGTGACGAAGAACGACTCTTCGGTCTATGCCTTCCGCCTGGGTCGCAAACCGCTGGCCGAGACGGGATTCCACATGATTTGCGCCCATAGCGACTCCCCCACGTTCCGTGTGAAGCCTCATGCCGAGATGACGGGTGAGGGCGGCCTGGTGCGTCTGAACACCGAGGTCTATGGTGGCCCGATCCTCTCCACGTGGTTCGACCGTCCGCTGACGCTCGCAGGCCGCGTCATCGTGCGCGGCAAGGATGCTATGTCGCCCGAGACGATGCTGATGCACGTCCGTCGTCCGCTGCTCCAGATCAGCAATCTCGCCATCCACTTCAACCGTCAGGTCAACGACGGCGTGAAACTGAGCAAGCAGAAGGATATGCTTCCCCTCCTGGGACTGATCAACGACGAACTGGAGCAGGACAACCTGCTGATGAACGTCATTGTCGAGGAACTCAGCAAGCAGCGTCCCGTCAGCCACGAGGACATCCTCGACTTCGACCTCTACCTCGCTGATACGCAGCCCGCCTGCACCTTCGGCGTCCACGACGAGTTTATCTCCTCGGGCCGCCTCGACGACCTGTCGATGTGCTTTGCCGGACTCGAGGCCCTGATTGCAGCTCCCGAGAGCGACACCACCCAGGTGCTCGCCATCTTCGACAACGAGGAGACGGGATCGCAGACCAAGCAGGGTGCTGGCAGCCCCTTCCTGGCTTCGATGCTGATGCGTATTGCCCGTCAGCAGAGTGGCTCGGAGGAAGCCTACTGGCAGGCGGTGGAGCGCGCCTTCATGATCTCTGCCGACAATGCCCACGCCTTCCATCCCAACTACGCCGAGAAGTACGACCCGACCAACCACCCCATGCTCGGTGGAGGTCCCGCCATCAAGTTCAACGCCTCCCAGAAGTATGCCAGCGACGCCGTCTCTGCTGCCATCTTCGCCGAGATCTGCCGCAAGGCGGGTGTGCCCTGCCAGCGCTTCGTCAACCATAGCGATGTGGCGGGCGGTAGCACCCTGGGCAACATCCTGGCCTCCACAGTCCCCTTGCGTGGTGTCGATATGGGCAATGCCATCCTCGGCATGCACAGTTGCCGCGAGACGGGCAGCGTAGCCGACCATGAGTACTGCGTCCGCGCCTTCACGGAGTTCTACTCCCTGTAGTCTCCTGCCACCCTCAGTACCCGCCCCCGTCGGATGCTGAGAAGTTCGCGATAAAAAAGCAATCGGCCATTGGAAATCATTTCTCATTTCCAATGGCCGATGATTATTTCAAGGGCAATATCCCAAAATCATTCTGACATCATCCCGAAGGCTTCCCGAAAGCATCCCGAAGAAACAGCCTATGCGGAGCGTCCCGATTTCGTTACATCGCAATCGCTACTTGTTCATCAGTTTGCCAAACAGCGTGAGCATCTGCATGACGGTGTCCTTGCTACCGACGGGTATCTTCAAGTGGGCCTCACCCGTCTCCTTGTCGGTCTCCACGATGCTATCGACCAACTGCTGAGTAGCCTCAGCCGACTTGAGTGTTTCGGCCAGTCCACTAAAGAAGGAGACACCCTGACTGACTAATTGCTGGGGATGGGGCGAAGCATGGTGGCTGGAAGGCCGCTCCTGCGCGCCGTACTGTGCCTTCGTTGCCGTCTGTCCTTGAGAAGGTTCGTGGTTCGCAGGAGGCTCCTGGTCTGCAATAGCCCCATGGTCTGCTGAAGGGTGCTGTCCCTCGGAAGACTGGTGGGTTGCTAAAGATTCATGCTCTGCTGAAGACCCATGCGCTACCGAAGACCCATGCTCTACTGAAGGCTCATGATCCACAGACGATCCCTGATCTACAGAAGATTCATCGTCTGCCTCCGATGCGTCAGCGAGTGCTTCGTCCAAAGAGGCCTCCACAGACGTCTTCCCCTTCTGCTCTTGCTCCACCTCTTCGTCCACATATTCCACCTCGGGAGCGTCTGGCGTTGCCTCCATGACGACTGCGAGGTCGTCCATGAGTTTCTTAAACTTGCTCTCATCGACAAACACGGTGTCTGCACCGCCGTCCAAGACTCCCTCAAACATCGACTTCTTAAACCGCAGTTTGTTGATCATACCCTCCTCGATAGAACCTTTCGAGACAAGGTTGATGATCTGCACGGGCTTCTCCTGTCCGAGACGGAAGATACGGGCAATGCGCTGTTCAAGGACAGCAGGATTCCATGGCAAATCCATGTTGATGAGTGTGCTCGCCACCTGGAGGTTGAGACCCGTAGATCCTGCATCAGTGGAAAGAAACACGCGTCTCTCGGGAAGCGTTGTGAAATCATCTACCAGTTCCCCGCGCCTCTTCGACGGCACTCGCCCATTGAGATACTCATAGCGTATGCCCCGCTTGTCCAGTTCCATCGCCACCAGACGGGTCATGCGCTCCCATTCGCTGAAGACGACCACCTTGTCGTCCCCACTCTCCAAGACATTGTCCAGCAGGTTCATCACCTCCGCTATCTTGACATCACTACGCGTCGTGAGATTTTGTTCCAAGATAAAGGTACTGTCGGCCACCATCCGCATCTGACCCAGCAACTTGAGCACGCGCAGCCTGTCCTGCTCCGTCATATAGTGGTATTTGCGATACTTATTCAGAATCACCAACAAGTCCCACTTAAACTCCGAGTGGAGATCGTCCTGGCGTTGAGTCATCGGGACCAGCACAAACTGGTCGCTCCGCTTGGGCAACTGCAGGCGCACGCCTTTCTTCGTCCTCCGCAACAGTCGGTTGCTGACGGCCTCACCAATGGCGTTGAGATCCTTATAGCCCATGATACCGCCCGTCTCGGGATGGAGCAGGATGTGCTGGTCGCGAAACTGGTAGTAAGGTCCGAGACAAAACTGGTCCACCAATTCCATGTTGGCATAGAGCTCCTCCAGCTTATTCTCCATCGGCGTGCCAGACAGCAAGACCGCATAGCGCGACGCTATCTTGCGGGCGGCACGGGAGATCAGCGTGTCCCAATTCTTCAGCCGCTGTATCTCGTCCATGATCAACACGTCGGTATCCAACTTGCCCAGGTGTCTGACGTCGTTGCTCATCGTGTGGTAAGAGACAATCTTGTAGGGTGCGGGCGCCTTATACAGTTTGGCGCGCTTAGCAGGAGTACCCTCTACGACCACCACCTTCGGAATGGTCAAGCCGTCCTCCACGCCTTTCCCACTACTCTCTACCCTGTCACCGCCCGTGAATCGTTCTATCTCCCGCTTCCACTGGTATTTCAGCGACGTGGGACAGACCACCAGCACCTGCTCAGCCATGCCCTCACGCAGATAGACCTCTGCCGAGGCGATGGCCTGCAACGTCTTGCCCAGTCCCATCTCGTCGGCAATGATGGCCTTGCCGGCACGCACGGCGAAGCGCGTCCCCTCCTTTTGATAGGGATAGAGCGGTACGGTGAGCATTTGGTCAAGATATTCGTCCGTGTATTTTTCCTCCAACAACCGGCAACGCTTGATCCGGTCACGCCGCTCCAGCACATAATCGAGGGCGTCGTCATAGCAGCGAAAGTCGGGTGCAATGGCCTTGGCAGCCTGGATGAACACGTCAAAGCGGGCATAGGCATCCTCGCGAAGCACACCCGACTCGTCAAAATAGTCTTTCGCCAATCGCTCCAGCATCTCCCGACCATGGTCGCCAATGCGTATCTTCACCCTGCGCGGCCCTTTGTAGTCGATATAGACTGAACTATAGTCGGGCTCTGCCACCTGTACCTTCTTGCGCTTCTGCCTCACCCAGAGTTTCACGGCCTCCATGTGCTTACAAGTGCCGAGCTGCGAAGTCTTGAAGTCATAGCAGGAGCAGTAGTTCCACAGGCTGTCCTTCCCCCGATATACTACCTTGTATTCGTTTCTCGTAGCCGCATTGACCACCCGAAACTCTCCCGGAGCATACTGTTCGTCCACCATCCGTATGGCAAAGGTTTCCCTCTCGGCCTGCAGCTTTCGCAACGCGATCTGCCACTCCTCAAGCTTCATGCCCGCAGGCTTCTGCATATTGTTTATTCTCGGCGTCACCACCTTGGCTCGCTTGCGCCGGCCCTTCGTCTTCTTGGCGCCTTGGGCAGTTGCCTTCCCTCGCCTTTTGCCCCCGCCCTTTTCAGGGCTTGAACCTTCCACTGGAGATTGTTTATCTTTCTTCTCTATATATACCTTTTTCATGGTGCTCATGATGTTCTAACAGTATTTATGTGATTATTCGCTGATTTGATTTCCATGCCCAGCCTACGCCTCCCTCCAGTCGTCAATCGTTCCCGTCCGCGACGAGAAACTGACGCCCACGCGATGGACGGGACGGGAGTCGGCCTCATAGGGGCGCGCATACCCTTTCTCCTCTATCTGGCGCAAGGCATCGTCCACCGTGCCGTCGAGCTTGAACTCAAAGATATACACCCCCGTGGGCGTCTCGACGATGCAGTCGGCCCGTCCCTCGCTCTGCTGCTTCTCCGTGAGCACGAGATAGGTGCTGAGGATGCGGAAGATAAGGTAGAAGGTATAGTGGAAATAGCGTTCCTTCTCCGTCTCCTTATCCTTCCGACGCATCGAGTAAGGGATGCTGGCAAAGAAGGCCGTCAGGCTCTTGCGCCATGTGTCGAGATCATTGCGCAGGAGAGCACGCGTCAGTTGTATCGCCAAGGTGTTCGCCGACTCCTTCGTACCGAGATAGTTGGAGGCAATCAGCGTGAGGAATCCCTTTTTCACCTCGTTGTTGGGCAGGTCGAGCAGGTAGGAGTTGGAGAAGCGGTCGTAGTCCTTGATGGTCAGATAACCGCTCTGATAGATCATTGGCAACGGACGCTCCACGTCCGCCCTGTAGTCGATAAAATCCGAGGTGTCATAATACTTCCCTGTCAGTTCGTTGAGGTTCTCGTCCGTATGGCTGAGTAGGCGAACCAGGTAACTGGGCGTACCCGTACGAAACCAATAATCCTGTATATCCCTAACGCTAAGCGCATTGAGCAGGCTAAAGGGATTGAAGATATCCGTCTTCCGCTTACTGAAATGATAACCGTCATAATGCCGCTTCAGCATCTGGCGCACCTCCTCGGGGCTCACCCCCATCTCGTCCGCCATAGCGTCCATCTCGTCATGAAACGTCCCCTCCAGTTCTGCCTCCGTGATACCGCAGACCGCCTCATAGGCCGCACTCATACTGATATCCTCCGGCTGGTTGAAACCGCTGAACACACTCACCTGCGAAAACTTCGTCACACCCGTGAGCAGCACGAAGCGCAAGTCTTGGTCAGCAGCCTTGAAGGCAGAGTAGAAACCCTTGAGCGTCTCGCGGTTGATGTCTTCTACCAGCACCTCTCTGCCATTGCCTACTACTTCCGTTCTTCCCGAGTCGAGCACATCCAGCAGCGGCTTGTCATACTCATCAATGAGCACCACACACTGCTTGCCCGTCACCCTGTGCACATGGGCGAGCAGATCGACAAAGCGCTTGCCATCATCGAAGTTGGGATTTCCCTCGTAGCCATACAGCTTCTCCCATTCCTCTATGATGCCCCGAATCAGTTTGGGCAGCGTGTCCCCACCCTTCGTATAGTTCGTACTGTTGAAGTCGATATGGAATACAGGATATTGCTCCCACTCCTGCTCCAAGTCCTCGATGGCCAGACCACGAAACAACTCCCGCTCCCCACCGAAATAATACTTCAGCGTAGAGACGAGCAAGCTCTTGCCAAACCGACGAGGACGGCTCAGAAAGTAAATCTTACCCTCCGTCACCATCTTGTGCAGCAAGGCCGTCTTGTCTACATAGACAAAACCGCCGTCAACAATACTCTTAAAATCCTGTATGCCGATGGGATACTTCATACGCAAACCCTTTTAGTTTGCAAAGATAGTGCAAATCGAAGACAATACAAAAAGAATGTGATTCTTTTTTATTGTTGAGACGCAGCCTATCTTATCCAAAGATAGTGCAAATCGAAGACAATACAAAAAGAATGTGATTCTTTTTTATTGCCCCAAAACCTTGCAAATCCGGATAAAAACTAATAACTTTGCACCGTGTAAATACTAATAACACCGCACTGGGTATTTACTAATAACCCTGCACTAGGTATTTACTAATAGACACCCATCATGTACATACTAATGGGCAGATTAAAGTTGAAAGAATGGCAAGTATTCAAGAAAAGTTAGCAGATTCACTGAGCGTACTCAAGAAATATCAGGACGAGAACAACAGTGACATCATTCAAGGCATGAAGACCTTGGGCGAGACACATACAAAGCGTCTTATAGATAATGGTTACTTAGAACAAGTAATCAAAGGATGGTATATGCCTACCATGCCAGGGATGGAAGGAGACACAACCGTGTGGTATGCTTCCTATTGGAAATTCATAGTAGCATATTCCAACAACCGTTTCGGAGACAACTGGTGTCTTACTCCAGAAGAATCACTTGATTTCTATGCCGGAGAGACAGTAGCCCCTACTCAATTGATAATCCGTTCATCAAAGGCAAGCAACAATATTGTAAGTTTGAAGCATGGTGACTCGATGCTGGACATCACAGCAACAATGCCAGCACATATTGTAGTTGAGCAAAGATATGGATTAAGGCTCTACCCTTTGGCAGAAGCTTTGGTTTTCTGTACACCAACATATTTCAGCAGAAACTCAGTCAATGCCCGAACCTGTTTGTCTCTGGTTGGCGGAGCTGATGAAATCCTCAAAGTGGTGGCCGACGAAGGAAACTCTTCCAGAGCCTCAAGACTTGTTGGTGCTTTCAGAAACATCGGGCGAACTGACGTTGCAGAAACTATTCTACAATTCATGACGAGACTTGGCCACGAGTTACGCCCAGAGGATCCATTTGAAGACACGACGACCAGCCTATCAGGAACAAGTAGGAACACTTCACCCCATGCCATCAGGATCAGGCTAATGTGGCAGAAGATGAGAAAGCAAATACTCGACCTTCCACTCATTGCCCCCACACAAAGCCAAACCACAGAGGCAATACTAAGCAACATGGATGACAACTATATACGCGACAGTTACCATTCGTTATCCATTGAAGGCTATCGGGTTACAGAAGGACTTATCGAACGCGTTCGCTTTGGCGAGTGGAATCCGGAAGACGACAAGATTGATGCAGATCGCAAGAACGCTTTAGCAGCACGAGGCTATTACCAGGCATTCCAACAGGTCAAAGAGAGTGTCAAGGCAATCCTTCAAGGAGCCAATGCCGGCAATATCGTCAGCAGAGACTTTGACAAATGGCACTTTGAAATGTTCCAGCCTTGCATTACTGCCGGCATTATCAAACCCTCAGACCTTGTAGGCTATCGATCCCATCAAGTGTATATTCAAGGTTCCAAGCACACGCCTCTTCCACCAGAAGCCCTCAGAGACGCCATGTCTGCGCTCGCCGAACTCATGGAATCAGAGGAAGACGCGATCGTCAGAGCCGTATTAGGCCATTTTTTCTTCGTGTATATCCATCCTTACATGGACGGAAACGGTCGCACAGCCAGATTTATCATGAACGCGATGCTCGTCACAAGTGGTCACCCGTGGAGGATTATCACAGTTGAAGAAAGACAGTCATACATGGCAGCACTTGAAAAAGCAAGCATTCATGGCGATATCACCGACTTTGCACAAATCATCTGCTCATAGCAAACGCTATCATTCCAGCCGCCAGATTTTGGTATTAGACCGTATTTTACCGCCAAAGATTTTGGTATTAGGCGGTATTTTGGCAAAATAAATTTCGACCTGTACGGTTGAAAATCCTCATATAATAAATTCTATATATTTCCGTTCT
>OGRM01001384.1_pt1 | contig 15248 bp, 16 predicted proteins | sample 1553491 | NCBI WGS metagenome assembly OGRM01 (sample SAMEA2580110, study PRJEB22360) | human gut metagenome | biome: human gut; feature: human-associated habitat; material: faeces | place: Denmark | collected 2008/2010
CGACTCATAAATCTACCCTTAATCGTGTATTGGATGATAGTTGCGGATTTTAGGTTAATCATAGTCGGCCAAGGTAGCTTATCCAACTATTTACTAAACTATATCAAAGAAAATCAAATTAATAATGTAATATTAACAGGAAGATTGACGGGAGAAAACTTATACGCATGGTATTATTTAGCTAATGTTTTTATTCTTCCAAGTAAATTTGAACCATTCGGAGCCGTTGTAAATGAAGCTCTAGTTGCAGGATGCTATACAATAGTTTCTGATAAAGTTGGAGCTGCTGCATTAATCGATAAACATAACGGAATGGTAATCCAAATATCAAGTCTTGGTACATTCAAGGATAATTTTATTAATTGTTTAAAGAATATACCCATAAAAAAGATTCATAAATCGCTTATGAATAAATCTTTTAGCCAATATTATAATGACCTCAGAAATAAAATGGAGATATGAAAATAGATTATTCAAATACACCTAATGGATCTGGAAAATTCACTTTTGTCATTCACTATTTATTTAACATCGTACGAACTTGGTATCTTTTTCACATCTCCTATCCTTGGATTCAATACAAAGGGTTTGTAAGAATTATGAAAGGAACCTCCTTTGCACAAAATATGGATATTATGATCGGACATAATGTTCAGTTCGGAAATTATTGCAATATTGCTTGTAACGTTCATTTTGGAAACAACATATTAATGGCCGGAAGAGTATGCTTTATTGGTAGACATGATCACGAATTTAACATTCCAGGACAGACAATATGGCATGGAGAAAGAGGGAATAATGGAATCACCGTCATAGAAGATGATGTATGGATAGGTACGGGAGCTATTATTATGTCAGGTATCACTATTGGCAAAGGAAGCATAATAGCAGCAGGAGCAATTGTTACTAAAGATGTTCCTCCTTGTGAAATATGGGGTGGAAATCCAGCAAAAAAAATAAAAAACCGATTCAACTCAGAAAAAGAAAAACAATATCACCTTACACACATATAAATTATTATGCTAACTATTTTAATTAATGCATACGCTTGCTCTCCCAATATGGGGAGTGAACCTGGCATGGCATGGAATTGGTGTATAAATCTTGCACAATATTGCGAACTGCATATTATTACAGAAGGTGAATTTCAACAAAACATAGAAAATATTCTGCCAACTTTACCACAAAGTAAGAATATGCATTTTTACTACAATCCTGTTCCTGAAAAAATTAGAAAAATGTGTTGGAATCAAGGAGACTGGCGATTTTATTACTATTATAGGAAATGGCAAAAAAACACATTAACATTAGCACAAGATATCATCAAAAAAAATCATATTGATATTATTCACCAATTAAATATGATAGGTTTTCGAGAACCAGGTTTTCTATGGAAGCTTAATAAACCATTTATATGGGGACCAACTAATGCTAAAGAAACTTTTCCCATAGCATATTTACAGGGGGCTAACTGGAAAAAGAAAGTATTTATTAGATTAAAAAATGCTATAAATAAATTCCAACTAAAGTATAACACGAGAGTTCATAAGGCCGCTCAAAAAGCGATTTATATTATTGCAGCATCCACAGATTCTGCTAATGCAATAGAAAAATATCTCCATCACACACCTATTTTAATAAATGAATCTGGATGCGACATTGAAAAGAATAACTTTAAACGAACATATAGACTGACAAAACAAACATTTGATTTATTATGGGTAGGACGTTTTATTTTCACCAAACAATTAGAACTAGCTTTAAAAAGTCTAGCACATTGTAAGAACAAAAATATCAGACTCCATATTGTAGGTGGAAGCCAAGAAGATGAAATACCATATCAAAAATTATCACAACAACTTCATATTGAGACCCAATGTCTTTGGTACGAAAAAGTAAGCCATGCAAAGGTTCAAGAATTGATGAGAAAATGCGATCTCTTTTTCTTTACAAGTATAGCAGAAGGTACACCTCATGTTATATTAGAAGCCTTTAATAATAACTTACCCGTACTCTGTTTCGATACATGTGGACATGGAGATTGTGTAAATGAAAAAGTCGGAATAAAAATACCTTTATCTACACCAACCTCATCTATTGTAAAATTTGCAGAAAAAATTAATTATCTATATCAAAATAGAAACATTCTTCAACATTTTTCTGAGAATTGTAAAAAAAGGCAAAAAGAATTATCCTGGGAACAAAAAGCCCTGCAAATGATTGAATTATATAATAAAGTATTAAACCAATCAACGATATGAAAAATTATACTATCGCCGTAGCCGGTACAGGCTATGTAGGTCTGTCCATCGCTACACTCTTATCCCAGCATCACCAGGTGACGGCTGTGGACATGATCACCGAAAAGGTAAAGAAAATCAATAACCGATTCAGGACGAGTACATCAAGAAATACCTGACTGAAAAGGGACTGAGCCTAAAGGATACTCTAGACAGAGTACAGTTCATAAGAACGCATATTTCATTGCGGATCAGGTGCTGAAGATGGCAGGCTATTATGATTATTACAACTGGGGTGACTTTGATCCGACTTTGGAAAAACAGTGTATCATCGGAGTGTACCGCCTGACCATGAAGTCGAACAGCGATAATTTCCGCCAGAGTTCCATCCAGGGTGTGATGAAGCGTATCAAGGCGAAAGGGGCGCAGATGATCATCTACGAACCGACACTGGAAGACGGAAGTACATTCTTCGGCTCGAAGGTAGTGAATGATCTGGAAGCATTCAAGCAGCAGAGTCAGGCCATCATTGCCAACCGTTATGACAACTGTCTGGACAGCGTGAAGGACAAGGTGTACACGCGGGATATTTTCCGCAGAGACTGATCCTAGATACTCATGAAAACACGCTCATTCCTTCCAAAATCACAAGAATAAAATTCTAACCATACATGCTAAAACTAAAGGATTTATCTCTTCTGGAAAGCAGAAGGGAGCTATCGTTACTGCCTGAAGGCAAGGTGCTGATCAACACGATCAATGCACATTCGTATAACACGGCACAGAAGGATCCGCTCTTTGCAGAGGCTCTCCAGAAGGGGGATGCCCTGGTGCCGGACGGGGCCAGCATCGTAATGGCCTGCCGGTGGCTGAAGGCCAAATCGCAACCGAAGGAACGGATTGCAGGATGGGATCTGTTTGAACATGAAATGGAACAGCTGAACCGGCGGGGAGGCAAATGTTTTTTCATGGGAAGCAGTGAACGGGTGCTGGGGCTGGTCAAGGCCAAAGCTGCGGAGGTGTATCCGAACATCACGGTAGAGACGTATTCCCCACCCTACAAGCCGGAATTCAGCGACGAGGAGAACCGGCAGATCATCGAAGCAATCAATAAGGCTAATCCGGATCTGCTCTGGATCGGCATGACGGCGCCGAAACAGGAGAAATGGGTCTACACGCACTGGAAGGAACTGGACATCCACTGCCACTGCGGTGCCATCGGAGCGGTTTTCGACTTCTTTGCGGGAACCGTGGAGCGTGCCCCGAAATGGTGGCAGGAACACAGCCTGGAATGGCTGTACCGGCTGATCAGGGAACCGCGACGGATGTGGAAACGGTACATCATCGGAAACATGCTGTTCCTGATCAACATCGCAAAAGAGAAATTCTAAAAAAAGCATATCAATCCTTTTCATAACTTCTAACCAATAATTCTATGGGAAATAAGCTACTGACCTACAAGCGGATGGTGAACACAATAGTCATCATCACGGAGACTCTGATCTGCGGCGGGCTGTTCGGACTGTTTTACAGCTGGGCGCAGGGAAGCAGCTGGGAAAAAACGATGGGAGTGCCGCAAACGCAGATCATGCTGACGCTGATGCTGTGTTATTTCATCACGGCGATCAATACGGGGGTTTCGCTCTACAACCGCAAAGTGTATGCTTACCGGATTGTGGGCCACGTGGTGCAGAATATGTTTGTCTTCGCCATCCTGGCAGGATGCATCCTCACCGTAGGACACTATACGGATGCCTGGTCGAAGCTGTTTGCAGGCTATCTGGCAACCCTGCTTGTCTGTCTGGCAGCATTCCGGCTGACGCTGCGCTACCTGGTGAAGAGTTACCGCTCACGGGGTGGAAACCTGCGCTTCGTGGTGCTGGTGGGAAGTTATGAAAACAACGTGGAGCTGTACCGGGAACTGACGGAGGCATCGTATGCGGGATTCCGGGTGATCGGTTATTTTGACCACGAACCCAGCAACCGCTATCCGAAGGAATGTCCGTATCTGGGACGGCCGGAAGACGTAAATGCCTATCTGGGACAGCATCCGACCGTGCACTTTCTGTTCTGCTGTCTGCCTTCGAAGGACCGGGACGTGATCATTCCGATCATCAACTTCTGCGAGAACCATCTGGTGCATTTCTACAGTGTGCCGAACGTGCATAACTACCTGCAGAACCGGATGTACTTCAACATGCTGGGCAGTGTGCCCTTCCTGAGCCTGCGGCCGGATCCGCTGAGCCAGCTGGGGAACAAGTTCGTGAAACGGACATTTGACATCGTATTCTCGCTGTGTTTCCTCTGCACGCTGTTTATCCCGATCCTGATCATTGTGACCATCATCACGAAGATTACCATGCCGGGCCCGATCTTCTTCAAACAGAAACGGAACGGACTGAACGACAAGGAGTTCTACTGTTATAAGTTCCGGAGCATGAAGGTGAATGCGGATGCGGACAAGGTGCAGGCTACGAAGGATGACCCGCGAAAGACGAAGTGGGGAAACATCATGCGCAAGACGAGCATCGACGAGCTGCCGCAGTTTATCAACGTGCTGATGGGCGACATGAGCGTGGTGGGACCGCGTCCGCACATGCTGAAGCACACGGAGGAGTATTCGAAACTGATCAACAAGTATATGGTGCGTCACTTTGTGAAACCGGGAATCACGGGCTGGAGCCAGGTGACGGGTTACCGCGGGGAGACGAAGGAACTGAAGGATATGGAAGGACGTATCCGCGGAGATATCTGGTACATCGAGCACTGGAGTTTCTGGCTGGATCTGTACATCATCTACAAAACTGTGGCGAACGCCGTACATGGAGAGAAGAATGCATATTAGAAAATCATGGAAGAAAAGAAAGAATTAAAGGTCAATCTGGCTTTACTGCAATTTACTTACCGGAAACTGATAGATTACCTGCAGCGTGACCAAAATTTTACTCAGGAAAACTTGAACCGTAGCACCCTGGCCAAAATACTGGACTCCAACGAAAAGTATCTTTGCATGGCCGTAAGGAGATACTCCAAGGAGAAGACGCTCAAGAAGCTGATCGAAGGAATGCGGATGAAATACGCAGCTTCCCTGTTGCTGGAGTACATGAATTATCCGGTGGACGAGATCGCACGGATGTGCGGCATCGAATCGCGCTGTACTTTTTACCGGGCTTTTCAGCGGCAGTATCACTGTACACCGGCGGAGTACCGGCAGCAGTATTATCCGCTTGACGAGATGAATGAGACGAAAGAGACAGAAGAAACCGGACCCACGGACAAGAACCTGAAACAGTTATGATTATTGCAGTAGATTTTGACGGAACAATCGTGGAACACCGGTATCCGGAAATCGGCAGAGAGCTGCCGTTCGCCATTGAGACACTGAAAACGCTCCAGCGGGAAGGACACCGGCTGATCCTGTGGAGTGTGCGGGAAGGCAGGCTGCTGGACGAAGCAGTGGAGTTCTGCAAGGCCCGGGGACTGGAATTTTATGCGGTGAACCGGAACTATCCGGAGGAAAAGGCAGGACATGATCATTTTTCGCGCAAGCTGAAGGCGGATCTGTTCATTGACGACAGAAACCTGGGTGGAATGATGGACTGGGGAATCATTTACCGGATCGTCAAGGAACGAATCAGTCTGAACGAACTGGTAGCAGACTGTCTGGCGGATGATACCGGACGGAAAGAGGACCGGAAAAAGCGCAAAGGACTGCTAGGGAAACTGTTTTCCTGAATGCCCCTCTGACAGGCCGCATACGGGCGGCAGGAAAAAGCCAGTGAACGGCAGAGGAGCCGGAAAGGAAAGGGATTGTTTGGCAAAGTAAGAAATCTTTTGCATCTTTGCGGAGAATTGTGTAACGGAACTGCGGTTCTGAAGTAAAAACTTAACCAAACTATAAAGGAATGAAACTGAAATATGTAGGAATTCTCTGCATGACGGTTTGCACGGCTTACGGACAGGCGCATGGCCAATCGCCGGAATGGGAATATCGCATAGAGGCAGGTGCCACGGCGGGAACGGGCACGTATGCTCCCCTGTGGTTCACATCCAACCGCTACGGACTGGGTACTACAGCTCCGAACTCCGGATATCTGCGGGCTGGAATCGGATATCATCAGACTTTAAATAAAGGATGGCAGATTGATGCTGCCCTGGATCTGGCCGGCACGGTCAACCACGGAGCGGATACCAGAGGTATGGGTTTCGTGGTGCAGCAGGCTTATGCGGATCTGACATGGAAGGCGCTCCGGCTGAGTATCGGTAGCAAGGAACGGGGGGCTTTTCCTCTGGAAAGAAATACGTCTCTGAGCAGTGGGGCCATGGTGGAAGGACCGAATGCGCGTCCGGTGCCCCAGGTGCGGATTGACATCAGGGATTATCTGAATGTCCCGGGTACGGGCGGATGGCTGGCTTTCAAGGGCCATCTGGCATACGGTGCCTTTACGGACAACAAGTGGCAGAAGGAGTTTACTGCCGCGGGAAACAATTATATTCAGGATCTGCTGTATCACAGCAAGTCGCTGCTGCTCCGGCTGGGAAACCGGGAGAAACTGCCGGTGGAGTTTGAATTTGGTCTGCTGATGGCCACACAGTTCGGCGGGGATCAGTATGAGAAGCAGGCTGACGGAAGCGGCAAACTGACACTGCACATGCCCAGCAACGCCAAAGCTTTCTGGAAGGCGTTCTTCCCACAGGCGGGAGGAAGTGATACTCCGGAGGGAGAACAGGTGAATGTGGAAGGCAACATGCTGGGAAGCTGGAACTTCGCCCTGAACGGCTATGTGGGTGACTGGACACTGCGGGCTTATCTGGAGCATTATTTTGAGGACACGTCACAGATGTTCTGGGAATACGGACGCTGGAAGGATGGTCTGATCGGTCTGGAAGTGACTCTCCCGAAAAACCGCTGGCTGAGTACGGCTGTCTGGGAAGGGCTGTGTACGAAGGATCAGAGCGGTCCGATGCTGTACGACGGATTCTGGGGACAGTTTCCGGAATATCAGATCAGTGCCTGCGACAGTTATTACAATCACTATCTGTACGGAGCCTGGCAGCATGCAGGCATGGGCATGGGAAATCCTCTCCTGCCGGGACCGGCTTACAACGACGGAAAAATTACATTCAGAAGCAACCGGGTACGGGCACATCATCTGGGACTGACCGGACAGCCGGCTGAAGAATGGAACTGGCGGGTACTGATTTCATTTGCCCGTCACTGGGGTACGTATGAAAACCCGCTGGACAAGCAGCGCAAGCAGTTCAGTTCGCTGTGGGAGGTGACATATGCTCCGGAACGTTTCAAGGGATGGAGTGCTTCCGTAGCTCTGGGAATGGACCGGGGAAATTACCTGGGCAATTCCACCGGAGGAATGATTACCCTGCGAAAGACGGGAAAGTTCTAAAGCGGAACGGAAACGGACCGGCAAATGATCACTGAATGTAAAAACCTGAAAGATATGAAGACAACGATAAAAAGAACAATGCACTACGGGCTTGTCTGTCTGCTGCTCTGTCTGCTGGCAGGCTGCAAGAAAGCTCCGATGAACAGCAACATAGAAGGATTCTGGCAACTGCTGGAGTTCACCACAGAGGCGGACGGGGAAACTCATCCCTGCAACCGCATCTATTACAGCATCCAGCTTTGGGTGGCAGAGGTATCGGAACGTGGCGGAGATCTGGGAGCCGGTTCGTTCCGGGGACGGTACCGCTATGACGAGGAGACGAATACCGTCACCCTGAAAGAAATGAGTACCTATGCAACCCCGGAAAATTCACGTCCGGCTACACGGAAAGAGCTTCATCCCTTCGGACTGGACAGTACGGATACGACTTTCGACGTCATCAAGGCAGACGGGAAATCGCTGATCCTGAAATCGGATTATGCCACACTGACTCTTAAACGTTTCTAAAAAATAAATCTGATTATGAAACAATCGAATGAAAAGGTGAAGCTGGTACAGACATGGGACGGCAAGAACTTTCTGCTGCCGTTTATTCTGATCACTTCCCTGTTCTTTCTGTGGGGATTTGCCCACAGTATTCTGGACGTACTGAACAAGCATTTTCAAGATGCACTGGGAATCACCAGGACACGATCTGCCCTGATTCAGGCGGTGGTGTACGGAGGGTATTTCCTGATGGCCCTGCCTGCCGGAAACATTATCCGGCGCTACGGCTACCGGGCAGGAGTGCTTACAGGACTGCTGCTGTACGGCATCGGTGCCCTGCTCTTCATTCCGGGAGAACGGATCATGAGTTTTGAGTTCTTCCTGTTTTCTCTCTTTATTATCGGCTGCGGACTGACTTGTCTGGAAACTGCCGCCAATCCGTATGTGACCGTACTGGGAGAACCGGAGTCGGCAGAACGCCGCATCAACCTGGCTCAGTCGTTCAACGGACTGGGATGGATCTGCGGACCGCTGGTAGGCGGTCTGTTTCTATTTTCTGAAAACGGGGAAAGCGGAAGCATCTCGATTCCTTATGCCATCATCGGGATTATCGTGCTGCTGGTGGCTCTTTTCTTCTCCCGGATCCGGTTGCCGGAGATCGGCATGAACCAGCCGGCAGAAACGGAGGTACAGACCGGCGGAGAAGCTGCCGGCTCGCTCTGGAGTCACCGGAACTTTACGTGGGGACTGGTCGCCCTGTTTCTTTACGTGGCAGCCCAGACGGGTATCAACAGCTTTTTCATCAACTACGTGACGGAGCATGCCGGCATCACGGCACGGGAAGCTTCGCTGTGGCTGTCGTTCGGAGGAATGAGCATGTTCATGGCCGGACGCATGGGAGGAAGCTGGATCATGAGATTCATACGGGCCGAACGGCTGCTGGTGTTCTGCGGAGCGGGAGCAACAGTGACCATGATTCTGATTCTCTTCGGCAGCGGAATGTCGGCCATCGGTGCATTTTTCTTCTGCTTTTTGTGTGAATCAATCATGTTTCCTACTATCTTTGCCCTGGCGATCCGGGGAACAGGCACCCATACCAAACGGGCTTCCTCCTTTCTGATCATGTCGATCGTAGGTGGAGCTGTCGCACCGCTGGCCATGGGATACATTGCCGACCACGCATCGATGGCACTGGGATTTGTCGTACCGCTGGGATGTTTCCTTTACATCACGCTATATGCCGTGACTTATCCCCGGAAGAAACAATAGAAAAGAATAACCTCTAAAATATGAAACCATGAGAAAAGTGGCTCTGATCACCGGGATCACCGGACAGGACGGCTCCTATCTGGCTGAATTTCTAATTGAAAAAGGATATGAAGTACACGGCATTCTCCGCCGTTCGTCTTCATTCAACACGGCACGCATCGAACATCTGTATCTGGATGAATGGGTGCGCGACATGAAACAGAAACGTCTGGTGAACCTGCACTGGGGAGACATGACGGACTCCAGTTCACTGATCCGAATCATCGGAGACATTCATCCGACGGAAATCTACAACCTGGCTGCACAAAGCCACGTAAAGGTGTCATTCGACGTACCGGAATATACGGCTGAAGCGGATGCTGTGGGAACACTCCGCCTGCTGGAGGCTGTGCGTATCTGCGGTCTGGAAAAGACTTGCCGGGTATATCAGGCTTCTACCTCGGAACTGTTCGGAAAGGTGCAGGAAGTTCCGCAGAAGGAAACGACACCGTTCTATCCGCGTTCTCCGTACGGAGTGGCCAAGCAGTACGGATTCTGGATTACCAGGAATTACCGCGAGAGCTACGGGATGTTTGCCGTGAACGGTATCCTGTTCAACCACGAGAGTGAACGGCGCGGAGAGACTTTCGTGACCCGCAAAATCACCCTGGCTGCAGCCCGTATCAAACAGGGATTCCAGGACAAGCTGTATCTGGGAAATCTGGATGCCCGCCGTGACTGGGGATATGCCAAAGATTACGTGGAATGTATGTGGCTGATCCTGCAGCACGAAACTCCGGAAGATTTCGTCATTGCCACCGGTGAAATGCATACCGTACGGGAATTCTGTACGCTGGCTTTCCACTACCTGGGCATTGAACTGAAATGGGAAGGCAGCGGCGTGGACGAGAAAGGAATCGACACGGCTACCGGCAAAGTGCTGGTGGAAGTGGATCCGAAGTATTTCCGTCCCTGCGAAGTGGAACAGCTGCTGGGTGATCCGACCAGGGCACGTGAACTGCTGGGATGGAACCCCACCAAGACTCCGTTCAGTGAACTGGTGCGCATCATGGTGGAACACGATATGCGCTTCGTGAAAAAACTGCATCTGAAAGCTCAATTAGATTAATAAGATATCATGCTGGAACAATCTGCAAAAATATTCGTGGCAGGCCATCGGGGACTGGTGGGTTCTGCCATCTGGAACAACCTGAAGCAGCGCGGATATACCAACCTGACGGGACGCACGCATCAGGAACTGGATCTGCTGGATCCGATGGCCGTGAAGCGGTTCTTCGACGAGGAACAGCCGGAGGCAGTGGTTCTGGCAGCCGCTCATGTGGGCGGGATTCTGGCAAACCTGCACTACCGGGCAGACTTCATCTACCAGAACCTGCAGATTCAGCAGAATGTCATCGGGGAAAGTTTCAGACACGGTGTCAGAAAACTGCTGTTTCTGGGAAGTACCTGCATCTATCCGCGGGAAGCTCCCCAGCCGATGAAGGAAGAGGCTCTCCTCACCTCCCCGCTGGAATATACCAACGAACCGTATGCCATCGCAAAGATTGCGGGACTGAAAATGTGTGAAAGTTTCAACCTGCAATACGGCACCAATTATATCGCCGTCATGCCGACCAATCTGTACGGACCGAATGACAACTTCCATCTGGAGAACAGTCACGTACTGCCGGCCATGATGCGCAAGATCTATCTGGCCAGATGCCTGAATGAAGGCAACTGGGAGGCTGTCAGAAAGGATATCGACCTGAGACCGGTGGAAGGGGTGAACGGAAGCTGTACGGAACAGGTGATTCTGGAAAAGCTGGCCAAATTCGGTATCACGCCGGAAGCGGTAACCCTCTGGGGAACAGGCACACCGATGCGGGAGTTCCTGTGGAGCGAGGAAATGGCAGACGCCAGTGTCCACGTACTGCTGAATGTGGATTTCAAGGATATCTGTGCCGGAAAGGGAGAAGAGATCCGCAACTGCCACATCAACATTGGTACCGGCAAGGAGATCAGCATCCGCGAAGCTGCCGAAATGATTATCCGCGAAGTGGGCTTCCGGGGAGAACTGCGATGGGACCGCTCCAAACCGGACGGAACCCTGCGCAAACTGACGGACGTAACCCGTCTGCATGCCCTGGGATGGCACCACCGCATCGAAATAGACGAAGGCATTCATCGCCTTTATGAATGGTATCAGAAAGGTATCTGCATCAACCATCAAACTGTATAACAGAAGAAAAAGATATGGAGAAAGAGAACTGGTATGCGATGTATGTACGCATGCACCACGAAAAGAAGGTGGCCGAAAAGCTGGGACAAATGGGAGTGGAACATTATCTCCCGGTACAGGAAGTTGTCCGGCAATGGAGCGACCGCCGCAAGAAGCTGCAAGTGGTGGTCATCCCGATGATGATCTTCATCCGGGCTTCCGAACAGGTACGACTGTCCGTGATGAGAAACATTCCATCCGTGAGCGGCTGTCTGATAGACCGCTGCACCCACCGGCCGGCCGTAATCCGCGACGAGGAAATGCAGCGTTTCCGCTTCATGCTGGACTATTCGGAAGAAGCTGTACACTTCATCAATACTCCCCTCGCCCCGGGACAAAAGATACGGGTCATCAAGGGACCGCTGGCAGGACTGGACGGCGAACTGACGGAAATCGACGGAAAATCACAGGTGATGGTACGCATCGAACAGCTGGGATATGCTTCGGTGGAAATGCCTGTCGGATATGTGGAAGCAACACCGGAAGACAGCCCGGCAAAATAAATGAATTCAAACTAAAAGCAAGAATAAGCAATGAAGAAACTACTCTCACTTCCACCCAATCTGGTGGAATGCTTTTATGACATCGAGAAAGCAGACCGCAAAGAATGGTTCTGCACCTCTGACCCCATCGGAAGCAAGCTGGGATCAGGAGGCGGAACTGCCTGGCTGCTGCAAGCCTGTAAAGCCAATGAAAACAACGAAGAAGCCCTGACTGACTGGCTGGCCAAGGAAAAACGTATCCTGCTGCATGCAGGAGGACAGAGCCGCCGTCTGCCGGGATATGCTCCTTCCGGAAAGATACTGACTCCGATACCGGTGTTCCGCTGGGGACGCGGACAACGGCTTACCCAGAACCTGCTGTCCCTGCAGCTGCCGCTTTACGAGCAGATCATGCAGAAAGCACCGGATTCACTCCACACGCTGATTGCCAGCGGAGACGTTTATATCCGTGCCGGAAAAGCCCTGCAGGACATTCCGGAAGCAGACGTCGTATGCTACGGACTGTGGGTGGACCCGAATCTGGCCAAAAATCACGGAGTCTTCGTGTCTTCACGCAACACACCGGAGCGTCTGGACTTCATGTTGCAGAAGCCTTCCGTAGAACAGCTGGGTGACCTGATGCAGAACTATCTTTTCCTGATGGATATCGGTATCTGGCTGCTGAGCGACCGCGCAATTGACCTGATGGTGAAACGTTCGATGAAGAACGGCAGTCTGGGATTCTACGACATGTATTCGGAATTCGGACTGGCTCTGGGTGAACATCCGCGGATCGTGGACGAAGAACTGAACCAGCTGAGCGTAGCCATTCTTCCTCTGCCGGAAGGAGAATTCTACCACTACGGAACCAGCCGCGAAATGCTGTCATCGACACTGGCCGTACAGAACCTGGTCATCGACCAGCGGGCCATCATGCACCGGAAGGTGAAACCCCATCCGGAAATGTTCGTACAGAACGCTGTGCTGAACTACCGGCTGACGGCCGAGAACTCACAGACCTGGGTGGAAAACAGCTGCGTAGGAGCCAGATGGACACTTCACAACCGCAATATCATCACGGGAGTACCGATGAACGACTGGACACTGAACGTGCCGGAGGGAGTCTGTATCGACGTCGTTCCTTTCGGAGAGAGTGACTACGTGGCACGTCCGTACGGATTCAACGATGCCTTCAAGGGAGCGCTCGACAATCCGGACGTGATGTATCAGGGACGTCCCGCCGGAGAATGGCTGGCAGCCCGTCAGCTGAATGCGGCCGATATCGAACAGAATCACGACCTGCAGGCAGCACGGATCTTCCCGGTATGCAAGGACACGGAACAGCTGGGTCTCGCCCTGCGATGGATGACTTCGGAACCGGAACTGGAAGCCGGACGGAAGGTATGGGAAGAAGCCAGAAAGGTTTCGGCCGACGAAATCTCTGCTTATGCCAACCTGAGACGGCTGACTGCCCAGCGTGAGGCATTCCGGAAAGACAGCTGGAACGCACTGGCACGCAACTGGGAACAGAGTGTGTTCTATCAGCTGAACCTGCAGGAAGCTGCGGAAGCGTATGCTGCAGAAGGGCTGGAACTGCCGGCTCCACTGCCGGAAACCGCTCCGCTGATGACCCGCATCAGTGACGCGATGTTCCGTTCACGTACCCTGACTCTGAAAGGACAGGACGGCAAAGAACAGGAAGATCTGGCCTTCCGTCTGATGCGTGAAGGACTGACCGCTACCGTCAACAAACGCCAGCATCCCCGCATGTCGGTCTATGCCGACCAGATTGTCTGGGGACGAAGCCCGGTACGTATCGACCTGGCAGGCGGATGGACAGACACCCCACCCTACAGTCTGATGGAAGGTGGAAACGTGGTGAACCTGGCCATCGAACTGAACGGACAGCCCCCGTTGCAAGTGTACGTGAAACCCAGCAAGGAGTATCAGGTGGTACTGCGTTCCATTGACCTGGGAGCCATTGAAATCATCCATACTTACGAAGAACTGGCAGGATTCAACAAAGTAGGTTCACCCTTCTCCATTCCTAAGGCAGCACTGGTACTGGCCGGTTTCCACCCGGATTTCAGTACGGAACATTATGCATCTCTGGAAGAACAGTTGAAAGCATTCGGTGCAGGTATCGAGGTTACTCTCCTGTCGGCTATTCCGGCAGGTTCAGGACTGGGCACAAGCTCCATCCTGGCTTCGACGGTACTGGGAGCAGTCAACGACTTCTGCGGACTGAACTGGGACAAGCACGAAGTATGCAACCGCACGCTGATTCTGGAACAGCTGCTGACTACCGGCGGCGGATGGCAGGATCAGTACGGAGGTGTGCTGCAGGGTGTAAAACTGCTTCAGACACAGTCGGGATGGGCACAGAATCCGTCTGTACGCTGGTTGCCGGAACATCTGTTTACCGACCCGGAATACAGCAAGTGTCACCTGCTTTATTATACCGGCATTACCCGTACGGCCAAAGGCATTCTAGCAGAAATCGTACGCGGCATGTTCCTGAACTCCACTTCACACCTGCAACTGCTGGGTGAAATGAAACAGCATGCTCTGGATCTCTACGACGCTATCCAACGCAACGACTTCGAAGCTACCGGACGACTGATCCGCAAGACCTGGCAGCAGAACCAGCTGCTGGATGCAGGAACCAATCCGCCGGCCGTAGCTGCACTGACCGGTCAGGTTGACGATCTGTGTCTGGGTTACAAACTGCCGGGAGCCGGTGGTGGCGGTTATCTCTACATGGTAGCCAAGGATCCGGAAGCAGCCGTACGCATCCGTCAGATCCTGCAGCAGAATCCGCCTAACAGCCTGGCCCGTTTCGTAGAAATGAGTCTGTCAGACAAAGGTCTGGAAGTGAGCCGCAGCTAAGGCTACACACCCAATACAAATATCAGAAGCGTATCAAAGCCCCCTCAGAGGGTTTTGATGCGCTTCTTGCTTTTCATACAAGCGCAATTTTTTTGAAATAAAAATGCAACACACCTATTCTACTTTTGCAAAGGAGTTCAGGATACTAAAAGAAACTTTATTATTGTAAGCATTCGGTAAACCACGTTGCAAATTTTGTGAATTAGTTCCGAATCGGTGC
>OGRM01001386.1_pt1 | contig 15244 bp, 9 predicted proteins | sample 1553491 | NCBI WGS metagenome assembly OGRM01 (sample SAMEA2580110, study PRJEB22360) | human gut metagenome | biome: human gut; feature: human-associated habitat; material: faeces | place: Denmark | collected 2008/2010
ATCCGAACTGCTCATGTGCAGCTTCTTTTGTGAAGCCAAGTGCCTCAAACATTCTTTCCTGAATATCATCCTGATGGATACGCACGCTGCCGCCGCCGATCTCATTTCCGTTAAGAACGATGTCGTATGCTTTTGCACGAACCTTTCCCGGATCTGTGTCAAGAAGCGGAAGATCCTCCTCCATAAGCATGGTGAACGGATGGTGCATTGCTGTAAAACGGTTCTCCTCCTCGCTCCACTCAAGAAGCGGGAACTCTGTTACCCATACGAAACGATACTCATTTTTATCTAAAAGATCCATCTGTTTTGCAAGCTCAAGACGGAGTGCTCCCAGTACATCGTATACCAATTTTGTCTTATCTGCTGCAAAAAGAAGAAGATCTCCTGGCTTGCCGTCCATAGCTATTACAAGAGCATCCATCTCTTCATCTGTCATAAACTTGGCGAAAGAAGACTTTCTGGTTCCGTCCTCTGCAATGGCAATGTATGCAAGACCTTTTGCACCATAACCTTTTACGAACTCAACAAGCTTATCGATCTTCTTTCTCGGCATTGCGCCCTGACCTTCTGCATTGATACCCCGAACACTTCCGCCGTTCTCAAGCGCACCTGTGAACACACCAAATCCGCAGTCTTTTACGATATCACTGACATCATGAAGTTCCATACCGAAACGCATATCCGGCTTGTCGGAACCAAAACGATCCATAGCTTCCTGCCAGGTAATTCTCTGGATCGGGAGTTTTACATCGATATCCAGAACTTCTTTGAACAGGAATGCAAGATATCTCTCGTTAACATCGATAACATCGTCTACATCAACAAAGGAAAGCTCCATATCGATCTGTGTGAACTCCGGCTGACGGTCAGCACGAAGATCCTCATCACGGAAGCATCTTGCTATCTGGATATAACGATCAAATCCGGAGCACATCAGAAGCTGCTTGTACAGCTGCGGAGACTGTGGAAGGCCATAGAAGCTTCCCGGATGAACACGTGATGGTACCAGATAGTCTCTGGCTCCCTCAGGAGTACTCTTTCCAAGCATCGGTGTCTCAATCTCAAGAAATCCCTCTTCTGTAAAGAACTGTCTTGTAAGCTGGGCAACCTTGCTCTTCATCATGATATTTCTCTGAAGATCCGGTCTTCTTAAATCAAGATAACGATATTTAAGTCGGATCTCATCTTTTGTCTTGCTATTCTCCTCGATCGGGAATGGAGGAACATCTGCCTCAGCAAGAACACGGAGGGATTTTACACGAAGCTCGATCTCGCCAGTTGCAAGATTCTCGTTTACTGCTCCTCCACGTTTCTCTACGGTACCGGTTACAGCAATAACAAACTCACTACGCAGTTTACCTGCTTTTGTAAAGCCTTCCTCGTCAATGCTGCCATTCTCAAAAATCAGCTGCATGATCCCGGAACGGTCACGAAGATCCACAAATACAAGACCTCCTTTATTTCTGGCTTTTGCCACCCATCCCATTAATGTTACTTCTTTTCCGACCATCTCTGTGGTCACTTCTGCACATCGGCAAGTTCTGTGCAGTCCCTGCATGCTTTCAGCCATCTCTTTATCCTCCTCTGACTATTTTTTTCATAGTCATTTTAATTTACTCTGCTATCTCCGTTTTCAGACGGGCAGTTTCAGTCTCTGTTGAAAAATTCTACATACTCTGTATAACCATCTGCTGCCAGCTGGTCTTTCTGGAATTTTTTGTTCTTTTTCATGATAGAGATATTGATCTGTGTACCTGCACTTCTTTCCTCAGTTGCCTGTTTCAGGATATTCAGAAGCTTGTCTGCCGGCATGTTCTTCTCAATCAGATATGCTTTCTTGCCATTCTTGGTTGGAATCTCATAGCCTCTCTCAAGAAGTAGCATAACGATTCTCTCAAATCCAATGGAGAAACCACAAGCACAGGTATTATTTCCTGTAAATTTACCGATCATCTCATCGTAACGTCCGCCTCCACCGACGCTTCCGCCGAACTCATCCATGGAAATCTCAAAGATCGGACCTGTGTAATAGGACATTCCACGTACCAGTGTAGGGTCAAAGGACATTTTGAAGTCTGCTGTTTTTACAGATTCTACAGTGTTGATGATCGTTTCAAGATCCTCTGCAATACCTGCTTCCAGAACATCAGAAAGTTTTTCTTTAATATAACGGACACCCTCAACATCGTTGGTGATCTCACGGAAAAGTCCAAGATAAGTGTCAATGCTCTCTTTCGCAAAGCCCTCTTTCTCAAGCTCCTCTGCAACTCCCTCGATGCCGATCTTATCCATCTTGTCAAGAATAATAAAGACAGTATCAAAGCTCTCTGCCGGGAATCCACTGTACTGAGCCATTGCCTTCAGGATCCTTCTGTCATTGATACGGATCGTAAAGTTCTGGAAATCCAGTTTTCCAAGAAGTGTTGTAGTTGCAAGTACAAGCTCGATCTCAGCAAGATAGGTCGGCTCACCCAGGATATCGATATCACACTGCATAAACTGACGGAAACGACCTCTCTGCGGACGGTCAGCTCTCCATACATTTCCCATCTGAAGTGCCTTAAACGGAGCCGGAAGCTCGTTTGCATTATTGGAATAATATCTGGAAAGCGGTACGGTCAGGTCATAGCGAAGTCCGGAATCTGTCAGATCATTCTCTGTTTTTGCAGTATCCAGTTTCAGTTTCTCGCCTCTCTTCATGATCTTGAAGATCAGTTTTTCATTTTCACCGCCCTGCTTGCTGCAGAGATTCTCAATATGTTCTACACAGGGAGTTTCAATTGCGGAAAAACCAAAGGTTCCGTACGTCTCTCTGATCATATTCATCACATAGTTACGGATTGCCATTTCCTTCGGTAAAATGTCCTTCATTCCTGTAACCGGTTTCTTTTTTAATGCCATAGTTTCCTCCTTTATGAATCACCCTCTGAAATGCAAGAAACACCTGCATGTCAAAGTTTTTAATCTCATCGATCATCAGTCTTAAAACTTCATCATTTTCCAGAGCTTTCCGATATGGTCTGTCCATACTCAAAGCCGCATATACATCACATACTCTCAGGATCCTTGCACCCATAGGGATATCCTTTCCGCTTCTGTTGCTGGGATAACCGCTGCCGTCAAAATTCTCATGATGATAAAGAATACTTTCCAGAACATAATCGGAATATCCCTGGTCTTTCAGGATCTCATAACCTAATGTGGAGTGCATGCGAACATATTTCAGTTCTTCAATGACCATCGGATTCTGCTCTTGGCCATTAATGTATCCTTCCAGTTTCAGCTTGCCTATATCATGGAGCATTCCGGCAATAGCCAGCTGATAACATTCTTTCTCACCAAGACCAAGCTCCTTTGCCACATCATAGGCAAGGTTACTGACAACAACCCCATGTTTCAGCTCTGCGGAAAGATCCATTTCCAGGATCCGGTCCTGCGTAGTTTCACTTATCTTCTGTACGCTTTTCAAGGATCCGTCTCTCCTTTCCGTCTACAGCCATTTTGCAATGCCCTCGCGTTTTCTCTCGATCATTTCATCGATACGTGTGATATAATTGACAACATCCTTCACATTCTCCACACGCTCAATGCGCTGTCCGTGATCAAACACAAGCTTGGAGGAACCACCTGCACCCAGTGCGATGATCGGCTGCTTTTCCTCCATAATCAGTATATTGTAAATCCCTGCTTTGTCAACCTCAGAATACCCAACGTTCTCAAAATTCCCCTTCATATTCTTCTGTCTGTACAGATAATAAGGACCCATTCCCATCTCGTAGGCCGTTTTCATAGTCAGATCCATGATCTCCTGATTGTTTTCAAAGGTCATCTCCTGGTATTTATCACGGAAAATATTCAGTCTTGCCGCACGCTTCACAGCAAGAGAATGTACGGTCAGGCTGTCCGGCCCGAGAGCTTTTACCTCGTCCAGTGTATGCTGCACTTTTGTGATATCTTCGCCGGGAAGACCCACGATCAGATCCATATTGATATTGTCGAATCCGGCTTTTCTTGCCAGATGAAACGCAATCTTTGTCTGTTCTACTGTATGACGTCTGCCAATGATATCCAGGGTTTCCTGATTCATGGTCTGTGGATTTACAGAAATCCTGGTAACCGGAAACTCCCGGATCGCCTGAAGCTTTTCCAAGGTTATACTGTCCGGTCTTCCTGCCTCAACCGTAAATTCTTCCAGCTCCTCACAGGGAAAATATTCCGTGATCGCGCCAAGAAGTCTCCGAAGCTGATCCGGCTCCAGTGTGGTAGGTGTTCCCCCACCGATATAGACCGTATCCAGCTTCCGGTTTTTCATCATCCCGGAAACAGCCCGAATTTCCTTTACCAGCGCATCCAGATACGCCTCCACATATTTACGCCATCTCTCCAGCGGATAGGAACTGAATGAACAGTACAGACAGATACTCGGACAGAAAGGAATGCCAACATAAAGGCTGTAGCCGTTTTCATAATCAATATTTTTCAGGATATCCCGCTCACGATTTGCGATGGTAACTGCAAGAGCTGTTTTCTCCGGACTTACCAGATACTGATCTCTCATATATCTGGCGATCTCCGTATTTTTCATTCCGGACTCCAGCATTCCCATAGCCATTTTCACAGGACGGATGCCTGTAAGATTTCCCCAGGGAAGTGTCTTTCCTGTAGCTTTGGAAAGCATCTGATACAGGGCGTATTTGATCGCGTCTTTATTTTTTCTGCGGATATCATGGGCATCATTGCAAGAAATAAGGGCATCCGAAGCTTCTCCACTGGATTGCCCTTCTATCACAGCCCCATGAGCTGTTTTTTTCTCTATTCCGTTGTTGTAACTGATGGTATAACCTTCTTCATCACGTGAGACCCGGAAGCGAATATCATAATCCGCATCATCCTCTTCATAAAGAGAAACGATCTCATTTCCGGGATAAAACGCTTTGATCAGTTCATACACATCATGCTCAAAATCTCTGTTCTGAAACAAAATGCCAATCTTATACAAATGGATTATACCTCTTTTCATAACCAATGGTTGTGGATGCGTCATGCCCCGGAAATACTTCTGTATCCTCTGGCAAAGTATCCACAAGCTTGTGAAGGCTTCTTACGATCTCAGCAGAACTTCCGCCAGGAAAATCGGTTCTTCCCACAGAGCCGCAAAACAATGTATCTCCGCTGAAAAGCACACCTTCGTCTTTGATATAATAGCAGCAGCTTCCTTTGGTATGTCCCGGTGTGTGGAACATCTGGATGGAAAATCCTGCCGCTTCGAAAATCTGCCCGTCATCCAGAAGAACATCCGGCTTAATTGAACAGGCACTTCCATAAACAGCAGTCATATTTATCGTGGGCTCTGCCAACATTGCTTCTTCCTGCCTGCATGCATAAACCGGGATCTGATATTTTTCCTTCACTTTCTTTACAGCCATGATGTGATCAAAATGACCATGTGTCAGAAGGATCCCCACCGGTTTTCCCTGCATAAGAGATACTTTCTGAAAAACTTTTTCTGCATAGTCTCCCGGGTCTACGATCAGCAGTTCTCCGGTCTCTTTATTTTTCAGAAAATAGCAGTTAGTAAACACCTGGCCCAGCACACACTGCTGCATTTCAAGTTTACTCATAAAAATTCCTCCGTTTATCGGGTCAGCCCGTTGTTCGCTCTACATCAAGAACACTTTCAACCTGACGGATCTTTTCGATCAGAGAATTCAGTTCCTGTTTGCTGCATACATTAAAGGACATGGAAATCGTGGCGCGTTCCTGCTTGTTGGTACGGCTGTTAATGGAACGAAGATCGATCTTCCTCTCTGTAAAGATCTTGGAAATATCCACCAGAAGTCCGGTACGGTTATTTGCATAAACCTGGATCTCCGCTTCGTATTTCTCGGAATCCGCTCTGTCCGGCATCTGCCACTCTGCTTCAATGAGACGTTTCCGGTCAATCTCAGGCATGTTGAGCACATTCACACAGTCTGTACGATGAATGGTGATCCCTCTTCCTCTTGTTACAAAGCCTACGATCTCATCTCCCGGGATCGGACTACAGCATTTGGAAAAACGAACTGCCACATCATGAATGCCTTTTACTACAATGCCACTCTTACTCTTGGCAATGTGAAGCTTCTCCTGTGATTCGGAAGCTGCCTCCAGGACCTGTTCATCTGTAAGATTCTTCTTATGCTCCCTCTCATAGGCTTCTACCAGCTTGTTAAACACCTGACCTTCTTTCAGGCCGCCATGTCCGATCGCTGCCAATACAGAATCCCAGTCTCGGAAACCATATTTATGCATTACCGATTCCATATACTGTGGCTTGGTATATATGCCTGGTTTAAAGCCCTTGGTCTTGGCATACTGATTCAGCATGTCCTTACCCTTCAGGATATTATCTTCCTTCAGTTCTTTCTTAAACCACTGGTTGATCTTATTCTTAGCCTGTGTGCTCTTTACGATCTTCAGCCAGTCACGGCTGGGGCCCTGAGAATTCTGGGATGTTATGATCTCAATACGATCACCGTTTTTGATCTTATATTCAATAGGAACAAGTTTGCCATTGACCCTGGCACCTACCATCTTGTTTCCTACTGCACTGTGCACGCTGTATGCAAAATCAATAGGTGTAGAACCATTTGGGAGTGTTTTTACATCTCCCTGGGGAGTGAAACAGTAAACACTGTCTGCAAAAAGATCCAAATCATTTTTCAGAAGGCTCATGAACTCCCGGTTATCGGACATGTCTCGCTGCCACTCCAGGATCTGGCGCAGCCAGTTCAGCTTCTCTTCCTCACTCTTTCCAGGTTTCTTACCATCGGAAGTTTCCTTATATTTCCAATGAGCCGCAATACCGTATTCTGCGGTTTTATGCATTTCAAATGTACGGATCTGGATTTCGAAAGGCTGTCCGTTAGGGCCGATCAGTGTTGTATGCAGAGACTGATACATATTGGCCTTCGGCATTGCGATATAATCTTTAAATCTACCGGGGATCGGCTTATACATCTCATGGATAACACCAAGAGCTGCATAACAGTCCTTCACAGTATCTACAATGATACGTACGGCAAACAGATCATAAATCTGATCAATGGTTTTATCCTGATTGACCATCTTCTTATAGATGCTGAAGAAATGCTTCACACGGCCATCCACCTGCGCCCTGATATTGGCATCCTCCATATGCTGCTTTACCTGTTTCACGATAGAATTAACAAATTCCTCACGGGCACTTTTGCGAAGAGCAACCTTTTCTACCAGATCATAGTAAACATCCGGCTTCAGATACTTAAGAGAAAGATCATCCAGTTCCACCTTGATCTTGGAAATACCAAGCCGCATCGCGATGGGAGCATAGATATCCATGGTTTCTCTTGCTTTCTCCTGCTGTTTCTCTGGTCTCATATATTGCAGGGTACGCATATTATGAAGACGGTCCGCAAGCTTGATCAGGATAACGCGGATATCCTTAGCCATTGCAAGGAACATCTTTCTTAAATTCTCAGCCTGAACCTCTACCTTGTCCTTGGAATAGGACAGCTGTCCCAGCTTGGTAACACCATCTACCAGAAGTGCTACCTCAGAACCAAATTCCTTTTCTACTTCTTCATACGTCATCCAGGTATCCTCTACCGCATCATGAAGAAGGCCTGCCACTATGGTTTCCTTATCCAGCTCAAGATCCGCAAGGATGATCGCAACACAGAGAGGATGAATGATATAAGGTTCACCGGATTTACGTTTCTGATCCTTATGTGCCTCACTGGCCACTTTATAGGCCTTTTCAATCATGGAAATATCTGTAGACGGATGATATTTCTTCACACTTTTTATCAGCTCCTGATAAAGAACCTCAGGGCTTGTAAAATCATGCATGGATTTCACCGCCGCATCTGCCTTCCGGACAGACTCTCTTTTTTCTTCTTCCTTCTGTATCTCAATGTTTTGTTTTTCCGTATTTTTTGTCTCTGCCATTAAATCCCACCTGCCTGTGCACAATTTCATACTGCCGTATGACTACAACAGTTCACATCCCCTTCCACCGACAAAAAATCATTTTCCGTCGTAACAGATCACAGATGCCACATCATAACCTTTGAGACGCTCACGTCCCTTCAGACCTGCAAGCTCCATAAGGAAAACCACCTTGACAACCTCGCCGCCAAGCTCCTCCACAAGCTTGATGGCTGCTTCCACGCTTCCGCCCGTAGCGATCAGGTCATCCACAATAACAACCTTCTGTCCCGGCTTGATGGAATCCTTATGCATCTCGATAGTTGCACTTCCATACTCCAGATCATAGGTTCTGGAAACGGTCTCACATGGAAGTTTTCCTGCTTTGCGGACCAGAACAAAGGGTTTGTGAAGATTATATGCGATCGGCATACCAAAGATAAAGCCTCTGGATTCAAGACCTGTGATCACATCGAACTCCTCACCCTCCAGACAATCCTGCATAGAATCAATGGCAAGCTGTAATCCATCCGCATCCTGAAGGACGCTGGTAACGTCACGGAAAATAATCCCTGGCTCTGGAAAGTCCGGGATACTTCTTACATATTCTTCTATTTTTTTCATAATAACCTCCAATGGTTTAATTTGTCAATCAGATGTTAGATAGTATAGCACTTTTTCTGTAGGGAATCAATGTGCAACCCGACAGAACTCGCGGAATTACGACAGGCCCTGGACTGCATATTGCCCAGTACAGAGCCTTCTTTCCTGTTTTACAGTCAATTACTTGCTGTCAGGATCTGCATTTTAGAGATACTTTCTCCTGTTATTCTGTAATATAATTTCGGATTACGATCTGTAAGGTCTCTCTTCCCTGATAACGGTTGATCTCAGGATAATATGTGACCGCAATACTTCCACAGTTTTTTATTCTATCAACAAATTCATCTGCTTCTCCAAAATATACTGCTTCCACTACACAGCCGGTACTGTCTGACAGCTGAAGCTTTGCCACATTCCTATTTTTGCCAAGAATACGGCTGCTTAAAACCCGAAGTCCCTTCTGTGCAAAAATCGGTTTGGTATTTCCCTTTCCAAAAGGCTCCAGCAGGGATATCTCTTCCACAAGTTCCTTATTTATATAGGAAACCGGCATTGGCACATCGATCAGGATCTTTGGAGCCAGATCTTTTTCTGTCAGAGTACAGTTTTCGTTTAACCGTCTGCGGAACTCTTCCACATTTTCTTCTTTAATGGATAATCCTGCCGCCATAGGATGACCGCCATACTGTTCCATCAGATCTCCGCATTTTACCAGTTCCTCAAACATGGAATAGCTTTCTATGGAACGTCCGCTACCTTTCACCATTGTTTCACCTTTTGTCAGGACAAAGACCGGTTTATTGTACTTTTCCCGGATGCGTCCCGCAATAATTCCGGCCAGGCTTTCGTGACAGTCCGGTAAATAGATCACAAGAACCCTGTCCTGTCCGATTTCTGTCTCTTCCACAATACGGATCGCTGCTTCCTTTCCCTCTTCTGTGAGAGCTTTTCTGCTTTGATTCAACGCAGTCAGATCACCGGCAAGTTTTGCTGCTTCATCTTCCGTCTCCGCACAGAGCAGTTTCAGGGAACGTGCAGCGGTATCCAGTCTTCCACTGGCATTGATACATGGTCCCAGCACAAACCCTACATGATAGGCAGTGATCGGCCCATCCTCCAGGCCATTGGCACGGATCAGTTCACGGAGACCTTTGTTAGAAGTGCGGGAAAGTCGTTTCAGGCCTTCCTTTACAAGGATGCGGTTTTCACCCTGAAGATCCATCACGTCTCCCACCGTGGCAATGGCTCCTAATTCCAGAAAATCTTCCAGCTCTTTTTCCGGAATCCCGCATGCCTCATAGAGAGCTGTCACCAGCTTCAACGCAACAACTGCTCCGCACAATCTTTTCTCCGGATAATTACAGTCCGGCTGTTTTGGATTTACAATGGCATCAGCCGGCGGAAGGATCAGTTCTCTTCCATCTTCCGTTTCTTTATAGGGAATTTCATGATGATCGGTTATTATCACCGTCATTCCCTTCTCTTTAGCCATAGTGATTTCATTGTACGCCGCAATTCCATTATCACAGGTAACAATTACGTCAATCCCATCATTCACTGCTCTTTCGATCAGGTGCTCATGGATTCCATATCCATCTGCCACACGGTCCGGAATATATGTATCTGCCAGAGCTCCTGCACGCTTCAGTCCTTTGATCAGAATGAAGGTCGATACTACCCCATCAATGTCATAATCGCCTATAATACGGATGCGTTTTTTTCCCTTTATTTTATTCCGCAGGATCTCCACTGCCTTATCCACATCTTTCATCAAATGCGGAGAAGCCAGTTCGTCCACCTTTCCATAAAGATATCTGCGAATTTCATCCCTGTCCTGTACATCCCGGTTTCGGATCAGTCTGGCGATCACCGGATCAATTCCGAACTCTTTTCCAATTGCCGCAAAGTCCGCCCGTTTTGCAGCAACAACCCATCGTTCCATGTTGTTTCCTCCTTGATGCTTTGCCGCTTTCTTTCTTCAAAGCAACACAATAACCGTATTGTAACTCATACTCCTGCATAGCTGCAAGTTTTTTATGCCACACAAAAAAAACGTTCCGCCAGGAAATATTCTTTCCCGGTACGGAACGTTTCTGTTATTCAGCAATTTTATTCAGATTTCTCCTCATCATTCTGCTGCGTTGCTGCCTCCTGCGCTGCAAGGCGCTCGGCAACTCTTTTACGGTTTTTCTTCTTCGGCTGCTGAGCTGTCTGCTGTCCGGATGGCTGTTTTACCTTTTTCTCAGATTTCTCGGAAGAAATCTTTGCGGAAGCTGCTACAGCTGCCGGTGCTGCAACACGATTTTTTCTGAATGTTTTCATGGTGTACCACAGAGCACCAGTGATGCATACAGAAGAATATGCTCCACCGATGATACCTACCATCAGCGGTGCTGCAAATTCTTTAATTGAGGAAACACCCATTACATAAAGAATTGCAACCATTACAAATGTTGTCAGGGATGTGTAAATGCTTCGTGTCAGAGTTTCTGTAACACTGGTATTTACGATCTCTTTCAGTTTCTCATCCTCAACTTTCTTTCTGCCTCTCATATTCTCACGGATACGGTCGAAGATGACAATAGTAGCATTGATGGAATAACCTACGATCGTCAGCATACACGCAATAAATGTATTTCCCACAGATGTTCTGGAAATAACATAAAACGCAAGTACGACCAGGACATCATGAAGAAGTGCAAGTACTGCACTGCTTGCAAAGCGGATATCCTTGAAACGGAACCAGATGTAAAGAAGCATGAAGATCGCAGCTACGATAACCGCTACGATAGCGTCTCTTCTCATCTCATTGCTGACAGTAGCGGAAATATTCTCCGATGTGATCAGACTTGTATCTACATCAAAATTTTCCTCCAATGCCTTATTCAGTGCTTCTCGTTCCTTAAGATCCAGAGAACGTGTTTTGATCACTACCTGATTGGTTCCCTGCACCTTGGTCGGCTGTACATTCTTATCACCTGTCACTGCCTCAACAACCGGTGTTACCTCGGAATCGATCTCCTTGATATCCATCTCTTTATTGAAGGTTACATTGGTAGAAGTACCGCCGGAAAACTCCAGACTGTAATTCATGGCTTTGTCACCGATCACATTACTGTGGACCAGCATTCCTACAGGTCCGCAAAGGATCAGGATAATGGAAACAGCAAAGAAGATTTTTCTCTTTCCAACAAAATCCACAACCTTACGTTCCTTGGCAATGCCATAAAATTTCGGGTCACGAACACCAATTGCGTATACCGCATTAATAACAAGCCTGGATATAACCAGTGCTGTAAACATGGAGATCACGATACCCATTGCCAGCGTGTAGGCAAACCCCTTAACAGAACCGGAGCCAAGCCACATCAGCACACAAGCCGCGATCAGTGTTGTGATGTTTCCATCAAAAATAGCGGAAAACGCTTTGCCGAATCCACTTTTGATCGCTGCATGGACAGAAAGGCCTGCCGCGATCTCCTCACGGATTCTGGCGTAGATGATAACATTGGCATCCACTGCCATACCAATGCCCAAGATGATACCTGCAATACCCGGAAGCGTAAGGGTGATATCAAAGGCATTCAGTGTGATCAGCATTAAGGTTGTATAAAGAACCAGTGCAACAGATGCAACCAGACCTGGGATACGGTATGCGATGATCATGATCAGCATAACGATCACAAGACCGATTGCTCCGGCTTTTACACTTGTTGCAATGGCTTCTTCACCAAGCTGTGCAGCAACTACGCTGGAACGAAGCTCGGTAAGCTCAAGACTTAAGGAACCGATTCTTATGTAAGAAGCAAGATTCTGTGCCTCTTCTGTACTTGCCATTCCGGTGATCTGAGCTTTTCCGCCGGAAATCTCCTCATTTACATTCGGAGCGCTTAAAACCTGATCGTCATATACGATTGCGATCTGCTTTCCAACATTTGCCTTGGTAGCTTCCGCAAATTTGGTTTTTCCATTCTTTGTAAGAGTCAGACTGACTGCATATTTCTGGGAGCTTGTGGATGAATCCTGATAAGCACCTCCCTCAGCGTCTGCAACGTCTGTACCTTCCAGTACAACAGATCCGGCTTTCTGGATATCCTCAATACTTCTTGCAAGAACATATCCACTCTCACTGTTTCCTGTTGTAAAATTCTGGTTTCCGTCTGCATCTGTCTGATCGATAAAATACAGAGAACCTGGCTTTCCAAGTTCTTCCAGGATCGCATTTGCATCTGATACTCCTGGAATCTCAATGGTGATACGGTTGGAACCTTCCTGATATGCCTGTGCCTCAGTACTGTACTGAGAAACACGCTGCTGCATCTTGTAAACAGTATCGGACATGTCTTCCTTGCTCGGATTGCTGTCCTTAGCCTGGTATGTGATGCTGACACCGCCGGCAAGATCAAGTCCGGTGTTGATATTCTTAGCCGAACCTGTTCCTGTAGGACCAATGCCTACCGCAGCCACATAGCAGAAGAATACTGTGACAATTGCTGTCAGAAGCAGCACTGCAATTCCTCTACTTTTCTTCATTTTCTTTTTCCTCTCTTATTCCGCCAAAGCGGCTTTTATCATGATAGCGCACTCCACACGCTTCCTCTGGAGTTCGCATCCGATCTTATAATTCCCCCGGATATCTCCGCCGAAATGGTAACCATTTGCCGCACAGCCGCCGCTGCAGTAGAATCTGGCAAAACAGTCTTTACAGTCCGGTTTCGTATAGACGTTACATCTTCCAAAGTCTTTTACGATTTCAGGCTTTGTGATTCCCTCGTCTACATTACCCATAAGGTACTGTTCCTCACCCACAAACTGGTGACATGGATAAAAATCTCCCCACGGAGTAACAGCCAGGTACTCGGTTCCTGAACCGCATCCGGAAAGTCGTTTGTATACACACGGACCACCGGTAAGGTCTATCATAAAGTGGAAGAAGTTGAATCCTTTTCCCTCTTTTTCTCTTTTGATCATTTCTTTTGCAAGAATATCATACTGTTCCAGGATCTGTGGGATATCCTCCTCACGGATCGCATACTCTTCTGTATCTGCTGCCACGACCGGCTCAACAGAAATCTGCTTGAAGCCAAGATCTGCCAGATGCAGAACATCCTGAGAGAAATCAAGATTATGATGAGTAAAGGTTCCTCTTACATAATACTTGTCCTGATTTCTGGATTCCGCAAATTTCTCAAATTTCGGCATGATCAGATCATAGCTTCCTGCACCCTTACGGAACGGGCGCATGTAGTCATGAACTTCTTTTCTACCGTCCACGCTTAAGACAACATTTCCCATTTCCTTATTGCAGAATTCCATCACCTCATCATTTAAAAGAACGCCGTTGGTTGTCAGCGTGAAGCGGAATTTTTTATTATGAAGTTTCTCCTGTTCTCTTCCGTATTTCACAAGATCCTTTACAACCTGCCAGTTCATAAGAGGCTCGCCGCCAAAGAAATCCACTTCCAGATTCTTTCTGGAGCCGGAATTAGCGATCAGGAAATCCAACGCTTTTTTTCCTACCTCAAAAGACATCAGCGCACGTCTTCCGTGATACTCTCCTTCTTCTGCAAAACAGTATTTGCAGGCAAGATTGCAGTCGTGTGCGATATGCAGGCAGAGTGCCTTCACAACCGTCTTACGCTTGATAACCTCCCCGATAAAAGGTTCATATGTATCAACAACAAAAAGCTGTCCGTTTGCAGTCAGCTCTGTCACATCATCCAATATATCTCTGAGTTCTTCTTCGGAATATTTCCCTTCCAGCTCATCTTTCAGCTGGTTCCATGTACTTTCTTCTTTCAGCGTCTGCACTGTCTGATTCTCGTTCATACGGTTCAGACATGCAATAACTTCGTACCCCGGCTCGTCCACTACATGAACGCATCCGCTGTTGACATCAAGTACAATATTATATCCATTGTTCTGGTACTGATGTATCACGTGGATACCTCGCTTTCTATATGTATTTGTAAATCTATTTGTAACTGTTCAAAGCCCGGCATTTTCACAATGCAGCTCTAAGCAGATACGTCTAAAACATGCTTAAGGCAGCGATTTGCACCGCTGCCTCACCTGTAATCCTGTTGCTGTTTTCGCATAATTGCAGGCAGTATCACCGCTCAAAGCAACTCTGCAGCAACATTATCTTCACTTTCAGGTTTTCTTATTTTGCGTTTTCGCAAGTCTGGTTTCCTACTGTACAGGATGTCTTACATGCAGACTGGCAAGATGTCTGGCACTCTCCGCATCCACCTTTTTTAACTGTGTTGTTCAGTGTCTGTGTATTCAGTGTTTTAATGTGTTTCATTTTTACTCCTCCTAACTTCGCACATATTGCTTTCGCTATTATAGCACACACAGCCAGGTTTTTAAAGTATTTTTTCACACATCTGTCTGGTTTTTCTTCATGCGACCATCCCACCAAGCATTCCACCTCCGGTACAAAGTACAAATGTCAGAAACAAATCTCCTGTCCCCGACGAAACCTCACGGTACACTCCAAATGAGATGAGCAGTAATAGAACAAAATAAACCACACCGGTTCCAAGCCCCCAGAGGAACTTCTTTTGGCCTTCCAGTTTTCCCATCACAAAACCACCGGAAAAAGTTCCTATTACATAAATGAGAATAATTCCCAGATTTACATTTTCTTCACTCAATCCTGCTTTATAAAGGAGAAGTGCAAGAATTAACA
>OGRM01001389.1_pt1 | contig 15195 bp, 14 predicted proteins | sample 1553491 | NCBI WGS metagenome assembly OGRM01 (sample SAMEA2580110, study PRJEB22360) | human gut metagenome | biome: human gut; feature: human-associated habitat; material: faeces | place: Denmark | collected 2008/2010
TTTCTCCATTTTCATATTCCAATATATCTGTATGGACATTGCGCCTGGAAAACTGAGATTCCAGTCTGTTTCGTAACAGTGTCCGTTCTTCTGAAATATCATCAACAATTGCAATTCTCATAGTAAATCTTCCTTATAATATATATTTATAAAATTCTGCCTGCTGAGAATTCCTCGTTACTGTTCACGCTGTTTTCGGTAATATTTTTTCATCTGTGCAATCGAATTCGCAGACAAGCAAGTGGTGTAGTTATTTCGAAAACGCTCTGGTAACAGTATATCATAAAACAATACCACGGAGTTGTAATTCATGTCATTTTCTGTCGTTTCGTGACAGAATTATTGAAATAATTTTGATATTTTTTATAATGAGGGTAACAAATGAAAGTACGTTAAATGGAAAGGAGAGGGATCGTGTATTGTATTGCCATACTGACCGACCAGGAACAGGAAGGACAAAACAGCGCGGAATATATCAGGAAGTACTGTGCAGAGAAGAATGTCTTTCCGCTGATTGAAATCTATCAGAGTCAGGAACAGTTTTTTGCAGAGACATTGAAAACAGTACCAACAGTGCTGTTTCTCGCATTACCGGGTGTAGCCGGCCTGAATGCAGCAGAACATCTTCGTTCCCTGTATCCGAAATGTGGAATCATCTGGTGTAGTGACCTTGATTTTTCTCTCCATGCGTTCAGGCTGCGGATAGAATATTTTTTTATGAAACCTGTGGAAGAGCAGAAAATAAAAGAAGGACTTTCCATCTGGCTTGAATGTAACAAAATAAGATAAGAAAGACATTTGTGAGGAAAACAACATGAAGACGATCATGAAGTATGAACTTGTCATAAATGAAGCACTTAGATCCGCACTTAATTACCATACACCTGACGAGCAGATTAATGAATTTATTCGTTTTTTCGGCAGACATATCAGTTCTGACAGAATATATATTTTCGAAGATTGTAAAGAAAGGCATGTCACAAACAATACGTATGAATGGTGTGCGCAGGGAGTGGTTCCCGAAATAGACAGATTGCAGAATGTAGATATGGACATAATAAAGTGGTGGTACGATACGTTTTCCAAGGGCGAAAGTATCATTATCGCTGATATAGAAGATATCAAAGAAGAACATCGCATGTCCTATGATATGTTAAAAGCACAGAATGTAAGAAATGTGGTGGTATGTCCTTTGCGTTACAAAGATGAGATAAGTGGTTTTTTCGGTGTGGATAATCCTCCAAAGGGTGATTACAGGGGGCTTACTATTTTTCTGGATATGATAGGAACGCTTCTTATCTCGTTACTGAAATTGCGTAATTCATTTATAAAGTCAAATAAAGAGGCACGGCTCAGCAGTTATACATCCCTCTCGAAGATCTATACATCCATGCATTTGGTTGATGTGCAGACAAAGAAATATCATATTGTAAAAATGACAGATCAGATCGTGGAATGTTTGGGAAAAGATTTCAAAAAAATGGGAGAATATGAAATCAGGGATGATTTTTGCGGACATATCAATGATATGGTTGAGAAAATGTGTATAGAATCACAACGTCAGGAATCACTGGAGTTTGTAGATATCAGTACGCTGGAAAAACGGCTTCTTGGAAAAAACAACATATCACATGAATTTATAGATAAAAAATCAGGTTGGTGTCGAAGCAGATTTATTCCTGTAGACTACGATGAAGATGGAAAACTTCTGCATGTACTTTTCTGTATTGAGTGTATAGAAGAAGAAAAAAAGCGTGAGAACAGGCTGATTTATCTGGCGCAGACAGATCTTATGACAGGATTATGTAATCGTGGAAGCGGAGAAAAAAGGATTACTGAACTTTTAAAGGAAAAAACAAAGGGATTGCTTTGCCTGATCGACTGTGACAAATTTAAATCCATCAATGATACTTATGGGCATTCTGTAGGAGATAAGGCAATTATAGCCGTTGCGAAGACGCTGCAGAAAACATGTCGTGACAGTGATGTGGTTATGAGGCTTGGAGGTGATGAGTTCGCAATATTTATGCCGAAAATGTTGGAGCAAACAGTAGCTGAGAAATTCTTCGAGCGCCTTTTTGAAAATATTCGACAGATTGATATCATAGAGATGCGTGGAAAGAGTATAGAAATAAGTCTGGGTGCGTGTTTTTATGATGGATATGAAGATGTTTCTTTTGATCAGCTATACATAAAGGCTGACAGGGCAATGTATCAGAGTAAAAAGCAGAAAGGCTGCAGTGCTGTAATTTATGGGGAGGGAATGTAAAAAATCTGGAAGGTTCCCAGTTATGAGCTGCATAGCGAAGCGGAACAAAAGGAGAAGTCTATGAAAGAAAAGAAAGTAATTGATTACACCAGAACCTATCGAAGAATTGAGATAGATAAAAAGAAATGTATTCTGTATATTGTCATACTGATTCTGCTTGGTTTTCTGCTTATGTGAACGCAGATCGATGATCTGACCAGGGTGATCTGTAAGATAGGGGCCGATGCTTTAAAAAAATATGAACCGCAGATGTATGTTGGGATCCGTTCAGAAACGTATCCTCTGTTTGGAAAAATCAGCTATCTCAGTGCAGGAACCGTATATCCGGGAATACAGATAAGCCTTATAAATGCAGCAGTTTCTCTTGCGGCAATCATTCTGCTGGCGGGACTTCCATGGAAGGGGCGCCCTCTTGCCATTTATCTGATCCTGTGCAGTGCGATTCATCTGATAAACAGTCTGTGGTTTGTGTTTGGGGAAAAATATTTTCCGTATACCTTAACCGTTTATTCAAAATTATATATGCTTCAGGAAATTGGCATATGGGTGATGTTTTTTGTCATGACAATTATGGTCACCGGAATTATAGGAGACCGGGGAGTGATCTATAAGCTTTTGACGCTTCTTGCAGTAATGCTGTATTCCATAGTATTTGGAACTGTTCGCTATGTGATCTTTATCGGGCTGCTGTACAGATTTTCTGTGATCTATATGGCGTTTTTCTACTTTATAATAGGGCCCATGTTTGACTTTTTGTATCTGGTTATGATTTATGCAGTGTTTGTCGACCGCATGATCGGTGTTTACGATTCAAGAAAGGGAAGGGAGGTATGGAAATGGTCGTAGCTATTATGAAAGGTTATACTATTTTTGTTATTATCCTGATGCTTCTGTACACTGCCAGACATTTTTATTTTACAATTGTACGACTTCTGGGCAGGCAGCGTCTCTATTACAATGATATCCTTACAGACCGGATGAAAAGTATTTCCGTACTGATCCCTATGCATAATGAGGAACAGGTGCTTTCCAACGTTCTGGATTCTCTGCTGAAATGTGAGTATGACAGGGACAAACTTGAAATTATTCCGATCAATGATAATTCTACAGACCGTACAAGGGAAATGCTGGATGAGTATCACAGAAAGTATGAGTTTATACGCCCCCTTCACAGAGATTGTCCGGACAGAGGAAAGCCGGTAGGTCTGAATGATGCAATGAAGCTGGCAAAAGGGGAGATCATCATTGTATTTGATGCGGATTACAGACCTGCCAGAAACATGCTGAAACAGATTGCGCTGGGATTTGAGGATCCGCAGGTAGGTGCAGTTATGGGGCGGGTGATACCGTACAATACCAACACAAATATGCTGACCAGACTTATCAATCTGGAACGGTCCGGCGGATATCAGGTAGATCAACAGGCACGATATAACCTGAAAACAATTCCGCAGTATGGCGGTACAGTGGGAGGATTTCGAAAAGATTTTCTGTTAGAAACAGGTGGCTTTAATCCAAAGGTTCTGGCAGAAGATACGGAACTTACATATCGGCTTTTTACCAATGGATGGAAGGTCGTATACGCTAACTCGGCGGAATGTTATGAAGAATCTCCGGAAAGCTGGAATGTGAGAGGCAGACAGATCAGACGCTGGTCAAGAGGTCATAATGAAGTATTGTTCCGTTATCTGATCCCTACGATCACAACTCCTTATATGGGACTATTTCAGAAAATAGATGGCTTATTTCTGCTTTTTATCTATTCGGTACCGGTATTTCTGCTGTTGGGCTGGGTAGTTTCCCTTGGATTGTTTTTCCTGGGTGAAATGCAGATATTCAGTGGCTGGTGGGTTATATTGTTTTTGGGAATTTATAATTCCCTTGGAAATTTTGCACCATTTTTTGAGATAGGTACCTCGCTGATCATAGACGGACTTCCCGGAGAGGCATTGCTTCTGCCTCTTATGATGTTTAATTTTTTCTTCTATATGTGGAATATCTCTCTGGGATTTTGGGATGCAGTGGTAGATACTGTTACCGGAAGAGGTGTGAAATGGGATAAAACAGTGCGGTTTACTGTGCAGAAAACGGAAAAGGAGGCTGAAAAATGAAGGTATGGATCTTGATCTTTATCTGTATGTTCTCTATGCCTCTGTTGGTCGCAGTATTGCATTTCAGGATGAGAAAAGGGCAGATCCTGAAAATAAGGCAGGATTATGTGAAAGATGCCAGATATTTTGGAAAAAGCTTTTCTGCTCTGGTGGAAAAAGCTCTTCCGGAAATGAAGAATGGTACGATCATGCTTTCAAGACAGGAAAAGGTATTGGAAGCAGATGGAAACCAGGAATTTGCGCAGCCTGACATTGAAGATCTGGTCATTGCCCGAAATACCGTCTTCTGTCCGCAGCAAAATGATCTGCATTTCCAAAAAGAGATCTACAGTGAAAAGGATGCGCTGTTTGTGAAAGAAAACATACGGATCCGGGCTGTATACAGCAAAAAAAGACTGCTTTTCGGAAATAAGATCCGGCTTCTCAGATGGGCGGACGCAGAACATGCGGTTGCAGTTTATGATGAATGTGATCTGGGTGAAAGGGTATCAAGTGGAGAACAGCTTGTGATAGGCTTTGACAATGTTTTCCATAGTCTGTATGCACCGGTGATCCGTCTGGGACAGCGTCCGGAGGAACCGGACCGGTTTATGGAGGACCGTGATCCTAGAATATTTCGTATGCCGGTAATGAACAGTCATGAATATAACAGGCATTACATAGATGATGATATGGTTACAGAAAGCGGGACAGTTCCTTATACGATTATTTCCCGTGGGGATATAAAGGTGATAGAGGACATTATCCTGCAGGGAGATATCCACAGTGATGGGGCTGTGAGAATCATGGAAAATGCATCGGTGCTTGGAAATATTTTTGCGGAGAATGATATACTGCTGGAAAAAAATGTAACAGTGCTTGGAGACATTTTTACACAGGGCAACATTATATTTGAAGAAGGTGCCAGCGCAGGTCAGCCGGGTAAGATTACTTCAGTTGTTGCCCGCGGAACAATAACATTTTATGGCGGTAATTATGTTTATGGATATGTGGTTTCAGAGGGCGGTGGAAAAATCCTGAAATCGGACAGAGAGGTATTGGGAGAGTATTGTTTTCCAAGTGAACCTGTTCATGAAGAAAAGATTACTTTCCGGGATCTGTCAGAGTATGAAAATGTTAGCTTTCAGGGATTTCGAGGAGATATATATGTAAAAGAAGCTGTTATTCCTGAAGGTGCATCCGTTATTCCGAAGAGTCAGTTTTTTGGATGCAGAAGTCTTGAAAAACTGCATCTGCCGGAAAGCGTTTCTGTTATTGGGGACTATGCATTTGCTGACTGTCATGTGCTGAAAGTATGGGAAAGCATAGAAAAGCTTTCGCTGAAATCGGTAGGGACATCAGCTTTTGAAAACTGTTATGCGCTGGAATTTGTAAGTCTTCCGGATTCCCTGACTGTGATTGAAGGAGCTGCATTTGCTGACTGTGTGTCTGTTAATAAATTGATATTTTCAGATACATCGCTGTTAAAGAAAATAGGTGATCATGCTTTTCGCGGGTGCAGGAATCTGAAAGAGGTATACCTTCCGGACAGTGTGGAATATGTGGGAATCAGTGCATTCAGAGATTGTGTTTCGCTTGAACAGATTTCCGTATCAGAGAAAATAAAAGATCAGCCTGGTATTGCAGAACTGGAGAAAAACTGTCCAAATGCCAGGATCAGGTTCAGGGAGGTGAATTCAGTTGAAAAAGAATAAAACCGCAGAACTGTTTCTGGCTTTGCTCATATTGATCGTGATGTCTGCAGGAATTCTGATCCTCCAGAATGGAATGGAAAAATTGCAGAGTGTTAAGCAGGAAAGCGTATATGTTCCGGAAACAAGAAATTTATATAATAATTATGGCTTGAAAAATGACCAGTCTCTTTCAAAAACCAAAATCCTGGAAACGCAGGATCAGGTGATCTATACAGACCGTATCTTTAATATAAATCAGATTTCTGAGGATCGTATTTCATATGCGGCAGATATTATGAAAGCATTACAGAAAAAGAGTGGAAAAGACACTTATATTATGCCGATACCGCAAAGAGCAGTATTTGAAAGCGGATATGAAACTGAAAAGGAAAAATACAGTGATTTTATAGAGAAACTGGAAGCCTCTTTTTCAGATCCCTCAGTGGTTTTGAATCCGCTGTCTGAACTGGAGAAACATCAGGATGAATATATTTATTTCAGAACTGGAAACAGCTGGACAATGCGTGGGGCATTTTACGGGGCGCAGGTGATTTTTGGAGAACTTGGATATGATAAGGAAAACCTGGATGCTTACCGTGAATATGTTTTTGGAAATTTTAAGGGAAACCTTCTTTTGGAAGCGCTAGGAAAGTATACGACAGACGAAATAAAGAAAGGAATAGAAAACATGGAAGAAGAACCATTCTATATTTATATCAATGGTTCAAATCCCAATCGCGAAGAATTAACCTTTGAAAACAAAGAAGGGCAGCTGCAGACACTAAAAAGACAAACGATACAGTTTAATGGCAGCGGAAATTATGCAGTCATTGGTTCGAGTTATAAGCATAGTATAGTGGAAGGAAGAGGAAAAGGACAGAGAAAGGGAAATCTTCTTCTTATTGCAGATACAAGAGGAAAGATGATGATATCTTATCTTTCAGAAATCTTTGAAAAGGTTTATGTATCTAATATGTATGAGGATGCAGATCTTATACAGAATCTGGATGAAATACTGGAAAAATATGATATAGAATATATTATATGGGCACAGGATGTTGCTGAAACAGGAAACAGATCCTATATGAATGCATTGAATCCACTTTTAAAGGAAGGAGGGAATGGCTGATGTCGGAACTGATCCTTAAGGGAACTGATTTGTTTATGGGAAAGACAGGAATTGCAGACACCCTTCCTATAAGCGGAAATACAGAAAGAATCCTGTTTCTGCTCCTGGGGATCCTGCTTGTTTTTGCAGGAGCTAAAGTGTACCGTCTGATCGTTTCCTTCATAATGTTCTGGGGAGTGACGATCGTATTATGTACTGTTATGAATGGAAGGGCCGGATGGGGGACGATCGTAACAGCATTTACGATACTTGGGTGTCTGATGGGATATATGGCATTTAAGTGGAAAACAGCAGATTCCATGATCTTGTCTGCCATGACTGCTGCGGCAGTTGTATGGATGTGTTATCCGTTCTGGTGGGCTGTAGTTATTTTCGCTGCAGGAGCTGCAGCTGCAGCGGCCTTTTTTCCGCTGGAGGGAGCGATCCTTTCTTCTGTTGTGGCAGGAATGTTTCTTCTTCATGAGACGGGAGTCAGATACGTGGCTTTGCTGACAGTATGCGGACTCCTGTTCCAGATCGTTCTGTTTGAACGAAAGTCAGAGAGGGGGCGTGAGATTTGGAAACGGTTTTTCGCAAAGAAATCAAATATCTGATCAGCCGCAGAGAGGCCATGATTCTTCAACAAAAGCTGGATGGCATTATGGAAAGAGATATCCATGGAGATAATGGCAGATATTTTATCAGATCTCAGTACTATGATTCCATAGACGATCAGGATCTATGGGATAATCTGGATGGAATGTATGAAAAAAGGAAGATCCGTTTAAGAATTTATTCCTTGAATGATCTATCTGCAAAGCTGGAGTTTAAATGCAAAAACGGATTTGACGGAGTGAAATATTCCATACCTGTCAGCCGTGAACACGCACTTCGGATGGAACAGGGAGATGCTTCGTTTCTTCTGGAATATGAAACAGAGCTGGCTATGAGATTGTATTTGCGGATCACACAGGGTTGTTACCGTCCAAAGACGATCATAGATTATCAGAGGCTGGCATTTGCTTATCCTGCAGGTGATGTAAGGATCACTTTTGATACGGATATCCGAGGAACGTTATATCCATATGGTCTGTTCGAGGAGGTTGGAACCGATGCGCTGGGCAGTACAGAACAGGTGCTGATGGAAGTAAAATATACAGGATTTCTGCCGGATATGATCGCTGAGACATTGAAAAAAGCGGATGAACTTTCCACCAGCCACAGCAAATATTCCAGAGCCAGAATGATGTGACTGTAAGTTTTACATGCGGCAGACCGGAGACCGATGGGAAACCGGATGCCGGGATTGGAGAAAAATATGAGAGAATTTATCGTAGAAAATCTGACAAATACAGAAGCACTGAGTGTGACTGTGATTTTAATGAATAATGTGATCGCACTGATCGTTGCCTTTTTTATTATGTTTACTTATAAAATTTCTTATGCAGGACCTGCATACAGCAGAAAATTTAATATTTCGATCGGATCGATCACGATTATCACAGCTATGATCATGAGCATTATCAGTAATAATATTGCATTGTCCCTTGGTATGGTCGGTGCTCTTTCTATCATAAGATTCCGCACTGCTGTAAAGGATGTAAGAGATGCTACTTATATTTTCTGGGCAATCGCGGCAGGTATTGGCTGCGGTGTATCTCAGTATGCGCTTATTGTTATTGGTTCTGCTTTTTTACTTCTTTTTCTTATTATTACAAGAAAAGGCTTTACATCCTGTAATAAGCTGCTGGTTGTTCAGGGAAAACCTGACTGCTTACATAAAACAGAGGCAGCAGTGGATACCTTCTTTTCAGGAAAGGCACATGTTTCCATGAGAAATGTTACAGAAGGCAGCTTTGAACTGGTTTATTCTATCGGAGAGGGAATCCTGTATAAAGCTGCAAAAGAAAATCAGATGGATATTTCAGAGAAACTGATCAAAATCGATGGTGTGAAAAGGGTAAATATAGTTGACCAGAAGGATGAACTTTCGCAGTAAAAGGCTGCCTGAATGAGAGGTGTTGCTATGAAAAGGATAAGACGTATCCTTTTATGTATTCTGATGATAACAGTTCTCTGTGGAATATCCGTTGTGGGAAATTCTGTTGTAAAGTCGGAAAATAAGTCAAAGGAAAAAAAGAGAACCACTATCACGAAAGAAGAAGTGAAGGAGTGGGCTGCACCGGACGAGGAGAGTCTGGAATACTATGATTTGGGAGAATTCTCTACGACACTTCCGGTAGTCTATATGAATACAAAGGGACAGCAGGTCCTGAAGGAGAATGCAATCTGGGGAAATATTGCTCTGTTGGATGGAAACGGAGAGGAACAATCTGTTTTTTCTATTCCCAATTCCATATACCGCGCTACGATCAAATACAGAGGCGCTTCTTCTTATAGCAAATTCGATAAAAAGCAGTATCGCATTAAATTTTATAAAAATGAAAAAGACAGTGCAAAAGAAGTGTCTCTTGCAGGAATGGGAGCAAACAGTGAATGGGTGTTAAATGGTCCTTATCTTGATAAGACGCTGATTAGAAATAAACTGGTATATGATCTGGCAAGGGAATTAAATGGATGGGCTCCGGACACCCGGTTTGTGGAATTGTTTGTTGATGGAGAATATCAGGGCGTTTATCTGGCAGTGGAGCCTGTAACAAACGGAGAAAGCAGACTGCGTCTCGCGGAATTTGGTTTGTTGTCCGGAGAAACTGCATATATTGTAAACAGAGACAGAATTGATACGGGCTCTGAAGAGATAGACACATGGGGAAAGACTAACGGCTATACATATAACGCTTTGTACATAAGATATCCGTCAAAAAATAAAATAACGGAAAAACAAAAAGCATATATCCAGAAAGATATTTCCGAATTTGAACAAGTTCTGTATGGGAAGAATTTCAGCGACAAAAGAATTGGATATCAGGCATATATAGACATGGATAATTGGGTGGACTATTTTATTATCAATGAATTTGCCATGAATTATGATGCTGGTAATCTTTCTACTTATTTGTATAAAGAATTGGACGGAAAACTGCAGCTTGCTGTATGGGACTTTAACAATGGTTTTGATAATTATCAGTGGTTCCGGACAGAAACGGATGTTCTTCATACTGTGGAGAATTCATGGTTTCAAAGGCTGTGGCAGGATGAAAATTTCAGGGACCGTGTCTGTGAAAGATACAGGCAATTACGAGAAACTACTCTTGCTGATGAACATATCGCTGAGAAAATAGCATCTTATCAGGAGGAACTGGGAGAGGCTGTGGACAGAAACTTTAAAGTGTGGGGATATTCTTTTAAAGAGAATCTGTTAGCCGGAACCAGTAAGGAGGGCACATCGAGGAATATCAGAAGCTATGAAGAAGCTATGAAACAGCTGACAGATACTATCCGCGAAAGACTGGCGTATCTGGATAAAGAACTGGGAGGAAATTGAAAATGAAAAAAGTACTGGTGATTTTTGGAACAAGACCGGAAGCAATTAAAATGTGCCCTCTTGTTCTGGAACTGAAAAAAAGTGAAAAACTGGAAACGTTGGTGTGTGTCACAGGACAGCACAGGGAAATGCTGAAGCAGGTTCTCGATATTTTTAAAGTGGTCCCGGATTATGATATGGCGATCATGAAAAAAGGGCAGGATCTTACGGATGTGACAACGGCTATTCTTACAGGAATGAGGGAGATCCTGAAAAAGGAAAAACCGGATATTGTGCTGGTCCATGGAGATACGTCTACTGCATTTGCTGGATCTTTGGCCTCATTTTACCAGCAGATCCCGGTAGGACATGTGGAAGCGGGACTTCGTACTTATAATATGAAATCTCCCTATCCGGAAGAATTTAACAGGCAGGCCATTGGACTTACTGCCAGCCTGCATTTTGCGCCCACTCAGAAAGCAGCGAATGCACTGCTGAAAGAGGGTAAGGATCCAGAGCGGATCTTTATCACAGGAAATACAGGAATTGATGCTTTGCACTATACAGTGCGAAGTGATTTTTATCATCCGGAAACAGAATGGGCAAAAGGCAGCAGACTGATTGCTGTAACAGCACACAGAAGGGAGAATCTGGGAGAGCCCATGCGTGATATGTTCCGGGCTATACGCAGGATCGTGGAAGAATTTACAGATGTGAAGGTTATTTATCCTGTACATTTGAATCCGCAGGTCAGGAAGATCGCAGATGAGGAATTTGTTGGATGCGAGAGAATACACCTGATCGAACCACTGGATGTGGTGGAATTCCATAACCTGATGAAAGCCAGTTATCTGATCATGACAGACAGCGGCGGAATTCAGGAAGAAGCTCCTGCACTGGGAAAACCGGTACTGGTCATGCGGGATACAACAGAGCGTCCGGAAGGTGTGGAAGCAGGAACCTTAAAGCTTGTAGGCACGAAGATGGAGGATATTTACAGAGAATGCAGGCGGCTTCTTACAGAGCCGGAGACATACAGAAAAATGAGTGAGGCCAGAAACCCTTATGGTGATGGGACTGCAAGTATCAAAATCAGAAAAATCCTGGAGGATATAGATGCATAAGCATAAACAGAGCCAATGCAAAAGAAAAGTGAAACATCGAAAGAACGTGATGGGACTTATTATATTTTGCATAACTGTGTGCATTGTGTTTATGTTTGCTTATTATCAGAACCTGAGAAAAGAAATATCTGTCCGGCAGGAATGGCTGGAAACCGTCCTGACCAGAGAAAAAAAGTGGATCCTTGAGAATCAGGGCCCTGAAGGCGAAATCTATATGAATGGAAGTAAAGCCGGAGATGTTAATCCATACTTTGCATGTATGGCTGCACTGGGGCTTCTGGCAGAAACAAAGAATTGCCCCATGACTGAAACAGAGAAAAAAGCTGTTGGCAGATATCTGGACTGGCATACCGGGATTTTGCTGGAAACAGATGGGAAAATGGGAATCTACAGGAAAGAGAGTGGGAAACTTATTTATAAAGAAAAGGCTGATTCCGAAGACGGATATCTTGGTATGTACCTTTTTCTTATGGGAAAATATCTGGAAAAGACAGAAAGTACAGACCTGCCGGAATCCTGGAAAAATGGAATCAGCCTTGCATTAAAAAAGATTCAAAGCCTGATGCAGGATGGAATTACACAGGTTTCAGAAGAAAACACAACAGTTTATCTGATGGATAATCTGGAAGTGTGGAAAGGCCTGTACGAATTGGAACTTGTAGGACTGGAAGATACGCAGGCGATCAGTGAAATTCGTAAAAAGATACAGAAACAGATAGAAAAGATATTCTGGGATGATGCGGATCAAAGATGGAGAATTATCGGAAACAGTGATCGGTATCATCAGACAGAATTTTATCCGGATGGTGTTGCTCAGATTTATCCGCTGATTTATGAATTTCCGGTAAAAGAGAAGAAAAAGCAAAAGGTATTATATGATCAGTTTACGGAAAGGTTTCAGTGGCAGAAACTGAATAAAAAAAGAACTGGTTTTTTGTGGGCAATGACAGGAATGGCTGCTGCGCAGATGAGGGATATCAATAACCTTGTGGAATTAGTAGGAAATTATGAAACAGAATATTGTAAGGAACGAAAATATCCGCTATATACAGGCGAAGCAGGATGGATATGCATGGAATGCGAGAAATTGTATGGATTATATGAAAGAAAAATAAAAACAGCATTTATACCATGTATATGATCTTGTGCAGAGTGAATAAACGAATATTATCGCAATTTTCAAAAATAGTGGAACCAGCGGGAATCCTGGTACAGGAAAGAAGAGTGTGGAAGCTGTGGCAAAGGAAGTCATTGCCGGAAAGTGGGGAAACGGCGAGGACAGGAAGAAGAGACTGCAGGCTGCGGGATATGATTATGGGGCAGTGCAGAGAAAAGTGAATGAGTTGATGAGATAGTAGGAAGCCTGCTGTTATCTGTGGAGAAATCTGCGGATGATGGCAGGCTTATTTTGGGTTTGAGGTTTCAAACTTTTATGTGACAAACGTAACTGTCTGTGATATTATAAAAACGATATAAGCGAAAATGACTTTTGCGGAAACGAAAGTATTTTTATATTTTTTATCCGTATGCTTCCTATAACGGGAATGAATACTTGCAAAGTTGGTTACTAATATTTTTTCATTATTACAGGTACAATAAGAACATGTAATAGCGGAAGTGAGGTATAGTTACTTGCAGATAGAGAAGTATATTGCGGATAAAATAACATCTTTATGTGAAAAGCGTGACATCAGTAAATACAGATTATCGCAGATGTCGGGAATTTCCCAGTCATCACTGGGAAGAATCATGGCGCAGGAAAACCTGCCGTCGCTGATCACACTTGAAAAAATATGTACAGCATTGGGCGTGACATTATCACAGTTTTTTCAGGAAGGTAATTCAGAGAATCTGACAGAAAAACAGAAAGAAGTTTTTTGCATAAGTATTAAAGCTATAATATGGAAATCGGCAAACCAGATGAAAGTCTGGGACGCAAAGCTACAGGGCCTGTAAAATGGCAGCCAGTTGCATGAAATGAGGTGCACTGTCTGTTTGGCAGTGCTTTTTTACGGTGTTATTTCATAGACGTGACTATAACAATTCTATTAGGAGAACTTGTAATGAAAAAGAAAAAATGGAGCAAGGTTTTGTCTGTATTTTTAGTGATGGTGACAGCCGTATCGCTTCTGTCAGGCTGTGGCGGGAAGAGTGCGGAAAAAGAAGATGCAGAAACAATCACAGTATATTTATGGAGCACAAACCTGTATGAAAAATATGCACCATATATCCAGGAACAGCTTCCGGATATCAATGTCGAGTTTGTTGTAGGGAATAATGATTTGGATTTCTACAAGTTCCTTGATGAAAACGGTGGATTGCCGGATATTATAACCTGCTGCAGATTTTCCCTGCATGATGCAAGTCCCCTGAAAGACAGTCTGATGGATCTTTCCACAACCAATGCGGCAGGTGCTGTCTATGATACCTACCTCAGCAATTTCAGGAACGAGGATGGAAGCGTAAACTGGCTTCCTGTGTGTGCAGATGCCCATGGTTTTGTAGTGAACAAAGACCTTTTTGAAAAATATGATATCCCGTTGCCAACAGATTACGAGAGTTTTGTTTCCGCCTGCCAGGCATTTGACAAAGTGGGTGTTCGTGGATTTACGGCAGACTATTCTTATGATTATACCTGTATGGAAACACTGCAGGGTCTGTCTATATCAGAGTTGTCTTCTGTGGAAGGACGCAAGTGGCGGACGGTCTACAGTGACTCGGAAAATACAAAGAGAGAAGGTCTGGACGATACCGTCTGGCCAGAGGCTTTTGAACGTATGGAACAGTTTATTCAGGATACAGGGCTTAGTCAGGAAGATTTGAATATGAATTATGATGATGTTGTTGAGATGTACAAAAGTGGCAAGCTTGCCATGTACTTTGGCAGTTCTTTCGGTGTAAAAATGTTCCAGGATCAAGGCATTAACACAACATTTCTTCCATTCTTTCAGGAGAACGGTGAAAAGTGGATTATGACTACGCCATATTTCCAGGTGGCCTTAAACCATGATCTGACAAAGGATGAAACACGCAGAAAGAAAGCAATGGAGGTACTGGATACAATGTTTTCAGAGGATGCGCAGAACAGGATCATTAGTGATGGACAGGATCTGTTAAGCTACAGTCAGGAGGTGGATATGCAGCTTACGGAATATCTGAAAGATATAAAACCTGTGATCGAAGAAAACCATATGTATATCCGTATTGCGTCAAGTGACTTTTTCTCTGTTTCCAAGGATGTGGTTTCCAAAATGATCTCAGGAGAATACGATGCAGGGCAGGCATACCAGTCATTTAATTCTCAGCTTCTTGAGGAAGAAACTGCTTCTGAGGATATCGTGCTGGATTCACAGAAGTCGTATTCCAACCGTTTCCACAGCAGTGGAGGAAATGCAGCATATTCTGTTATGGCAAACACGCTACGTGGCATCTATGGGTCAGATGTGCTGATCGCAACCGGAAACAGCTTTACGGGAAATGTGCTGA
>OGRM01001395.1_pt1 | contig 15140 bp, 9 predicted proteins | sample 1553491 | NCBI WGS metagenome assembly OGRM01 (sample SAMEA2580110, study PRJEB22360) | human gut metagenome | biome: human gut; feature: human-associated habitat; material: faeces | place: Denmark | collected 2008/2010
AAAACCTCGATGAGCTCACCTACGTGCCTCTCGGCATGGAAGAGGCCGTCGAGAACTTCAGAAACCGTGCCCGCAAGGGCAAGAAGCGCCTGCCGCAAGAGTCCTAGGGGCTTCTGATGGTCGCGGCGTCAGCAAATAAGCGCGAATAGGCGCCAGCAAACAACCCTCAAACCTAAGTGAGTAGACTTTTTTGCAATAGCCAAGCACAACCCGCGTAGCGAAAAATAAAACCGCAGGTAGAGCCCTTGTGCAAAAGCCATGTGCTCGCGACATCGCAAAAAGTCTACTCACTTAGCTGGCAACTGCACCAAACGGCCGGGCAGAACGCCCATTTCCTGCATTTTCTTGCCTGCAAACGCATCGATGCGCCGCTACGCCATAATAGTTGGCGGACAAACGGCGAGAGAAAGCAACCACATGGCACAGACCACGACAGATACCGCCGCCAGCACCGTCTCCGGCGCCGGCGCCGCCAGCTCATTCTCGGGCGGCACGGGAACCGAAGCCGAATTCGGCTCGCTCGGCGCGCTCTCCCCCACCTGGTGGGAGCCCGAGGATGGTAGCGAGCCCGAACCATGGCTCACGCCCGATCAGGCCTTCGAACGCTTCTTTGAATGGACAAGCGACCGCGGTATTGAGCTGTGGGACCACCAGGAAGAGGCCCTCATGGATCTAGCCGCCGGTGACCATGTCATTTTGGGAACACCGACCGGATCGGGCAAGTCGCTTGTCGCGCTAGGCATGCTCTTTATGGGCATGGCGCAGGGCAAGCGCTGCTACTACACGGCTCCCATCAAGGCTCTGGTCAGCGAGAAGTTTTTCGACCTTGTGCAGGTGCTCGGCCGCGATAACGTCGGCATGATCACCGGCGACACGCATATCAACACCAAGGCGCCCGTCATCTGCTGCACGGCAGAAATCCTTGCCAACGATGCACTGCGCGAGGGCGAGGGCGCCGACGTGGGCTGCGTCGCCATGGACGAGTTCCACTATTTTGCCGACCCCGACCGCGGCTGGGCCTGGCAGGTGCCACTGCTCACCCTGCCTCACACGCAATTCATGCTCATGAGCGCCACGCTCGGCGATGTCACTGCCATCGCCGCCTCACTCGAGGAACACACCGGCGCTACTTGCGACTTGGTTGTCGACGCCCCGCGCCCTGTTCCGCTGAGCTACGACTATGTGACGACCTCCCTCGAGGGCACGGTCGAGCTTGCCATGCGCCGTGACGAGGCCCCGCTCTATATCGTGCACTTTAGCCAGGACGCCGCCCTTGCGACGGCACAGTCGCTCGCCAACTTTGGCATTGCCAGCAAGGAGCAGCGCGAGGCCATCAAGGAGGCGGCCAAGGGCACGAGCTTCTCGACGGCCTTCGGCAAGATCCTCAAGCGTTTGCTTGGCTGCGGCGTCGGCGTGCATCACGCCGGTATGCTGCCGCGCTATCGCCTGCTGGTCGAGCGCTTGGCACAGCAGGGCCTGCTGCCCGTCATCTGCGGCACCGACACGCTCGGCGTGGGCATCAACGTGCCCATCCACACCGTCGTGCTCACCGCGCTGGCCAAGTTCGACGGCAACCGCATGCGCCGCCTGAACGCGCGCGAGTTCCACCAGATCGCAGGACGCGCGGGCAGGTCGGGCTTCGACACCGAGGGCAAGGTGCTCGTCGAGGCGACCGAGCACGACATCGAGAAGGCGCGGGCGCTCACCAAGGCAGGCGGCGACCCGAAGAAGGCCAAGAAGATCAAGCAGAAACCGCTGCCCAAAGGCTACGTGGGCTGGAACAAGCAGCACTTCGAGCATCTGGTGGAGGCGCAGCCCGAAAAGCTCGTGCCGCACCTGCAGATCACGCACTCGATGGTGCTGGGCGAGGTCGAGCAGGGCGGCGACGCCTGGCAGCGCACCTACCAGCTCATCAAGGACTCCATGCAGAGCGACGAGCAGAAGGCAAGGCTCGAGAAGCGCGCCGACGAGGTCTTCGCGACGCTTCTGAGCGCCGACGTGGTGGAGAAGACGCAAGGCGAAGACGGAGGCGACGAATACCGCCTGACCGTCGAGCTGCCCGACGACTTCGCGCTCGACCAGCCACTGTCGCCGTTCATGCTCGCCGCGCTCGAGCTGCTCGACCCCGAGAGCGAGACCTACGCGCTCGACGTGGTATCGCTTGCCGAGGCGACGCTCGAGGACCCCTGGCAGGTGCTGCGCGCGCAGGAGCGCGCGTGCCGCGACGCCGCCATGGCCTCGATGAAGGCGGATGGCATCGACTACGACGAGCGCATCGAGCGCCTGCAGGAGGTGACCTACCCCAAACCGCTCGAGGACCTGCTGTGGCCGGCGTTCCACACGTACTGCGAGTCGGTTCCGTGGGCAAACGACTACCGGCTCTCGCCCAAATCGGTGCTGCGCGACATGCTCGAGACCGCGTCGGACTTCAAGGGCTACATCGCGCGCTACGGCATAAGCCGCTCGGAGGGCACGCTGCTGCGCTACCTTTCCGACGCCTACCGCGTGCTCGACCGCACGCTGCCGCCCGACAAGCGCAACGACGAGCTCGACCAGATCGTGGAGTGGCTGGGGTTCGTCGTGCGCACGACCGACTCGAGCCTGCTCGACGAGTGGGCCGGCCTCGACTCGGACGACGCGGGAATGGACGCCGCGCCGCCGCAGGACGCCGACGTGGTGGTGAAAGACCGCAAGGCGGTCACGCTGCTCGTGCGAAACGCGCTGTTCACGCGCGTCAGGCTGTTCGCCGCCGAGAAGGCGCGCGAGCTGGGAGATCTCGACGAGGAGTGGGGCTGGCGCGAGCCGCGCTGGCGTCAGGCTATGGAGCGCTTTTTCGACGAGCACGAGGAAGTGCTGCTCGACGGCGACGCGCGCTCGAGCAGGTACCTGACGATAGACGAGGCAGACGAGCGCTCTGAGCACGTCTGGCATGTGCGGCAGATGTTCCACGACGCAGATGAGGACGGCGACTTTGGCATCGCGGGCGACGTGGACCTGGACGCCACGCAGGATACGGGCGAGGTCGTGTTCAAGGACCTCAACGTCGGCTTTGTGGAGGACCTGCGCGGCTGAGGCACGCGGCCTGCAGGGCGAGGAGTCGAGTAGAATAGACGGCACGCAAGACGAGTTGGAGGAAACCCATGCCGAGCAAAGAGGAACGTCAAGCAGAAGCCAAAAAGCACATCGCGCTCATGAAGAGCGTGTTTTCCGCAGAGACCGATGCCGCGATCAAGTCCGCGAAATTCTACGAGGACGGCGAAGGACGCGAGCTGCCCATCCCCGAGCCGCGCTTCGAGGCGACGGCCACCGAGGTCACGACCGACTTCATGGTGACGGCGCTCTACAAGCACAAGGGCACGGTGGCGCTCGTCGACCCCGCGGCGTTTTCCAAGCCGGCGGGCGGCTACGAGGAGGGCTCGTTTGGCCCCGAGCAGGCACTTTGCTCCGAGAGCAACCTCTACCCGGTGCTGAGCGGCCTGAAGAAGGAGTACTACGACAAGAACCGCGGCTTTGCGAGCGGCCAGATCTACAACGATCACGCCATGTACCTGAGTGACGTCACGTTCACGCGCAACGGCTCCATCCGCAAGGCGGGCGTCGTCGTCATCGCCGCGCCCAACCGCCCGCGCGCGCTCGAGAACCACCGCTCCCCCGAGGGCATCGACCAGGCTCTGGGCTTCCGCATCGAGGCTCTGCTGCGCATCGCCGCAGCAAACGGTGCCGACACGCTCATCTGCAACGCCTTTGGCTGCGGCGCGCTGGGCAACGACCCCCAGCAGGTCATCGGCCTGTTCAAAGGCTGGCTAGACGCGCATCCCGGCGTGTTCGAGACGGTGGCGTTCGCCGTGCCGCGCGCGAGCTTCGACGCGTTCGACGCCGCGTTTGGCGCCCCGAAGCCAGAGGAGCCGGCCGTCGTCGCAACGGCGGACGACGATGAGGACGACGAGTTCGACCTCGACAGCATCGAGCTCCCCGAGGGCGTGACGCTCCGCTAGCGGGCGGGCACAGCCTGGGGGTTGACCCCGAACAGTTCAATTTTTGCGGGCGCATCCTTCTGCTTTTTCTGGAAGATGCGCCCTTTTTCATGAGCTCGCACTGCCTCCCCACCACCAGATTGAACTTTCTTGAACCTTCGGGCTTCGAGTCGTGCTATCCTCTGTTCAATTTGAATTGAACTTTTTGGAGGAGACGGCATGCCCGACCAACTGTTCGCGACACGGCTCAAGAAGGCGATGGGCACGAAGGGGCTCAAGCAGGTCGACCTTCTGGCGCTTGCGAAAAGCAACGGCCTCAAGCTGGGAAAAAGCCAGCTCAGCCAATATGTAGGCGGCAAGACCATCCCGCGCGAGTCCATGCTCTGCGCACTCGCCGGCATGCTCGGCACCACGCCGGAATGGCTGCTCGGCGCCAACGGGCCAGCCCCGCAAACGCAACCGCAAGCCCACGCGCAGCCCCAAGGCAAACCGCAGCCAACGCCACAGCCCAGTTCACAGCCCCAGACAAAAATTGAACTTTCGAAAGGAACCCCCATGCGCACTTTCAAGAAGTCCTCGAAGCTCGACAACGTGCTCTACGATGTGCGCGGCCCGGTTCTGGACGAGGCAAACCGCATGACGGACCAGGGCATCCACGTGCTCAAGCTCAACATCGGAAACCCCGCGCCCTTCGGGTTCCGCACTCCGGACGAGGTCGTCAAGGACATGCAGGACCAGCTCGTCGACTGCGAGGGCTATTCCGAGAGCCGCGGGCTGTTCAGCGCGCGCAAGGCCATCATGCAATACGACCAGCTCAAGGGCATCCCCAACGTGGACGTGGAAGACATCTACACCGGCAACGGGGCATCCGAGCTCATCAACCTCGTCATGCAGGCGTTTCTGGACGACGGCGACGAGATCTTGATACCCTCGCCCGACTACCCGCTGTGGACGGCATGCGCCACGCTCGCCGGCGGAAACGTAGTCCACTACGTCTGCGACGAACAGCAGCATTGGTACCCCGACATCGACGACATCCGCAAGAAGATCACCCCGCGCACGAAGGGCATCGTCATCATCAACCCCAACAACCCGACAGGCGTGCTCTACCCCAAAGAGGTGCTGGAGCAGATTGTCGAGGTCGCGCGCGAAAACCAGCTCGTCATCTTCTCGGACGAGATCTACGACCGCCTCGTGATGGATGGGCAGGAGCACGTTTCCATTGCCAGCCTGGCGCCCGACCTGTTCTGCATCACGTTCAACGGGCTTTCCAAGAGCCACATGATCGCCGGCTACCGCATTGGCTGGATGAGCCTTTCGGGCAACAAGCGCATCGCCCACGACGTGATCGAGGGCATCAACATGCTCTCGAACATGCGCCTGTGCTCGAACGTGCCCGCGCAGTCGATCGTGCAGACCTGCCTGGGCGGTATCCAACGCTCGCAGGGCTACCTCGTGCCCGGCGGACGCATCTTCGAGCAGCGCAAGTACGTCTACGAGCGGCTGTGCAATATGGAGGGCGTGAGCGCGGTGCACCCCGATGCGGCGTTCTACATCTTCCCGCACCTGGATCCCAAGAAGTTCAACATCACCGACGACGACCAGTTTGCCCTCGACCTGCTCAAGGACAAGCACGTGCTCATCGTGGGCGGCAAGGGCTTCAACTGGACCACGCCGGGGTACTTCCGCATTGTCTATCTGCCGCGCCTGCACACCCTCGAAGAGGCGATGGACAGCCTCGAGGACTTCCTCAGCTACTATCGCCAGTAAACAGTACGAGGGGACGTGGGTATCGTGTCATATTGACGCGACGTGCGCGGCCACGACCAGGATAGCGTCGCTCAGGGATGGGCGCGGCAGATGTGTGTTTTCAGATGCATCCACATTGCGACAAAAACGCGCAGCTGCACGTGGTACGATTCCATGCCCTGCGGGCAGATGAGCCCGCTCGCGTTCCATCCGTTGAACTCACCTGTTGAGAGGTTACGTCCGCATGATTATCGAAGTGCTAAAAGCTCTGTTCCTCGGCTTTGTCGAGGGCATTACCGAGTGGTTGCCCATCTCGTCTACCGGCCACATGATTTTGGTCGACGAGTTCCTCAAGCTCGACGTGTCCGAGCAGTTCCTCGCTATGTTTCTCGTGGTCATCCAGATCGGCGCGATCATGGCCGTAATCATCCTCTACTTCACCAAGCTCAACCCCTTCTCGCGCAAGAAGACCCCCAAGCAGCGCAAGAGCACCTGGCGCCTGTGGGGCATGGTCCTCATCGGCTGCATCCCCGCCGCCATCGTGGGGATCTTGCTCGACGACTGGGTGCACGACCACTTCTACAACGGCATCGTCGTCGCCGCGATGCTCATCGTGTACGGCATCATCTTCATTGCCATGGAGCGCCGCAACCGTCGTCTCGAAGCCCAAGCTGCCATCGCAATGCGCCGTGGCAAGCACACGCGCCCCGGCTCGGCGGAAGTGAGCATCTTCCGCACCGCGACTGTCGACGATATCGACATCCCGACCGCCCTGAAGATCGGCGCCTTCCAGTGCCTGGCCATCGTCCCCGGCACGAGCCGCAGCGGCGCCACGATCATCGGCGGCATGCTTTCCGGCTGCTCGCGCGTGGCCGCCACCGAATTCACCTTCTTCCTCGCCATCCCCATCATGTTCGGCTGGGGAATCGTGAAGGTCGCCAAATTCCTCGTGGCCGGCCTCGTGATGTCGCAGACCGAGATCGCCGTCCTCGTGGCCGGCGTGCTGTGTTCCTTTGTCGTGTCGGTCATCTCGATCAAGTTCCTCATGGGGTATATCAAGAAAAACGACTTCACTGCCTTTGGCTGGTACCGCATCGTGGTGGGCATCATCGTGCTGAGCTACTTTGGCGCAAAGGGAATGGGGCTGTTCTAGAACGCAGGACCTGGACGCCAGACATCCCTGGCAGTGCCAGAGCTGGATGGCGTGTTGGGCGCTTTCGCCAGGAAACGCTGGCGATGCGCCCGTCCCGCTCGGAGAGATAGACAGGGCGGTCGTAAGCGGCTGATGTAACTTTTGGCACCCTAGAACTTACATCGAGCTCCGATTTTATGGCGAAATCGGGGCTTTTCTCACCCGCATGTAAGTTTTATGACGCATCTATCTGACAAGCAGCGCGCAACGAGCATGCAGCGAGATCGTCCTCCCCGGCTATCACATCAATCCCACTCCTCGATGCAGGCGAGAGGAGGGCCGGCACCATAGCGACCTGACAAGCGTGCCTTTGGAAGAGCCCGTTGCCGTCGATAATCGCAGAGACTTCTTCGTCGGTTGGCGCTCAAGCCCGCACTAACCTCGCAGGATTCCATATCGCCGCTTTTAGTGACGTTTGAACGGTTTTAGCCGGATTATGGCCAGTTTACGTCCGCCAGAATGTCGCGAGCGATTGCCGCCGATGTCCGATGGCAGCGAACAGGCTGCGAAGCCAGCCACAACGCATTTGGTCCAAGAGATGCCGATCGCGCCTATAGACAGAGAGGCACCACGCCCAGAGACACTGCCGTCTCCTCCACAACTGATCTCCCAGCTTGTCGAAACGCTCGACGACAAACTGGGGGACTGAATCGAAGCTGAATACAGCCTTGCCCGCTCCGGCACGCCGAGGCGGTCGGAGCACCGATGCGGATGCCGTGCGAACACGAGTAGTTGGATGTCTGCTGTAGGCCGTGGGCCTACAGCAGACATCCCTTTTGTCAAGACGAAAATGCAAGGTCGTGCAGGGATTTTGCGCAGGTGACGGGCATCATCGATGATTCCGGCAGGGCAATTCAGGCTTGATGGGACGCACAAGAGAGCCGAAACGATGCGATGTTTCAAGCATGCAGAGCATGCCGCCCCCCCTATAACTGATGTCAAAATCGTCTCATTGGGACCCGTTTCCCAATGAGACGATTCTTCACAAATACGCTTAGGGCAAAAGAAATCGATGAGATCTAGCCGAGAGACAAGGCGCCTTACCGCCCCATCAGAACGCGACCGTCAAAGTCGCCACAGGCTTGTATAATCTTCCGAACACCGGAGCGAAAGGATGGGGAATGACGGAAAGCGGCAATATCGAGCAGCGCAAGGCCATGCTCACAGTTGACAAGCAGATTGCCCACCTCAAAGCGAAGGGCGTCACGTTCGACCTCTGCTCCGAGGACGAGGCCGCCGCCTACCTCTCCAACCACACCTACTACTTCAAGCTGGCAGCCTACCGCGTCCTGTTCGACAAGCGCGTCGGCGGCGAGCGCGACGGGCAGTACGTCAACCTCGATTTCGGCCACCTGCGGGCGCTCGCATCGCTTGACCGCGACCTGCGTTACGCGTTGCTGCCGCTGACGCTCGACGTCGAGCACGCCGCGCGCACGAAGCTTGTCCGCATCGCTACCGAGCATGAAGACGAGGACGGCTACTCTATCGCGGCGGACTACATGGCGAGCCTCAACCACAACGAGCGCCGCCGGCGCGAGGGCGACATCAAGTCGCTCGAGAACGACGCGTACTGCGGGGCACTCGTCAGACGATACGGCAGCAGGCCCGACGCCATGCCGACTTGGGTGCTCATGGAACTGTTCTCGTTCGGCAGCTTCGCGAGCCTGTACCTCTTCTGCGCGAACCGATGGGCCGACCCGGCCATGGAAGACGAGCACTACATGCTGCGCCAGGCACAGTTCGTCCGCAACGCGTGCGCGCACTCGTCGAACCTGATAAACGGTTTCGAAACCAAAGGCGGCGCAGTCGAGTCCAACGCCGACGTTGAGAGGGCGCTTGCAAGGACCGGCCTCTCGCACAGGGTCAGAACAGCGAAGATGAGGAACCCGAGGCTCAAGCAGATAGCAACTCTGATGTACCTGCATTCCCGAATCGTGCCCGAGGGCTCCGGGAAGCGGCGCGCAGCCGGGGACATGGCGACGCTCAAAGCCAGGATGGGCGAGACGTCCGAGCTTCTCAACGCCAACGACACCGTCCGCTCGTCCCTGGATTTTCTGGCGAAGCTGATTGACAGCTGGTTCTAATGAGGCATAATGGTCTCAGACAGAAAAACCCACGGGTTTTGTAAGGCGGGGTCGCGAAAGCGGTTCCGCCTAGTTTTTTATATAGGGTGTGTGACACGGCAGGTGTATCGTTCAGCTACCGCCAGGACGTCAGCTCCACCGTGATACGCTTCGAGCGCCCCGGGGCACAGGCGACGGTCGCGGAAGACGGTGCGGATGCCGAGCCCAAGACACCCGCGGTCGCCGACGCCGACGCCGCCTGGGGCGCCTCGCTCGGCAAGCTAGGGAAGAGCAAGCGCAAGGCCATGGAACTCGCTGCGGCCAACGGGACCGTCTCGACGGGCGCGCTCGTCGAGAGCGCCCAAATCACCAGGCGTGCCGCCTCGGCCGCTTTGAAAAGGCTGTCAGAACGGGGGCTGCTCGAGTGGGTCGGCAAGAACGCGCACGACCCCGGCCAGTTCTACCGCCTTCCGAACGACGATCGTTTCATCTCGTAGCTACTGTGAAGTTCTTCCCGGCTACTGCGAAGTTCTTCCCAGTAGCCGCCTCGCACCGAGGCTGTTTTGTCGGAGCTGCAGCAGGGTCAAGCCGCCCCGCGCCTCCACCGTATACCAACCTCCCATTTGGCAAGCTGCAACGAAGATGGGGATGCCCAGCATAGATGCGCCCAATGGCGCTGCGTTCTACGCGAGAAAGGCCCGCATTGAGAGAATTCAATCACGAGAGAATCATCTGCTATGACCGCAACGATCTTGCTGCTGGCGCTTTCAGGGAGAGATGCCTCCAAATCATAGAAACAGGGAGCAGTCTTCGAATCAAGACGATCAACGACGCGATAGAGGTCCATCAGCTCAAGCTTACCCTCGAAACAATTCCCGAACTGTTCGAAGGAACCGATGTCGCCAACGCCATCGAGGTCGCTTCGAATCTATTCTCGAGCGCTTGCCGCTACGTAAGAGAGAGGCTCTCTTCCTCGAGCATCGTCGAGGTCTACGAGGACATGGAGGTGCAATACGCCGATCAATTCTGGGACCTGTTGTGCTCATGCGGTGCGGAGAAGCTAATCTGCGGCGAGAAGCTCAGCGTCCTCCTTTCGCGGCATGTTGAATGCCTGCCCGGCATCTTGGCGAACAAGAAAATCGTTGGGATGTTCGATGCCGAAATCAGAGAATCCCTGATCGACAACCCGTATTTCTCGGCTGAGCTCCTGATTCGCGAATACGCGACGAAATCCGGTGATCCCGATGGCATCTTCCTCCCAAAGAGCCTTTCCCAAGACGACTTCGACTCCATAATGGCCGATTACCTCGGCGACCAACGAGCCAACCCCAATTACGAGGAAGCCCTCTTCAATTGGCCCTCCGGCTCGAGCAAATGCGAGTTCTCCCCATCGCCTCACGTCAAAGTGCAAGCAAAGCGGGCATACGATGCCGCCATGGAGACGATGTTCGGGCAAGGCGCCGGGCTCGAATACGGAGCCGGGGTCCGAATCGACCCCGAGCAAGTAGCGTGCAAGGGCATAGAGCGCGATGGCTTCACATTGATTTACAGCTTTAGCGAGAGATGGCTCGAAAAGTACACCGACCACGCAACCGTCATGAACAACTGCAGGTATCTGCTGGACATCGTAGACAACGACGGGTTCATGTCCATGCCCGCGCACGCGCACGAGGAAAGCGGGCTGCTTGCCACGCTGGGGTCGCGCGTGCTGGGCGAATGCAGGACTAACATGGCTTCGAACATGAGGGAGTCGCTCTCTTATACCGAAGTCGTCGCATACTCGCACTTCCTCGAAAGCCGCGGGGCGAAGCTCGAGCGGGCAATCGAATGGGCGTACAACGTCTATTTTGCCGAAGAGTACTCCATCGACGGGTTCACGCTGGCCTTACCGGCCGACGGAGCATCGTGGCTCGACAAATGCAAGTCGATAGGGCCCGAAATCGAGCGCGCCGCCAAATCCTATTCGATCTATTCGACGGCAGGGCGAATCGACGGGGACTACTTCCCCTACGTAACCTTCAAGTCGTTTGGCGACCTCAAGGCGCTCTCTGAGCGTAAGTACGCAATCGCCGGCTCCGATTTCGATCAATACGCAACGTCCCTGTTCTCCGACCAGTGCATGCTGACATACAGGCGCGGGCACGATGACAAGGCGCGGTGCTTCTACGAGCTGATGCGGAAGACCGAGGTCTTCGTTGGCGACTACAACCCGATATACGCCGACCTAATTCACCGTCTAATCGACAGCAAACTCGTCTGCATGGACGACGAGACCGAAGCCCTCTCCCCTACGCCCCGCGCAGACTGCCTAAAAGCAGCCTGGGACAACGGGGCCGTATCCCTCCAAGGACGCGGAAGCGATGGCCTGGCCATCGTCGAAAGCCTCGTTTCGGATGGGATGCTCTCGTATAGCGAGAAACTCTTCACCCCGGACGAGAGCGCCTATCTCGACTACATGTTCAACGACGCCACGTTTTCCAACTCCCAGGGCCTCCGAAACAGATACGACCACGCGCATTCCCCAATCATCGACCCGAACTCAGAAGAATTCCGAGCCGACTACTATCGAATGCTGACCTTGCTTATCGCCGTCACGCTCAAGATCAACGACGAGCTGTCGGCGACCACGGGTCGCGGACACCTCGAAAACTTTGTGGACTGGCCTTATTACGACGAAAGCGTTCTCAATCTTGTCGAAGAGTTGGCCGCGGGAGAAAAGTAGATGCGTTGTCGCGTCGCCTCGAAACGACGGCGGCAACCATCTCTCTGGCGGCGTCCGAAGGATGCACGTTCGGGAAGAACCTTTTCCCAGACCACGCTCAATGGCTGTCGGGCGCGAGCTATCGCCAACCAACAAGTCCGCTGGAATTATTCTGGAAGAAATCGCTTCGTTTTGCCGCTGCGTTCAGCACCGATTTACATGCGTCGCATAAATCGTGGCGCATGGCTCATCCTTCTAAGCAGTCGGCGGCTATCGCGCCACTTCTAAACACGTGCGGCTATCGGAGAAAACCGCACGTCTGCTAAAACAGGAGCTCGCCGCAATCCAAGCGCTATGCGACCCCGCTGCCGCAGCTTTACAGGAAACGCGCATTCAAACACCGCCCCACGACATGAATGCTGCAAATGTCCGAAATGATCGCACGAACGCGACATGAGCCGCGCTCTCCACTTCCCCGCCATGCCAGAACCGCCCATACGCGGCGGGATCGACCCATCCAACGCCGGCTCAACAACATGTAAGCAAGAAGCGTGGATATAATCGTCCGCAAAGAACTTCAGCTCGGCGAGATCGACCCATCGGGCAATGCCGGAGATTGGCTCCGTCCGCTATCGATGCGATTGGCCGGTTTGAAGCAATGCGGCAACTCACCTTTATACACCCAGCAAAATCTGTGCGCAATCTCCACAACGCCCAGAATGGCGAGCCTTGCCTCCTCTATCTCGCGTTTCTCCTCGTCGCCGCCCACATCAGAATGTTTGATTTTCTGGAGCCTGTTCCGAGCGCAGGTCATGGATTTGGCCAGATAGTAATACAAAGTTGCCAGCATCTCGGACCCCTGCTCGTTGCCCTCGATTCTTTCCGGGACAGTGCCTCCACCGTACAGAAAACAAAGGCATTGCCCCAACTTTGTTGGTCTAATCACCCCATCCTTTCGATATATCGTCGTGTCGTCGGCAAGGCAATTCGTTTCCAACCAGGTCATGGTCTCGTCATCGTTGGCGAAATCACGAAGCAATCGGTCTATCAGCTCGGTCAGGGAATTGGCAGCCTGAGAAACGCCGTCTTCCGAAACCTGCAAAGCCGTTACAGCACCTCGAAGCTTTTTAACCAGCGGCTCATCTATAAGCCTTATCCGATTTTCGGCATCAGAATTCAAGTACTTATCGACGCTCTCACGGTCAGGCATAAACCTGCTTGTGTCAAAGATTGCTACCTGAGAGACCGCCGCATCAACCATGTCGTCCGGCAATTTAGCTAAGACCTTACGGCCGAATTCGTTTTCAAAGTCGATAAGGAGCTGCAGAAGGCCTATCGGAAGGGGTATCGCCTCCGACAGCTCACGCCTGCTCTGGTCATTCAGGACGTAAAGGGTGTCTTCCCATGCCTTAATCACCGGCATAATGCCGCGCAGCATTTGATCCGCAAACACGGTGAGAAACACCAGATCCTCATTGAGCGCCATTACGAGCTCAGCTCCATCGGGGCCCAAAACGCGCTGAAGGTATGTCAAGCCTGCCTTTCTCGAGGAAAACCGCTTCAAAACCTTCAGCGGCGCCTCATCTTTGGCCATGTCGCGCAAAGCCTCGGCTGCGTCGTCCAGCGTCCTCTCGTCGAAGCGGGAGAAGTACTCCTCCATCTGGGCGTTGGCTAGTCCATCGCCTGATGACAAAGCGATGAGCTTCACCAATCCGACGACGACGCCGAATAGGTCGACAATCGGTCGAGGGATGGGTACGCGCCCTTGTTTTTTCACGGGAAGAGACGTATAGGCCCTCAGAAAGCTAGATTCATACCCATTCGCCAGTTCGATATCGGTCAAGTGGCACCCCCATTCGATGGCTCCTCATGTCGCTAAACGTATATGCACATCAACTGTCGTCGCCTTGCTAGTAACTCGAATCCTCTTCTTGCCACCTCACGCCCAGCTCGTCGCACAGCTCGCGGTAGCGCTCGTCCGAGGACGAGCCCCTGCGCACCACCTCGAGCACGCGCTCCGCGACGTTGCTCGTCAGGCGGCCCACCGCAACGCGCGGGTCCTGGTTGAAGAGGGGCTCGGCGCTGGCCGGCGCCCCGAAGCGCTCGGACAGGCCGCCGACCGCACTGTTACGCTTCACGTTCATGCCCAGCCGCTCCGATGCCAGCACCTCGACGAACCTGCGCCTGTTCACGTAGCCGTTCGCGACGATCTCCGCCTCGTTCGGCCCTATGACTTCCTCGACGGCGTTGTCGAGGTGGAGGAGCAGGAACAGCTCGAAGCTCGGGTACGTCACGGCGACGTCGGCCACGCCCTCGAAGCGCTCGAGCATGCGCAGGTAGCCCTCCTCGTCGCCCTTGTAGACGTCCGCGTCGAAGAAGACGACCACGCTGTCGGCATCGGGGTCGAAGCCGAACCTGCCCTCCGCGTCCTCCCTGACGGCGAGCGCGTGCTCCAGCAGCTTGACGGGCGCGGACTGCCCCTTCTCGTCGCCGGTGCGCTCGACGGTCCGCAGCTCTATAAGCTCCGGGACGTCCATCCTCGCCAGCCTCTCGGCCAGGCCGCTCAGGTACCAGAACTCGGTGTTGGGGCCCTCCCCTATGAAGAAGCACCTCGACTTGGGGCGACGGCGGCCGCCCGACGAGCGCACCGCCCAGGTGCCCAGCGAGTTCAGCGGGGCCATGCTACTCGCCGCCCAGCTCGAGCGCGGCGCGGGCCCTGGACGCGCTGATGACCGGCATCCCGCCGTACCTGCCCTCGAGGTACTTCTTGTTCAGGCGGGCGTCGGAGCGGGCGTCGCCGGCGGCGAAGTCGTCCAGGGGGTAGAGCCTGGAGGTGCCGTCGGCGCCGCGCTCCACGAACCAGATCTCGTCGCGGCGGAAGTAGTCGTAGCTCATGATGTCGTTCTCGTGCGTCGTGAACACCAGCTGGCAGTCGTCGCCCGCGTGCACCTCGTTGAACAGCGACACGAGCTGCTGGGTGAGCATGGGGTGGAAGCTCCTGTTGAGCTCGTCGACGACGAACACCTTGTCCTCGCTGCCGGTGAAGAGGATGTCCATGAAGTCGAACAGGCGCCTCGTGCCGTCGGACTCGTCGCGGAAGTCGAAGTCGAGAAGCGACCCCTCGTGCCTCGTCTTCAGGATGGTGGCGCGGGGCTCGCCCGTCCCCTTGCGCTCGATGCCGAGGAAGAAGCTGTCGTTTCGCACGGTGAGCACGAAGGAGTCGTCGCCGCCCTTGGGCGCGTTGGCCTTCAGGAGCTCCCTTATGGTGAGCAAAAGCTCGAGGGGCACGTACTTCTCCAGCTCGTCCATGGCGACCTCCTCCTTGCGCAGGCCGCTGACGCCCGTGCCGAAGGAGGACAGCACCTCGGCCACCTTCTCGAGGGTGCTCGACTCGGCGTAGTACTCGGTGGAGGAGGTCGGCTTGCCCGCGCCGCTCCCCCCCACCCCCCGGCCTCCGAGTG
>OGRM01001398.1_pt1 | contig 15133 bp, 20 predicted proteins | sample 1553491 | NCBI WGS metagenome assembly OGRM01 (sample SAMEA2580110, study PRJEB22360) | human gut metagenome | biome: human gut; feature: human-associated habitat; material: faeces | place: Denmark | collected 2008/2010
GATACTCTGTCTCTTCCGGGAGGTACAGGTCTGGATAATACAGACCGTCCTCTCCTAAAGTATAACTGATTCCATTTTCTCCCATAATGTGTTTCTCCATGATTGTCCTCCTATCTTGCTCCCCGATCTTTGTTCTGACTACGGGTATGCTGTTTATTTTTCTGTTCATTCTGTATTTCTTGTTTCTTTTCTGCCAGCTTCGCTCTAATACCATGTGCTACTGGCTCTTTGCTAGTTTCTTTCTTCCATTTTGCTATTGCAGTTCGATACTCGCTATACTCAGTTTGAGAAGCCTTAAAATCTTTTAAAAAATCCTGTACACTTCTATAACCGATCTTCTGCACAATCCTCGGAAGGTAATCTTTCATATCTCTGATCTGGCTTTTCAGTTCATCAATTTCTTTCTGCAATTCTTTTTTCTTTCTTCCTTTAAACCATCCCGTGACCTCTGACAGTTCTTTCTTCTTTGCAGAGAGTTGTTTTTGTTTCTGTTGAATTGCACCGTTTTGATCTTCCAGTTCTTTATTCACTTTAAATAGTTTCGGATACTTTGATGCAAGTCTCGTCATTTTGGGTTGTTCCGGTTCCGCCTTTTCTTCTTTTGTTACTTTGGCTGCTGTCATAATATTTTCAGCAACACGCTCTGGGTGTTCAGTTTCCGTTCGCCCTGTCTGTTCTGACACTTCCCTGGGTTTCTTAAACAGCACACTTGCTATCAAAAACTCCAACAGCTTTCTGTTTACAAAACCCCCAAGGTCCCACCAGCCACTGTTACAACTCTGGAAAATAATTGTGGTCTGTTTCCACGCCGAGCAATTCATTTCCTGATTGGCTCCGTGATTTCTTTCCGCTTCACTTCCATTATCTTCGGTTCCGGCACTCCACTAATCAATGCCATATCAACAGCTCTGTTCCATTCCCGGCGTTTTTGGTTATCCGCTTCTATTTCTTGTGCCTTCGGATTATTTTTTCCGATTTTTTTTGTTGGAAGATAAACACTGCCACGTTCAAACACTTGCAACTTCTGATTCTCATCTTTCACGTAAATATTGATTAAATCTGTATAAGAATGCTTTACCTCATCCAGAAATGAATTACTCTTGAAGCGTTCCTCTTTCACTGTAAACAATTTTTTCTCATATACTTCACCTTTTTTCACGATACTGCAGCCTTCTCGGATCTCGCCATCTTCTCCTAATATCTCTTTCTTGGTTCGGACATGTTTTCCATTTTCATCATAAAACATATTTCTGCTGGCAATCTTAATGATTGGTTCATCCAGTAGTTTCCGTTCTGCAAATATCAAATGAATGTGATAATTGGTCTTTCTTTTATTGTGGTGCAAAGCAGCAATACACTCTGTTCCATAATTCTGTTTAAAATGATTTGTAAAAAGTTGCAACAATCTGTCTGGCTGAAATTCTGTAAAGCTCTCTGGCAAAGCAATGATCAATTCTCTTGCCTCAATACATTTTCCTTCTGTTCCGCTTTTTTCAAATTCTTCCTGATTACACTTTGCAAGTTCTCTCCAGAATTTCCGTTCTGTGGTTTCATAAACTGCATAGAGATTTTCCTGTTTTGCATGACTGGATATATAAGTGATTCTGCCTTTTACATTGCTTAGTTTTGTCATTTGAATAAATGAATTTCTTCCGATAGGCACTCCCTCCTTGTCTTCGGCAAAATAAATTCCGCCATTTCATTTGTGAGTGGATGCATCGGCATCCGTTTACGAACTAACTGCCGTTTCCGGCTACAATAGCTCCCGGCAGGGCGAAATACACAGAGCATAAACGAAGTTTGTGCGATGGGTGTATTTCGCTCTCAAACGCCGAGGGCTTTGCGAGATGCTTCTTATATCTACCACAACTTGGCTTTCACTTTTCATTTTGGGCGTATCCGTCCTCTTTTTCTTCCCGTATCCGGGCTTATTTTTTCACTAACAACAAACCGACTATTACTCTTCCTGTCTGCTTTATTCCGGTATCCTTGCCCGTACATACTCCAGATCTCCGCAATGAAATCCCGTATCAATCCATAAGTCTGATGATAATAAGCCATATCTCTTGTTATAACTGTTGTAACCTAATCTTCCTTCTCTCATGGTGTCATTCTCCCTTCATTTATCGTTCCTGCAAGGGCGCCCTGAATCAGGGCCCCCTTTTGAAAATCTCTTTGCCTCGCCAGCCAACTCCCGACTGCACCTTACCGGCTTTCTCTCTGTTTGCTATCTACAGGTGCGTGCCACGCTCCTGTCATTAGGTAATCAAGCAGAACCTTTACCATCGAAAGTCCTCATGCATTCCGCACTTATCCAAATACTCTTGTCTTGCCTTTTCCCGTTCTTCTTCGGTTGGTGCTGTTTTGAATGTTGTATATAACTGACGTTTTACCATACTGTCTAATTTTTCCATCAATGCTTTTTCTATCTCCGGCAGATATTCCTCGTTCCCGGCAAGATGATACTGGAACAATGCCAGTAATAAATCTTTGGATATCTGTACCTGTGATTTTCTTTCCATGTTTCTCCTTTCCGTGACAGTCGTGACGATAGTGACGATATTTTCACTACCGACACGCTATATAAAATACCGTCACAACCGTCACATATCGTCACGCTTGTTTTCCGACAAAGTTTAATCTAATTTTTCTTCCGTCGTGTCCCCGCTCTGTTTTATACTGGATTCCATATTCCAGAATCAATCGTTCCAGGCTGACATTTAATTTTCGTGATAATGCGTTCGGCTGCATTTCCACCTGCAATACTTCCACAAGCTCTGTTGCTGTTCCTGCCCACTCTGGCGTAGTTTCTGTCACAAGTTCTTTGATTTTTTCCAATAATGGATCTTCTGGTTCTTTCCAAAGTTCTGTTTCTGTCTTGGTAAGTTCCCAGACACATCTCTCCCGATTAAAATTCAACCACAGTTTCTGATCCTGCTGGTCACGCCCTGCCACTTCCAGAACTGCTTTATTATCTGTACGCTTTTCTTTCTGCATAACAAACGCTCCATCCGCAGCTCCCAGCAGACCATTCGTGCCGGAAATCATATCAAAACTGTCGGAAGATTCCATTTTCCTTGTATGATGCACTACCAGAAAACAGATCCCATATTTATCACTGAATGCTTTCAGCTTTGTTACAATCTCGTAATCGCTGGCATAACTGAATTTATCTCCACCGACCTCTCGAACCTTCTGAAGAGTATCAATGATAATCAATCTTGCATCTTTATGCTCTGTCACAAACGTTACAAGCTGTCTTTCCAGTCCGTCATTAAGCGATTTGGATTTTGTAGCGAAATAAAAATTCTCACTGCCTTCCATTCCAAACATCTGTGATAATCGCTTCTGTAGTCTTGCATAATCATCTTCCAGTGCCAGATAGAGAACCGTTCCCTGTCTGACTGAAAAGCCCCACAATGGAAGTCCTTTACTGATGTGATACCCGATCTGTGCCATGAAAAATGTTTTCCCGATTTTCGGTGAACCCACAAACAGGTAAGTTCCGTTATACAGAAGTCCATCTACAATCGGCAGTTTGGGTGGATATGCGGTATCGTATAATTCCATCATAGAAACTGTTTCCAGATCATCTGGATTCTTTTTATTTGCTGATTTTGCTGTATTTTCCGCATTATTTTTGGCTTGCAGATTGCCCTTACCGGGCAAATCTGCTATACTTTGGTTGGTTAATTTATTACTTGATGGCTGTTCCACATCTGCGCCAACAGATGCAATCGGAGCAGTCATTTTTTCTTTTGCTGTCATTCATTTTCCCCTTTCAATCCATACAATGTCTCTGCGACCAATCTCAGGGTACTCAGCAACTCTTCGTTTTCCTCACTGCATTTTTCCAGATGTTTCAATTCTTCATAAATCTCTGCCATCTGATTTCGCAATGCTTTATACACTCTTGGATTTCCCTGTACCACAATTTCCCGATCAGTTAATCGTTTTGTGATATAGTCCTGCTTGCTAAGTCCTGACAATCGGACACATGCATCAATCTGCTCTGCTTCTTCCGGTGATACCCGGAATGCTACGATTTTGTTTCTCCATCTTCCTTTACTGTCCAGATTTTTCTCCATTTGATTTTTCCATCCTTTCAATATCCAGTTGTTCTGCCATCTGTGTCTGCTCACTTGGAAACAGATGCACATATCGGTAAGTGATATCAATACTCTCATGTCCCATTCGGTCTGCGATTGCTAATACCGTAAATCCCATATTGATCAATAACGATACATGGGAATGCCGTTACGGTATAATAACGACAAACAGAAAAAGCCTTTATTTTCAAGGGGTTTGAGCGTTTGTCGTCTTTTATTCAATTCCTTTTCCAAGTTGAAAATTGACGAAAACTATAAAGAAAAAAGGAGGCTGTTTTATTAACGACAAAATTTAATAGTGCCAGCGGTCCGGCTTTATGTCTGACCGCTGGTTGCCGTGGGCGTTTCACTTTTATAGGTGGACGCCCTTTTTTCATACTCATTTTCGAGAGAAAGGAGATCCACATGGAATTAAACGAAATGGAAAAAAAGCTGCTCTTTCAAGTGGAGGGCGATTATCAGACAAAGATCCTGAATGAACTTTATATGACCGTGCGGTATTCAAATAATTCCGAACAGCGGGAGGCGGCAGAAGGTCTTATGGCAAAACTTCGTGTTCTGTCAAATGCAGAGTGCATGGACTTGGTAAAAGATATTCAGAAGAATTACCGTCTGCCCTATCCAGCCCGGACGATTGGAGAAAAGATCGCCGAGGCCAGACAACAATCAGGGGCAGAAAAATTGAAGGGGCATGACATCATGGCACTTGAACGCTTTGATCCAGAAGTAAAGCACATGATCGTCTTTGATGTATTGTCTTACGATTCCCCTGTTGGCGACAAAGGCGATAAGATGCGCTTGTTCCTTACAGATGCCGGCTATCAGAAATTTTTAGAGAGCCAGGAACGGGGCGAAGTGAAACTGAAAAACCATGCGAAGGTCTCTGACGGTCATCTCCATTATGACCGCAGGGATCATGCCTTGTAACGGAATAGTCGAAGAAAGGAGGCGGTACAATGGCAGTATTCCGTGTAGAGAAAACAAAGGACTTTACGATAATGAGCAATCACCATCTGCGCAATACGGAGTTGTCCTTAAAGGCAAAGGGGCTTGCGGCACAGCAAAACGCCTCATGCAGATTTATGAAACCGGTCCGGAGATTGTCGGCAAGATTGCCGGCGGGCAGCTACCGGCAGATGGGAGGGATTGATTAAATGGCGGGGACAGATAGCCAGCCGTTTGCGGAAAATGAGCAGGTCAAAGAGCTGCTTCACATGAAAGGAGGAATTTGATTGAATCAGGAACCACTACCGCAGATTCATTTGATCCGCGATACAGACTTATCCGTCTTTGCGTATGAACTCCATATTTTTGCCGGAGATTTTCTTAGAGAATGCGAATTCAATATGCGTTCTCTGGCAACAAATACCGGGGCTGATTCCATTGCCATCATGGGGAAAAATCACATGTGGCTTTCCGACGCCTTATTTGCTTATTGTTCTACGGCGGATCTTCATCAAATGATCTTAACAACGGAGTTCATCGGAGCGAGGGCTTTCCTGTTTCATACGGATCGGAGCGAGGGCGGTCACTTGTACGGAGATGTCCTGATGATGGATTTAGACACGCTGCGGCAGGATATAAAAAGAAATATCCTCTATCCCTGCGGCGTCAATATTGAACGCAAAGATGGTTCAGCGGCTACGGTCAGCCTGAAAGAATGGACTGAAATGGAGCTTTACGAAAAAGATGCTCTGAAAAGTTGGGGATTTTCTTATGCCCCGAATCAAGTTACGGAATGGCAGTACCACTATTCCACGATGTTCAGACAGTGGATGGATCAGGCATTTCGTTATATGCCCCAGGATTTAGAAGAACGCCTGAATATGCAATATATGGAGGCAGCCCAGAACCCGGATATGGATAAGTACCGCATACCACAGGGAACGGCAAAGCAGATGCTTCTTTATGACGAAGCCCCTGTGTATCGCCTTCTTCCATCCGGTTCGGAGAAAATTGCGCCCATCGCGGCAATCTCTACGGGCCTGTGGTATGAAAATTACCGGGAGTTTGCCATTGCACCGGAGGATTTAGGCGCTCTGGACAAACTGATCCGCAGGGAAACTGACCGGCTCACAGGAAACCTCCCACAACTTCACAAAAACGAAGAACGCCGCCCTGCCCCGGAGCGATAAGAATTTTACACTGACTGGAGGTGATGAAGATTGGCAGGAGTGCATGAAGATTTCGGCGAAAAGATCGGCGGTGCGAAAAAAGACCTGTGGAAAGACCGCGGGCTGTATGCAGATGATCTGGAAGCCATGAATGAGCGCGAAGCCGAAAAATTTGTGAAAAAGGATAATGTTTGGAAAAAGCCGGACTATGCAGCCATGCTGGAGGAAGGGATTCCTCTTGGCGTGGTCTATTTTATTAAAAAAGCAAGAGACGGCTTAAACGCTTCCCCTCAGTATTACCGCACGGATGACACCCCGGAAAAACGGACCGCGAGACAAAAGGAATATATAAAAACAGTCCGGGAATTGCAGACAGTGCTTTCAGATGTCCGTACTGTGGAGGATGCTGTGAGAGCCTATGACCGCTTTTTCGTTGACAATGGATATTTAGAAAAGGTACAGGGCTGGGGAAGCGGAATCCATTACCGGGCAACGAAAAAGGGACAGGACAATCCCGTGATCACAAACAAATTGTCCAATACCATGCTGATCCGCTCAGCTGAATATTTTGAGCGCAACTTTACTCAGGAAGCAAAAAAGGAACAGTTTTGTGTTTCCAAAGAGCAGAAAATACCGAAAGGTTATGCGATCCACTTCAACGACGGGAAACAGACCTATTCTAAAAATGGGGACTGGAAACCCGGTACCTACTATGTGACAAAAGGCTATTCGATCCTGCGGACCAATTTTGGGACCAAAGAAGCTGCCCTGAAATGGGTGCAGGAACTTGCCAAAGGCAGGAACAAAAACGGAAAGATCCGTTTTGTCCCTCCACAGCTTGCCCATGTCAAACGTACCGGACCGGATTATCGGAATGGCGTGGAGATCACCGGACAGCATTATCTTGATACCTTTGGGTTCCGCGGCGGTGAGTTTGGAAACTGGATGAACCAGAACGACCGGCAGACCTCCCTTAACATGGGATTTGAAGCACTAAAGGATCTGGCGTCAGCCCTTAAGATCAGCGATAAAGATATTGCTTATCAGGGAACACTTGCTATCGCTTTTGGTGCAAGAGGCAGCGGCAATGCTGCAGCTCATTATGAACCTTTGCGTACAGTCATCAATCTTACAAAAATGCACGGGGCCGGTTCCCTGGCACATGAATGGTGGCATGGACTTGACGATTATCTTGGTACAAAGATGAGAGCAAAAGGGATGCTGTCAGAACAGCCCCACCTCTATGCGCCGTTCCAAAAACTCATTGACACCATGAAGTATAAACCGGAAACACCGGAACAGGCAGCAAAGCGCACGGAAGCACAAACAGAACGCACCCGGAAAAATGCGGCAAGCTGGCTGGATTCCTCGGTTCTTGCCTCCCTGAAACGGTATGGCAATGAGGAACAGATGGAAACCTACGCAGTCTTGCGGGAAGCATTTTTGTCCGGCGAACCCGGCTCTGTGGAACAGATCAGCGCATTTAAGAAGAATGTTACCGGCCGGGTAATTCCCAAAAGTGAACGGGAACGGCTGGAAATTTTTGAGCGTATGCTTTCCGGGATGCAGGCGCAGGAAGCTCCGCAGATTGGACGGACGGAAACTGATTTTTACCGTAATTCGGTACGCATGGGAAAAGAATGTGAAAAAGACGGCGGTTATTGGGACAGCAATGTGGAAATGACAGCCAGAGCCTTTGCCTGTTATATCAAGGACAAACTGCCCTACACATCGGATTATCTGGCAGGCCATGCCGACTGTGCCCTTACCCTGGTTTCCGGTAAAGACGGAGAAATGGAGGTATTGAAAGCCTTCCCTGTGGGGGAAGAACGCCGTGCAATCAACGCTGTTTTTGACGAGATCATTCAGGATTTGAAACGGGAACAGCTATTGACCCATGCCGATGTAACGCTTCCCCTCTCTGTTTCTGAACTTCGTGAGGCAGCGGACGGTCAGCTATCCATGTTCGGCGTCGGCCGTCCTTCCGTGATGGATCAGCTTGCGGCAAACAGGCCGGCAGATAAAAAATCACCGGCACAGACGTTTTCCAGAAAAAACCACGAGCCGGAAATATAGCAGGAGGTGAACAGCATTTTGGAAGAAAATAAAGATTATCATGCCTACCGGTATGGCGACCACTTGACGCCGGGATCAGAGCTTAAAATTGAACACAGCGTAGTTTGTGAAAATGTGGATATTTCTACTCTGATCACAATGGGAATAGATAGCCTGGAAGCCATGCGCCAGGGAAGTATCGACGGGGAGCAGAAAGCCTATGAAATCGTGGTGGCTGCTGCAAAACAATGGGAACAGCAGGCAGCGGCAACACAGAGGATCAACCGGGCTTTGGAATATCTTCGTACACCGGAGATTGAACATACCGGCAACCAGTGGAAAGACACCGATAACTGGAGGGCGGATCAGAAAATCAGCAACCGGGTCTATCAGATGACCTGCAGTATTTGGGAAGATACGAAATATGACAGAGAAACCAAACAGAGTGTTCCGATTGCCTGGTATGTGACATGGGAAGTCCGTATTCATTCCCCGAAGCAGGGATATGGAGCAAAGATTGCCGGACAAAACCAGAAACGATATACAGATAAGAACGCAGCCATAAAATACCTGGACGGGCGAAAGAAAGCCTATTCCCATTTATTCACGGAAATTTCCCCGCCGATCCCGAAAGAATATGAGCACCATTTTATGGTTCACGGTACTCTTTTACCTGGCTATACGGTTGAAGGACTGGAACAGGCCAAAACGGAACATGCCGCCGCCGAGGTTTCGGAGGGCGGTATTTTTACACCCGAAAACCAGGAGAAGCCTTCCGTCCTGGGGAAGCTCTCTGTGGCAAAAACTCAGGAAAAAACGCCAACCACTCCCGGTACGGCAATGAAAAAGAAGGAGGATATACAATTATGAAAGTGTTAATGGTAGAACCGGGCAAGTCCCCTTATGCTGCGGAGATCGAAAGTGGTCTGAAATCCTTGCAGGCAGCAGTGGGCGGAGATATTCAGGCGGTCTATCCGTATGAGGACCCGGTAGCTCTGATCTGTAATGAAGAAGGCAAGCTGATGGGGCTGCCTCTGAACCGTGCTCTCTTTGACGATGACGGCCACATCTATGATATTGTGTCCGGGAATTTTCTGATCGTTGGTCTTGGCGAGGAAGATTTTACAGACCTTTCCCCGGACCTGATGGAGAAATACGGGGAGCAGTTCAAGTACCCTGAAAAATTTGCAAGGATTGCCGGCGAGATCATTGCAGTCAAGCAGCCTGCAACCAATGAACACCGGGAAAAACCGATGATGCACCATTCCGGCCCGGATTTGTAGAAAGAAAGGAGCCAATTATGTTAATGGCAGTAAATGAACCTTATGCCCTTATGGTGCAGCCGGACGATATTCTGATCTCTCCCCGTGAGGTAGATGAACATTTTGGGACGATGGTATGCTTCCATCCCCGCTATGCACTGGGCGACCATCACAACTATATGGACAAAGACGACTTCCTGCGGGAAATGTATTTAGATACCGTAGGACATGATGAAGCCGGTATGAAACGGCAGACTTCGCAAGGCGTATCTGGAAATGCACCGTCCGATACTGTTCAATGAGCTGGTGCTATCCGACAAGCTCTTTGAGCATTGCGCCGAGATTGACGAAGCGGCACGAAACCGCATGGAGCTGATCGTGCGGTCACTGGCAGAGCAAAACGGCGTGACCGAGCAACTGAAAGCCGAAAACCAAATGGAATGGGTGCGGCAGATGAACGCTTGCAAGGCACAGGCAGAGGAGATTGTGAAAGTGGAATTGATTTATGATTGAGCGAGGAAGTCCGGGCAGAAAACTGTTCGGACTTTTCTCATGTAGTCCAAAGTTGCGGTAGAATTGTTCACGAGTTTTATGGTACAATTTATGCGAATAAAGAAAACGGAAAATTAGAATCTAACAAGAGAATGTGGTTGTATGAAAAAATCCATATTAGTATTTTGGGCAATCGTGTGTCTGTTACCTATTCAAAGGAGGTTTAAGAATTTCAAATGAAACATATAAGAAATATATTGCTGTTGATTACGATTATTTTTGCTTTTGTTATGCAAGCTGAAGTATATCAAAATATGCTCTGGAACTTTAATGGTGCTTATTATTTATCGTCCAGATACACAACTACTAATGACGATATGGATTCATTTTTAGCCAATGCAGAAGATACAGCTGAGAAGCATGGTGTTCATATTTTTTCGACTTTTAATCAGAGAGTTTCTAATTATCAGACAAGACTTTATATTTATGGTGATGATACCGTTGTTCGGGATAGTCTTAAAAGCACAATGGATATTGAGGAAAAAACATATACGGCTTTGATAGGCGGAATCACCGTAATAGAATTTGAAGATTTTAGAGAAGCAAAAAACACAGGCAATGGACAGGAAATAATGGTCAGCTATATCGGTGACGATGATGACATTATTGCCACATATCAAGATTTGGCAAAAGAATATTCTATATCGCAGCCAGAGTTTTGGCAATCAACCGAAACTGATATGATGTTCATTGTTTGGGGCCTGGTTGCCATATTGATGATTGTACTTAATATGATTGAGGTGATACGCAGACAAAAGGAAGTAGTTGTACGAGCTTCTCTGGGCGAAAATGCTGCTGTGATTGCTCTAAAAGCTGTAGTGGCTGATATGATTTCATATGCTGCATTATTCGTCTTAGCAAAGTTGCTTGTTTCTCAATTTATATCGGGAGCGTATGAAGATCATCTCATTTTGGCAGTGTATTGTGCCGGAGCAGTTCTTTCCGTAATTCCTTATGCTGCTTTTGTCCGCTTTGATGTAAAAAAAGCCTTTGCCAATGCTTCAGATAAAAAAGGTATGTTTTATCTTCTGAACGGTCTTAAAGTATTTGCTACTGCTATGACAATTTTTACAATAACTACAAATCTCAGTAGCATTCAAGGTAATTTACTTACAAACACTACTCTTTTAGAAAATCATTATAATGATTATTATTTTGGAGTTATGCAGATTGAACCTCCTTTTGAAGAAAATGAGGAGGAATCCAAAGAGAGCAAATTTTGGAATGACCTTTACGAAAATGAATACAACACTATAAATCCGGTGGTCTGCATAGGCAGCCGGATAAGCGATACGGATAATTATATTTTTGTAAATCATAATGCCAGAGATATGCTACAAGGGTTTTCTGATATGCTTACTGAAGATGATGAAAAAGAGGATATCGTGGTCTTCGTGCCAAAGGGAAGAAATGCGGAATCATACAAAGATATCGCAAAAGAGGAAATTGACTCTCTTACCCAAAATGCAGAAGAACTGCGTGTTGTTTATAAAGAATATTCTGGCAGAGAGCAATTTTATTATCTCAATTCGAACAGAGAAGAGGCTATTGACGGATTGTCAAGAGCAACAAATCCGATTGTTATTTATCAGGCAAATGAGGCTGTTGCTTTGAATGGAAGTTATATCGAAACAGGAACATATAATGGTGAGGTGATCTACGGATGCGATGAAAGCACAATTCGTAATGCTGCGAAAAAATATGCAGAACAGCTTGGTCCACACTATTTTATGCTGACGAATGTCGGGGAGGATTATACTTATAGTCATAGTTTCCTCGTGAAACTGATTGGCTTTATAAGCTCTCTTTGCGTATTAGTATTGCTGTTAGATATCGCTATCATCATATCTGAAGTGAAAATGGAATTTAGACTTAATGCGATGGAAATCTCCCTCAAAAAGGTTTTGGGCTATCGCTTTTATGAAAGGCACAAAAGATTTATTTCCGTTAATCTCTTAGAAAATATAGCCGTTGTGATATTGATTTGCATTGTTTCGCTTTTTATATCTAACGCAAGTGTCGGGATTGCTTTACTGGTTGGAGCATTGCTCACCATTATTGAAATGGCAATCATTTTCACAAATGTTATGTGGGTTGAAAAAACAAATATCTCAAAGTCCTTGAAAGGTGGATGTTTATGATTATAATTCGTGGCTTAAATAAAGCATTTGGAGAGAAAATAATTTTCTCCAACTTTAATTTGGAAATTCCGGATGGAAGTTTTGTAGTAATCAGCGGGGATAGCGGCAGTGGAAAAAGCACTTTGCTCAATATGATTGGTGGTATCGAAAAGCCGGATAGCGGCAGTATCATAATCGAAGGGCTGAATATTACCCGGCTTAAAAATAAAAACAGTTTTTTTGCGGATACAGTGGGGTTTCTTTTTCAGAATTTTGCACTGCTTGAAAATAAGACAGTTAAAGAAAATTTAAGTTTGATTAAAAAATCAAGCCGAACTAAAGTATCACTTAAAGAAGCTCTTAATCGTGTGGGGTTATCAAAGGAAGTTAACAAAAAAGTTTATCAGCTTTCCGGTGGTGAACAACAGAGAGTTGCTTTAGCTCGTCTTATGATGAAAAAATGTTCTGTTGTTTTGGCAGATGAACCTACTGGCTCACTTGACAAGAAAAATAGAGATATTGTTATGAGGTTATTGCACGAACTCAATGAAGAAGGTAAAACGGTTATCATTGTTACCCACGATCAGGGTATTATTGAAGATGAACCTTATGTTGTGAAAATCTGAGAGTACCTCTTAGAAATGTCTTGATCTACATTTTATGTAATTTGGGTCAGAAGAAAATCCCTTTAGGAACTAAAGGGCGCACTTCTATACTCTCCTATCGGGAGTATGTGCGTCCTGCGGAGCTTCATTCCCAGTCAGCAGAAGAAAACTGCCCGACCGAGAATGTTTCGTCACTTCGTTCCGTCAAGGGAGCTACACTCCCTTGCGCCGCTTATGCGGCTATCCCTTGTGGACTTGCCGTCTGCAAACAGCATAAAATGCTGTTCGCCGCCAGCAAGTTTGAAGGCGAATAAAATGAATTTTATGGAACAAGCAAATCGGAAGTTCAATGTGAGGAAAATTAGATGAAGAAAAAGTCTTATTGGTTAAGTATTAGTGTGTTCGTATTGATACTGATATGGACGGGTTATTATTATGCAATGCAGTACACAGGAGGATTTGCAGACTTAAAGGATAGAGTTATTTGTGGGGCTGTAGCCTTGATATGCGTAGCTTTTATCGTGAAGAGAACGATTGACTTTTTGAAAAATAAAAAGTCGTAAAGTTTTTGGGTGAGGTGATATAGGATGGTCAAAGTGATAAAAGAAAAATTTGTCGTCATTGGAAAAGAAGGCTCAACATTAGAAGGCGAAGGATTCATTCAAACCATGGGAAAATGGCTTTAGCAAAGGCTTATATCTGGCAGGTGTGGAATGTATTGATAATGCAGAAGCACCTGATGGATGGACAAAATGGATAATACCAAGTTATGAGTATATAGTTGTTGAAAATCATAAGGGAGCGTTTGAAGAAACTATTAGAAAAATGAATGAACATGGTATTTCTCTGGTCGGAGCAGTTCATGATTATACTGAGCCGACAACAGGAAAGGATTATCTGTACTTTCCCATAAGAGAAGTTTAATAAATTCAGAATTTGGGAGATGCCTATGAAGAAGTTTTTGAATGATATAAGGAGTGCGGAAAATCCTATATCTGGTAATAGAAAAATTATAAATACTATAGCTGTATTGTTCCTTGGAATAGCTTTGGGGACTTTTTCAAAATTTTTGGATTTTCGTCAAGCTGAACTTCCCAGTGTGCTTATGGCAATAGATGGAGCATTAGATGTTCATAATTTCCTTGGACGTTTTGCAATCTGGGTATTGATTGCACTGTGTATTTCTATTTATAGCAATTCTGCAATAAGAGCAAGCATTAATGTTTTTGCATTCTTTATTGGTATGGTTGCAAGTTACTATTTGTATTCAAACTATATTGCAGGATTTTTTCCAAGAAGTTATGCGGTGATTTGGTTTGGATTTACAGCTGTTTCTCCATTATTGTCTTTTGCCTGCTGGTATGCAAGGGGGAAAAGCAAACTGGCACTTATACTATCGGCGCTGATTTTGGCAGTATTGTTCAATATGTGCTTTGTATATGGATGCTGGTATTTTAATGCAAAATCTGTTTTGGAAGTGATAGTCTTTATTATTGGACTTATTGTTTTGAGGAGAGACACATTGAGGAGTTCTGCGCTAATGGGAACGATTAGTATAGTTCTTGCAGTTTTACTTGATATGGTTATTCCATTTCATTTTGGATAAACAACTTCCAGTCTTGCGGAGAGACTGAAAGCAACAGAAGATTTGAATTTTGTGGAGGCACATCAATGGAAACAATTTACGAAAAGTATATGGCACTTCCCATAGATAAGGGATCTTTATGTTTAGAATATGGAGATATTGCAGACCCGTATTTTTGCTATCCCGTCAACGCAAATCCAATCGGATTTGAAGGATGTATTCTGTATTGCTTTTTGCCGGAATATGGAGAAATGGTATTTGCCTGCAATCCAGAAAGTTGTGTAGACCAAAATGTATATCCATTAGCGGCAAATTTTGAAGATTTTATCCGTTTAGTCTTGGCTTGTGGTACTGCTAACCCATTGGAGCAAATCGTTTGGATGGATAAAAATAAATTTGAAGAACACATGGCAAACGAAGAAAAAATACTGACCGATGAGCAGAGGACAGCGGTACAACAGCTACAGCGGGCATTAAGTTTGTTACCAATAGAAAATCCGTTTGAATATGTCAAATCCATTCAAAAAGATTTTGATGGTAGTAAAATACAATACAGTGATGAATACTATGAAGTTACCGGCATAGAGAACCCTAAAGGAACTAACACCCAAGATAAGCATTTAGTTGAATTTGAACCTGTCGTTTTTGAATTTAACCGCAAACAAGATAGCGACTAACAACTTCCAGTTGTGCGCCCAGCTAAGGGTGTGTAGTCAAGCCGGTGGAATTCC
>OGRM01001403.1_pt1 | contig 15102 bp, 13 predicted proteins | sample 1553491 | NCBI WGS metagenome assembly OGRM01 (sample SAMEA2580110, study PRJEB22360) | human gut metagenome | biome: human gut; feature: human-associated habitat; material: faeces | place: Denmark | collected 2008/2010
CCCACGCCTCGGCAGCATTTTTGAAAAACTGCTGCACCGAAAAACTTTTTAGTCCGCCTGCGGCTCGGATTTTGTAGCTTTGTAGGAAAACAATATCTTGCATTTTGTGGAAATCTATGATATACTGGTAACAAGTAGCAAACAATGTGATTCCAGATGAATTTTTTAAAAAAAAGAGGGTGATTTTTTGCGTGACAGTGTTTGGCAATTTCTGCTGCTCGACAATCTATTGCCCTGCTTCTTGAAAACAGAAATCATAGAATGTCTGGCAGCTTGGATTTATCCAAAACGAAACTACAAGGATTTGATTTTGGTGTTTCTGGTGAATCTGTTAACCAATCCGGCAGCGGTATTCATCAACTTTTTCGTACCGTTTCGGATTACCCATCCTGTGCTTTGGGTATTGTTTTTAGAGGGCTTGATTTGGTTGGGAGAAGCATTGATTTTTCGGCGTTGTCTGATTCAAAAACGGAATCCGTTCTTGTTTTCGTTTGTGCTGAATGCTGCTTCGTATGGAATCGGATTGTTCGTATAATGGGTTTATGATATGAGAGGAGATTGATGAAACATGAAACAAATGGGAAAAGTAATCGGGAGCAGCTTATTCTCACTGCTGCTGTTGTTGGGGCTGATAGTGCCGGTGCAGAAAACAGCACCTGTTTTGCAGCCAATGACCGTTGCAGCAGATAGTTTAAGCAATCACTTGCCTGTAAATGGTGAGGTAAAAGGAAATGGCGTTTTTGGATACACCACAAATTATGTTTGTTATGGTGGGTCTATAGAGGAAGAACATGCTGTGCAAAATGGCTGGCATATTACCGCAAAAAATTATTATTTCTCCCACGGGGTAGAATGGCTGGAATGTTGGGATACCGATGATGGCGACTATTATGGATGGATTGACATAAATTATATCACATTTTATTCTGGCAATTCTTCCTCCAGTAATTCTCCGGTTGCGATTACCAGCATTTCGCCTCGAAAAGGACAGGTTGCTGGAAATGGTGTCTATGGATATGCTTCGAGTTATGCCTGTTATTCAGATGGAAAACAAGTAACGCAGCATAAAGTCGAAAATACCTGGCACATCACCGCAAAGAACACCTGTTATTCCCATGGCGTGACTTGGTATGAATGCTGGGATACGGATGATGGGGATTATTATGGCTGGATTGATGCCAACTATCTTTCTTTTTACGATACAACACCTGCTCCGGCACAGACACAAGCTCCAAAACAGACCGTTGTCGTAGAAAAAACGGTGCTGGTCACAGAACCACCAAAGAAAACGGTTGTGGTAGAAAAAACCGTTTTGGTGACAGAGCCACCAAAGGAAACCGTTGTGGTAGAAAAAACCGTTTTGCTCACAGAACCGCCAACGGAAACAATGATTGTAGAAAATACGGTACTGTTGACAGAAACCAAAGAACAAACCACCACAAAGGCAGCTGATGCAGTCAAACTGGATGGTCGGTCTAAAAATCATTCTTCTTCCTCTTCATCGGAAGATTCAAATCTCTCATTGATTTTAATTGGAGCAGGCATTCTCTTGTTGGCTGGTGTTTCCATTGGTCTAATCGTTTTGTTTGTCAAGAAGTCCAAGGAAAAGCCAACTGGCAGCGTACAGATGCCGCAATTCCACAATCCATGGGAGGACAGCAATTCTCCGATGAATCCTTACGCCGGACAGGATTCTATTTCAAGCAACAATCAGCAAATGGGCGGTTTGGTTTGCCCGAACTGCGGAGCAGTTTGCAACGACCCGAACGGAAAATTCTGTGAACGGTGTGGCTCACCATTGAAATAATATTGAACTATGAACCCTGAAATCTTTTCCAACAAAAAACAGCTGTCAACTCAAATTGACAGCTGTTTTTCTTTCTGCTACAAATTTCTGTTTTACTTATTCCAACGGCGGTAATGTACCCGTTTGCAGCTGATAATACCGTCCCTTTTGTGCCATCAACTGAGCATGGTTACCTCGCTCAATGACACATCCATGGTCCAGAACCAAAATCACATCTGCATTCTGAATCGTAGAAAGCCGATGGGCAATGACGAAAACGGTTCTGCCTTTCATCAGGGCATCCATACCAGCCTGTACAATTCGCTCGGTTCGGGTGTCAATCGAAGAAGTTGCTTCATCCAAAATCATAACCGGTGGGTCTGCAACCGCAGCTCTTGCAATCGAAAGCAGCTGCCGCTGTCCCTGCGACAAGCCAGAGCCATCCCCTTCCAGAACGGTTTCATAGCCATCCGGCAACAGCATAATAAAGTCATGGGCATTTGCTCGCTTTGCAGCAGCAATGCATTCTTCATCGGTTGCATCCAAGCGACCATATCGAATATTATCCATAACCGTTCCGGTGAACAGGTTGACATCCTGCAAGACCATTCCCATCGAACGCCGCAAATCTGCCTTACAGATTTTATTGATGTTGATGTTGTCGTACCGCACCTTTCCATCTGCAATATCATAGAATCGGTTAATCAGATTGGTAATGGTCGTTTTTCCAGCACCTGTTGCCCCAACAAAGGCAATCTTCTGCCCTGGCTTCGCATACAAGCTGACATCATGCAGGACAATCTTTTCCGGCACATAGCCAAAGTCCACATGTTCCATCTGCACATCACCCTGCAACTGCGTATAAGTCACAGTTCCATCCTGATGCGGATGCTCCCACGCCCAAAGATGCGTGCGGTGGTCAGCTTTGCGAAGGTTACCGTCTGCATCCCGTTCCGCATTGACCAGATGCACATAGCCTTCGTCCTGCTCCGGCTGTTCATCTAACATATGGAAAATACGTCCTGCACCAGCCAGTGCCATGACAATTGCACTTGCCTGCTGGGAAATCTGTCCGATTGGCTGCGTAAAGCTTTTACTCAGCTGCAAGAATGCAGCGATTGCACCCAATGTCAGACCGCCCACGCCGTGCAGGGCAAGTACTCCGCCCAGAATCGCAATGCACACATATTGCAGGTTGCCAAGGTTGTTTGTAATCGGCATCAGGATATTAGCGAAACTGTTCGCTTTCGTTGCATTCTCAAACAAGCCCTCGTTCTTCTCATCAAAAACAGCTGCTGCCTGCGGTTCGTGGCAAAATACTTTTACGACCTTCTGCCCGTGAATCATTTCTTCTACATAGCCGTTTACATCGCCCAACGATGCCTGCTGTGCTACGAAATATTTTCCGCTCTTTCCGCCAACATGCTTGACAATCACCATCATAAAAATCAAAAAGGCAATAACAAACAGCGTCAGCCAAACACTCGTTACCAGCATCGCAACAAACACAGCCACAATCGTAATCGTGGAAGAAATGAACTGCGGTAAACTCTGTGCCATCATCTGCCGGAGCGTGTCGGTATCGTTGGTGTACAGGCTCATAATATCGCCCGTTGCATTCTGGTCAAAATAGCGAACAGGCAGTTTCTGCATATGGGTAAACATATCATCCCGAATCTTTTTCAGAACGCCTTGCGAAACCGGCACCATCAGCCGGATGTATAAAAGCGTACAAATTGCACCGCCAGCAAAAATCACTGCCATTTTCAGAATCATCGACAGCAGTCCGCTGTAATCCGCATGCGATTCCAACAGCAATGGTGCGATGTAATCATTAATCAGCGTCTTTAAAAAGGTGGCACTGATCGTACTTGCCAATGCACTAAAAATGATACACAAAAAGACAACTGCCAACCGCAAGCGATACGGTTTCAAATACCGCAGCAGCCGTTTTAATACAACCATTGGATTTTCTGCCGTTCCAGTCGGTGCGGCTGTTTTGAATTTGCTCATTCTGTTACACCGCCTTTCTTCGTCTGTTCTTCGTAAATTTCCTGATAAATTGCATTTGTTTGCAATAATTCCTCATGTGTTCCCATACCGTTGATGACACCGCCATCCAGCACCAAAATCAAATCAGAATCCTGCAAGGAGGAAATCCGCTGTGCAATGATAAACTTGGTGGTTTCCGGCAAGTAGGTTTTCAGGGCTGCCCGAATGCCGGCATCTGTTTTCGTATCCACGGCACTGGTCGAGTCATCCAGAATCAAAATCTTCGGCTTTTTCAGCAAGGCTCTGGCAATGCAAAGCCGCTGCTTCTGTCCGCCCGAGACATTTGCACCGCCCTGTTCAAGATAGGTATCATAACCTTTCGGGAATGTTGCAATAAATTCATCGGCATTCGCCAGCCGACAGGCTTCCTGCAATTCTGCATCCGTTGCCTGTTCATTGCCCCAGCGTAAATTCTCTTTAATCGTACCAGAGAACAGCACGTTCTTTTGCAGCACCATTGCAACGGCATTCCGGAGCGTATCCAAATCATAATCCTTGACATCCACACCGCCTACTTTCACTGTTCCGGCAGTCGTATCATACAGCCGAGGAATCAGTTGCACCAGCGAACTCTTCGAGCTGCCTGTACCACCCAAAATTCCAACAGTCATACCAGACGGAATGTGCAGGTCAATGTCTTTCAGGCAACACTTATCCATCCGCTTGGAATAGCTGAACGAAACGTGTGAGAAGTCCACACTGCCATCCGCAACCTTCAAAACCGGATGTTCCGGATTGGTCAAGTCGCTCTGTTCGTCCAACACTTCAACAATTCGCTCTGCCGATGCACGGGATATGACAACCATTACAAAAATCATGGACAGCATCATCAATGCACCCAAAATCTGCAATGCATAGGTCATCAGGCTCATCAGTTCGCCTGTGGTCAAATCGCTGCCGCCAGAGTCAACAATGATTCTTGCCCCAAACCATGACAGCAACAGCATACAGCTATAAACAGCAACCTGCATACCCGGCATGGAAAATGACAGTCTACCTTCTGCCTTGCAGAAGTCTGCATAAATTTTCTGCGAAATCTTCGCAAACTTGCTGATTTCGTGATCTTCTCGTACAAATGCCTTTACCACTCGAACACCATGCACATTTTCTTGCACGACATTGTTTAGCTTGTCGTAGGTGCGGAATACCCGTTCAAAAATCGGGTGCACACTGCTCATCAGGAAAAAGACAAATGCCCCCAAAATCGGAATCGCAATCAGAAAAATAATCGACAGCTTCGGGCTAATCCGAATCGCCATTGCCAGCGAGAAAATCAACATTGCCGGCGACCGCAAAGCAACTCGCACAATCATTTGATACGCATTCTGTAAGTTGGTCACGTCTGTGGTCAGACGGGTCACCAGACTGGACGCAGAAAAGCGGTCAATATTAAAGAAGGAAAAGCCCTGCACCACATGAAATAAGTCATGCCGGATATTCTTGGCGAACCCAGCAGATGCCTTTGCTGCAAAGTGTCCGGCAAGAATGCCAAACAACAGCGACAAAATACAGCAAACTGCTAAAATTCCGCCTGTTTTTAAAATTGCCGCCTGATTTGCCCCGTCAATACCGTCATCAATCAGTTTTGCCATCAGCAGCGGAATGATCACTTCCATAATAACTTCTAGGACAACAAACAGCGGCGACAACAGCGAAGCCCCTTTATACTGCCGGACACAGCCAGCCAGTCGTTTTAACATGTTGAATTCCCTCCTTTGGATTCATAATCGGTCAGATTTTTACACATCACCTGCAAGGTTTTTTGAAACTGCTCCAAATCTTCCATGGAAATCTCTGCTGTCAACACCGATTCAAAAAACTGACACTCTTTCTCGACATCGTTGTGCAGAGAAATCGCTTTTTCTGTCAGGACAATACGTTTCAGCCGAGCATCTTCCGGCACGGACTCCCGTACAATCAGTCCGTTTTTCTCCATGCGGTTTAAGGTTGCTGTCACCGTGGAACGGCGGATGCAAAGCCGCTTTTCAATGTCCCGTTGGTACACCGGTTCGGTTTGGTCATAGAGAAAATGAATCAGCCAGCCATGTACACCGGTCAACTGTTCCTGCTCCCGAATCCCACGAGAACGGTTGCAGTATCGAGTCATCAGCGTGCAAAGCTGATGCAGTAGCGGAAACAGCCGGAACGGCGATTCCGGCGGAACTTGTTTCTTCATCTGAAACCCCTTCTTTCTGGTTGAGATTGTTCATCGTTGAACTGTTCGATGTTAAACAATATCATAACACATTGCATCTGCATTGTCAAGAAATATCCGGCGATTGCAAGCGAAAATCTCCGCCTGAAACATTCGGATTTTTTGTGAAACCTGCTCACGTTTCTAAAATTCTAATCCTTGGAAAATTTCATTCCTTTCAAACGTTCTGCATAGTTTTTTTCTTCTATTTTTCTATTTTTTTATCCAAACTGCTTGACAATTGTGAAAAGAAGTGATACCATAAAAACATATGCGTATCACGTTCTTATCACAAATTTCATGAAGGAGGATTTCATATGCAACATCGCAAACGGACAGCCCTCATCGCAGGTCTGTTCACCATCACCTGTCTGGCACAGATTTCCATGAATACCATGAGCGGAATCTCTGCGGACGCAGCTGGCAGCTATGATATGGCGGTTACTGTCAATCTAGCTGGAGAAAAGAAAGCCATCAGCCCACACATTTATGGGGTCAATGATTCTGGTGACGGCAGCAATCTGAAAAATGTTACTGTTGACACCGTTCGGCAGGGCGGTAACCGTCTGACTGGCTACAACTGGGAAACCAACTATTCCAACGCTGGTGAAGACTGGCACAATAGTTCCGATACCAACATCGGTGACGACACAGACGGTTGCGGCTATGCCGGCAGAAGATTGTCTGCAACCTGCCAGAAAAACAACATCCCTTACAAGATGACAACCCTGCAAATGGCAGGCTATGTTTCTGCGGACAAAGCCGGAACCGTTCTGGAATCGGAAGCAGCTCCATCCTCCCGCTGGAAGGAAGTCAAATTCAAGAAAGACACTGCTCTGACACTCGAACCGGATGTTACAGACGATTATGTTTACATGGATGAATACGTCAACTATCTGGTCAAGACCCTGGGCGACTCCACCACTTCTACCGGTATTCAGGCTTACAGCTTGGACAATGAACCAGTCCTGTGGAACGATACGCATCCACTGTTACACAGCAAGGAAGTTAGCAGCAAGGAATTGATCTCCAAGTCTATTGAACTGGCGAGCGTTGTCAAGGAAATCGACCCAAATGCAGAAGTTTTCGGCCCTGCATTCTGGGGCATGCTGCCTTGTATCAATGGCAGCAACAGTGCAAGCGATAAAAACAACAATGTTTACACCGATCCGGATTACGATGCTGTTAAGGGCAACTACAGCTGGTTCATGGATTATTATCTGGAACAGATGGCAAATGCAGAAAAAGAATCCGGCAAGCGACTGTTGGATGTGGTAGATGTGCATTTCTATTCTCAGGATTGCAGCACAGAAGCTTCCAGAGTACAGGCTGCAAGAAGTTTGTATGATGCTTCCTATGTAGAAAACAGCTGGCTGCAACCAACCTTCGGACAGTACTTCCCATTCCTGCCGAAATTACAGGAATCCATTGACAAGTATTATCCGGGCACAAAAATTGCCATCTCCGAATATAACTTCGCAGACCTGAGCAATGAAAAAGAATCCGGCAAGCTCTCCAGTGCTGCCATTGCAGAAGCGGACGCTCTCGGTTGCTTTGCAGACAACAATGTTTACTTTGCAACCTACTGGGGTACTTTGTCCGAATGCCCATATGCAGCTTCTGCCATCAACCTCTACACCAACTACGATGGAGAAGGTGCTTCCTTTGGTGATACACTGGTAGAATCTTCGACCAGCGATATTTCCCTTGCTTATTCCTATGCTTCCATTGACGGCAGCGATGATTCTACAGTAAAGACCGTGCTCTCCAATAAGAGTGCTGACCAGACACAGGATGCTGTCATCACACTGGACGGTACAACAAAGGATTACCAGAGTGCTGTTGTTTATGCCATCACACCGAAAGATGACCAGATTCGCATCATTGATGTTCAGAACGACATCAGCGGCAATCAGGTTAAGGTTGAACTTCCGCCGATGTCCGTTGCACAGGTTGTTGTATCTGACCAGAAAACAGACAAGGAAGTTTATGTAAAACCGGAAGAACCAGATATCAAGACTATCACTTACAAGTATGAAGACTTGGAACTGTCCGGCAACGGTTTCCCGAAGATTCCGCTGACTGACTTGGAACACCTGAAAAAAGTCATTATCAACACCACTGTTACTTGCAGCACGGGTGCTGACTGGTACGGCGGCGGCGGTGCGTTGACTTTCAACGACCTGCTGCTGGAAGATGGTACAAAAGCATGGGCTTCTAAAGCATATACTTTTGGTGCTGGCACCAATGACAACACCATTCTGATGGATGGCAAATATACTGTTGACAAGGAAGAAGTTTCCGGTACACCAACACAGGATTATGCCGAATTACAGGGCTGCTGGTGGAAATCCTCCACAAATAGCGAATCCGGCGATGATGTTTCTGTTACCTTCAATTCTGTATCGCTGGTTTATGAATACGAAAAAGACCCAGATACCACAACAACAACGACAACCACCACTACAACGACCACAACCGAAACCGAAACAACCACAACGCTTACTGAAACAACACCAGCAGAAACCACTGCACCAGATGAAACAACTACTTCTACAGAACCGACTACTTCAGAACCTGTAGAAACAACTACCACAAAAATCACTACGATTCCTGATGCCAATGTTTCTTATGGCGATGTTAATACAGATGGCGTTGTAGATTTGATTGATGCAATTTACTTAAACAAATACTTTGCTGGCTTCATCACGCTGACCGATACACAGATGAAAAATGCAAATGTATTTGTAGATGAAAATGTCAACGATGATGATATCGATACACTCATGCAGTTTATTCTGCTGCTTGTTAACGACATTCCAGTTTATCCGCAAGCATAATTTTTCAAACAACATTACTCCATAAAAAGCACCCGACTGGGCTGTACAAATGTACACGCCAGTCAGGTGCTTTGTTATTCTGCCCACTCAAAATGATCACCAGCTGCCAGTTCAAAATGATACTTCACAATTCCTAAATCCACTTCTGTATAAAGTCCCCAGCCTGCTTCTGCTCGAACTGTATGGTCATTGAGCAATGTGAATAAAAATTTCTGCTGATTGACAGCAGTTGGTGCAAGCAATGCTGCCTGTACGCCTTTCTCAAACCAGTGCGGCATTTCATCCTTGATTCGTATCACGGATTCCAGTGGTTTTGAACGATGCGGAACGCCATCCGTCGCTCCGTATCCGATGGCAATCACTAAGCAGCATTTTTCGCCGTCTTCCAGTTGGAACGCAGCTTTCCGTTTTCGATAGGTTGCTCCAACCCAGCACGTCCGCAATCCAAGCGTCTGGGCGAAGAGCACCAGTTTTTCTCCATAATATCCACACTGTTCTCCCAACCGGTCGCTCTTTTTTCCAACCAGTGCAATATAATTTCGTACATTTTTAAAATGCCCATAGTGAGCAAGCAGTCCATCAAATGCCTGCGGTTCATCTAATATCAACTGCATATGCAAGCCGCTTTCCTGATTGCATTGCTTGAGAAATGTTTGCAGCTGTGATTTTACGGGGTCGGTGATGGGTTGGGTCGTGTAGGAACGGACGGAATGCCGTTCTACCATTGCTGTAAAAAGATCCATGAAATACCTCCTTTGAAAAATTCCTGTTCGGTTGCTGTTATTATAGCATAGTTTTGGAGAAATAGCGAGTGGAAACGAAAAATTTTTCAGGATTGGTTGTAAGTAACGAGCCGCAGGCAAATAAAAAGTTTTTCGGTGCAGCAGTTTTTCAAAAATGCTGCCGAGGTGTGGGCGAGCAGCCCACATTTGCGAAGCAAATTGTATTTGCAACAAGTTTTTCCTGCTGCAATTGCATTTTTTAAAACTGCCCAATTCAAATAAAGTTAAATCATGAAAATCAAGGTTGTAAGTTCGGGTAAGGCAACGGGGCAATTGCAGCACGCTGGCAGGCAAAAGCAGGGGGGGAACCCCCTTTTGCCGGACGCTGAAGACCGTTTTCTCTAAGAGTCACCTTGTAATGTTTCATGTGAAACACTGCTCTTAGGAAAACCACTTGCGTGCGGTTCGGCAGAATCGCTTCGCTGTCTGCCTGTGTGCTGTTCGCCGGTGGTTGCGTTGTCCGAATTGCTTTTGCATCTTCCTTAGATTACAGTTTACAGGAATTTTTTATGCTTTCAGAATGGCGAACAGCATTTACTTACTTCTCTTAGATTTCAATACTATCTAATCAATACCTTTGTTAAGGGGGACAGCTTGTCCCCCTTAACAATCTCTCTCCGCCGAGCTGAGCCAGCTCGACCGCATTTGCCTGCGGCTCGTTCCCGGAAACGCTGCTGCAAAAACGAATTTTTCTCCGGACATAGACAAACTTCTCCATTTATGCTACAATAAAAACAAGTGCATCTTGCACCGGGAATCTCCTGCTTTGCAGGAATACAGAAAGGAATGTTATCATGAAATCAACTGTTCAGATTATCAATTGGAAAGGCATGCCATGCCTGCAACTCTCCAGCGGCGGCTATACAGCTTGGATTGCTCCGGAAATCGGCTCGAATGTCATCCGTCTGTTCCACGAAGAAAAGGGACTGGAATTTTTCCGCTTTCGGGCAGACAATACACCAGAAGCCATTCAGCAGTCCGCAGAAGTTTGGGGCTTGCCAACACTCTATTTGCCGAACCGTTTCGCAGACGGCGTGCTGAAAACATCTGATGCGGTTTACCATCTGCCAGTGAATGAAGCTGCACCATATAACAACCACATTCACGGTTTCCTGCATAAGCGGAAACATCGGGTGATGGAACTTTGTGCAGATGAATCCGCAGCATGGGCAAAGACCAGCTACACCTACGATGAAACCGACCCATTCTTTGCAAATATGCCAATTCCATTCCGGGCAGACTTTACGTTCCGCCTGACCGCAGAAGGTCTATTCTATAGTGTTACCTTTACGAACTGCTCAGACAAGCAGATGCCAATGTCACTGGCAACCCATACCACCATCAACAGCCCGTTTGTAGTTGGTGCAGCCGAAGCAGATAGCCGGATTACCGTTCCGATTACAGAAAAGTGGGTGCTGAATGAACGCTGCCTGCCAACTTGTGAAATTCTGCCGCTGTCCGATTACGATTTGCAGTATAAGAACGGCACAATGTGCCCAGTTCTGAAGAACATCGACAATGATATGTATACCGCAACCGCACAGACTTTGAACGGAAAGCCGTTCTATGGTCTGACCGCAGTGGATACCAAGACTGGCAAGGGCATTGGTTATGAAGTATCCGAAAATTATCGGTTCTGGATTTTGTGGAACGACAAGGGTCACAACGGTTATTTCTGCCCAGAGCCAATGACTGCTATGATCGATGCACCGAACCTGAATCTTCCGAAGGAACAAACAGGCTATCAGGAACTCGCTCCGCAGGAAACTTTCACTGCAACCCAGCACTTCTTTGCCCTGTAAACGGCAGTTTTTTGCATTTCAGATAGGCTGTGAAAGAATCATTGTTGTTATGTTGTCTTTTTCCCGTTCTCCTCTGTGAAAACTGTAAGAAACGCTGAAAATCGAGGAACGGTTTGACTTTTTATTTCAAATATGTTATAGTAAAGTTGGATTTAAAATCAATGGATTTGGAAAAAGGAGATTCAAACAATGAAAAAAGTACTTGCATTTTTGAGTGCAATCGTTCTGGCAGCTGGCGTTGTTGGCTGCGGTTCTGATGCAGATTCTTCCTCTTCTTCTTCGGAAGCTGCTACGACAGAAGCAACCACTGAAGCTACTACAGAGGCAGAAACCGAAGCGGAAACTGAGGCGGAAACCACAGAAGCAGAAACAACGGAAACAACAACAGGCTCAGATGATGCAGAAGCAGATGCAGAAACCAGCGAAACCGAGGAAGTTGACCTTGAAGCTTTGGCAGCAGAATTGACACAGGAAGAAACGGTGGACAACCTGACACTGAAGGTTTCTCCGGATTGGACAAAGAGTGAAACACAGGGCTATCCGATGTGGTATCTGTCAGATATGACGGGTGCATTCTTTGTGCAGCAGTTCGATGCCTCTGCAATGGGCGTTAGCCTTGATGACCACAAGAAAGCATTGGAATCCGTTGGTGCAGCAATGGATGCACAGGCAACGGTTGTAGATACCGAATGGGATACATTGAATGGTGAAGATGCTTATGCAGTTGTTTATACCGTGGATGTCAGCGAAGTCACTACCACGAATATGTCTGTTTTCTTCTTTGTAGGCGATACCATTTGCGGCATTACCTTTACAGACTTTGGCGGTACTGGAACGATCATGAACTATGCACAGCCGATTCTGGACAGCATCACATTCTAATTTAGTTTGTATGCACATAATAAAATGAACCCAAAAAGGGGCTGCCAAGTTATCGGCAGCCCCTTTTGCAATGAAACAAACAAACCCCGACGATTTGCTCTATATGCAAAGCAGATAGTCGGGGTTGTTTTTATTTTCCAAACAACATTTTCAGCAGTGCCCATGGAATGGTGATCCATCCCAGAAAGATTGCATAGAGACACTTTTTCAAGAACAGATTGAATCCATCCGTGTAGGCAATCAAATTTCCATAGATGGTTCTTCCAACCGACCAATACCCCAAGATAAAATAGACAATCAATAAAATCATACGCCCAACTCCTTTGTAATTTGTTGCTTTTATCATAACAAAAAAATTGAGCATTGAGAAGAGCAAACAGTTCCGAAATTTTGTGTGAAAATTCGGAACTGTTTTCATGGTAAATCTTGTTATTTTGATGTGGTTATCGTGTTCCCAGCAGCCGTTCTTGTACTTCGCAGAGGGACGGCAATACCGCTTCTGCCCGTTGCTGGAGCGATTCCGATAAAATTGCTTGGTCGGGAACAAGCAACACTCGCATGCCTGCTGCACAAGCACTTGTTCCGCCGTTTTCAGAGTCCTCGACAGCATAGGTTTCTTCCGGTTTGCTGTGCAGTTTTTTGCAGGCAGTCAGGTAGATTTCTGGATTGGGCTTGCCATGTTGGATTTCATCGCCCGTGACAATTACAGAAAAATAGTGCGTGAATCCAGATAATTCTAGATGATGCATGGTAGTTTTCCGGCTGGTGGAGGTGGCAAGGGCAACGCTCCAGCCAGCATTCTGTAATGCCTGCAAGAGAGATTCTGCCCCTTTCATAGTGGGCATGCCATCCTTGTCTAACGCTGCCAGCATGCGATTTCGTTTTTCGGTTTCCATGGCGATATAGGGGAAATCTGGATAGTGGCTTGCGAAAAAAGCACGGGTATCCGTGCGGTTTCTGCCTCGACACTGCTGTAACGCTGCGGTCATCTCAGGTGTTCCCCGTTCTTCCATCATCTCTTTCCAAAGACGGTCGCTGAGGGCTTCTGTGGCAAATAAGACACCGTCCATATCAAATACAATTTGTTTCATAGAATTGTCATCCTTCCTGATTTTGTAAACTTTAAAGAGTCGGCTCTGACTTTTAAGGTTATTTTAAGGTTTCTGTGCTATCTTAAAAATTGGATTTCATAATCCCCAATTCCCCTTGTTTTTGTTTTATTTTCTATTATTCCTTCTTTTCCTGGTGGCACCGTTGTCATCAGGATATTTTTTTGCCTATTTTTCGGACAGTTCAGGGGTTGGGGGAACGGTAAATGTTTTCTGGAAATAACGCTTTCGGAACGCTGCTGGCGTGCAGGCATAGCATTTTTGAAAGCATTGAATAAAATGGCTCTGAGAAGAAAAGCCGAAATATTCTGCAATATCGGCATAAGCGTAATCCGAAAAACGGAGCATGTTCGCAGCTGCCTGTAATTTTTCCTGTCGGATGTACTGACTGACAGAACAACCGGTTTCTTTGGCGAACAGGGCAGAAAAATAGCTGCGGTTTACAGAGAGGGCAGCGGCAACTTCTGCAACGGTTAGCCGTTGATGCAGGTGACGGCAGATATATTCCATGCCTTTAATGACATGAATCGAATAGCCGTGCCGTTTCGGGAGGTCTGCCATTTTTTGCGTAAAGTCAAGCAGCATGTCGTTTTGCAGCGAGAGGATTTGTTCTGCCTGCTGAAGTTCGTCCATCTTATTGATATAGAGGTCGCTCATGGTATAGGCAAGTTCCTGTTCCAGCCCGTGTTCCACGCAAAGGCGAGTGATCATTGCGACAGATACGACAAAATGATACCGTAGATTGCGGATCGGGTTTTTAGAGAGCATGCCATATTCGCCAGCATTGTATGCGGTAATATCGTTTGGCTGGAGCAATTGCAGGTGAATGCGGTCTAATCTGCCGTTTGCAACGTCCTCGTAGTATTGAAATTCCTGTTGGTATTCCATGTGGTGAACCTGTTCTTCTTGTTGTTGGAATAAGCGGTGTTGAAGTTCTCTATGGTAGGGCATCGTGTTCCGCCTCCTTTTGTTTATTATAGAACAGATTTGATAAAAGAGCAACGAATTTTGTATGAATTTTATGGGAAAATGGGTATAATGACAGGTAGAGAGCGATGAAAAAGGATGCACGCCGCAGGCGAAGAAAAGTTTTTTGATCCAGCAATTTTTCAAAAATGCTGGCGAGGTGTGGGCGAGTAGCCCACATTTGCGAAGCAAATTGTATTTGCAACAAGCTTTTCCTGCTACAATTGCATTTTTTGAAGCTGTCCAATTCAAACAAAGCGAAACAATGAGTGTCAAGGCTACAAGTTCAGACAAGGCAACGGGGCAATTGCAGCATGCTGGTAGGCAAAAGCAGGGGTGGAACCCCCTTTTGCCGGACGCCGAAAATCAGTTTCCCTAAGAATGCATTTCGTTGAAGTGTTTCGCTGCCTGCGGCTTGTAATCGAAAACAATGCTCTTAGGAATACCACCCGAATCCGGTTCGGCAAGGCTGGGGCACATCCCCAGCTTGCCTTCGGAATCGCAATTGCCCCTGAAACCGTATCTCTCATTACAACCTTTTGATTTTGAAGGCAATTGCGATTCTTTCGATTTTCTCCTAGATTTTTGTTTTTCTTTCATTGTGCAGTTTCATTTGCTCCGCAAATGTGGGCTGCTCGCCCACACCTCGGCAGCATTTTTGAAAAATTGCTGCACCAAAAAACTTTCAT
>OGRM01001406.1_pt1 | contig 15088 bp, 6 predicted proteins | sample 1553491 | NCBI WGS metagenome assembly OGRM01 (sample SAMEA2580110, study PRJEB22360) | human gut metagenome | biome: human gut; feature: human-associated habitat; material: faeces | place: Denmark | collected 2008/2010
TCCCCAAACGGTATGGTCGCACAAGTAATCCTTATGACCGACACTGTTCAGAAGCTCCATCGTGAGGACGACATTATACTTTTCGGCTATCGGCATCAGACGCTTCAGGCCTTTCTCGCAGTTTTCCCAACCTTGCAAGTCGGTCACACCGTTCCGGCGCCCGGCGAAACAGATCAGGTTCGTCAGTCCGGCCTCAGCCACCATCGGAATGACTTGTTCATAACTGGCAACCAGCTCGTCATGCAACTTGGGATCATTGAACCCCCTGTCGATACCTAAGCCCGCACCCTGCGCCATCGCAACCGTCAAACCATGTTTCTGCACGATAGGCCAGTCTTTCGGGTCGAGCAGTTCTATCGATTCGATTCCTATGTTTTTACAAATCTCACAAAATTCATCCAACGGATAACTGCCGAAGCACCACTTACTTACAGAATGGCGGATATTGCCTTTCAGCGGCTCCGGTTTCTCCACTTTCTTCTTCTTTGCGGGAGCTGCTGCTTCCATACCGGATACAGCCATCGCTGCACTTCCGGCCAATACTGTCTTAATGGCGGTTCTTCTCGAAATGTTTTTCATACTATTCTTGTTCTTACGTTAATAAATTATTTAATCAGCTCCCATTTGCCTTGCAAATAAGCCTTGTCGATTACGCTTGCCAACGCCTTGTCGTTTGTCCGTTCGGCCAAATCTTTCAGGTCATTGTACAGATAGAACTGCAACCAAAAACCATAATGATAGCGTTCGCGAATGGATTTCGGCTGCAACATCAAAGCATACCATTTGGTATTCAGTTTTTTGGTTTTTGCCACTTCGACCGCTTTCTCGGCATTCTTCCACATGGTGTCGGAAACTTTCGATTCGAGATCGACAAAATCTTCGTACTTCATGGAAGCGGTATTGATCACCTGACAACGGTCGTCCAGCCCCAGTTCTTTCATGGAAAGGCGTTGTTCGAACACCTTGTCGCCATCCAGGTCGAATTCCATCAGATCGAAGAAACCGTTATTGTCCGTATCCGTATATTTGACAGTCGGAAACACGGTCGGCTCGGTCTCGATGCGTTTCGGACCGTAACCGTCATAGATTCCGCCCATTCCCTGATAGTAACGGGCATTCTGGTCGATGCGCCAGCAACCCCATTCGGCTCCGTACAGGTGGATCTTGCCGTCTATCGGGCTGACATACAACTGCCCGTGGCCGGAATTGTCTTCATCCCATTCACCCCGGTCACCCGCCGGATCGGCCTGTCCGTTATTGTCTATTCCGCCTTGGTTCTTTCCTACCTTGAACGGATCTCGCGGCTGATACAACTCCACACGTTCCCAACGATTGCAATCGTCGTCCTCATCGTAAGTAAACCAAACTTTATCCCATTTACCTTCTTTGAATGTCAGATCCCAGGCGGCATCATGATCCGGATACAACAGTTCCGGAAGCTTACGCCAACGGGCATCGAGGAAGAACGTATCGGCTTCGGGAAGTCCGCGCAGGTTCTTGTTGATATGTTTCTGGTTTTCGTAGTTGAAGCCGGGACCTGTAAAATGGATGGTCATATCGAAATCGAACTCATTGCCCGGCGCATTGTCGTTATCCGTATCCATCGAAACGGAAACCCAGTCGATATTACCTGAGAGGACGGAATTTGCCTGTCCGTTCTCTTTCACGATCTTAGGAGAGTCGCAGAAACGGATCGCCATCTCTGTCAGCCCGTCATTGTCGGGATCATAGAACAGGAAAGGGTTTTCCCAGTTCATACGGACATCGTTCACACGTTCGGTCGTGCTGTGTATCTTCATGAAAGTGCTCTTCCCGTTATAATCTTCGTAGAAATCCGACAGGCCGTTATGTATCCAACAGCGGAGGGTGAACGTGTTCCAGTCGATATAGTTGAACACGTCGTCCTTGTCCGTATCCACCACCCACATATAATGCCCGTTGCCGGTCTTCATCCGATTTGCTTCGGGGATATTGTCGACTACGACCTGCATGGCCGGATTACCGTCTTCATCTTCGCCCACCCAGTCGATGATAAGGTCACCGTAACCACCGTAGACACCGTCCTTATTACGGTCTATCATCAGGCAGTCGTTATCGGTATCGCCCTCCAGATCGCCGTACTGCATATCGTCGTCGTCATCGATCCATTGCACCGGAATACCGTTGGCCGTCACCGTACGCAGGATATCCGGATCACCGTCACCATCCAAGTCTATATAGGTAGGCTTATACCCTGCGGGAGCAGGTGGCAGCCGATAAGGGATCAAGAGGGTATTTGCATTCCAATATTCCTTTTTCCCGGAACCGTCCGTCTGTGCGGAAAGTCCTTGTGCACTCAGCAGCAGGGAACCTGCTGCCAGCAATAGCGTAATCGGTTTCATGATATCGGTAGATTAATCAGTGATTTTTATGTAGGTAAGCCATTTCTGTATCAGGTCTTTCACTTCCTGATAGTAGGTGAAGTCATACCGGAATCCCCAACCGTGTCCTCCACTGGGGAACATATAGAGAGAAGCCGGGATATGGTGTTCATTCAGCGCCGTATAATAAAGGATAGAGTTCAACGGCGGAACGGTCTGATCGTCATCGCTCAGCAGAAGCAAAGTCTTCGGTGTCTTATCATCCACCTGTTTCTGCAAGGAATAGCGGTCTACCAACTCCTTATTCTCGATATCTTTGCCTAAAAGGTTCTTCTTGGAACCGCCATGTGTCGTCATATTATCGAAGCTGATCACCGGATAATAAAGGATTGCAAAGTCCGGCCGGTTGGCATCTGCTGCAAGCGTACTGAGTGAAGCTGCCAAATGTCCGCCGACGAGCCGATCACTCCGACCTTATTCGCATCCAGGTTCCATTTGGCTGCATTGCCCCGAATAACAGACATCGCTTTCTCCGCATCGCTCAGCGGAATCGTATGTACACCTTCCGGCATCCTGTATTTCAAAACGACTGCAACAAACCCATTCGAAGCGTACCATTTCGCCATATCATGCCCTTCATGATTCATCGCCAGCCCTCTATATCCGCCACCCGGACATATCAGCACCGCCGGCGCCGCTTTCCCGCCCTTCGCCGGATGATAAACAAAGATTTCCGCCTCGCCCGCTTCCGGCTTATCCGGCCAGAGCTTGAACCGTTCTACCTGCTGCCCCCATACCACGGGTACAAAGAACGATAAGAGAAGTAAAAGAATGTGTTTCATAAGGTATTAATTCTTAATCATTAACTGAGTTATTAAAAACAGGTGCTAATGTAACGAAAAAAGTAAGAACTAATGATAAACCGGAGAAAAAAACTGGACGACTGCATCAAAATCCGTTTTTCCACAAAAACGAAATCAATCATTATCACAATTAAATTGCCAATTCACTCCCTTTACTAATAGTCTACCAATACCGTTAAGTTATAAATGTCATTCTACAAAACTTTAGAACTTCAGGGCTATTCTGGATATAAGCATTATACTTTTCACTTGACTTTATAACCCAAATAAACGGACGAGCAAATCAAAATTTGAATCATAGAATGAGTTTTCCCAAGGGGTAGAATCAATCTGTTCTTTTCGAGATTTAAGGCACTCTATAGCTTTATCATATTCTTTATGATAAATAGCCGTACACCATTGAACTTTTTGATCATTCGGGAACCTAATACTCCAAATTTTAACCATATCATCCGCTTCTGAAACTTTTCCTAATTCCTGTAAAGCCAATGCACTCAATAAATTCCCTGATTCGAAATACTCTCTTGAAAATTTATAATTTGCAACCAATGATAAAATTTCCAGTTCTTTCTGCCTATCTCCTTGTTTTTTTGCAACTTTCGCTTCCAGATAGTTTTCCAAACGATTATCAATCATATTATCATAAGGTTTTCCGACTCCTAAATTTTCCGGCCATTTTTTAGAATCTTCCACACTTTTCATAGCCGATTCATAATTTCCAAGATTCAGTTGTTCTATAGCTCGATATAAATTAGCAGCTCGATAAACAGCACGTCCTTCGTATGCACCTTCGTTCGGAAGAACCGACATTTTATTCAATAAAGATATACATTGGCTATATTGCCCCATTTCACATAAAGATTTTGCATATTTCAATCCTATATAATAATTTGATGGATACCGTTTCATATATTTTTCCCCGACTTCAACAGCTTGTTCCCACAGATGATCTGCTACATAATAATTAATCAAAGCGAAACCTGTGCGCCAAGATATCCTTTTTTGTTCTGCTTTTAATAAATCCATTAAACGCCCCTCTCCTTTTTTAAAGAAGCACGACTTAAATAAAACGGAGCATACTCTACTTCCCCACAATTATCAAACAGCTCCAATGCTTTTTCCTTATTCTGATTTGCCCAATATATTAAACCTTCGTAATAATCGATTTTCCAATTCGGCCGAAGTGTTTTAGCCCATTCCAGAACCTTTATCGTAGAAGAACGGAATGGAAAAATATATTCAGGAGACAATTCATTTGCTCTATCCAACATCTCCAGACTTTCCGATATATTCCCTTTTTCATATAACAGCCAAGCTCTCTTATAATTAGCAATAGGATAATCATCTATAAAAGAAAATAATATCAAAGCTTCGTCTTTACATCCTACGGTTTCATACCACTCTGCCATTTCCATGAATGTCTCAAAAGACAATTCACTACGAATCAACGAAGCAAAACTATTTTTATTAGCCTCATTAAATGTTCCTAACAGAAGATCTTCAAAACGAGCCAAATGATATAATGGCAGATCATCCAACAAAGAATCAATAACCGCTTTCGCCTTATTCATCTGTCCCATCTTTCGATATGCAATCATCAAAACCTGATCCGCCTTTAAATTCTGTTGATTAAAATCCTTACTTTTCAATGCATAATGTTCAGCCTTTTTCCAATCACAAGCAATCAAAAACATTTCTGCTAACTTTTCGTAAGCAGCACTGCGAAAAGAAATTGAATATGAAGCGACAGAAAAACCATCTTTAGCATCCGTTTCATTACCTAAAGCCATATTGCACAAACCGTACAAATAATTAGAATAACCATCATAAGCATTGACACTTAAAGCTATATGGCAATTAAACAATGCATCTTCATAACGTCCTTGACGATAATACAATGAAGCCAAACTCGTCAAAGCTGGAAGAAAATAAGCCTCTTTTTCTAAAGAAGCAGTTAAATACTTTTCTGCTTTGTCATATACTTTCTGGTTCATCCACTGCTCACCTTGTATGTAAAGACCATACGCGGAATTCCAATCAAAGTCAGCAGGCAGTTCTTTGGGACGATTTGTTACATTATCAGAAGTTTCTTCCGAATAAACTAATAGATTATCCCCTATTACCACCTTTAATCTTCCACATGTACCCCTACTTTTAAATGGAATCGAGTCTTCCCAAGTTTCTAAAACATCACAATTAAAAAAAGTTGAATAAATCTCTTGTTCACCCTCATACAACTTTACTGTTGTCGATAACTGTTGCAAGGGAGAAAAATATAATTTTAAACAATTCTTTTCTTTTAATACATTCAAAGCTCCTATACTGCTAACTTTGGATACACCCTTAATATTCCTTACTGGAAACCAATATTCTATCCAAGTGTCTGTTGCTTGAGGACTAAAAGCCGTATGCTTATAAGGCGTAAAACAACTATTCGAGGCTGGTTGGTTAAACATCCGACCAGACTGAAGTTCTATATATTGCCCATCCGTATCGGTTAACAAATCTTTCCATATCTCTCCTTCACGAGATAATCCCCAAAGGAATATTTTCATACCTAATTTCTCGTCATAGTTAGCATGATGAATAGAACCGAAATCATCATCATGCCAATAAATCCCATAAAAATCATTATATTGTCCTAAGACATGATAAGATTTCGAATTTCCGAAATTGTTCTTTTCATACCAAGATATATCACGCCCTTGTTCATCGAATGGAAAAGAATGAAGTTCCCCTCCATGACCAATATAATTTGTTCCCGGATAACAAAACTGAGCATTCCTTTCTGCTTTATAAGCTGCATTCATCCACTGATAATAAGGTTGGTCAATCGACGAACTATTATACCATGTTGTTTTCGTAGTGAAATAAGCTTTATCTTTAGGTAAATTAACTTCAACTGTCCAAAATGTACGAGTAATTAAATCAAAGGAAGAGATATAACAACTAACACTTCCATCACTTTTTTTCTTCGTCAGATAATCAACTGGAGTACTTGTTGTCGGAGCATGTCCGATAATACCAAAATTAAATTCAATGCCACCAGACGTCCAAGGCCCTCGCATTGCAATATCACGGAATTTCACCACATGATTATTATAAATAAACTCCTTCTTAGAAACTTTATCAAAAGCTCCCCATATTTTTCCTCCTATTTCGGGAAAAAGGGTCAAACATATATAATCATTTTCAAGCAAAACAACCTTCCATTCCTTATCTATACTTTTTTCAGAAAAACCATCAAAACGAAAATAAGGATAGAAAATGTCGGAAGGGTTAGCGACTGGATCAGGATCTGAAAAAGGATAAGTTTTCATATTCTGTACCATTTCTGTAACAGACGCTCGTTCATGTTGTGCATATAAAGAGTCCATTATCATCAAACAAAAGAAAATAAAAATACTTTTCATATCTATTATGCTAAAAAATTATGTCAAATAAAAAATTGAAATCAAATAGGCCAAAAAGAGAAAAGGAAAATCTTTTAAACATGAAACCAAAGATTCTCCTTTCCATTCTTTATGTTTGTTCCAAACTATTTTGAAATAGACAGGATCAATAACAATCCCTCTTTTCGTTTTATTGGAATCATCTCGTCTAAACTAAATGTAGAAGCTTGTTGAAAATCATTGACAAACGGAGCTTTCAATAGTGCTTTCGTCTTATCCATTCCTAAAGAATTCCAATCTATGATCAGATGAACATTCCTATCCGATTCAGAAAAATTACCTACAGAAATCAAAATACTATCTGTTTTCACAAAAGCAGTAGCTTTAACTTCTGGATCAGAAGTTTTTATAGGACAAAATTCATCCCAATATCCTAACATTTTCGCCTCCTCTATACCAAAGGATTTCCACAGATTCCATACAGGAGCAGGAGAAAATCGTCCATACGAATGACGGGCTGTCGTTCCATATACCATTCCCAGAAAACGATTTCCTCCGTCTTGTAACATTTCACTCATAACACCAAATGGAATCCCAGAAAAAGTAACAAGCCATTCATCCGGACGCATTTGATTATATTTAAAACTCTCACCAAACCACAATCGATCCACATACGGGAAGAAATCTGTATATTGATTAGCCGGACCTATGGAATACCCAGTATTTGAATGAAGATCAATTAAAGCATCGGGGCGATATTTCGCAATAATCTTCCTAATTCGTTTCATAACAGTACGATCGAAAGAAACATCATCCATATAAATACCATCTATTTCATAATTTTCAAACATCCAACGCAAACCTTCCAAATAATAATTAATCCAACGTGAAAATCCATTCAATACTAATGCTGCATCCGAACAATCCTGAGGTAATTCTGTATACCATGCAGGCTTATAGTCATCTATCAAATGCTCACATTGCCATGGCAATCCATATCCAGGCCCAGAAACAAATATCTCATGATTCAAACTTTTTAAAGCATAAATCTCTTGAGCATAATTAGTCAATTCCCGAATGGTATAATACAGCTTAACTTTCCGTCCGAATTTATGCTCATGATCAATAAATGCAACCAAAGAATCTCGCACAATAAATGGATAATTAATAACTGGATTCAAAGGCTTAGCATGATGAATATTAATAATATTTGCTCCTTCCTCTGCCGCCTTATCAAACCCTGAATGTATGGCATGATAATAGCGTTCAGAAAAATGCTTACCTGAATTCAATCTTTTAGAAGGAGTTATCATCAATGCAAATTCATAATTTTTCGGCTGAATCGATAATGTATCCACTCCCGTACTAGCTATAACTTTTGCACCTAACCCTTTTGCTCCAGACACCTTTATCATACCTTTTCCACTATTTGCCCAAACTCTCGAAGGAGCAGGCTTATAATCATTCAATAAAGGACCATGATAACTGCCTCCTCTATATTCTACATGCAAACCTGCCAAAGCATTTCCCATCCAATAACTATCCCAAGGTCCATCCCAATTCCATTGATAAGTTACCGGACGGAAACCTCCGTCAAAACCAGTTCCCATAAAATACTCCGAGGCATAAGGTGTATAATCCGTTTCCAGACGTATATCTTTCACAATTAAATCCCGCTCTGTCGAAACTTTCAAATCATAATGCACATAGCCATCATATTCCATAAAAGCATTACTGATAAAATGGATCCCGTCTTTTTCATAAGATGATATCCAAGAAACCATTCCATCCGCCTCTTTTTTCAGAACAGCATCTTCCGCATCAAAAGCAATATCACCATCATTTGTAACAACAACAAAACGAAATGGTTTCGCCAAAACCTGTTTGCCGTTAATTTCTATCGAAGCCGGTAGCCCGTTGGAAGCAATACGAAATGTTTTCTCTGTTGCCTGAATTATATTGCCATTTACTTTCATCGGAAGAAAAGGAGTGACCGGTTCACGATCTTCTCCTATTTGAGAATTCAGCCATCTCAACCTTGCATGCCTCCAAAGATCTCCATCTCCTTTATCAGCCAAAACTTCTCCCGTGACTGTTATTTCTAATGGAATCGTTTTTGTAACGACTTCATTTACCTGAAAATCAATTGTCCCCACATAAGTTCCGATTTTGGCATCTTCCGGAATTTGAACTCCACACCAAAGAGCTTGCACTTTTCCTTTTGGAATCTGGATATCAAAACTTATTGGTTTCCCATCCCAATTTATACCTTCTTGATTAAAACAAGTAATAGATTCTTTTGCTATTTTCGTAGAACCATTTTTCAAATCGCTAAATGAAAGTTTAACGTTATCCAGCCCTTCATGAGCAGCCCACACTCCAATTTGCCAAACATAATACTCATTTCGCAAAGCTACACCAGCAAAAGATTTAGCCGGTCCCTTTTCTATCCAACGAATTGGCAATCGATCTGTCAAACGAATAGGAAATGCTCTATCCTCCGGAAACAAAATCGGCGTTTCTGGGTACTGCTGCAACAAGCTATCGGTCTCATCTATCGTCGCGATAATCCCCATTGGAGTAAAAGCATCCAATTTCGTTCGACTTTCAAAACGAAGAACCTGGGCTATCGGTAAATTAGTTGGTAATTCAGACTTCCATTTGCCGTCCACCTCATAAATAGGGGGAAGATAATCATTCCAAGGTTTACCGTAACGTGCATCACCAGCTCCTTTTCTATATTTATACGGCAAATAATAGATATAATAGAGCCCTTCTCCTGAAATTGGTTCAAATATAATCGTTCCAGACTCTGAAGAAAAATCCAGAATCTCGACATTCTTTATTTCTATGCCAGTCTGTCCATCCACAACTACAACTTTTTTAGTCTCCGGACGTAAATCTGGACGTCGCCAAGGCAATACAGCCTTAACGGCTGTATTGCTATTTATATCGGAAACTCGTACAACTGCTCTATGGTTACCTCGCATATCAACATTCCACATAGAATCCGCAACAACAAAAGGAATTCCATCAGGAGCAAAAGGCTGATATTGGCTATCCCCAGTCAGTATTTCCACTTTTGAGGAACAAGACAATAAAAATAAAAACAACACTATATATTCTATATATTTCCTCATCATATCCATCGTCTATTTAATATCCTGGATTTTGGTCTTCTTTCAACAACGGATTTACATCTATAGCCGTAGTGGGTATTGGCATCAGCATCAAACGTTCATTCCACTTTTTATCAACCACAACTGCACCATTCGGAGCAGTCGACGGACCTTGCAGATACTTTTGGCAATATTCATTACCATAACGCCTGATATCATCATAACGATGACCTTCCACAGCTAGCTCAATGCGTCTTTCATTTCGCAAAAAATCTATTGCTTCCTGTGTTCCTAAAGATTCTGGAACATCTGGCATACCACAACGGTCACGTAGTTGATTCAATGCAAAACGAACCTGATCATCATATCCTGTTGTCATTAAATGAGCTTCTGCAAACGTCAACAAAACTTCTGCATAACGAATGGTCGGATAATCATCTGCAGACCCATATACACTCGCGATATAAGGTTCCCAAGCAACCATTTTTCGATAACTGAAACCGGTCCAAGATTCATTTCCGTCCTTATTGATTACATCAGGATTCCACTTATAATAAAACTCTCCCACAGCTGTTTCATGCCATCCTTTAAACGGAAACATCAATGTCACATACAAACGACTATCACGATTCTTAAATTCTTTCATATAATCATAAGACATCAACTCTGGACTGGTAGCAAACGTTTTATAATCTTCTTCACTCAAATTTTTTGCATAATTCCAAATTTTCTCATAATTGGCCTTACGAGCATCTACTTGAATCTTTTCCGGAAGTGTTTTTCCATCTACTTTCCAATAAGCATCCACCAAATCTTGCATTGGTTCAAAAGAAGAATAACCATTTTGAATAGACATTGATAACGGAATAAAATAAGTATAACGATATTGATCATAAGCATTCGGATCACCCATATATTCATGAGTCAAAACATATTCAGGATTTGCAGGTGTCGCGTTTGCACCTTGCCAAAGAGCTTCGTAGCTGAACATGCCCTTTATAAATTTATCTTTATCAATTCCTAGTTCAGCGAAGTCTATATACAAGTCCATCTCCTCAGCCTCTTGCTCTTGAGCCGCATTCAGTGAAGTCAATTTAAACAATGAATATTTACCGCTGTCTATCACTGCTTTTGCTGATTTCTCTGCTTCTTCATAATTACCAAAATACAGTGCGGCCCGAGAACGCAATGCTAAAGCTGCATATCGCGTTACACGCCCTATTTCATTCATAAATCCACCGCTATAACTTTCTGGTAATATTTCAGCAACCTCCGCTAACTCTGTTAATATAAAATTACGAACTTCTTCCACAGAATTACGAGCAATTGTCGAAGCATCATAAGGTAATTCTTCTGTAACTATAGCCACCTTACCAAAATATTGCGTCAAGGTCAAATATGCAAAAGCTCTAAAAAAACGTGCTTCAGCCTTTGTCCTGACTTTTAGTTCTTCACTCATATCGCACTCGTCGACACGAGCAATATATGTATTTGCAGTTCGAATAGCATTAAAATCATAATTTCCATAAGGAGCCGCCGTATTAATGCCATTTTGTTGAACCATTTCCATATTCCCTTCCCACGGTTTATGACTATGCGCATTATCCGTACACATTTCATCCCAAATATCCACAGCAGGCATAGATTGATAACAACCATTCAATGCATACCACGCATCCTTCTCCGTTTTCCAGAAATTCTCTGCAGAAATTTCAGCCGGCGGTACAACATCCAAATCACAAGATGTCAACACACTCACTAATGAACAAAACAGAATCAAATTTTTTATATATAATTTCATAAACCAATTTCCTCCTATTAAAATGAAACATTCACTCCCAATGCCAAAGATTTGCTACCTAAGGCACGAACCGTACTACTTGTTGCTTCTGGATCAAAATCTTTCATCTTATGATCTGCACGAATCGTAAATAGATTTTCCCCAGTTAAATAGACTTTTAACGAAGACATACCCAAACGTGAGACTATATTCCTGGGTATATTATATCCGATAGTCATTGTTTTAAAACGGAAATAATCCGCATCAAATACATGATAATCATTAAATGCCCTATTATAAGTAGTATGGGGGCTACTTGCCGTATAAATTCTGGGATAAATTGCATGAGGATTAGGATTTTCCTCACTCCATCTACCCATATGGTATCTCCTCGGATTATCTTGTCCATGAAAAAACGGGTGTACCTGATAAACCTCAAAAGCAACATCTGCCCCACAGATACCTTGTCCAAATATAGAAAACTCAAAGTTTTTATAATTAACTGAAAGGTTAATCCCATAAGTAAAATCAGGAACTTCACAACCGATAATTGTACGGTCACTATCTGTAATTTCTTCACCCCAATCCAATTCTCGCTGAGGAACAAATTTCGTATCACCAGCATTCGGTGTTACACCTCCATAAGTATAATAATGTCCAGCATCAATCTCTTCCTGCGTGTACAAACCATCACTTTCAAAACCATAGAAAGAACCGATAGACTCTCCTTCTCGTAAAATATATTTAGCTACACCATGACCATTTTCCAAGTTATTAATAATGTCATTTGAAGAAGATAGATCCGTTATTTCATTATTATTCGTCGCAATATTTGCGCTAACCATATAAGAAACCTCACCTATTGTATTGCGATGTGTCAATGCGAATTCAAAACCTCTATTACGAACTTTTGCTACATTTTGTGAAGGTGCATTTGATATACCTGTTTCCAATGGAACATTATAAGCAAGCAATATATCACTCGTATTTTTAATATAATAATCAGCTGTACCACTCAGTTTACCATTCCACAAATCGAAATCCAAACCAATATCAGTCAATGCTACTTTTTCCCAACTCAACGAAGGATTAGCAGGCTTTGACTCCTTAATTACTTTGGCCGATGTATCGTCAAAAGAATAATAACCGGTCCCCGAATAATTTTGGAAATAATCATAATTACCCACATTATTAATATTTCCCAAAGTACCATAAGAAACACGAAATTTTAAATTATCGATAATATGACGCATACTTTTCATAAATGGCTCTTCACTAATCCTCCATCCCATAGAAAACGAAGGAAAATACCCCCAACGATTATCCGCGTAGAAACGAGAAGAAGCATCTGCTCTAAAATTCGCTTCAAACAGATACCGATCCATCAACGTATAATTGATACGTCCAAAATAAGAAAACATTTTATATTCTTGCATACTAGAACCATTTTGATACAATGCCCCAGAAGTCGCACCTGCCGACAAATCACTAAAAGAATCTGCAGGAAAATCTTGTCGGGAAGCCATTAATGTCTCTTCTTGATAATGTTCATAAGATACTCCAGCTAAAACCGAAAGTGAATGAATATTTTTCGTCAAGCTATAATTAGCCATTCCAGTGTAAGTTAAAAAACTATGTTTTTTCCAATTAACTTCCATCGAGTTAGTTGTATTACCCGTACCACCTATCACTGTACCTGGATTAAGAAAACTTGGAACATCATCCTTTAAACTCACATAAGCCTTATTTTTATATTCATACGACTTATAAGTGCCTTGTCCCGTAATAACCAGATCTTTCAAAGGTTTTAAATCGAATCCCAATTCATACATTGAATTCTCAATTGTATTTTTGCTCCAATCATTCGTACTATAAGCCCGCAACGGGTTTCCACCAACAAATGTACCACTTGCCTCATGTCCTGATTCGACAGATCCCCACTCACCCGTAGACTGACGGGCTACAAACGTACTGGGAACAATTAATATATTGTCAAAGGAAGGTGTTCCTCCATCGACATCTTTATTACGCTGTATATATTTCACACTTCCTCTAAACGTTAACCAATCGGTTACATCAGATGCTACATTCAAATTTAAATTATATCGACGCGTATCTCTGTTTCGTATATTCTCCGTATCATAAACATAACCTAATCCTGCGAAATAACGTAATTTTTTTGTTCCTCCTGAAAAATTCAAAGAATGTTTTGTCGTGACAGTCCAGTCATCAAATAATAAATCCACCCAATTCGTATTTGGATATAAATCCGGTTTTGTCCCGTTCCTAAACAAATTTATTTCTTCATCTGAGTATCCCTGATTTTTACCGGCAGAAGGATTTGTGTTGTATAAGGCCTCATTATATAGTTCGGCATATTCCCATGAATTAACCAAATCCTGTGTATAAGTCGGAGCCTTCATTCCAACCATACCACTATAAGAGACTTCCATTCGCCCGTCTTTTCCTTGTTTTGTCGTAACTAATACGACTCCGTATGCAGCACGTGAACCATAAATAGCTGAAGAGGCTGCATCTTTTAAAAAAGAAATACTCTCTATACTATTTGGATCCAAATTAGAAAAGAAAGTTGCATCAGCAATTGCTCCGTCTATCACATAAAGAGGTTCCGATGTTCCCAAGTTACCACGACCACGAAAATTAATAGACACATCTTTCCCTGGGCGAGATACGATAGTAACGCCAGGAACCGTTCCTTGGATAGAACTTAATACATCTGTCTGTACACGATCTTTAATTTCATCAGAACTAACAGATGCCACTGAACCCGTCAGGTTAACTTTCTTTTGTGTACCATATCCAACCACGACAACCTCATCCAATGCTTGAGAATCTTCTTCTAGCTGAATATTATATACGGTCTTCGACGTTACTGTCACATCTTGAGTATTATAACCAATATAAGAAACTATCAGCACAGACTTTTCAGATACTGTTAACGAGAATTTCCCCTCTAAATCCGTTATCGTACCGTTGCTTGTTCCTTTTTCAACCACATTCGCTCCTACAATTGGCTCACCTCTTTCATCTGTAACTACCCCCACAATTTCTTTAGTTATCTGAGAGGTTATTGCTGTTTTCGTGATAATAATATGTTTACCTGTTACTTTATAAGTCAAATTATTATTTTTGGTAATTTCATCCAGTATTTCTGAAACCAATTTATTTTTTGCATTTAAGTTGATTCGCTGATTACCATCTATCTCCTCACTCTTATAGAAAAACATAAATTCAGATTGTCTTTCGATCTGTGAAACGACATCGTAGAAAGTTCCGTTTTTCACAGATACAGAAATCCGATGTTCCTGTGCGTACGTTGTAGCAGATACTTGAATAACTCCTACTAATATAAGTATTAGTGTTATTTTCATGATACGTGTTACTTTTAGTGACAATGAAACACTGTCATCTCGTTTCTTTTTCATACATTTGGATGTTTTTGTTATTAAATTGTCTCATTCGCAGAGTTTTCCAGACGAGAGCGAAAGAGATCGGTTAACTAATTAAAAATAAGTCTTGAATCGGGAAATGTCGCAACCATTTTCCGATTCTG
>OGRM01001408.1_pt1 | contig 15068 bp, 9 predicted proteins | sample 1553491 | NCBI WGS metagenome assembly OGRM01 (sample SAMEA2580110, study PRJEB22360) | human gut metagenome | biome: human gut; feature: human-associated habitat; material: faeces | place: Denmark | collected 2008/2010
ATTTTGAGCAATTGCTTCATCATATTTTTTCTGGGCTTTGGAACGCTCCGTTTCGGCATCTGTTTTTTTCGCTTGCGCATCTTTAAGTGCTGCATCGGCATCTTCTTTTTTTGACTGCGCTACTGATTCCTCATCGTTTGCTGCCTGCAGTTCGCTTTCAAACTGCGTCTTGTTCTCAGAAAATCCCTGCTCCACCGCTTCTTTTGCTGCTGCTTTCTTTTGTTCTGCTGCCGCTTTTGCCGTGTCTGCATCCTGCACTGCTTTTTTAGCTTCCTGCTGATCCTGCGCTGCCGCAGTCTTTGCCTCTTTTGCCTGAATATAGGTGCGAATCAATTTGTTTAAATTTGAAAAACGTTCGTCAGATTGTTCCAGTGCCGCATCAAATTCATATCCATTTTCCCAGTCACACGATTGGGCTGCCTGAAGCTTTTCGTTTAACGCCGCAACCGCCGCCTGCTTTTTCTCCCATGACTGCACCAACGCATCATACTCCGTCTGCGCTTTACTGCAGGCATCATCTGCCACGGTAAAATTTTTCTTGGCCTGCTCTAACGCAGACTTTGCCTGTTCATTTTCCTCAAGCTTCTGTTTGACAGACTGGTAGGTCTTAGCTGCCTCATCCGCTGCTGCCTGTGCATCCGAAAGATCCTGCTGCTTATTACTAAGCTCTGCTTCCTTGTTTTTCTTTTCACTTTCTGCCGACTTTACCGCGTCCTCTGCCTGTTTCAAAATTTTCAGTTGGCTCTCGATCACATTCAGTTCATCCTGCTTTGTCTGTAAGGCATTCTCTCTGTCTTTTAATTGAGTCTGACATTCGTTTACTTGCGTTTCCTGATCAGATTTCTGTGTCGTAAGCCCATCATACTTTGTTTGAGCCTCTTCGAAAGCAGCCTGCGCTTGTTTGGCCGCGGTCTCGGCTGACAGAAGCTTTTCATCTGCGTCGGCTTTCATTTCCTTCAGAGACGCTAAATTAGCGTTCACAGTTTCCAAATTCTTTTCCCACGATTTTTTTTCTTTCGTAAGCTTATTATACTCTTCCATGTAAGCATCAAGCTGGTTCTTGCTAGCATCACGACTTTCCTGAGTAGCAGCGAGTTGTGCCTCTAGAAATTCACGTTCTGATTGGGGGATCCCTTCTCTCTGCAACTCGTCATTTATTGTCTTAATTTTTCGCTCTAAGGAACGCAATGAATTCTGTTCAGTTATGATTTTTCCCTCACACGCTTTCAAGCTCTGACTCAACGTGTTGATCTCTGTCTCACACTGATTTTTTCTGTCATCGGTATCCTTCTGCAATGTCTCGACGTCAGCTTTATTTTTCTGCGCACGTTTTAATTCATCATCCGCTACTGTCTTTGCAGCTGTACTGGTTTCCAGCGCTTTCTGTGCACTGTTAAGCTGGTTTTGTACGTTTTCCAGTTCTTTCTGTGCTGCCTCTAAATTCTGCTGTGTTTGATCTTTATCTTTTTTAGCCTGATCTACATTTTTCTGAGCAGTCGTTTTTTTACTTTCTGCATCCTGCAGTGCCTGTGCGCCTCCCAGATTATCAAACTCCTGTTTTGCAGTCTCCAATGCCTGTTTTGCTGCATCGGCTGCTTTCTGCGCGGATTCTACCTGACTCTCCTGCTCTGTCACCGCATTTTTTGCTTCCTCTGCATCCGTGTTCGCCTGATCGACATCTGCCTGCGTCAGCTCACCATTTTGAGCAATTGCTTCATCATATTTTTTCTGGGCCTCAGAAAGACTTGTCTGGGCCTTCGCTTTTTTCGTCTGTGCATCTTTAAGTGCTGCATCGGCAGCTTCCTTTTTTGTCTGCGCTTCCAATTCCTCATTCTTTGCCATCTGCAGTTCGCTTTCAAATTGCGTCTTGTTCTCAGAAAATCCCTGCTCAACTGCTTCTTTTGCTGCTGCTTCCTTTTGTACTGCTTCCGTTTGTGCCGCCTCTGCATCGGCCTTGACTTTCTGTGCGTCTTTTACTTCCTGATCTGCTTTTTCCATCGCTGATTGTGCCTGACGTGTATTTTTCTTTGCCTGATCAAGATTTACCTTCGCCTCCTCCAGACTTTGCGCTGCTTTTGTTGTCTGACTGTTTACTTTTACCTCCTTTTCCTGCGCTTCTGTCTCAACGGTCTGCTCTGCTGGTGCATTCTGTATTATTGTATTCACAAAAAGCATCGCCACTACTGCCGGTGCCATAAATCGTCTTCTTCTCATTTTGTTTCCTCCCATCTTTCTGTTAAATCCAAATCTGTACATTTGCCTCTGCCAAATCAAATTCTTCAAACTATTTCGTTCTATATTTTAATATACCATATCTTTTCCCTTTTAAGAACGGTCATTTTACAATAAAAATGACCCCCCATATACATTTACTTTAACGTTTTCGAACCGTTAAAAAATGAATCATGGCCTATTATTTTCGCGTTTTTCCTTTATTTTCCTCGATTTTTATTTTTTCTCATCTATCTTTCCAAATTTGGAAAATTGTATTTTGTAGCAACAGAAAAATGGGTAATTTTTTATAATTTCTTTTCCATACAGACAAAGTATTTTTCAAACAGCTCGCACTCCCCGACTGGAACAAATCCAAGATCGCTATAGCACTTGAGCGCTACTTTATGATTATCACGCACAAGTATATGAACACTCTTTTTGTTCTGCTCACGAAGCACGGCAAATACGTGTTCCATCATCATTTTTGCAATGCCCTGTCCCTGCAAATCTTTTCTGACACACACGCGTGCCACCTCTGCTGACGGCTGAAAATCCTTGCTCCAACAATCAAGCTTATCCACTTCTTCGTCGTGATCAATTGAAATTGCCGAAATGATTTCTCCCTTTTGATTTTTCATGACAAACAGGCTGTCATGTGCAATATCAAACTCAATATTTTCCATAGAAGGATAATATTCATTCCAGTCTGCTGCGCCGCCTATCATTGAGCGATACAGCTTTAGAAGTTCATCTTTGTCGGATTCTTCTGCCAGCGTAATATTTCTTCCTGCCGCAATAATCTTATCCACAGTTTCCTGCCGGATACATTCGCGCAGATGTTTGATATATGGATGAAACTGCGACTTATCAATTCCATAATTCTTTGTCAACTCATACTCATGCGGCTCCCAGGTCTTAAGATCTGACTCGTTATGAGACAAGGCGCCCTCCATGTTGTCGAGTGCCTTGTAGATCTTTGCCTCTAATGTTTTTAGCTCGCTCATCTCCTGATAAAGTGTCCGCATCTTATCGTTAAGTGGCTCTGGAAGTGTCGCTACCCACTGATACAGCAGATTTTCCTCTGTTTCTTCATCGGCCTCTGTCTTTTTAAAACACGGAATATCACCGGTAAAACATTCACCCAAATCATGAATAAGACACATCTTAATTACTTTATTAATATCCACTTCTGGAAATTCATCTTCCATCCAATATGCCATCAGTGCCACTCGCCAGCAATGCTCTGCTACACTTTCCTTCCTGTCATCTGATGTGTAGCAATGACGCATCGTTCTTTTTAATTTCTCTACCGTGTGAAGTGCTTCTATCAATTTTTCTGCTTCCATATTTTTCTGTCTCCCAGTTTTAATTTTTGTCACTTCCATTATCGCTCAAAATGTAAAAAAATGGTAGGGTTTTTATATTATTTTTTGCTCGTCAAAAAAACACAAAAAGAATATAAAATTTGACATCGTTTTTTGATGAGCGATGTGGTATGGTGTACAGTAAAGGAAGCTATTTTTATCTACAAAAAATAGCAAAGATATCATTTTTAAGGAGGGAACAACATGCGTTTTTATTGTACTGATGACACAGTTGATCTGGAACAGTATCCTTACCATGTGAGAGATGTCCATATCAGCGACCCATTTATTCTGGCAGATCCAAAAAGCCGCTGCTACTACACTTATGTACAGTTTGCGGATACAGAACGTTTCCCAGATGTGGAAACTGACAAAGAACACGGTGTATTTTATGTACTTGAAAGTAAGGATTTGATTCACTGGTCAAAGCCACAGATTTGTTTTCGTCAAAATAATTTCTGGGCAGATAAGGATTATTGGGCACCAGAGGTTCATATCTGGAAAGGACGCTATTATCTGTTCAGCTCATTTCGTGCAGACGGTCATTACCGCAAATGTCAGTGCTTAGTATCAGATTCACCAAAAGGACCATTTGAACCCATTCGTCAAGAAGCTGTTACACCAGATGGATGGCAGAGTCTTGATGGAACATTATACGTTGACCGATCAGGCAAGCCATGGATGGTATTTTGTCATGAGTGGCTTCAGGTTGGTGATGGTCAAATTTGTGCCATACCAATGTCTGATGATTTGGGCGAAGCAATTGGTGATCCTGTCATTTTATTTAGAGCATCCGATGGCAAATGGAATGCTAAAGGCGCAAAAGAAGGCGGCTATGTGACAGACGGACCATTTTTGCATCGCCTTCCTGGCGGAAAACTTATCATGCTTTGGTCTAGCTTTACAGAAAAAGGCGCATATGCTGTGGGCTACGCAACAAGCCGTTTTGGTGATATTATGGGACCATGGGATCAGGAATTAGAACCACTGTATGCACTTGATGGCGGTCATGCAATGCTGTTTTATACCTTTGGCGGTCAGCTAATGATGGCATGCCACTGCCCAAATGATCACCCAAAGAAACGTATTCTTTTATTTGAAATGGAAGAGGATGAAAATGGACTTCATGTCGTAAACGAAGTTACAGGGAACTGGTTTCACGCAGCTGGAGGCCCTGCCAAAGGCTGGGTTTATGAAAAGCCCTGTGTAGAGATCCCAAGCTTTGCAAAAGATCCAAGAGGATAAAAAACACAAAAGGGGCAGTTTCCTGCCCCCTTTATCCACCTCATAAAAACGCATTTAATACGCAATCATCGGAATGATTTCTGTCTTTTCATTTGCAGGCTCTTTTATGCCATAGCTTCCTCAATCGACAGACGAATCGTTTGAATCTGAAATGCACCAAACTCAAGCTCTAACATGCCGTCTTTTATTACTATCTCCTGCTCTTTATTTTCCAGCATATCACAAAGCCAAGCCTTCTTTGCATCAACATTCAGCAAAATCTGTGCTTTTCCCGCTGCCTTTTTAGACTCATACAGACGAAGTATCAAATCACCGCTTCTGTCTAATGCCGGCTTTATTGTATCTAAGACAACTGTGCCGTTCTTTACAGAAGCTATGCTAAATGTCGGCACACATCCTGGCACCAGTCTTGGCTTTTCATTTAGTTCATAGCCCTGCTTTACCACATCACATCCGGCAAAATCACCTTCCCAAGCAGTAAACGCGTATGTAAAATGATGAACCTGATTATCTGCACGCATTTCTGGCGCTGCTGCTGCACGAAGAAGAGTTAGTTCTAACGCATTTTGATTCATGCTGATTCCATACTTGCAGTCATTTAATACGGCTGCACCGTGAGACGCATCGCACAGCGCACTATATCTGTGATTGCATACCTCAAAACGATCTTTTTCGTATTCTCTTGAACGATGAGTTGGGCGCATTACATAGCCAAACTGCATCTCATTGATTCCATTTTCTGCATAAACCGCTACTGGAAATGAAGTCTTTAGCAGGCGATGTAGCTCTTTCCAGTCAATCGTTGTATCAAATTCGAGACGTCTGCTGTCCTTTGCCAGACGAATATACTGTGTATATGAAGAATTTCCAATCTTTCCTGTAACTTTAATGACTGCTTCTATTCCATCTGCCACAAGCTCAGTACACACATCAAATGCTCCTTCAAGCTCCTGCTCCCTATAATTTGAGTCGATATCCCATGCATCAAACATGCGTGGTACATCCTTATAAAAATGGAAACAATTCAAGGCATCTGCTGCAAACTCACGTCCTGATTCCTTTAGGACAAAGCTTGTCACCTCGCCTTTTTTGTTTATCTTGACGCGTACCTGTGAATTTTCAAGCGCAATGCCGTCCGTGGTCTTTTCTGCTAACACAGCCTTTTGCTCCACATTTTTCTTCTTGTATGGAACAAGTGTAACAGCTCCGCACGGTGGGATTGTTACCCATGCCTTAACGCCAAACGGTGTCTTCTCAACAAAAACTTCCTCTCCTTCAAAGGTTTTTGCACCGTCTGCAAATGCTTCTGGAAGCTCTACCACTGTCTTTCTCTCAAAACCAAATGAGTTAAAGAGCGTCACATCATTTTCATTTTCTTTTGTTACAAGCTGACTCATATATATATCTGCCTGTTTATTTGCTGTCTCAATTACACCGCCAACAGCTTTCCTTGCTTCCTCGTAAACTCTTCCAATCGAGGAGCCTGGAAGAATATCGTGAAACTGATTTAACAATAATTCCTTCCAGAGAGCATCAGCCTTCTCACTGTCATATACATTTCCCTTACAAAGACCAAATGCTCCCCACATCTCCATCTCGCGAAGTGCAAACTCAGCACGTCTATTATTTTGCTTTACTTTTGCCTGAGAGGTGTAGGTTCCTCTGTGTGCATTAAAATACAGCTCACCTACATAAGTATTGACTGGTCCACCCGCTTCTTCCATTTTCTTGAAAAAGCTCTTCGGATCAGACAGTTCAACTCTCGGTGCACCCTCAAGATTTTGTTCTCTTTTTGCATACTCAATATCGTCTCTTGTTGGACCACCGCCGCCATCGCCATAGCCAAACGGCAGCAAAAAGGCATCCAGATCCTGAAGCTGACTTCTGTTTTTCCACACTTCTTCAAGCTGCTTAGGATTAGTCTTATAAGTATAGCTTGTCGGAAGAAATGACACAATCCTACTTCCCAGTTAAAGTAATGATACGGGAATTGCTCACCCTCGTTATATGACCAAAAGATCTTCTGTGTTACCAGATAGTTGACCTTGCATCCCTTTAAAATCTGTGGCAATGCCCCTGTGTAGCCAAACGTATCTGGAAGCCACAGCACTTCACTGTCCACATCAAATACGTCCTTATAATACTGCTTTCCATACAGCAGTTGACGAATCAGTGCCTCACCACTTGCCATATTCGTGTCAGGTTCCACCCACATGGCACCCTCTGCAATCCACTGTCCTTTTTTGACAGCCGCCTTGATTCGCTCAAAAAGTTCCGGATACAGTTTGCGGCACATCTCATACTCTGCTGGCTGGCTCTGAATAAATTTATATTCTGGATATTCCTCAATCAGACGAAGCTGCGCCGCAAATGTACGCGCGGTTTTACGACCGGTTTCCGCAATCGGCCACAGCCAAGCCAAATCCAAATGAGCATTTCCCACTGCATAAAAGACTGGCATTGTCGAACCATTCTCGGCCTCTAGCACTGGCTTTAAAGCTTCACGCGCTTTTTTATAAGACTCAATTCTGGCATCCCGTTCCTGCTCAAAATCAACAATCAATGTAAACTGTTCCAATGCCTTTGCTATTTTTGCCGCTCTAAGGCTTGTCTTGTCAAGTACTTCAAGTAAACGTCCAAGTGTATCTACATCCATAAAAAGTTGGTAAGCATCTTCATTCCAAATTCCGTAAGTGCAGCGTCCTAATGTACGTCTCTTTCCCTCTTCTAATTTGTCTGTATAGGAACCCGGAAGCACTGGACCTGTCGCACATCCTCCTGTCGGTGCCTCTGGATAATAATGACCAGCATAGACCTCCATCATGATATCAAACTGCTCGTCTCCCTTTGCACAGCGACTTAACACATTGTCTACAATATAATGATGCGGCTCATTAACCCAAGACGCACGGTATGTACCAAAAGCCTTATCATTTACAAACAGTGTTGCCTCGCCATCTGGCTTCAAATTCATCACAATACGTTTGCCATTAGCTTCCTCACTCAGCTGAATGTGTCCCTTCATCCAACAATATTCATATGTATTTCCCCAAGTAAAACCTGGCTTTACCGAAACAAACTGCTCTTTTTTTGCCTCCCCAAGTGAGAGCTGTTCATTTGTGCGAAATGCCTCCCATTGAATCTCACCAAGCGGCTGATAAAAATCATCTTTGAGTGTGCGCACCCAATGACCGATGCGGTCTCTCCATTCGGATTTCATCAATTTACTCATAATATTTCCTTTCTATTGAAAAAAATAATACATTAATACGCAATCATCGGAATGCTTTCTGCCTTTTCATCTGTAGGCACCTTTGTGCCATCCGCAATCTCATACATGGCTTCGCTGCATTGCTTTACATAAGACGCCATATCCTGATATGGACGTGAGCAAATGTCAAACAAACCAATGTTATAATTTTCGCCATCAAAACGACCAAGAACAAACTGATCATAGCACTGGAAATAGTGGCAGCCAACACCATTTGGATGAGCTGCTACACGCTCGCAATAATAGCGGTAGGCTTTTCCACGATCTTTTTGTGTCAGTACACCCTCAAGTCCTGTTGCTGATAAACCTGTATCTAGTGCTCCAAAATGAAATTCGCCAATCATAACAGGCAGATCTACACCAAGCTCTACCACATGCGAGATTGCTTCTGTTGGATCGACTGCATAACAGTTAATGGAAAATACATCAAAATTCTCCCATCCCGTTGCAAGATCTGGATCGGAAATCCATGCCCATCTCATACCAAGAATCATATGATTTGGATCGACTTCTCGACATGCTTTTGACGGAATCTCAACATAAGCGCGAAGCATCTCTTTTGAGAATGTTTTCTGATCTTCTTTTGCAGCCTCAGATTTAGCTGATGCATCACGAATCGGCTGATACAGATCATCAAAGCCAGTAAACTTCGTGTTCCATGCTGTGTTTAATGCCTCCACAGTCTGATATTTTTCCTTTAAAGCCGCAATCAGCTTTTCCTTACATACTGTGCGCTCCGGATTATAGAGTACCTCGTCTGCCAGCACCAAATTATCCACAAATGCCCAGCTTGGCTCATTTCGAAGGAAATAGCCGATCATCATCGGATCATCCTTCCTTGCTGCAAGTGCCTTTGCATTATTTTTCGCGTTTTCTTTATACTCATCACTTAATACATCTGGAAAATCACGGAAAATTTTCTTTTTTGTCTCCGGAAATTCTGGAAGTGAAGTTACATATGGTATCGGTGTATTTTCAAAAAGGCGCTGATCACTCCAGTTGCCAAGCGTATTCATGCCCATCTGCATCAGCTGTCCTGCCATCATCTTCTTCCATATCTGATACCAGTCTTCACCAAACACACGATATAAATTGGCACCTGCATAGGAGAACATCTTTGCATTTCTTTTTCTATCCTTAAATACGCGGTCTGGTGAAAACATTTCTGCATATGCCGGTTCTTTCTCATCTGGCAGCCAATCCAGCCATTTTTCAATTCCATCAACACGACAGTCCACTGGCACATTCACGCAGTCTGGTCCTGCACTAAAAAACGCATAACCGTCTGGATCTGCAAGCCACCACTTGCCATCTGCCTTATATTTTGTAAAAAAGCCTGTGCCCTTGGCCAGCTTTTTATTTTTCCAGCCGCCCCATTTTGACCAATTTTCAAATGGATAGCCTTCTTCGCCGTCCTTAACTTGTTTTTCAAGAATGCTCTTTAACGACTCAATATCCTTTGTCTTGCCTGACCATTCCTTTCGCTTATTCTGTCCAAGACTATCGACAAGCTTAACATTCAAAAGCTTAACATCTTCTGGGTATGTATCCGTTAATGCCATGTTGCTGATACGCACGGTAATATCATGAAATACCGGAATAGTCTTCATCTCAATACGTGTAATTTCTTCTGGCACAATTCGTCCACCATGGCAGACAATCTTAAGCTCCCCCGGAAGTGCCTCTGGAAACAGCACACCTGCTTTAAACCACTCCTTATCCAAACAAATCTGTGTTGTAATCTGCGGAAGAATGCCAAAACGAATCGTCATCGTTGGCTCATCATCCTTGCCATACACATACACATTGAAAGCATCACAATGTTCCTCAAGTGTCTCAATCTGAAACATAAAGTAGCGCTCATTTTTCATTACATCCCACGGCAGTACAATACCCGCTCCATCCTTTGACAGCTTCAATAAAGTACTGTCTTTCTCCTGCTCTAAAAGGGATGCCCCACTTGTTAACATCTTCACGTCAAATGGAATCTTCATCGCTTTTTCTCTCCTTTTTCTCTCGTCAAATTTTTTCTAGCACCAGATTCATTCTCAATGTTACAAGGTTCACTTTACGCTTTTTCACAAAAAAAGGCAAGGCTTTTTTCGCCTTGCCAGATGTAAAGTTATTCTAATTTTATATATTATTTTTTTCCCTACTTACACCACAACTAATGGCTCCTGTTGGACAAGCCTGCTTACAGCGTCCGCAGCGAATGCACTCTAGGCTGTTTGCGTTTACAACAGGATCTACCTGCATACGACAAACCTTTGCGCATTTTCCACAGCCAACACATTTTTCTTTGTTGACACGATATTTGAAAAACGATACTTTGTTGAAAACGGAATAAAATGCTCCAAGCGGACAAATATATTTGCAGAATGGTCTGTAAATTATAATTGAGAGAATGATTGTTACAACCAAAATCGCATTCTTCCAAACATACAGAGCACCAAGTGCACTGCGCATTGATTTATTTAACAGTGCAAGCGGTATACCGCCCTCAAGCGTTCCAGCTGGACATATAAGCTTGCAAAAATATGGTGAGCCCTGTCCCATAATGTCAACTAAAAACATAGGAAGCAAAATAACAAACACAGCAAATATTACATATTTCAGCTTGCGAAGCAGCTTATCTCCCTTAAAGGTACGAATTTTTTTCGGAAAAGGAATTTTATTTAACAGATCCTGTATTAGTCCAAATGGACATAAAAAGCCACAGATCAGTCTTCCAAAAATGGCTCCAATAAAAATCAAAAAGCCAACAACATAATAAGCCATCTTAAAATTCCAGCTGCCCACAACAGCCTGCAAAGAACCTATTGGACAGGCTCCGACAGCTCCTGGACAGGAATAACAGTTGAGTCCAGGTACGCAGACATTTTTTAATTTTCCCGTATAAATTTTTCCTGTTACAAAGCCTGATACATGGCTGTTTGTCAAAAATGCCCACACTGCCTGAATGCCATGGCGCTTTGCATCACTTACTTTATTTGTTTTTTTCTTACTTGTTTTTTCCTGAGCCATTTTCTTATCCAATTCCTATACACTCCATACAAATATTAATCGCCTTAGTAAATACAACTGCCATCTCACCGCGATAAATACCAAACGCCATCATCAACAGTCCGACCACTGCCAGACAAACTCCTGTCCATTTGGAGTCCAGGGCTGCATTCGCCCTAGACACCATTTTATTTTGCATTATTTTCATATCAATTATTTTCCTTGATTGCGCTTAACTCTTTTTCCACAATTTCCTTCCACTCTTCAAGTGTATGGCTTCCAGAATATGTTTCGCCTACAATGTTTCCATTTTTATCTACAAAGAAGGTTTCCGGGAATGCGGAGATGCCCTGAAGACGTCCATTCATCATATTCTTGTCCGGGATCAGGAATGGATAGGTAGCCTTTGTCTTTTCCTGAAGAAGCTCTGCCTTTTTGATGGCCTGTTCGTCCTGATTGCCTTCGCTGTCTGCCGTATCTAATACAACACCTGTTACACCAACGCCCTGATCCTTAAGCTCCTGATACAGCTTCTCAAGCTCCGGAATCTCATTAACACATGGAGAGCACCATGTTGTAAATACATTTACCAGTGTAAGATCATACTCACTAAACATATCCTCAGTATAAGTTTTCTTATCAATACCTGTCATCTCAAACTTTCCAACATTATCGCCATCCTGCTGCACCATATCGATTGGCTGATCGAATGCGGACATCTGCTGAAATTCTGCCATGTCAGTCAGCTCTGTCTTTGTCTTTTCTAATTCCTTTTTCAGCTTCTTATCTGCATCCTTACTAATACTTAAATAATACTCATATTTTCCATCACTGCTCTCGCCAAGCTTTGTGTGCTCTGTGCAACCAGTCAGTTCATCTAACTGATCTGTCACATCTGTACTGTATACTCCAAGAGTTCCAATCTTTCCAAGACTCTTTACCCAGTCATCATAGCCAGTTCCCATTTTCTCAATGACAGCATCACGCTGCTCTTCTGTCATTGTATACCAGCTAAAGAATGCATAAGAAATTGCATCGCCTTTCTCATTCCAATTCTCATCTGTCAGCATTGCAACCTTTCCATCTTCCATCTGCTTTAACAGCTTATCTGTTAATGTAAAGTTCAGACCCATGAATGGAAACTCATAAGAATCTTGGACCTTCCAGGAAATCTCAGATGGTGTAAATGTTCCAGAGATCATATCGGAGGAAACTGATTCTCCTGCCGGGATTGCTTCTCCTGCCGGGGTTGCCTCTCCTGCCGGGATTGCTTCTCCTGCCGGGATTGCCTCTCCAGTCGTTGTCTCATTGTTGCTATCATTCTTTGTTGCAAATACAGGTGCTGCAAATGCACCTAAGGAGGACACTCCAATCACACCTGCTGCTAAATATGCCTTTACTAATACTCCAATATGTAATCTATTTCTTCTCATTTCTTATGATCCTTCCTTTCTTTGTTTTGATCTGAGGTGATTATAACATACGCTGTATAAAATCAGTGTTAAGAAATTTTATTTTTTAACAACTATTTTATTATTCGTATGATATACTTTAAAAAAAATAACTATTTTTGAAAGGGGAATGAAGATATGCATATTTTAGTAATCGAAGATGAAGCACAGCTTTGCAGCTCTATCGCTGAAGGACTTCGCCTTGATGGATACGAGGTGGACACCTGCATGGACGGAAATGAAGGACTTGATCTTTGTCTGACAGAACCATTCGATCTTATTTTGCTTGACCTTAATCTTCCAGGAATGGACGGTCTTTCCATTTTACAGCAGCTTCGCGCTGAAAACTCATCCACACCAGTTATCATCCTTTCTGCCAGAACTCAAATTCAGGATAAGGTGGAGGGACTTGATCTTGGTGCAAATGATTATCTTACAAAACCTTTCCATTTTGAAGAGCTTGAGGCCAGAATACGAAGCCTCACACGGCGCAAATTTATTCAGGAAAATATCTGCCTGACTTGCGGCCGCATATCATTTGACACAAAAACAAGACTTGCCCAGATTGATCATATGCCACTTTCCCTAACGCGAAAAGAAAGCAGCCTGTTAGAATATTTTCTTCTTCATCCAGATCGGGTAATCAGTCCTGAAGAATTGATTGAGCATATCTGGGACGGAAGTGTCAACAGCTTCAGTAATTCCATCCGTGTTCATATCTCATCGCTTAGAAAGAAGCTTCGCGCAGCTCTTGGATACGATCCTATTCAAAATAAGATAGGCGAAGGATATCTGCTTAACGCAGACTGCTGTAATGATTAAATATTTAAATAAGGAAAGGATTCTTATGACTCACACACAAAAAAAAGCGCCTCTGCGCTCCTTCTTTGCAAAAATGACGCTTCAATGGCGTCTTACTGCGCTGACAACACTTCTTGTCACAGTTGCCTGCATTTTTATGTATTTTTTTATAAGTCATTCTGCCGTCTCTGGAATGGATGATCTGCACGATTACGTGATCCATATTGATCAGAATGACTCTTCCCCTATCACATTTCAGGTTGATCCATCTATGCTGTTTCCGCAAATTAATGATCAGCTTGCTCAGACAAAGCAGCTTTTCATGATCAAAAGTCTTGCTGTAACCATTGTTGTTATTTTAATAAGCAGTCTGTCAACTTGGTTTCTTACACGTAAAAGCCTTGCTCCGCTTCGCAGCCTCAGTAAAAAAATTTCTGATATTCAGGCACAGAATCTTTCTGTTTCCATTGATGTTCCAGAAAGCCATGATGAAATTTCTAAGCTGACAGAAGCCTTTAATCAGATGCTTGCCCGTTTGAATAACGCATTTGACGTTCAAAAGCAGTTTTCTGCCAACGCAGCCCATGAGCTTCGAACTCCGCTTGCTGTAATGCAGACAAATCTTGAAGTATTTTCCAAAAAGAAAGAACCTTCCGTTTCAGAATACCAGACACTTTTTTCCACGATTCTTGAGCAGACAAACCGTCTTAGCCATTTAGCTTCGATTTTGCTTGATATGACTGGAATGCAGCGTGTAAAACGCTCTGATACAATAAGCCTTGCAGCACTCGCTGATGAAGTTCTCTGTGATCTTGCACCAATTGCTGATCAAAAGCAGATTAAACTTTCCCAATCTGAAACAGACTGTATCGTCACCGGAAGCTATCTTCTTCTCTACCGTGCTGTTTTTAATCTTGTTGAAAATGCAATCAAGTACAATCATCCCGATGGAAGTGTGCACATTGATATAAAAGATGAAAATGGATTTGCCTTAGTTAGCATCAAGGATACAGGAATTGGCATTGCTCCTGAAAATCAAGAAAAAATCTTTACACCTTTTTTCTGTGTTGATAAATCAAGAAGCCGCACAATGGGCGGTGCCGGTCTTGGACTTGCACTAGTTGCCGAAATTGCACAGCTTCATAATGGAACAGTTTATGTAAGCGAAAGCGACAGCGAAGGAAGTACTATCATCCTTAAGCTGCCGCTGTAAAAAATCATCGCTGATTATTATTAACTTTTCCTATCTTTTCTCCCTGTCTTATACGCGTTTCTTCTCCCCTGGCGCTTCGGTACAAAATATTCTTTCTTGGAAGAACAGCACCTTTTTGCGTCAGAAGTATAATGGTAGAGCCGCCAAATTCAAAATATCCTTTTTCCTCGCCGCGAGTCACATAACCTGGCTCTGCTTCATGGTTGATAATTCGTCCAACCATCATTGCACCGACTTCCATCATTAAAATCGTGCCAAATTCCTTCGTCTTAATAATACAATACTTTCTGGTGTTTTCCTTATATACTGGGCAATGTTCAAGCGCAATCGGCTGCACCGTATGGAAAACACCATTAATTGTGCGCTCATGAGAACGTCTGCCGCTCACTGGATAAATATAGCGGTGATAATCATCTACGCACAATCTGAAAACAAGGCATACTCCTCCGTTAAAATCAGGGGCTTTCTTACTATTCTTTATTAAATCAGCCACTGAATAATAACTC